>QQTW01002158.1_pt1 | contig 14191 bp, 17 predicted proteins | sample 1904831 | NCBI WGS metagenome assembly QQTW01 (sample SAMN09435610, study PRJNA476489) | Subsurface metagenome, whole genome shotgun sequencing project. | reverse complement strand
CCGGCGCGTTTCCCCTACGAGGCCAAGGATTCGGTGGTGGAGGGAGCTTTCCGACGGGATTTGGCTTGTCCGGTACAACCATATCACCTCTCTCGTACGTTGCAGAACCACCAGATATCAGCGATATTTCCGACCCCTCTCTGGTGGTCGCCTTCAAAAACTTGTCGAAGAAGGACAGCACCACAAAGGCAAAGGCGCTGGTGGAGCTCCAAAATTACGTCCTGACAAATGATACGGAGAAGACTGGTGTTGAAGATGCACTCTTGGAGGCCTGGGTGGGTTTCCGCACAATGTACATATCAGTGCTGGTAGTAATGGCATACGCTTTTCTAGATTAAGTTATATCCTCGTACTTCCATAGATAGCTCACGCCGGGTTCGTCAGCTGGCGCATACTCTACAGGGCCATATTGCTGTCTCATGTGGAAGGCGGATAGCGAAGCACATGCCGAAGCTAGTTGGTGCATGGTTATCAGGGCTCTTTGACAATGACCGACCAGTTGCAAAGGCTGCGCGAGAATCCTTGAACCAGGTATTCCGTACGGAAGAGAAGATGCGAGCGCTCTGGAGGATCTTCCAGACGACAATCCTTGAGTACGCTAGCAATGCTATACTCCATGAAACGGTACAGAGTTTGAGTGATGAGCGAACAGTCAGCCCCGATGATGCGGAGGCAAAGTATACCCGAGTCATAGGCTGCAGTATACTTGTTGTCACTGAATTGCTAAGTTAGTCTCGAATCCCTTGTTACGGTAACGTATGGGTGCTCATAATATTATCTTCTAGCTGAGATAACGGAAGAAGAATATGAGAAGGGAGCTGAAAGCTACCACGTTCTTTTCAGCAATGCCAAATTTTGGAAATTTTCGTCTTACCATGATGCCTTTGTGCGCAGAGCTGTGTATAGACTGCTCCGTTCAATTCTTTCGAGAAAAGAGATAGCCTTGGACTATGCCGTCATCAGCACCAACACGGTTGCGGAATCCCTCAACATTGATCAGACTGGATCGGCTTATGATTACTCTGAGGTTCTTCTGAAACTGACAGAAATTAAACCAGAGATATGGACCGACCTCTACTCTGCTAAGAAGCCCGTTTCCAAAGGGCTGCGGCAGTTTCTCAGCAAAGGGTCCCAAGGAGGTCCCCCTGAGTACTGGACCAACGTGCAACAAATGTTTCATGAACTTCCATCTGCAATCAAAATGCCATCTCTTCCAGGTGACGGACAACAACTCTCGACAGCAAAAGGGCTGCTGGAGGCACTGCACAATGGCGTTCTAAAAGAACCTAGGACAAACACTTTCAATGCCTGGGAAAGTTACATAGCCATTGCAGTTATCATAGCTGACTCGCTCAGTGAGATTGAAGATCGCTTGGAACTACTCAAGGCGATGGTAATGCCCCTGTTTGGACAGTATCTCATACCTAAAGAGACGGATACTTGTTGGAGCATCGTTCCCGCGACTACGGGGTTGCGAATCTTGGTCAGAACTTTTCTTTTCGTGGTCCCGCTATACGATAATCAGCTTGAAACAGACCTACAGCACTTCTCGGAAACTCTTGCGGAACACACCAGGACGTCACATCCTGAACAATCTAAAGACTACGCAAAGTCGCAGGATAAGGTCGCTGCGGAAGGCAAGAGATGGTTCACGCTTGTGGGAGAAATCGATAAGCATATGGCAAAGCGGGCCCTTACCCAGGCATCCGTATCTTTGCTGACATGTGCGATGGATGTTCTCAAGGCCAGAAATGGTAAGCCATACGGTGCAGCAGCAACAATTGAGGCTGCTGTGACATTGGTGCCTTCATTGTTCAAAGACAACCCGGGCTTATTGGACGACATCACAAGGTTGATGACGGACGACATACCATCTTTGCTACTATCACCATCTTCACAACAACTCATTGCTACTGTCTGCGCCTTTAAAGGTCAGCAAGGTTTTGAAGCTGCGCGTGATGCATTGTTACAGGCTCTCTTTGAAGCCCCCGAGTCGTCAGCAAGGGATGCCGCCTTCCGCACAGTCATCAAGTCATCACGTCTTCGAGGTTCATCATACGAAACCAAAATGGATGACATGATCATACAACACCTTCGGAGGGCATTAGAGGGAGATCCGCAAAGCTGGACTCTTGTCATAGAGGCGTTAGACAGTTCATTCATACCATTTACGTTTGCCGATCGCATTCTCTCTACATTGACTGAAAGTCTCTGGGTGGATGCTCAAATCCTGCCAGCCTTGCAAGGCCTCGGACTGGTAATAAAGCACCATCCCGGAGGCGTCAAAGAATTTGCGACCACCGCCGAGGGCTCCAAATTGATCTCGAGGCTACTCTTCCTGACCGAGTCGCCTCAAGACGGTGTCGCGAACCAGGCTGTGACAATCAGCACTGCCGTGGAGTCAGTACTAGTTAGCGACTCGGGCCTAAACAATTACGTTAGGTCGTCGAAGATAGAGCTTATCAACCGAGAACTAAACGAGGCCGGACCAGATTCGCTTTCGTGAGTGTTCCATGATTTTGATTGAACTGCTAGGGCAGACTTTGTCTAATTTTCAGGGTGCCGTCTGTTGCAGGAGTATGCTGACTGTCTTAGCGTCGACGCTCTCGTTGAACAAGGTCTTAAAGCTTCAGTACATGGCTTGGGAGAGAATCGAATGCTTCCTGATTCAAAGCAGTGGTCTACCGCACTCGAGCCATTTCTCAACATTGCTCCTAATCTATCACTGGCTATTACTAACCCTTTAGACGGCGTAGTATACATGGTCGACCGACAGGATGCCGATGCTCACCTGCAGGATGCTTTAGATATTCCCCGGGATTTCAATGGGTATTCGCCCGCCCTACGGATGGCATTATATGTCAGTGAAATGATGGAGAAGGCGGACAAGGACAGCTTCTTTACTACTGAACAGCATGCGGATGCAGTTTTGTACTTGACCCTGGTTTCAAACCTAGCAAGCGACAATCTAGGACTTCACGGTGCAAACCATCTGTGGACCGAGTATACTTCTGAAGTGGATGAGCAGGTTTCGAATTTCATATCCAGCACGCAGGTTTTGGTGTCTGGCTGGCTTGATAAGGCGACTTCGCCAGACTTACGGTCCACCACTGATGCTGGCTTCCTTGGGTTAGCTGGAAAGCAACTGCTTGAGGCTTCCAGAGGCAAATCGCCGCTTGCGTACCACCATGCCCGAGCTTTTACTGTTCTACAGGGGGAATTGGTCGAGCGTCATGACATTGACCCTGACATTATGATAACAGAGTCGTCACTGAAGAACCTCCGAAGAGGCCCAGATATATTTCTTACGACAGGTTTGCTTACAGCATACAAACCGTATCATCAATCCTTGCAACTGTGCAACGAAATTGTCAGCGATCTCACTGGCTTTGATGCTCTACGTATGGGCACTGAAGGTAGGAACTAAATCACCTCTAGTCGGTAGAAGCTCGGGTTGACCGAGTTAGGTCTGCAGCAGCTCATCATAATCAATTCCATTATCCAGGATCAACATGCCATGGCTAAGGCTATACCACAACAACGTTTAGTCTTCCTGGTCAAGAACTTAGCATCACAACTTGGGCAGGGCAACACGTCACCTGCAGTTACTGCCGAAGTGTTGAAGCTGTTGAAAGTGGTTTTACCAATCATCAAGGGGATCTATGGTTCACACTGGGCTGAGATCTTAGACTTTATGACCACGATGTGGTCTCAGATGCCTTCGATGGATTCGTTAAAGTTACCGCTTGTACATGCCTCACTGCGTTTGCATGCTACGATGAGGTCACTGGTAGGACATGATGATGGCAACGAAGACTTGGACGATGCGTGGAAGGAGGCTATAGGCTCGCTCTCAGAGGGCTTAGTCAATCTTCTGATACACTCTGCCGCAGGTAAGATGTCAATTGGATGGTAGTAAGATTGTGCTGACCGCATAATAGAAGGTTCAGACGATTCCAACCAGCCGTTGAGGATTGTTCATGACTTGCTTGCAAGAGAAGTACAAAAGGTCTCTCTAGAGTATCTTCGAGACTCAAGTGAAGTATGTTATACAAAGCTTCATGACTCTTGTAATAGTCGTCAGCTGACCCTGATAGCTCTATCCTCTTCTCGTTCGACAGTCCCAGTCAGTCCAGCAAACGGCATATGGCCTACTTCACAAAACCATCCCCTCTGCACAAGAGCAGGTGTCAGTGGACGTTGCTCTCTCTAAAGAAAATGCCAAGCTGCCAGATGAACTACTGTCCCTGGTTTTAGAGGCTCCGGCACCTGGCTCTTTAACTGGTATGAACTTCGGGCGTTCGATGCCACTGGATCTCCGCGGTTACCTACTCAGCTGGAAGCTAATATTCGACCACTTCACGAACGCGTCTTATAAGCTGAGAGCAGACTATGTAGAACACATAAAGCAGGAAACGTCCCTTGTCGGCCTCTTGGACTTCATGTTCGATTTTCTTGGCCACTCCAAAAACAAACCAATTAACGCATCGAGGTTCGAAATAACTTCGTACATTCCCGACACGGAGGATTCACCGGAGAGGGATGTGCAGTGGCTTCTGATACACTTGTATTACCTAGCACTGAGACATCTTCCCACTCTTTCGAAGACATGGTGGATGGCCTGTTCGAACCGTCAAACAGTATTGGCTGTCGAAGCCTGGACGGAGAAATATGTGAACGAATTCTCCCAAGCATAAACCAAGACTATGAAATACTTACTGACAACTTCCCAACAGATGTCCCCCCTAATCATCTCCGCCGAGCTCTCCACCGTAACCGACTGGATCCCCACTCAAGACACCGACACCCAAGCCCTGACCATCAAAGTGAGCCAAAAGGCCAAAGAAGTCACCGCAGGCTACGAAGTCGACGACCAGACTATGCAAATAGTCATCAAGCTGCCGCCTACCTATCCACTACACCAAGCCACCGTCGAAGGCGTCAACCGTGTCGGCGTCGACGAGAAGAAGTGGCGAAGCTGGCTCATCAACACGCAGGGCGTCATAACTTTCTCCGTAAGATACATCTTTTCCTACCGCACCATTCTTTCTCTCTTCAAATCCCAGGAACCCGATCTAACAAACGTCCCGCGATACAGAACGGCTCCCTAATTGACGGCCTCATCGCCTTCCGGCGCAACGTGACCGGCGCGCTCAAGGGCCAATCCGAATGCGCTATCTGCTACTCCATCATCAGCGCCGACCGGCAATTGCCCAACAAGCGCTGCGGCACGTGCAAGAATACGTTCCATTCGCTCTGTCTGTACAAGTGGTTCAAGTCCAGCAATTCCAGCAGCTGTCCGCTTTGTCGGAACCCATTCAATTATGCGTGAGGACTGGACTGCATCAGGGATATGGAATGAGCGCATTAGGATAGAATGGTAGTTTTATGTTTACTATAGCACCTTTGGAAAGTAGTCGTTACGAATACAGTATTGTAGAGTATAAAAAACGCAGTCGTCATAGTCATGCAAAAACCCTCCCACATTAAGACTAAACACGAAACGCCATGGCCGACCACTGCTCTTACTTTACTCTGAGACACACTCTATGCCCTCCAAGGCCCTCAAGGCCCGCACGCCCTGCGCCTCAAAGATGCCCACCACCCTCTCACACTCCCTTCGGAGCCTCTCCTCCCCCTGCGCCGCATTATGCAGGATCCACTCCTCCACAGTCATCTCCAACTCGGAATCCGGCAGGTCACCCTTCGCCCCCGTCAGGGCCTCCGACACACCAGCATCAACAAACACCGTCTCCAAATCTACGGCGGTCCAAGGACACGCCGAGCGCAGGCCACCGGTGATGACGTTGCGTGTTGACGGGGTGGCGGCCGCCAGCGGGACACGGAGCGGACGAGAGCGGACGGGTGAGAACATGTCCATATATTTTGCCTTGGGCACCGAGCGCGTGGACGGAGGGTGGTTTTCGGCGTCGGAGGATTGGGGAGAGGGCGAGTTGGTCACGGTAGGCGGTTGCTCTGGGGTTGGGGAGGACTTTTCTGGTTCTTTGTGGGGCACGGTGTCGGGGATTCGTGATCGTAGTGAGGCTATTGATGCGGCGGATGCTTTTCGCATCGTGGATGCTCCTCGAGTTACGCGCTTCTTTGCTGCTGGGGCTTGCTCGTCGGTTGACATTGCGTCACTGCTTCGTTTCTTGCTTTTGGAGATTCGAGCGGCTTCGGTCGGAACCTTGATTTCGAAGTTTTCGTCCTCGGGCTCTTGGACGCTGGCTGTTTTTGCAGGCTCGGGTTTGGTTGGTTTCGCGGTTGTGTGCTTCGTGACTGTAGACTTGGTCTTCCTGGCTTTGCCGCCCTTGATCTGCGCTTTAGGTGCCATTGATGTAGTAGTCGCTGTTGTAGCTGTCAATGTAATGCTATCGCCTTCTTCGATGGAAAGGTGTGCCAAAGAGGGTATCTCGGAAGCAATAGAGAAGTTGGATTGTGTGGAAAGACGAGAAGCTTTAGAGTTGCGTGAGGCTTTGGAAGCGCGTGAAGTCTTAGAAGGACGTCCTCTTTTCGATCGAGTTGGTTTTGTAGTTTGAGCTGAAAGAATAACAAAGAATAAACATGATGGGGAGCGACGGTTATGTTCGTCACTAGCGCGAGTCAGCCGTTGTGACTTCCTTTATGGAAGGAGTGACCGGGGACTCACAAAGGGTTGTCCTTCGGCTCCCAGCCATCCAAGCTTAGGGCGCAATAGGGACATGTTACGAAGTCATCGCTGTCTGGTGTTGGGCAATAGTACCATCCCGCTTCTACCATCTATATGCACAGGCAATTAGCACAGCCTGCCAGAGAGCCATAAAATCTGGAGCACGAGCCTTTTCGGTCTTGCAAGTCCATCCTTTCTTCTGCTCATGTGGCCAGCGGTCGGCGAACGTTGACCGTCGTGCTTCCATCAATTCCTCGCTCAAGGGATTCTCTTCAACCCGATCCTGAACCTCGCATCGTTGTTCAATGCTCATGTTGATCGCCCATCCACAATGCTGAGAGAGCTTCATATGCTCGGAGATAGGGTCGTCATCTTCTTCCCAACCATCCAGGGAGGTTTTGCAGAGGAAGCACGTCGTGTTGTCGGGACATGTAGCTGTCGGTTTGTAGAAGAAGCCTGCTTTGGCCAGCTTGTCCACGAATGTTAGCGTCCACATCGTTCCCATCCGAGACTGTGTACAATAACTCACTTCCGCAGGTGACGGAGATTGATGCGGCCATTTGATGGCTTTGGGCTTCTTCGCATTTGAGGCTCTTCTCTTCGGTTGATGTGCGGCATCGAAAGACGCCAGGCGCGCATCGAGCGTCTCCATGCCTTCCACCATCGCAGCCATGGTGAAGTTCCAATGATAATCCTATGTGTATAATCAACTGCCCCTAAATGTGTGTAGTTTGCTGCGCTGGTCCAAATGCTTCAAGAGAGATTCCCTTCTACTTTCGTGTGATCGCTGATAGGTGATACCTTAGTGTTTGTTTACCTTACGGTCTCTCACCTCGGTATATCCCGTCGCGTTAGTTCCTGGCCCGTCCGCATTTAGCGTGACTGACTAAGATTAATGTGGACGTTGGAAACTGTCTTGGCATTCGGTAAGTGATCATGAAATGCAATTAATCCTCCGAGCATCAACAGCGCAAAACAAGCAGATTTCAGCCATTGACCTCCAAATCTAAAAGACACATACCTAGATGGAGGTCAACTTCAGGCAGCGACAACTGTGCGAGTCGTCTATTGGACTCTCAAGATCTCTCAGCGTGAGGTGTGCATAGAATGGCATTGCGGGAATTTTCAGTAAGTTCTCGAAGCCTTTCCGGACCAAGCAACTTCACCTGTTGACGATGCCGTTTGAAGCTCTCTAGGGCCTTACGATATGGGCCCACGTATCACACTCTTCTTCTTGTAAGAGTAGGATGGCAATATCGGCAATCACACCCATTCCACGAACGAATTCGAGGCCTAGCGTCGCAAAATTCCACCGAGACCGAGAAAGATAACGTACATTCAGATCTGCAAACAGTATCAGCGTCCTCAAAGACCCCGAGCTCCCCTTCATTAAGAACATCTACATCCGGTATTCCCACCCCTTCGCAGTCGCCGTCCTCCAAGGCCTCCAATGGTTCGGATGATCCACCACGTGACTGGGACGACAATCCGGACTACAACATTTCCGCATTCTCTCAGCTTCCCTCAACAAACTTCGGTGTCAACCAGCATATGGTCATCAGTAAAGAATTCAAGGAAGCGTTGAGACAGATACTCTGGCAGTTTCGAGCTCCCATTCGCTATGCCTTTGCTTACGGATCGGGCGTCTTTTCGCAAGGAGCTGCCTCCAAGTCCAGCTCTACTAGTCTACATCCAGCTCCGAGTGCAGCTATCAAGAAGGTCCAAAAAGGGGAGGGCAAGATGATCGACTTCATCTTCGGCGTTTCTTACACACAGCATTGGCATTCGTTAAATCTGCAGCAGCATCGTGACCACTACTCTGCAGTCGGATCATTAGGTTCATATGCAGTCTCGCGGATACAAGACAATTGGGGCGCAGGCGTCTACTTTAACCCTTATGTTACGGTCAATGGTACCCTCATCAAGTATGGAGTCGTGAACCTTGACACGCTGTGTCGTGATCTCTCGGAATGGGATACTCTATATCTCGCTGGTCGTCTACAGAAGCCCGTCAAGATTCTCCGCGATGACGCTCGAGTACGCCTCGCTAACCAAGTCAATCTTATCTCTGCCGTCCGTACCGCACTACTTCTACTTCCACCGTCCTTCAACGAGCACGAACTCTATAGCACAATCGCAGGCATATCCTACATGGGCGACTTACGCATGACTCTCCCATCAGAAAACCCACACAAAGTCGCAAATCTTGTATCAAACCAGCTTCCTCAGTTCCGACAGCTCTATGCTCCACTTATCGAGAATCTCCCGAACGTCGCATTCCAAGATCCAAGGTGCAGCAGACCGGACTGGCAGGACGATCCTTCCACCAATGCTACACTCGTACAAGACATGGACCCTGCCAAGCGTGGCAACATGGTGCGCCGTCTGCCAAAGTCATTCCGTGAAAAACTGTACTTTCGATATCAATCCAAGTTCCAGATCCCTCAATTAGAGTTCAATAAGATGATGGAAGAAACAAGCGACGATGATTCCACTCGAATCAAGCGACGGCAGGGCCGCAAATTCGAGCAGCGCATAGCCTGCGATGACCAAGACTCTTTAAAGAACGAGGTCGGCGGGGTGATCGAGAAGACAATCAGGTGGCCAAGTATAAGCCAGAGTATCAAAGGTGTTGTGACCGCGGGTTTCGGCAAAACATGGAGATATCTCATGGAGAAACGTCAGAAATATCGAATAGGGCAGAAGACGCGGCCGAACAAAGACCCATGAGGCCAAAGAAACTCAAAAAGCATAAGCTGAGGCAGAGAAGAAAGATTAGAGGATGATACGATCTGTTGCAAAAGTCTGCGAGCCAATGAAGCGGCAGTCTTTCATTTGTCAAAAGCATAGCATAAATCGTGTGCCATGGCCGCGATTCGGGGTCTCAGGTGGCGAACAGTGTGCTCTCTATACTCTCGACGTTCGGCGGTTTTGTCGGACATTTTGGATGTAATGAAAACACCAACAATGCAACGTATTCTCAGAATCAAGAAGCTATCAACATGTTCCAATGTTAGCTTTTGTTCTGACGACCTGTAAGCTGTTCAATCCTGCATGTATTGTTTGTGGTTGTCGGGCTATACTGTCAGCTTATGCACTAGCCGGAAATCCTACCTAGTATCCGTTTGTGTCGGCGTCTATATTGGCCGCAGTAAGACGAGTTTATAAGCATCCTCAGCTCTTACCACCACAAAATCGGAGGTAATGTTGCCGAGTATGACGAAGGCTGACGACAACCCCGCAGCCTGTGGCCTTGCTACAAAAGCCCTCGAAGTCCAAAGGACAGGGTCTCTCCACTCAACTGAAAGGAGCTTCAGGACTCCCAAGGCTGTACATCAATTGAACAGTTAATCAATCCTGTACGACAATACACCTTGAGTCTACATCAATATGGCCGTCACGGAACTCATCATTCCGCAAGTCAAGAGCGACGCTGCCACCCAAGAGGAGTTCAAGAAACAATGGCCGACCTTGTCCAAGACCTTTGAAGACTACCCAGCCGTCACGAGTGGCTTCTATGGATGGGTCAACAGCGAGAATGGCACCGACGTTGAAGATAAATCCAAATTCGTGCTCCTTCTAGGTACGTCCGGCACCTTTTCCTACTCCACCCAGATAACCCTAGCATTGCATCGTGCCCTACCTCAATTCCTACACTACCCGTACTTTGTCCTAATGAAGAAGCACAGAATGGGACAAAACGGACTCCTTCGACGGCTTCCTCTCATCCAAGGAACTCGGCGCCTTCGCAGGCCAGATAACACCGTTCCTCGCCAAGCGAGGCAGCCCGGAGGTCTACATCACCGACCTGAGCCCGGGCGCCTGCGCATCAAAACCGGTGACGGAAATCTTCCGGGTCAAGGTTGGTTCTGCCGGCATAGAGGCTGTGGAGAAGGCTTGGGGCGAACTCGCGGCTCAGGTGGGCAAGCATGTAGGGCGTGAGCTGCGAGGTTTGCATGGGAAGAGCTGGAATGCGGAAGAAGAAACTTTTCTTGGTCTTGTCGGGTGGAATGATGTGGAGGTGAGTTGAATGCCGGTGGTGGCTGTGGGCGAGGTAGGGTGATTGGTTGCTGATTGAATGGTTTTAGGCTCGCGAACTGGTTAATGGTAAGGAGGAGGTTCAGGATGCTTTTCGCGTGTTGAGGGAAAGTGGGGAGATGTCCACGCTGGTTGCGGAATTGAAACCGCTGGGCACCTAGTGTATTAGGGCAGGGACAGCACTACAGAAGTTCCGTATCGTGATGTGTTGGACGGCTACTGGGGTCCGGGGTGCTGTTGTCTGTGTGGTAAACGCAAGACTCTGAGAAGACTTTTCGCCCGCTTCAAACACATTTCATTCTTAGTGTGTAGCTTTCATAATTGTCAGCCAATGCCAGAAGTGGTAAACGAAGGGGACTTAGTCACTCATATAATGTTACGGGATGTAGATGACTTCAAACGATCAATGTGGCCGGTTTCCGGGGCGATTAGCTGTGGCCCACTATCATTCTGTAAGGGCCTTCTGCTGCTCAGTACCTTTAGGGAGACTTCAACGAAGCCGTGAATCTCCTGTACTGTAGTATTTCAATAAAGTAGTTCTCAGAGCTATACATAAGCAAAACCTTCAGTAGATACTGCCAACGTGATCCATCTAGAGCCCATACAGTATTTATATTTCTCGGCGGTCGACACCTCCAGTATGAAGTTGTAGCGGAGCCACATCCCAACTGCCCACTCTCACAGCAACGGTTACCAACCGCCTCCCTAATACCAATTCAGTATCTCCTCAGATCCACTGGACAAATTACGCCAAAGAAATCCCTCCAGCTAACGCCAATCACACCCACCCAGTTCCCAACGCTCGGCATGCCCAAAGAAAACGCCTACTCCAGTACGCCCTCAACATCGGACACCTCCTTCCGCCGCACCTGGGACCGCACCGAATACGCCGCCAAAGCCGCGACCCGCGAAGCCGCCGACCGGGAATCCAGCAAAGCGCACTACGAAGCCAAACTCGCCGGACGGAAATACCACGCCCCACCCCCCTCTCACGACAAGGACAGCAAATCGGCTTCACTGCCGGAGAGCAAGGTCAAGAAGCATGACGATGATCACGACGATAAGTCCTTTGCGCAGGAGACGTCGTCGCGCGCCCAACGGCTCGACGTCTCCTCACTGATCGGCAAAACGACGCTCGTACCGGCTGGGTCGGCGCTCGGGAAACGGGGTCGGGGAGCGGGGTTTTACTGTGGGGACTGCGATCTGACGTTCAAAGATAACGTGCAGTTTGTCGATCATCTGAATAGTCGGCAGCATCTCGTGGCGACGGGGCAAAGTGGGGAGGTGCGGAGGGCGGGGGTGGAGGAGGTGAGGGAGAGACTGAGGGTTTTGGCGGAGAGGAGGAGGGTGGCTTTGGAGGAGGAGAGGAGGGAGAGGGAGGGGTTGGGGTTGGGGGTTGAGGGCGTTCGGGCGAGGGTTGAGGAGGTTGTTAGAAGGGAGGAGGTGGAGAGGGAGGAGAGGAGGAGGGTGAGGAGGGAGAAGCGGAGGAAGACTGCTGGTGGGTTGGGGGTTAAGGAGGAGGATGTTGTGGGTGGGGGGATTATTTGCTAGACCGGAGGAGGAGTTGGTTGGCGTTTAGGGGGTTGGCGCTGGGCGGGATTGGGATTCAGGCAGTTATCTTCGATGATGGACAGATATGTCGCAAAGATTGATCGTATGCTGGACATGAATAATACCCTGTCATTGCCATAATTAGGTATTGGAGATCGTCATCAAAGTCGGATTTATCGGCCCAAGCAGACACTGTCTGAAACAACGCTCTGCTCGCAATCTCATCCGATTCATACGAGCAGGTCGTGCAACAAGAAGTTGTTCATTCAGCCAGATCTCATCACGATACTCATGAAGATCCCCAAGATAGACCCGGAGACAAGGACGAAAATCATGGCCGTCGTGGTCACCGTTTATAGCTCTTGGCCCCACGCACCAAATTGATGATTGGTACCTGACACTGTGCATGACCCGGGACAAGCAGCGACAGACGCAGCAGGTACAAGGCTTTCGGTCGACTTGTCCAAACGCATGACATATCTCATCATCAACATCAAGACGCGTTCAATCTCTCACGCGTCGATTTCCGAAACAACTTCCTCAACGAGCCTGTACCACTGGCGCCGCTGCCCTTCTGACCGTTCCGCAACTATACGACACCCAAAACACAAACGTCAGCACAACCAGGTCACTCCAAATCCACCATCCCCACCAAAACACGCACCAACAATCGCACGCTACCAAGGGACGCAAAACTCACCTCACCCATCTCATCCCTCTCCCTCTCCCTCTCCCTCTCCCTCTCCTCCTCATCCCCCCTCCCACCTCCTCTCCGCATCCCCACAATAAACAACCCACCAACCAACCTTCTCCCCCTTAGCCAACCCATCCCTCAACTCCGCCAAAGCCGCCCATCCCTCGACCCCGACCCCCGTGGCCAGAATCTCCCCGACATCCCTCGACAACCCGCATTCCTCGACTCGATCGGCCACGAACGCGTACGGTTGGCTGGTGGCCGCGGCACTGGTGTCGTTCGGATCGTATTGTTCGACGAATTGCAGGTTCGGCAGTGCGGCCATGGCGGTCGGGTACAGCGTGCGCACGGAGGCGAGCAGCGTGCGTGACGTTAGAGGCGAGGAGATCCATTCGGCGGCGGCGTCGTCGAGGTTGTGGAGGATTATGTGGATGCGGATGGCGGTGCGGGGCCAGCGGAAGCCGTGGAGGATGTAGACGGGCATTGTTTGTACGCGGGCATCGGTTAGCGATGGTTGTGACTGTGGTTGTGCCTGTCCGATGTTGTTCGTCTCTTGATTTGTTGAGGTTGGTTGGTTGCCCGTTAGACCGGATAGATGGTTGATCGAGCGGATGGGATGCGCAATTGGCGAAGAGCATTCAAGCTCAGGGCTGTAGGTGGTCGGTAATCGTCATGGCGACTGCACTGCAATGGTTGACAAACTGTTCAATGGGATTGTGGGCGCGGGCATGCAATGCATGAGATCGACCGATCGGTTGTTTTTTGGCGGGTCGATGATGTGCGCATGGATCATTAGTTTGGGAGGCAGGGTTTCCTGCGGCTCAATCCAAGACGCTTGATTGGATGTCTACATACAGCTACATTTCGCTCCACTCTGGGGCATGGCATTAATGGCAATGCGTGGCAGATGCTCGGCTGCAGTCGGCTATATAGCTCTACAGGGGATTGTTGGAATTGTTTAAATAGGGGCTGCAGAGCGGAGTTTGTTGGTGAAGGTCGGAAAGCGGGAGGTGACGCTTGGACTGACCAACAACTGCCTTTTCGGGAAAGTCGAAGATCATTTGACCTCCTGTTTTCAGCGTTTTTGATAGGGCTTGATAGGGATGTTTGGATGTAGAAGCAAAATCCTTTTTATTGCTTCCCGTCATACTCTCTCCGCCATACCTCATCGAAAACATCTTTCTCTATGGCAAACTCTCGAATGAACTCCTTCTCGAGATCATGCGTGCGCCTACCCAGCAACACCAAGCTATGTAACG
>QQTW01002157.1_pt1 | contig 14193 bp, 6 predicted proteins | sample 1904831 | NCBI WGS metagenome assembly QQTW01 (sample SAMN09435610, study PRJNA476489) | Subsurface metagenome, whole genome shotgun sequencing project. | reverse complement strand
GAATTCATAAAAACCTCTCGTTGAGGACTCCTATATGGGGGAAGAAGAATTTATTAGTTCTTAACTCCCCATTTCCAAAGGCTAAATTGCTTTCCATTCCTGTAAAACTATCAAACTCAACAACATTACTTAGAGGTTCTGAAAATGGTATTTTCCAAAAAGGGCGATCGCACTTACACCGTTACGTTATTAGACGAAGCTATAGGGAGCAGAACTACGATTGAGGTTGCCGAGCAAGAGTATATTCTCGATGCGGCGGAAGCCCAGGGTGTGGATATAGCTTATTGCTGTCGGACTGGTGCTTGTACGGTTTGTACAGGCAGGATTGTCCAAGGTACTCTCGACCAGTCTAGCCACTGTTTTTTGAAAGCTAACGAGCTTAAAGCTGGTTTTGCCCTCTTGTGTGCGGCATCTCCCCAGTCTGATTGCACGATCAAAATCAATCAAGAAGATGAATTGTACAAGCTTTAGGAAAGCAATTTCACCGGGTAAAAAGTGTAAATTCTGCTTTTTACCCGCAATTAATTTACCCTAAAATCTTTTTACTCTCAATCATCCCACGGGTTCCTCAACGAGAGGTTTTTATGAATTCGGAGCATCTAAATCAACTAATTGGTACTTTTATGGCGGAGGCGCAGGAATTTCTGCAACTGCTAGAAGCCAATCTTTTAGAAATCGAAGCAGTTACCGAGCCATCGGCGCGAAGTCAAGCTGTCAAAACTTTATTTAGAGCCGCCCATTCTCTCAAAGGTTCAGCTTTGATGTTCGGCTTTGATGACCTAGCTCAGGCTGCTCATCACTTAGAAGACTGTTTTGCCATTTTGCGCGATCGCATCGATTTGGTTCAACTTCCTGGCGCTACCGTCACGCTTTTGCTGCAAGGGGTAGATCGGCTAAAAGTAATTACTGCCGGGGTGCAATCGGGCGATGCAGCAGATCAAGCCGATTTAGAGGCAATTTCTAGCCTGAAAGCCAAACTAGAAACAATTTATGGTGTCGAGTCTCCCGCCATTTTCTCCACCCCCAATAACTCCATCGATCGTCAGGTAGTGCAAGCAATCTTCGCCCAAGAACTGCCACCAGTTTTAAATCAGTTGGAAATAGAAATTTCCCAAGCTCAAGAGCCAACCCTACCGCAGACGGTAGAGAATTTAGCTAAAATTTATCGCCAACTTTCCGGCTTGGCGGCGATGCTTCAGTTACCTGAATTTGGCGCAATTGCTGAATCTATAAGTGTTTTAGCCAGCGAGCCGCAATTGACTGTAGCTTGTCTACAATCGCGGGGTTGGGCGATCGCTCAAAATCTCCAAACTGCCCGCGACCAAGTTTTGCAAGGAAAAGTAATCGCCGTTGAATCTGTAGATGCGATGTCTGCGGCGGATGACTTATTATTTACCGATGATTTTTTAGACTTAACTGCTACAGCTAATAACTTACCTCTCCTAGAACTTGCTCCCTTGACCGATGACAAGGCAGCCGTGTTACAAGTTGATACCGTTACTCAAGAGCGGATGCCCACCTCTGGCGCTTGGCAACGTCCAACGGTACGGGTAGATGTAGAACAATTAAATCAATTAGTAAATTTAGTAGGGGAATTAGCGATCGCTCGTACCAATTTAAAACTCCAAGAACTACGGCTACGATCCGAAATTAAGCAAATTCGGCAGCAAGTATCTAGCTTGCATCAATCCGATAGCAATTTGCGCGATGATTACGATCGCCTGAGCATACGCCATCAAAGCCCAGCAATGGCGAGGTCTTTAAGTATAGGTCACTTTGATGATTTGGAGATGGACAACTACAGTCAGTTTCACTCCACCGCCCAATCAATGCTAGACAATACCAGTGCGATCGCTCTAGCGGCGACTAAGGTAGATACGGTAGCGCTCCAATTCGAGCGCCATACAGATCGACTACACCGCATTACTCATCAATTGCAAAACCGGATTATGCAATTGCGGGTTGTTCCTTTCAGTCGAGCGGTAGATCATTTACCTAGAGCCGTGCGCGAGTTGAGTCGCTCTCATGATAAAGCCGTCAGCCTGCTGTTGTTGGGTCGAGAAACCAAAATCGATCAAAGCTTATTAGAAGCTCTGCGCGATCCTCTAGGGCATCTGGTTCGTAATGCTTTCGATCATGGCATTGAATCTGCCGATCTCCGTCAACGCCTCGGTAAACCCGTCAACGGTCAAATCGAAATTGAAGCTTGTCACCAAGGAGGACAAACTATTGTCACAATTCGGGATGATGGGCGGGGAATCGATCTTGATGCGCTCCGTTGTCGAGTTGTAGAAAAAGGATTTGTCAGTGCCGAACAAGCAGCAGAATTAAGCGTTGCTGAACTCTACGAGTTTCTGTTTTTACCTGGATTTAGTACCAAAACTGAGGTTAGCGATCTCTCTGGGCGTGGTGTCGGGCTAGATGTGGTGAGAGCAAATTTGCAGCAAGTGCGAGGCGCGATCAAAATTGAGTCTCAACTAGGCGAAGGTACTAGCTTTATTTTAAAGTTGCCTTTGATGGTTTCGATTACTCAAGCTTTGCTAGTAAAAACCGACCATAACACGGTAGCTATACCTATTGATGCGATCGAAGAAATTATCTATATTCAACCAACGCAAATTTATTGGATTGGCGATCGCCCGATGTTGCGCTGGCGCGATGAGTTTATTCGCCTCCATCGCTTGCAAGAATTGCTCCATTATAATAGCTCCCCCGATCGCCCTTCCCCCGATCCGATGCTCCAAGATTCTATCCCGGTAGCAATCTTGACCTCTAGTGAAGGCATTGCCGCGATCGCTGTAGAACAGTTATTAGGTCATCAAGAAATTGTGATGAAACCTTTGCCCGCTCCTCTAAGTAAGCCTCGTGGCGTTGCTGGCAGTACTATTTTGGGCAATGGTTGCGTTGTGATGATTTTAGATGTTGACGATCTAATTGACCCCATAATGCCCCCTAGAGCGGAGACTGAGGGCAAGCAATATTCTTCAGTCCCCAGCTTGACCACTCAACGGCAAATTTTAGTAGTAGATGACTCCTATACTATCCGTCAGTTACTTTCCCTGACTCTCAATCGCGCTCGTTACCAAGTAGTACAAGCCAAAGATGGTCAAGATGCTTGGGAGCAGTTACAGCAAGGTTTGGTTTGCGATTTAGTAATTACCGATCTAGAAATGCCGCGTATGGATGGATTTGAATTAGTACAAAATCTCAAATCTAATTCTACCTTTGCCCACCTTCCCGTTGCCATCTTGACTTCCCGTAGTGGTTCTAAACATCGTCAGTTGGCTCTAGATTTGGGGGTAAATCTTTACTTGACCAAGCCTTACCAAGAAGCACAGTTATTAGCTGAAGTTGCTCAAATGCTTCAGTCCTAATCTAAGTACCACATTTTTGTTAACTCAATTAAATACTTTCCTACGGCTTACTATGTCTCTAACAATCGGACGAAAATGGCAATCCTACACTAAAAATAAAGCTCAATCTCGGCTTTCAATGCGTAAGCTTATTTGCTTCCAAGTAGCTGGCGAAAGTTACGCTCTACCAATTGAGCAAGTTCAGTATATTTTAGGGGAATTTAGAAATTATGGTTCGCTGCACAGTAATCGTAGCTTAATACGCTTCAATAATGAAGATATTACCCTCGTTGATTTATCTACTTTGTTTGTTAATATTATCAGCGACTTGCGCGATCGCCACTACTCAATTGTTTGCACTCTCAGTCAAGGCGAACGTTTAGGCTTGCCTGTCTGCGAACTACCTACGGTTTTAGAAGTCTCCACCGACAAATTTAGCGATCTTCCTCAACTATATCGCCAAGGTTTGCCTCCGGCGGTAGATAAACTAATTCATATGTCTGAGGGGGTTGAGGTGTTTTATTTAAGTTTAGAGCGACTGGTTAGTTCAATATAAAGCAATGCAATTTATTAATTTAGATTTTATAGCTAATTTCAATTGCATAAAACTTATAAATCATTAATACAAAATCTTGCTTTACAAGTTAATTAACTTAAATCTTTTATGGCTATCTTAGGATAATCTTAGTTATTAGCTTGTAAGCAAAAAATTATTTTGTTAGAGCATAAACAGCCAATTTTTCAACCGTTCTATCTGCAAACAAAAGCTATTCTTCTGATAAATCTACTAGAAAATTATAAATTTTGTTCTGCTAAACTGATTCACGAGAACTTCATGACATTGTTAAACAAATGATTATCTAGCCTCTTACAAACTTTGAACTAAACTATATATTGTATAACTAAACCCATCTAAATTACTTAGTTTTAAAAATGGCATAAAGTAATGAAAAGTAAAGAAAATACACAAGAATTACCGCCAAAATTTGACCTAAATAGCCAATTTTTTCAAATCAATAATAGCCTTGTTCAAGAACTATTAGATTTACCAGAAATTTACCCAACTATAGACAGAGAAACCCATACTTTTTTAAATCCAGATCGAGTCAAAAGTTATCAGTTTTATCCTGATAGTAGTGGCGAAGTTAGCGCTGAGGCGATGGTACTTGAGGATACACCGATCGCCCCATACATCACTGCTGAGGCGATCGCAAGTTCGGCTCAATTGTATATCTATGGACAAGCAACTATGTCTGAAATTGCACAGGGTATTTTTGGATCGCCTATTGGTTATACGTCTAAAGAAGGCAAACAAGTTGCCACTCCTAACTCCACAAAGTTGTTTAAAGCTCCATTTTCTTGCCCCCCTATCAGTAATAACAGAGTTTATTACCCCTATGAGATCGCCGAGTACCCACTGCCTTGGAGTAACGAAATTACGTTTACCCCATCTCTAGCAAGTCATTTACCCATGGCTGTAATGCAAAAGCGCATGGTAGGCGCAATTCAACATCTGGCTTATCGCGATCCCCTAACGGGTTTACCTAACCGCAGGCAGCTTTCGGAGCGGCTTTCGTCCGCCTTAGCTAACAACGTGGGCGATCGTCAAGAAATTCTCATGGTAGCCATTCTAGACCTCGATCGCTTCAAAACTATCAACGATAGCCTGGGTTCTACCGCCGGAGATTGCTTGCTGCAAAGTGTAGCCCAGCGACTAGCTAGTTGCGTGCGAGAAATTGATACGATTGCTCGTTGGGGAGGAGATGAGTTTATATTGCTCCTACCCCAGATCGCTAATTTAGAAGACGCAGGTAAGATTACTCAAAGAATTTTAGATAAATTTCAAGCTCCTTTTATTTTTAACAATCAAGAATTTCATATCACTTTTAGTATGGGGATTGCTTTAGCTCCCGATAACGGTACAGAGACAGAAACCATCCTCAAAAACGCAGATATTGCCCTGTCCCGTGTAAAGCAACAGGGTAGAAATAATTACTTGTTTTATACACCAACTATGAATATCAAGTCTCTTGACCAACTGGTATTACAAAATAGTCTTTATAAAGCCATAGATCGAAAGGAGTTTTTGTTGCACTACCAACCGCAAATTGACTTAAACACTGGTCAAATTGTCGGCATGGAAGCCCTGATTCGCTGGCAACATCCAGATTTAGGGTTTATTCCTCCTGACCAATTCATTCCCTTAGCGGAAGAAACTGGGCTAATTTGCCAAATTGGGGAGTGGGTGTTGCGAACTGCTTGCGCTCAAAATCGAGCTTGGCAACTAGCGGGATTAGCACCAATGGCGATCGCGGTGAATCTTTCGGTTCATCAAGTCCAGCAAGCAAACTTAGTCAAAACTATTACTCAGATTTTACAAGAAACAAACCTAGACCCGCGTTATTTGGAAATAGAAATTACTGAAACCACTGCTATCCAAAATATAGATTCAACTATTTCTGTACTCCAAGAATTGCAAGATTTGGGCATTCAAATTGCTATGGATGATTTTGGTACGGGCTACTCATCCCTGGGTTTACTTAAACGCTTCCCCTTTCATAAATTGAAAATCGATCGCTCCTTTATTAGCGAACTAGCAACTAATGAAAATGATGCCGCGATTGTTACAGCAATTGTTGCTTTAGGGCATGGGCTGAACTTAGAAATTATTGCCGAAGGTGTAGAAACATCGCAACAATTAGAATTATTACGCGCTCTTAAATGCAATGTGATTCAGGGTTATTTATTTAGCCGACCTTTAGCGGCGGAAGCTGCTACGCAATTTTGCCTCGATAGGACTGCCTGCAAATACTCACCCCAGCAAGGTAGGCAGCAGCATAAACTACCCTTAGCTGCCAATGAACCCCAACGTCTCCAGGCTCTTTATAAGTATCAAATTCTCGATACCGAACCTGAAGACAGCTTTGATGAACTAACTTGTTTGGCTGCCCACATTTGCCAAACACCAATTGCCTCTATTGGTCTAATTGATAGCCATCGGCAATGGTTCAAGTCAAAAGTAGGTTTGATAATTCCCGAAAGACCCCGTACTGTTGCCTTATGTAACTATACTATTTCTCAAAAAGAGATATTGATTGTCCGAGACACCTGGGTGGACTTGGGGGTTGAGACTAATTCGCTTGGCAACTGTTACCCCAGGACGCGGTTTTATACGGGTGTGCCTTTAATTAGTCCCGATGGCTTTGCTCTAGGGACGCTATTTGTTATGGACTACGTGCCAAGAGATTTGACGATGCAGCAACAACAAGCTTTACAGCATTTAGCTCGGCAGGTAATAACGGCGCTAGAACTGCGGCAAAATCTCTTAGAACGCCAGCATATAGAACAATTAAGGTTGCACGTTGAGGAGGTAGAGCAAAGCAAGCAAGACTTAGAACAAAAAGTTACCGCTCTCCAGTGGGTAGAAACAGCCCTAAGACAGCAAATTGAGCGAGAACGATTAGTAAAAGATATTGCAGTAAAGATTCGTCAGTCTCTCAATTTAGAGGAGATTTTGCAGACAACTGTGGCCCAAGTGCGGCAATTTCTCAACGCCGACCGCGTGACGATCTATCGATTGTGGTCTGATGGTACGGGAAGCGGGATTACCGAAGCAACCTCTACGGGCTTACCAACGCTTTTGGGACAGACTTTTCCTGCCGAAGTATTGCCCCAAGAGTACCGAAAATTGTACTGCATGGGCAGAATTCGGGCGATCGCCGATGTGGACAAAGCGCACCTAACACCTTGCTTAGTAAACTTTTTACATCAATTAGGAGTAAGGGCTAAACTTGTAGTACCAATCCTCAATCAGGATGAACTGTGGGGATTATTAATTGCTCATCAAAGCGAACCGAGGCAGTGGAAACAGTTTGAGATTGAATTATTGAGTCAAATTGCCACTCAAGCTGGAATAGCAATTCAGCAATCAAAACTCTATCAAGAGTTGCAGCACATAGCCGATGCTGATTGTTTGACCCAAATTGCCAATCGTCGTCGGTTTGATGAATACCTAAACCAAGCGTGGCAGCAACAAAGACGAGGGGGAGGGTATTTAGCATTGATTATGGGCGATATCGACTTTTTTAAATCCTACAACGACAGCTACGGTCATCAAGCCGGAGATGACTGCTTGCAAAGAGTTGCCAAAGCCCTCTGTTTGGCTGTAAACCGCAGTACCGATTTAGTTGCTCGTTATGGGGGAGAAGAATTTGCCCTAATCTTACCTCATACAGACGCTGAAGGTGCAATTCAAATTGCCGAACAAATCCGCTCCCAAATCCAAGGTTTGCAAATTGCTCATCCTACCCCTGTAAGTAATTACGTTACCTTCAGCTTGGGGGTTGCAAGTATCATTCCCGATCTAGAGTCTTCTCCAGAAGCGCTAATTGCGGCGGCAGACCGGGCGCTTTATCGCGCAAAAACCCAAGGACGCGATCGCGTCTATTGCGAACTTTGACTTTTGCGCCCCACAGTGCGATCGCCTTCCTCTTTTTGAAATAGCTTAGGTGAGTTATATTTTGGGAATCCTCTAGGAAACCAATCGACTCCCGCAGCTAAATCCTGAATATACAGCCTTTGCCAGTCAGGTTTTAAAACTAGCCGCAGAGTTTGAAGTCGTTGCTACGTTAGTTAAACCTTATTTATTTTTAGGCTAAAAAATGAGCAGTCTTCAGCAAATCTTGATTGTTGATGATGATCCCGTAAATCTAAAATTTTTAGGCGCGCTTTTGCAAGCATCGGGTTTGCAAGTCACTCTTGCCCATAGCGGCAAAAGTGCGCTGTTAAAAGTAAAAAAAGAGTTACCCGATCTAATTTTATTAGATATGCTGATGCCAGGGCTAGATGGACTTGAAACTTGCCGTCGTTTGAAAGCCAATCCCAAAACCCAGGATATTCCGGTAATTTTCTTAAGCGCGGTCAATGAAGTAACCGACAAAGTTGAAGCTTTTGCCGTGGGAGCCGCAGATTACATTACCAAACCTTTTCAAATTGAAGAAGTTTTAGTTCGCATTAAAAATCAACTAGCTTTACAGTCCTCTCAAGCCCAAGTGCGCCAGTTGAGTTTAGCTCTAGAAAATACTTTGGATGGAATTGCCCGCCTAGATTTGCAAGGGCGTTACCTAAGCGTCAACCAAGCCTATGCTGATATGTTTGGTTATCAGCCCTCAGAAATGATTGGTATGCAATGGCAAACAACGATTCATGTTGATGATTTAGCGAAAGTATTAACGGCTTATCAGCAAATGCTAGTAAAGGGGAAAGCAGAAGTTGAAGTTAAAGGCGTGCATAAAAAAGGGGCGGTGGTTTATCAACAACTTGTAATGACTGGGGTGCAAGGCAAGCAGCAAAGAGAGATTGGGTATTACTTTTTTCTGAAAAATATTACCGAACGCAAATGGCTAGAGCAGATTTCCCAAGCTAAAGAGCAGCAACTATCGGACTTCGTAGAAAATGCCAGTATTGGTATGTACTGGGTGGACATAGATGGAACTATTCAGTGGGCAAATCAAGCGCAATTAAATTTGCTCGGTTACTGCAAGGAGGAGTACGTTGGTCAATCGATCGCCAAGTTCCAAGCCGATCGAGAAACAATAGACGATTTGCTCGGTCGCTTAAAAACAAACGAGACACTGCATAATTATCAAACTAAACTGCGCTGCAAAGATGGCTCGATTAAGTATGTTTTAATTGACTCAAATATTTTGTGGCAAGATGGTCAGTTCGTACATACACGCTGCTTTACTCGCGATATTAGCGATCGCGTTCAAGTGGAGGAAACTTTGCTCAAACGCAAACAGTATCTTCGCAGACAGCAAGCTGGATTAATCGAATTATCAGAAATCCCAGCCTTTTACAATGGCGATCTCAATGGCGCTTTGCAAGCATTAACCCAAAAAGGAGCGCATACGCTGAATATCCAAAGGGTCAGCGTTTGGTTCTACGATTTCGCCCGTACCAAAATCATCCTACACAACCTCTACGAGCTAGGCACGGGACAGCATTCATTAGGGGTAGAGTTACATAAAACACAATATCCTGCTTACTTTCAAGCTCTAGAACTTGGCGAGATTGTTGCTACTAGCCAAGCTCAAATAGACTCTCGGACGCAAGAGTTTGCAACCGATTACTTAATTCCTAAAGGAATTACCTCCATGTTGGATGTCCCAATTCGTTCGGGCGGTCAAACGGTGGGAGTCATTTGTCACGAACACGTGGGCGACCCGAGACAGTGGACAATTGAGGAACAGAACTTTGCTAGTTACTTAGCTTATCTGGCTTCTTTAGCGATCGAATCACGCGATCGCTTAGGAGCGGAAGTCGCCCTCCAGTATCGCTCAGATACCGATCGCTTGGTTAGCTCGATCTCGCGAGCGTTCCTCGACTACAACTTAGATCGAGCAATTAATTTTACATTGCAAGCTCTAGGAGAATTTACTTTTAGCGATCGCTGTTACATTTTTTACGCTAACGAGAGTGGTAGCCAATTTCACTTAACTCACCAATGGTGCGATCTGGACATCGATCCCTTACCTGCAAATCGCCAAACAGTTTCGATTAAAAATTATCCTGACTTCTACAATTATCTAGTGCTTGGCACTCCCTTTCAGATTCAAGATACTAAGCAAGAGGGGAATTTAACAAACAATCCCCAGTTCAAACTCCAACTTGTGCAATCGTTGCTCAATGTGCCGATGCTGCACTCAGGAGAAATTGTCGGCTTTATTGGACTTGATGCCGTTTGCTTAAATAGGATATGGAGTAAAGAGGAAATAGATTTACTCAACCTGGTAGGGGAGTTTATTGCCATTGCTCAAGCAAGGCACTTAGCTGAACTAGCAAGGCGACAAAGTGAGGAGCGATTGCAATTAGCACTGGAAGGATCTGGAGATGGGTTATGGGATTGGAATATTATTACTGGCGAAACTTATTTTAGCCCTCGATTGCTAGAAATGCTCGGCTACGCTGGCGATGAGCTTGAAGCTAGTTTTGATACTTGGAAAAGTCTAATTCATCCAGAGGATCTACCTTGGGCGATCGATATTTTGAATGCTCACTTAAAAGATGATGCCGTTCCCTACGTCTTCGACTATCGCCTGCTGACCAAATCAGGAAAACCGAAATGGATTGCCAATTACGGTAAGGTTGTAGGGCGCGATGGTGATGGCAATCCCCTCAGAATGACGGGTACAAATCGAGATATTGACGAGCGCAAGCAAAGAGAGGAGGTTTTACGCAATGTTGCTTTAGGCGTTTCCGCAGAAATAGGCGAAGCCTTTTTTCAATCTTTGGTCAAATACCTAACTAAAGCGTTGGGGGTAGAGTATGCCTTTATTGGCGAAATAGTGCAACCCCATGGCAAGCGAATTAGGACAATTGCTGGTTACGGCAAAGGTGAGGCGATGACGAATTTCGAGTATGAGATCGCAAATACTCCCTGTGCTAATCCGATGACCGCCCAACAGCTATGTGTTTATCCCCATGATATTCAGCAGCTTTTTCCCCTAGATCCGATTCTCCAAGCAATGGATGCCCAAAGTTACTTGAGTGCGCCCCTAGTTGATTCAAGGGGTGAGATTTTGGGTTTGCTGGCGGTAGTTGGTTGTCAGCCACTACCCGATACCAGATTAATGGAAGAAATTTTAAAAATTTTTATGGTTCGGGTGAGTGCAGAACTCCAGCGCCTACACGCCGAAGCAAATCTACAGCGTCAAAGTCTGCGATCGCAACTATTCGCGGCGATCGCTTTGCAAATTCGCCAGTCTTTACAGTTAGAGGAAATTCTCCAAACTACAGTGCAGGGCGTACAAAAACTGGTGGATGCCGAGCGAGTTTTGATTTTGCGCTTGCAGTCCCAAGGATATGTACATATTATTCAAGAAGTTGTAGAACCTAAGTGGTCTTCGGTAATCAATCAAGGTATCGTTGACGATTGTTTAGGTTCAGAGCATTTGCAACAATACGTTCAAGGATGGGTTAAAAGTATTCCCGATCTTGAAAATGCCGAGCTACCTGGCTGTCTAGTTGATTTTCTGCGCCAGTTTCAAGTCAAGTCTAAGCTGGTTGTTCCCATACTACTCCAAGAACAATTGTGGGGAATGATCGTTGTGCATCAGTGTTCCCAACCCCGGATTTGGTCTACTTTTGAAATCGATCTTTTAGAGCAACTTGCTAATCAAGTAGGAATTGCCCTCGCCCAAAAACAGGCAGAAAAAGCTCTAAAACAAAGCGAAGAACGTTTCCGATCTCTGATTGAGAATACCTCCGATATCGTTATTTTACTCACAGAGCAAGGGGTAGTATGCTACGCTAGCCCTTCCATCGAGCGCCTCTTAGGTTACGCTCCCGAAAAATTGGTCGGTCAAAACGTTTTAGGTTGGCTTCATCCAGAGGATCGGCGCAAAGCCTTACAGACCTTTGTCAAAGTCATGAGAACACCAGAAACAGAATTTTGTACCGAACTTCGCTGGCAAGAATTAAGAGGAGATTGGCGAGTATTTGAGGCGATCGCCAAGAAGTTTGAAGACTCTACAGGATTTGTCGGCGCGATCGTCAACGCCCGCGATATCACCGAACGATTGAAATTAGAGGAAATTCATCGCCATCTCGAAGCTGATCGGGAGTTGAACGAGCTAAAATTACGTTTCTTTTCTATGGCTTCCCACGAGTTTCGCACTCCTCTTAGCACTATCTTAATTGCGGCTCAGGTTTTGGAAAATTCTGACCCTGAATGGCTAGATGCGAGGAAATTACGAAATATTCATCGAATTCAGGATAATGCCAATCGGATGAGACAATTACTCACCGATGTTTTGATTATAGCGAGGATTGAGGCGCAAAAATTAGACTTTAACCCCAAAACCTTAAATTTACGAGAACTATGTTGCCAGATTGTGGAAGAACTTAAGGCAAGTTTGGCGGTGCATGTTTCTGGCATTCACTTTAGCTATACAGGGAATATCCGCAATGTTTGTCTGGATGAGAAATTGCTGCATTTGATTTTAAATAATCTCCTTTCTAATGCTGTTAAATATTCTCCTGAGAACAAAGAGGTTGATTTTCAAGTTACTTTGGAAGCTTCGCGAGCAAAATTTACAATTAAAGATCGAGGTATTGGTATTTTTTTAGAAGATCGCCCCCATCTGTTTGAGGCTTTTTATCGGGGTGCAAATGTTAGCAGAATTGAAGGTACAGGACTAGGACTTGCCATAGTCAAAAAGAGTGTGGATTTGCATGGAGGGCAAATTTATTTTGATAGTACCGTAGGGGAAGGAACAACAGTTTTCCTCCAAATACCCTGTTAATAATTGGTAGAAAACGGCATTGCTGAATTAGGTATGTTGGTTTTTGTTGAACTAAGCGCACCTCTCACGAGAACCGCTCGTCTTCAGAACGCAGCATGAGACTTTCACCTCACTGCGCTCCTCAATGATTTAACCCTTGTTATGAGTACATCTCAGGTTCAGACTTCCATCTAAAACTGTTTTCGTGTCATGGCAGTGACGATGTAATAGTTGGAGATTGTTATGCCAATTTGTCCCACCTAATGATTGAGGAATAATATGGTCAACTTCCCAAACATCGCCATTTCTAAAAGTTAATCCGCAATGATTACATTTATTTTTCTGGCTTTTTAGAAGTCTTGAAACTCTTACTGGTAATTCAGGATGTCGTCCTAAACGACCAGCCCAATAACCGAGTTCTCCATCCTAAGGTGACTTCTCACCTTTGACCTTAATATGTCTAATGATGGGAGTTTCGGAGTGGCTTAAAAGAGGGAATTTTTTGTCTCCAAATACCCAATTTCTATCACCGACAGACTTGAAGTATTTTTGTTTAGCCCAGGTAACTGATTTATTGGGATGACGACGTTCACACCATCTTTTAAGACGTTGCCAAATTAGATGGTCTAGTTTGGCATAGGTTTTTTTACTAACTCTAGAAGAGTAGTAGTTTGCCCCACCACAAATCACAGGATTGAGTTTTGAAATTAGTACCTTTTGAGGTGATGAATTGTGGCGACTAATGATGTCAGCCATTTTTTCATAATGTTTCTTGACTTTTGCCGGAGATAGTTTAATTAGTGTTTTATAACCTAGTGGTTCTCCATTAGTAGATTTACCACTATTGTACTTTCCTACCGGATACTGGCGGATATTGAAACCTAAAAAGTCAAATCCATCAGCAGTATGGGAAATACGAGTTTTTGATTCACAACCGTTCTAGCCCTACTTCCTTCAACCAATCCATTAATACGGATTTGGCTTTATCTATTACTTCCCGTTCTGGATGAAGGCAAACAAAGTCATCCGCATACCTAATAAATGTCAGGCTAGTACGGTTTTTGAATTTATCCCCCTTCAAGGTGTTCGCTAATTGCGTTATCCTATTTTCCATGCCATGAAGTGCTATGTTGGCAAAAAGTGGCGAACAAGCTCCACCTTGCGGCGTACCTTGTGCTGAAACTTCTCGTTTGCCTTCAAACACCCAGCCAGCTTTTAACCATGCTTTAATAGCACGTCTGAGCGTAGGTGATGTGTTGATTTTATTTAGCAGATAATCATGATTGATTCTGTCAAAACATTTACTGATATCAGCATCTAAAACAAACTTTTGTTTGCATTTAATACTGTTAAATATTGCTTCGACAGCGTCATGAGATGAACGTCCTGGACGAAAACCAGAGGAGCAAGGCTCGAAGAGCGCCTCCCATTGGGGTTCTAATACCAGTTTTACTAATGCTTGGCAGACTCTATCTCTCATTGCTGGGATAGAAAGAGGACGTTGTTCACCATTAGGCTTAGGAATTAGAAATCTGCGGGCTGGTAATGGTGGAGAA
>QQTW01002156.1_pt1 | contig 14193 bp, 20 predicted proteins | sample 1904831 | NCBI WGS metagenome assembly QQTW01 (sample SAMN09435610, study PRJNA476489) | Subsurface metagenome, whole genome shotgun sequencing project. | reverse complement strand
ACGATGATCCTGGCGTTGTAAAGGACGCTTTGGTAGTTAACAGGGAGCCCTACGTCGATGAGGATGTCTATACACTCGGATCAGAATCCGCCATGCCACATGACGAAGCTGAACAATTACCCTGGCAGTCTTTATGATCCAATATCCGCTCAAGCATCTCCCAGCAATGAAGATGTGTATCACCTGCGCGTCACGTTACCATTTGTCTGGAGGAAGGGCTGAAGATCGACTGACTTTCGAGGAGATGATCAAGACAACCATATCCACATATTTCCACTATTCACATATCAGCATATCTCCAAGATCATCTTGGATTTTGTTAAATACATTCAGGTCCAACCCTAAGCTTCGCGCCTTGAACCTTGGCTTGCCGAATCGACTCGATAATGCGCTCAGCATTTCCTTCGAAGTCCAGAGCCCACTGGTTCAGCGAACATGTCGCTACCGTCACGAGCCTTCCCATAGTAGGGACTTTGAAGATGAAGACACTGAGGATCTTGGAACCCCAGTGAGCCGGATCTGATGTATGAGTCAGACCTCTTGCCGGCAGGAAACAGCGGATCCAAGAGAAGTGTTCTGGGAAAGAGAGTCATGGTAGAAAGCGTAGGATCCCGTTTCTAAGGTTCTAGAAGAGATGAACTTCGTTCTTGTAGATTTTCGCAATGTCGACCAGAGAAAATCATTTCACCTTCGTCGAGTTGATAATCGGGCGAATGACGTCGGTGCACGAACGATCAAACGGCCTCGGCTGATGGAGAAAAATCGTCAAGAGAGCTCGAAACTCATAGGAACTGATTGAGTAGCCACGAATCATGTGCCTTTAGATAGCCTGTAAATACAGCCGAGATACCTTTCTTTCTGAGAGAAGGCGAAACGGAAACTCATGCGGTCACCGACTTCTCCAACTCCGTGACGTGGGCTCGAGCCGATGACACAGCTCAAACAACACGTCCTCCATCGAGACTGCCCCTCCACACACGCGCCCCGAGAATTCAAGTCAACACACCACCTACAAACAACTCAACCCAACCCATTCACCCCAATCACCCTCCTCGTCCCGAACATGCCCGAACGACAATTCTCCTCAACCCGTCACGATCCGTCAACCACCTCCAGCGTACGGCGAAACCTCTTCCACGCGCATCTCAGCCGCCGGCCTCCGACGCCATCCACCGCATCGACGATGGCGAGCTCGACGACCGACACCTCCGCATCCACAACGATCCAACGCTCGCCCCTGGAGGGAGAGAAGGGATCACGGTACGAGGAAGCTGGGAATGCGGATTTCGTGGTCAGGGATCAGAACGGCGAGGTCGAAGTTGGGCCTCTCCTGCTGGGCAGGCAAGATGTGGAGGAGGAGGGGGTTGAAGCGAGTACGTTCCTCATATCTTAGGCATCCTAGTGATATTCTTGGGAGACAAAAGCGGGAGACAAGTGACAGGATCCTAAGACAATGCAGAAGAGGATCAGCTCTCCGATGCCATCAAGCGTTACTGTCGAAATCGAAACCGAACACCCAGCGAACCTGCCGGTACGTCGCGTTACCGAGTTTCCCACCAGAAGAGCTGTATTGATGTTCCTAGAACTCTTCGCCGCGGTCCAGGCGAGTTTACGAGCCAAGGTTGCGTCCCTTCAGGAGGATAACTGGATGTTCGAGGGCGAGGAAGAGCTCTAAGCCCTCGTGTTGCGGCACCACAATGGCGTTGTAGATATGAAAGGCACAGGGGAATACGGCGTTCAGAGATTGCGTGGGCGTTATCGGAGCATCTAAAACCATGAGACCAGGTTTCCAGTCATCAATACATCCGAGGGAGCTCCAGCTCATGCAGACGCTGTGGTGTCTTCATAAACAGGGGCAATTCTTCTGCTTAGTCTAGGTCGACCGCCGGGGGTGCCGGAGCTTCGACTCGTCTTGATTTCGGCTGCGGTGCACCTCCTCCACCTCCACCTCCAAACAAACTCCCCATCATGTCGAACAATGGGTTCGTCTGCCTCCGAATCTCGATGCCAAAGTACATCTCTCCTATCTGTTCTAATGCCTGGAAATGGTCAGAAAAGGCTCTTAGGAAGCATCACCCCCTAATCTCGAAGGATCTCACCTCCTCCCACATCCCAACCTCCTTGACATGTGCCGAGTATTGACGCTGTAGCATTCGATACAGATCCGCGCTCCCCATGTGTATCGTCAATAGTAACAGACCTAGGAAATTCATCAAGGGCAGACTCGGATATATCTCAGCCTTCAAAGCCGCATCTCCGATCTCTTGGTGTCCCAGGTTCGGATTAGCTTCTTTGAGACGGCCTGTGAAGAGCCGTAATGAGCGGCTGGCGTCTCGAACGTTGCCGACGAGGAGGTATGGAAGGACGACTCGAGCGGCGTATAAGGGAGCTGTATAGGATTCGTCTTCGCTGTACCAATCGTACTCGAGGTTCGCGAAGGGGCTGACTGAGTCTTTCGTACCGAGGGTGAGATGTCGTTCGGCTTCGTAAGCGTCGTGCTCTGGGTCTTGTCAGATCACGACAACTTTTAGCGGACATTGGCTCGTCCGACCTTCGGCGTACAGGGTCCCGACAACATGGTGTATCTCCGGATCTCCAGCAGGAAACTCGCCGTACTTTGATGACCACCTACACGGCGTCAGTGGAAGAAAACGATAGCGAAGCGCAACTGGTATCATACCCCAAAGCCTCAGTGATGAATCTCTTCCGGCTCGGCTCATCCGCCGGAAACGACCTCAACAACGCAAGAATTTTCCCTATCATCCCACCCGTCACCTCACAGCCCACTTTGAGTATTCAATCCAGGCATACCTCGATTCGCCGAGTCCGGCTTCGTTTCCGCCGTATTATACACCTCGACGAGGAAAAGACATAGATCCCCACCACTGCCGCCTTGAGCCGCTTTCAACAGCGACTGTGCGCCCGAGAAGAGGATATCGATGGCGGCATCGTAATTGTTCTGCTTCACGTAGCGCGCCGCAATGGTTCGGAGCTGTTGGTGGGCTTCGTAGTGTTGGCCTTCTTCAATCCTACGCGTAGCTTGGTTAGCCGGAGAGCTCTTTATGCTGAGGGAGACAGAGAGAAGTACGTCTGCTGCAACCGGGAGATGGTCTTTTGGATCTTGGCACTCATCGTGGTGATGTGGACCTGATCTCGTCACTTCATGGACGGAAGATGATGTTTGATGCATGATGAAGCTCTAGTACTCGAGTGAGTGAGGTACTGACGCACATTAAGAGCTTTACGTCATCGCGTTGGTGGTGTAAGGGTAACATATGGTCTTCCCATGGCCATGCCCCGGGTTCGAGTCCCGGTCGACGCAGTCGGCGCGTGATCCTTTAAAATTTTGCTTTTTGACTTTTAAATCTGTGCTCCGTCCCTACATGATTCGTTTTTGCATGGTTTGGTATGAGGATTCGAAAGACGTGGCGCGCAAGAACGGTTCTTGACACGAGAGTTGCGACGAAACTTTAATTTGCGAAACATGATCTTGGATGAGTCAAGCTGTACCTGATTGAATATACAATGCTGTGCGCTTCGAGATAAGCATTGGAGATTCTGAGCGTTGTTCTTCTAGTAGCTGACTGGCAAGAATTGAATTCCATACTGAGCTTTTCGAAGGCTCAGCAGTTACTTTATAACTACCTACGCAATCCAGTAATTCCCCAGTCGAATAAGCAATGTATGACCATTCCCACCGTCAATCGAAAATGCAAGTATAACGCAACAAGAAGCGGCATGAATGAGTAAAGTCGGTGCTGATATAATTGGTGAATGAGGTGAATGAAGGATTCCCGTTTTCTCATTGTTAACACATCCGGCACTGACACTCACGAGGTACTCAGACATATCGTACAAATATCCAGCCTTAAACCAGCACCGTTCCCAGCATGGTCCCAGGCATCTCGTAGTCATGATCTGATCGAATGCCCCTCCGTCGCAGACCCTCCAGATCCCTTTCCCTCCGAGCCATGCTCTCAGCTTCCACCTCTCTACGGGCTTCCTCTTTTAGATCCCTCTCGACCGCCGTCTCTTGCGAGAGGACCTCATCTCCGCCCCGAGTATTTCTCTTTCGTGGCCATAGACTAGGCAAGACGATCTGCTGGAATCGGGGCTCGACGCAACGTTCGTCAAACCAGCTGTGAAGCTTGGCTTCGACCATCTGTGCAACTTTTGGTACGTCTTGGAGACGACTTCGAGAACCGACAAGCGAACGGATGGAAAGCTCGAGTCGGTAGTCATCGAGGAAGGAGAATGCCAGTGTTGTTGGAGAGGGACCGTGTGGTGAAGAGGGAATGAATGAGACGGCGAGCTATTTGATATGAGCCGAGTTCGCAGAATCTGATCAAGATGCTTACCGTCCCACTGAATCGAACAACGGATACGGTCAATGCCACAGGGAGAACTGCCGAGACAGGCTTTGGGTAATTCAAAACCAGCTTCGTCTCCACACCCAAAGTGATGAAATCGCTGAGATCGACATCCATCCGAGCTTGCAATCGACCTCCATCTTGCCAGTCCTCACCATCTTCGATTGGCGTGACGCGACAGTTGCTGAATATGGGAAAGTCCTCGCCCAAGCTCAAGTCGGCGACGGTGATCTCATCGAGAAAGTCCGGCTTCTGACCACCATTGAGCACCTCGTTCAAGCTCGCCAAGATGGCATTGTCATGCTGCGCATCGTCTCGCAGTTGCGCAATGGTCTGTGCGATCAGAACGTTAAACCAATCCAGACTCTCTGGTTGATGAGCGTGGACATTGTAGTAGGTCTTGGTCAGGATCGCAGCGGTCGTCAAGGGTGGAGGGTTTCGTAGGATGCCAGAGCGCTTCTTTCTCAGTGAGCGCTGTTGAGGAGAAGAAAAGGAGCGTTTGTGGGCGAGCGTGCGTTGACGCCGAGCGGATGCTCGAGCGCTGGCCGCCTGTTCATGCGAGGGTGGTTCGCCGAAGATGAAGAATTTGATAAAGGCACCTATCAGGATGACGACGGAGAGCTGGCCGAGCAAAAAACCCTGGGTGAATGAGAAGCTGAATGATCAGCATATATCTCGGATCTAAATGGTAGAAATCTTACGAGGACTCATGCTGGACAGGACCTGCTTGTGTCCGCTCTAGACATCGAAGTCAGCTTGCTCAAGTCACACGAGAAGGAATAAGCCTACCCTCCATGAGATGAGCTACCGCGGAAGAGAATGATTCAGGCCCGAAGACATGATGTGTCGACACGGATGGAGCCGGCTCGTCTGTCGTCACTTTCTACGGCTAGAAAAGACCCTCTCGCCTGCTCTGACGAACCTCTTCGGCAATCTTGATGATCCGGAGGAATGCCGAACATCACCACCTTCGCCTTCGGTTACGCTGGAATCTTGACGCTTTAGGCGCTCTGCGCGGCTGTGGGTCACTAAGATTTCCTTCGAGCGTAATCATTCGCTCCATAGCTGACGATAAATTGACAGTGCTCGTGACCTCGTCAGATCGGCGCGAGAAGAAAGTGACATCATTTTGATGTCCAATAACGAAGCTGGCTTCGTATCCGATGTTCAGCCTGCGACTCTCAACAGCAGCCTCCGGTGAAGTCTCAGGATGTCTCATCCGATGACGGAACAACTGTTGCGAGACCAGCTCAGGTATCTGGCTCCATTACGACCTACGAAGCTACATGAGTCAAGAGATCAACATCGAGAGAAGACGACAGAAGACGACAAGAAAGCCACTACTGCAGCACTCGCCGAGACTTCAGCTGCGATCTGCGCCGACGACATCCTCTCCCATCGAAGTGAAGAATCGTCTTCGGCGAAGCTACTGATTCTGCAGGCGCTCCGATGACTCTTGGGTCAAGTATATGGACAACAAAGCCGTCTCAGGTGGGACCATATCCGACTCAGCGTTTCCTTCTGTGCCACCTTCCACAGCGACGGCGAGGTCTTCAAGCCACATGGATGTTGGCAATTGTTGGAACCCCTTCAGTATGCGGATGAAAATGCGACAACAACAGTAGCTGCATCTTTTCGTGAGGAGTAGAAACTCCAGCCAAGCATCGACCCGAGGAGAAGGCCAAAAATCAAGTTTACTCCTAGATCGAAGAAATTAGGGCCGTCTCTCAGCCTCCATCAGCAGTGCTCGTATAGAGTCAACCGCCTTGTGGAGGACTGGACATGGCTCGCGCTGTAGTCGAAGATCGACAATGGCGTCTTGGTCCCGTCGTGCCGAGAGACGGCAACGACTTGATGGAGCCGGCGCCGCCGACCCGCCGACCGACAACTTTACTAACGGCGACCTGCACAACCCTCGTCGTGGCTCTCTTCCTCTCTCTTTACTCGTCCAACCCCCGATCCTTTACCGAGAGATCCAGCATGGCCCCCACCATCCGGGATCCCTCCATTCTCACATCCTCAGCTCGTCTTTGGTTCGACCCCATCTCTCGGCCGTTTTCCTTGCATCGCATTCCTACTGCCGTCCTACGATTTCACTTCCATTCGTCCAGATCTTGTCCGTTATGCAGTCTGCTTGAATTCAGATCAGTAAGGAGACCGGAGCCATCAGACCATCCTCGGTTTAATTCGTCTCTACCTTCCAGTGGGGGGGAAACAAAGACTTTCGGCGTTCTCGGCGAACTTCGTTCATTATGCAGGATCGAGCTAGAGCGGTCACAGAACTCTTCAGCCGTGCGGACATGCATTCCCCGTCTCCACCGTCCTGGTGGGGATGAATCTCCGTTGATGGCCGTTATTTCATTACCCGGGATGCCTCCGACAAAGCGAGGACCGTTGGAGCAGCCTTGACCGGGACTTGACCGAGCAGCGAATGCATTGTCTCGGATCGATAAGATTCGAAACTGCTAGCCGGCCTCGTTGCGGCTATCAGCGCCACATGGGCCTGCACCCTGCACTGCTTCGCCGTCTCGACCAGTGAGCTTCCTCTCTGTTGCTCCATGGATTCCATTTGCCTGGACGATTCATTGCCCGGCTTTTGCGGCCCAGCATAGCTTTATGTCAGATCCGGCATTGGCTGGATACTTAGACCCTCCGTCTCCGCGTCTTCTTTCTTGATCTCCTCTCTTTCGTCCGTTCCTCTTCATTCTTATCATCGAAACATGTCGACGGAGAAAGAAGTGCAGCTAGGGAATGGCCCCGAGGTCTCTCGTGTCGAGAAAGAGGTTCGGCTGGGGAACGGCCCTGCGGTCTCGGGCATTGAGAAAGAGGTCCGGCCGGGACATGACCCCGAGCTTCTGAGCTCCGAAGGCATGGGATCTGACACTAGCCATGACCCCATTGATCGCGCTGCTGAAAGTCGTCTGCTCCGGAAATGCGACATTCACGTCATTCCCATTCTCTTCGTCATCTATCTCATCTCCTTCCTGGACCGGATCAACATCGGCAACGCCCGAATTGAGGGTCTAGAAAGGGATCTGCGTATGAGGGGGACCAACTACAATGTCGCGCTTCTCATCTTCTTCGGTTAGGATGTCATCGGGGCGATACCCGTCTTAGGACAAGGGGCTGATATGTTATTCAGTGCCTTACATCCTTCTGGAGGTGCCGAGCAACATCCTTTTGAAGCGTCTGGCGCCCTCGACGTGGCTGAGCTTGATCATGTTCTGTTGGGGTATGAGATATCGTCCAGGTCAAGGTCCGGGCACTGATCATCCACAGGCGTCATCACGATGTGTACAGGTTTCGTCAAGAGTTATGCGGGGCTGGTCGTCTGCCGTTTCTTGCTCGGTGTTTTCGAAGCGGGTGTCTTTCCAGGTGTGTCTGATAGAGCTTCTTCACTTGGAAGATGGCAATGCTAATACCATCTAGGCTGTATCTACCTCATCAGCATGTACTACAAGCGTCATGAATTCCTGAAGCGATACACGGTTTTCTTCTGCTCGGGCCTGGTGGCGGGTGCTTTTGGAGGGGTAAGGACGTCCAAATCATCGTTGACCATGATCTGACGGATTATTTGCCAGCTGTTTGCCTTCGCATTGGCCAAGATGAGGGGTTTGGGTGGTTACAATGGCTGGCGCTGGTGGGGAAACCAATCACATTCTCGATACATCGACTGATGTTGCTGTTTAGGATCTTCATCATCGAGGGTCTCCTCACGATTGTGCTCAGTGTCGGGGCCAAGTTCCTTATCCCAGACTGGCCGGAAACGGCCAAATTTCTCAACGCGGAAGAGAAAGCTCTGCTGGCGAGACGACTGGATCTTGACGGGGCGAAGGCGAGAATGGATCATCTCACCAAACGGGCAGTTTTTTCGATCTTGAAAGACTGGAAGATCTGGGTTGGGTAAGTCTACTGCGAGGAGAAGGCTGTTCCATGTTCACGCTGACTCTGTAATATAGTGTGTTCATGTACATTGGAGTTTCGACCTCGGGCTATGCGACGGCTTTCTTCATCCCCACGATCTTGCGGGAGTTTGGCTACACCTCGGCGGAGGCTCAGGTCCGGACGATCCCGGTGTACGTGGTCTGCACGGCCTTGACGCTCTTCACGGCGTGGTTCAGCGATCGACTTCGACATCGATACGGATTCACCCTCTTCGGCATCATGCTGGCGACGATCGGATACGTCATCCTCCTGGCCCAGGGCGGTCTCGAAGCCCGGATCAAATACATGGCCGTCTTCTTCGTGCTCAGCGGGGTCTACGTCGTGCAGCCGTTGACGATTGTGTGGTTATCGAACAACATGGGCGGTCACTACAAACGTGCGTTTAGCAGCGCGATGCAGATCGGACTCGGCAACATCGGCGGCATCATCGGCAGCTCCATCTTCGTCATGCGGGAGGCACCACGATATCGGACGGGCTATGGGACGGCGTTGGGGATGCTCCTCTTCTGCGGCCTCATGTGTACGGTCTTCTTCTTCGGGCTTCGAGCCGAGAATGGTAAGAGGGATCGCGGCGAACGGGATCACCGGCTGCAGGCGGATAAGCGGGAACTCGAGAACATGGGGGACGATCATCCACACTTTCGATTCGCTACATAGGGGGGTAATCTGTTAGAAAGTGGGAATAATCACTTGGGAAAATGCCTTGGTGACGGACATTGCTCTGTGATCAACACTGATTCAGAAGGATCAATTCGTGACTTTCTGCCTGGTGTCAACCCTTCGTATAATGGAGCACGATAAAGGGTCGAAAGAGGATCTCAGGGCGGGCTGGATGGACAGATCATCGAGTGGGCGGGATTGACACCATTCATCCGTGGGGGTCCTCGTATCCAGACACGGCGCCATGAAGGAGGTGAGCAAATCATGGAAGACGCGGTTAGCGATACCCACCGCAGCGCCAACCCTCCAATCTCGGCTCGCCGGGGAGTTGGATCAATGCCGTGAGAAGAATGATTGGGACTGGTCATGCGGTTTCGTAAGTCTTTGAGGGTCCGGTCGCGGGTGGCTTGATGCTTGATCGCGGCGCGGGTTTTGGTGCAAGTCTGTAAGTTTGGTCGTGAGTGAGGTAGGGTCACTAAAGAGGATAAGCAGGAAAAGCAGGGGAAGGTCAAGTCCGGTGAAGTAAACCCTCGGCAAGGGGTTGCAGGTAAGGAGACACTTCTCCTCCCCTTCACAGCTCTCGTCTCGAACGTCGGAGCATCAGCTTGGCTTTCGAGGTTGTCGTCGAAGTCGTACAAATTGACAGCTTCGTTACGAAGTCGCCGCACCCCAGAGAGATGATAGAAGCACACAACATCGCAGATAGCAACCGAAGCTGTTCCTCGGAATCGCCCGGGTCCGAGTAGCCTGCAGCACGAGAAGACGGCAACAGCATGCATTGGGGTCTCTTCCCTGTCTGCCTACCTCCCCCGTCTACCTACCTTGCTTCTCGTCGCGCGGTGCGTCGAGGTGGAGCTAAGCGTGGCATTGTAGATGTCAGTCCGTTCTGCTGTCTGCGGGAGGGTGGAAGAAGCAAGGTGGTGGCGGCTGCAGGAGGCTGGAAGAGGGACGGACGTGGCCAGCGGCGGGATACGATGTGGTGAGATATCTCAAGACACACCTACTTTGGGGTGTCGTTGAGTCGAAGGTACCTCCTCGCATGAAGTAGGGAATTGAGTACTTCCAGTCCACAGACTTCGACCACAGGAGGCCGGACAGCGGGAGCCGGACCGGGACCGGGACCGGGGATGATCCGCCCCTACAGAAGCGGCGACACCGGCGTCCCTCTTAGCGGAGGCCGAGGACCGGGCATGAGCTCGATAGGCGCCTCGGGACCGCGAATCAGGCGCCCTGCTGGACCTCCTCCTCACACCCAGTATTGATCGTACAGACGCCGGGGAACGAGGATGATGGAGGCCATCCCCTGCCCCCAGGTGTATCCATCCATCGCTTGAGATGCAGATGCTTGGCGCGACTTTAGGGCATCATCTTTTTTCTATCGGGAGCGCGTTGATGGACCTCACTGGTGGAGGTCCTGGTGGGATCTGTTCACTACGGCCGGGATCAATGGACGGACCGTCGGCGCATCTCCCGTCCAATTTCCTGGATCATCTCTCGGGGCACTTGTCGATTGAGATCTGATGCCGACCAGATTGCTGATTCGATTTGATGGCTGATACTACGGTACTCGACTGAGCTGGGGCATCCACCGTGAACGACTACCTACGCACGACTCCCTTCTTGACCATCCGACGTACTGTACCAACCGGATACGCACGACCCATCTGCCTCGAATACTACTGCATCTTCATCTGCACCTCGATCCGCGCCTCCCTGTCGCTCGCCGAAGCTACCATGTCTGCTAAGAGGTGAAGGGTCATATCACCGCGGGGGAGGAAGACGGACTCGCCGCTCTGATGGACCTGCTGCTCAGGCACTCGATCGTTGCCCTTCCTGCGAAGGCCTCGGGAGAGCAGTGCATGCTTCAGCATCGCAGACGTCTGCGTCGAGCTGGATAAATGTCCGATCCAACGTTGAGGATCATGCTCGAGCACGAGAAAGAACACGAGGGGATTGATGCAGCAGATCATGGTCCAGACCCGCGGCCTGTCGAGAGAGACAGAGACAGAAAGGAGTACCTCCATTTCCTCTGGATGAGTAAGACTCCTCGATTGATGAACGGCTCTCCCCGGGCGGTCCGTTGTCGCTGCCTTGACTCGCTCCCGTGTCGATCCTCGCTTCGGTCGAGGACGACGTCGAATAGGATCTGCTCCGACAGCTTTTCCCACTACTCACGCCACCTCGTCACCGGCCGAACACCTCTTCGACGCCAACTGGACTTGCTCATACGAATCCTGAGTGTGGCTCGGTTGATGGTGCTCAAATGAGCAGTGAGGGTGAGAGTCGACGACATCCCTTGACGATGATTGGGAGTTTTCCAGACTGACCTCAGCAGGTCAAGATCCTCTCAGGCTTCCCAATCCTGGATCGATGGGGGGCTTTTCCTCAGCCTATCGGAGCAGGACCCTTCCCGGTCGAAAGTCACAGACCATATGCTGTCTCGAACGCTTCCGAACTCCAACATGGGTCTGATGTGGATATCTCCCACCAGAAGGAAAGCCACCGTCCCAACGCTCTGGGTCCTGACTATCAGGTCCATCTCGTCCGCTGCTCGTGCAAGGAACTCGATCCTCAGCTCCAGCCATTCTTCCTGTCATCCTTCTCCCTTTTTCGTGCTCGGTTGGAGTCTGTGTGCAGTGTTTTGGTCGATGATATTTCCGCCATTATGGTTCTCTCCCTGTTCTGATATTGCTTGTTCCTGACTCGAACATCTTCGCCAATCGCAACCTGGTATGATAATGCCAGGGTCGAGGTGACGTCTCGTGGCTATCGAGATATAAGATTTGGGTCCGTGGCACGTTTTTGATCGGCGTCTGTAAAAACTCACATACTGTTGTTCCTGTTGTTCTGTATCGAACCTCCAGCGATCGTCATGAGTTCCGGAAGGGAGATCCCGAGCAATGCTCATCTCGTCCAAATCCCGAGCATTATCTTTTGCGTCGTCGCCCCTCTCTTCGTTGCCGTTCGATTTTGGACCCGACTATCCACAGGTCGAGGGCTGGGATCCGATGACTGGACCATCTTGGTGTCGGTGGTGCGTAAAGCCGTAATGAAATCCATTCAATATAGTCTGACATTTTCAGATCTTGTCCGTCACTGTTTCGGTGTTGATGCTCGTCGGTCAGTCAAGATACCTCCTTCTCTTCAAAAATAATACTGACAGATCAGCCTGTATCTTCGGATTCGGTCGTCATGTTCGAGACATTGCCCCTCCAGACTTCATGATAACCTTACGAGTCAGTAAACCCTCATTAAATCCCTTGCCACCCCTCCCTGACAACCCCAGCTCTTCTGGTTCGCGCAAATCTTCTACAAGCTCAACATCAACCTGACCAAGATCTCGATCCTGCTCCTCTACCTCCGTATCTTCGTGCAAAAGACCCATCGCCGCATCTGCTGGGCCCTCCTCATCATCATCGCCATGTTCGGCATCGCTTCGACCTGCGCCTCCATCTTTCAATGCACCCCGATCCGACGCGCCTACATCCGGAGCGTGAAGGGGACCTGTATCAACATCACCGCGAGCTGGTACGCCAATGCGGCGTTTTCGATCACGACGGATCTCATTCTCATTATCTTGCCGATGCCGGTCGTGTATCGGTTGAGGATGCCAAGGCGGAATAAGCAAGGCTTGATGCTGGTCTTTGCGCTCGGTGGATTGTAGGTCTTCTCTCGTCAAGGATGGTCTCTTCTGACGAGGGTACAGTGTCTTGGTTACGAGCATCCTACGGATGACCACCCTGGACTTATCATCAAAAAGCCCAGACCTTACCTGTAAGTCAATCACCACCCTCCTCCAATTCTGCTCTCCCAACCTTTGCTCTCCCGACCTTTCCTCGGTCTTTCTCCCACCAGCTTTCCTCCCCAATCCTCCATCTTCATCCCAGTATCCCTTCTGATCACCACAGGGGACATCACCTCCTCCCTCTGGACGATAATCGAAGCCAACGTCGGCATCATCTGCGCCTGCCTCCCCATCCTCAGCCGCTTCCTCGCCGGTCTCTTTCCCAAATTCTTCAGCTCCACCGTGGGCTCCTCCTCCGTCACCGGCTCCGTCGGAAAATCCCAGTCCCAATCCGCCACCCTCGACAGTCGCCATCACAGCTCCTGGTATCCACTGGGTAAAGCCGGATCCCAGCCGGTTCCGCTCTCGTCGGTGCATGTCAGCAAGGCGCCGAGGGAGAATGATAGTGAGGAGTATATGATCGCGAATGATGGGTGTATTCATAAGACGACAGATTTCACGGTGAGGTATGATGGGGATAGTACGTTGGGCTCGAAGGAGACATGATGTTCTCCACCAGGGTCAACCGCCGCTTCTTGGGGTATCTGACGCGGTTGAAGAGCTGAAAGAACGGGTGGACGGGACGCCCAGAAGGGGCAGTCGTCTGGCTGTCTCTGAAATCACCTTACGCCATCGATGAAACAGCTACCGGTTTCCTCCGTTTAAGGGTCGATGATACAGCCCAAAACAAAAGCCTGTCGACCTCCTCATGGAGGAAAACATACCACTCGTCCAGGCCGTGGTGCGAACCGAGCGACCTCTCTATTGTCACATCACCATCATCGGGTGCCACACCAGGCTGTGAAGGTCTACTCTCCACCTTCAAGCTTTAGAGCATTCTCCTTGAACCCTTATCGGAACCTTCTTCTCGGACTTGCTTGGGTCTTCTCTCAGACTCTCATAGGAGCTTCTCATCCCTGGAAGCGGAGTTCTTGGCCCGCCTGAGTGGGATTTTCTTTGCTCCTATGGTTTATTGTCTCCGTCAAACGAACGGATGGGTGGATAAAAGGGTGGTATAGATAGACTCTCGAGCGCAAGCTCACCCCTTCGCCTTGGGGAAGGGGGAATTGTATGATAGACCACTATATCTTTATAAAGCATTGACTCTCGCAAGATCCCATGTCCGCGTGATTGTGAGGAGTGCTGCAGAGATATGGTCCGATTGTGTGTTCTGTCACATACCGTCTAATGCTCCCACGCTCGAACTACGACGGGTCGATTGGTAGAGATGAAGCTTGATAAGTTCTTCTCCTAGGCAAATACTATGATGATAATCTCAGACACACCACTATCTTCGCTATCAACTCTGTATTATATACACTACCAATCCAACCTCCCCAGCCCCTCCTCCTCCTCCCACTCCCACCCATCCCACAATTCCTCCATCCCCCTCCCAAAGCCAACGTCGGCATCATCTGCGCCTGCCTCCCCATC
>QQTW01002155.1_pt1 | contig 14193 bp, 10 predicted proteins | sample 1904831 | NCBI WGS metagenome assembly QQTW01 (sample SAMN09435610, study PRJNA476489) | Subsurface metagenome, whole genome shotgun sequencing project. | reverse complement strand
CTCCTGTTGCCAGTTTCGACTACTCTACTGGAAATTAAGGGCTTTAATCTAGAACCCTCTTCTCGCCAGCCTTGGAAGATTTGACGTGAAAAGTCAGCTCTGTATCCAGACATTTGAGAACGTCATCTAATTTTTGCTCTAAACTGCTGTAGCGATCGCGCGATCGCTACAGCCTGTCTTCAAGCAGTTGCGCCGACTGTTGGATCTCTTCTTTAGCCTGTACGATCCTGTCATCTGACCTGCCGAATTCTTCTTGCGCCGCAATATTCTGAGCCACGCAGAAATAGAAATCAAACAACGCTGTAGCCGATTATTGGAAACGAGGATGGAAACAGAACCCTTGCTATTTCTACTTCGTACAGCTTGAGATTGCACCTTTGTTAGTTGGGGTAATTCAATGGTGTAATGCCCTATAGCCTAGCCCAGTTTTACACCAAACTTACACCACTTTTTTGACTCATCTGCCCCAAACTTACCCAATCTTTATTTCCAAACAAGGGTAGATAAAGGCTTGTAAGCCTTGAAATTTAAATGGCTCAAGCGTGATTTGAACACGCGACCTTGGGCTTATGAGTCCCCTGCTCTAACCAACTGAGCTACTGAGCCGTGTTTTTTGCAGCTTTATTATCTTAACATATAGTTTGGAGCGATCGCGCTCCTAAAGAAAAATTTTGACCAAGAGATGAAATATTCTCTTTGCTAGTTTAAAACTTGAAGAGACAAAACAACTTTAGTGCAGCTACCGAATTGACATAAGCTACAGAACGAGTGTAGCAATGAAAGCAGATTGAGTCATATACTGTTGCTGCTCATGTTCATCCAAAGGCAAAAAGGATTGGATTAGAAAGATGAACTTGTACGGCTTCCTCCGATCCCTTGGCATTGCCAACCCCAGTGGCTACGGTTGGTTGTCAGTTATATTTACCTTTGTTTTGGCATGGGTAGTTACCTGGCTATTAATGCCACAAGTGCGCTCCTATGCCTTGAAAGTGGGTTGGGCTGACCAACCCAACGAACGGCGGCTCAACCGCGAACCCTTACCTAACGCAGGCGGCTTGGTAATCTACACGGGAGTGCTAGCCGCTTTGGTACTAGCAACCCTACTGCGACCGATTGTTATTGAAGCTGTATTGGCTGAAATTCTGACAATTCTGTTGGGAGGGTCAATTCTAGTACTAGTAGGTTTTATTGACGACCAGTTCGGCTTACCGCCTTGGGTTCGCTTATTAGTTCAAATTCTGGCCGCACTTTTACTCATTGCTAATGGCATCAATATTGAAGTTCACTTACATACTCCCATAGATTCCCAGCTCACAGTTTTGCTAACTGTATTTTGGGTAGTAGGAATTACCAACGCTATCAACCTGATGGATGGAATAGATGGGTTGGTAGGAGGAGTCAGCTTTATCACTGCCATGAGTTTGTTAGCCGTTTCGGCTCAGTTTGCCACCAGAGCAGCAGCAACTTTGCTACTAGCAGCACTGGGGGGTTCTGCTCTCGGCTTTTTGCGGCACAACTTCCACCCCTCGCGGATCATCATGGGGGATGCAGGAGCCTATTTCTTTGGCTATGTACTCGCCGCCACAGCTATGCTAGGCAACCTGAAAGTCAACACCTTATTCGCCTTAGTTCCTACAGTGCTGTTTTTACTCTTACCAGTGCTGGATACTACACAGGTATTTGTGCTGAGGCTAATGGCAGGTAAAAACCCACTGAGTACCCCTGGTAAAGATCACCTACACCACCGTTTACTTGCAAGGGGACTATCCCAGCGAAGCACGGCGCTGATTCTGTGGTCAATTACCTTAATTACTAACTACTTGGCGATGAAATTGCAAGGCATGAATTTAGTGGCAATGCTACTCACCATTGCCAGCATCATCATACTTTTAAGCTTTACCGTCTGGCAAAGAATACGGGCAGCCTAAAAATTATGAATTATGAATGCTGAATTATTAGCCGTTCAGCATTCATCATTTTCTAGTCCCTAACGTGGTAGATAAGCGATCGGATTGACTGCTTTCTTACCCATTGGATGCACTTCAAAATGAAGATGAGGGCCAGTGCTGAAACCCGTGTTACCCATCTCAGAAATTTGCTGCCCTTGCTGAACTATTTGACCTGCCCGCACTAAAACCCGCTTGTTGTGACCATAACGAGTCACAGTGCCGTCAGTGTGCTGGATATCAACTAAGTTGCCATAGCCTCCAGAATTCCAGCCAGCCTTAACCACAACTCCAGGCGCTGCTGCGATAATCGGCGTACCAATGGGAGCCGCAATGTCAACTCCTTTGTGCATTCGTCCCCAGCGCCAACCATAGCCGGAAGTTAATTTACCTCTGGCAGGCCAAATGAATCCTTTGGCGGAAATTGAAGTTGGGTTGGGTAAATAATTATCTACTCCTCCCAAAGGCGGTAATGCTGGAGAAACATTTTGTTCTTGAAAAGAGCGCAGTGATTCAACCGCATCTGTGCCAAAAGGTGCTGTTGCCACTCCATTCCTAACTCTAACTGTTCTTCCTGCGGATCTAACCGGAGCAGGCAACTGCTTTTGCCCATCTAGTTGTAAGGTTTTAGCTGCTCGTTCGGCAGTGAATTCTGGATTAATTGGTTGATTAACAGTTGATTGAGCCTGGATTTGGGGCTGTAGCTGTGAGGCAGCATTTGCTGCTGTTGCGGGTGTAATATTAGTTTGATTTGCGCCAGGTTTAGCTTGAGCAGTAAGCAAGCCTTGGTGGTACTTCTGTCGTAATTTCTGGATATCACTACGCAGGTTATCGACATAGCGATCGCCTAGCAGTTTTTGTTGTGCTGCTGCTGACTGCGCCTGTTGAATTTCTGCCACATTTGGTGGTGGACTTGCAGAGACTGAATCATCATCTGAAATCTCACCGCCCATACCAATATAGGTAGGATTCAAAGCTGGAGCCACAGGTAGGAAGGAGGTGGGAGTTTTGATCCTACCTATGTTTAGAGCAACACTATTGCTCGATCGCTCAACCGGAATTATCAGCCTTTGATTAATTTGCAGTCGGTTTGGATCGTCCAAATGATTAACTTTAATCAGTGCCACAAGTGGCATTTTCTGCTTCAGTGCGATCGCGCTAAGTATATCTCCAGCCTTCACCCGATAGTCTTGAGTCTCTGCTGTCACCACCCCAGATGAAGGATTAACCCCAATTTCTGCCTTCTTCGAGCCTAAAACTATGGCTTGCAACTGCAAGAGCGATCGTTCTTGCTCGAACTTTAGTGAATTGCTAATAGCTAAGGGATTAGATGCTATTGGGGGAATAATAAATACAGTTGCTGGTTGCTGTTGCGGGTGTTGCGAATTGATTTGTGTGCTTGCTGCTCTTGTTCCCCCTGGCAATAAACCTAAACTAGCTGCTGTTTGGGCTTGAGTCCCCTTTTCACGAATAGAAACAGTTTCTGTCCCCTGTGTGACAGCTACAGATGAATCTTTTTCCTCCTGAGGCCTCCACGCCAGACTATCTTGTGAGCGCTGCTTTAAACGGTCGATCAGTAAACTTTGCTTCGCACTCCAAGTAGTCTTATCTTCACTAATAGCTAGTAATGATTCCTCTGCTGTTCCTGCAAAGGCAGATACTTTATGGCTGCGATTAACTTCCTCAGACTTGGAATAAATCGCCACTGTCTGACTATGCTTTAGCTGGCTAATTAGTCTATTGACTCGCAAAACTTGCAGCAAATTTCGAGTTTGCGCCTCAGTTTGCCCTGGTATGTTGCGATTTAAACCAGCGGCAACCCTCCGGGGCAAGGTTGCCCCAGTTTTAGCATCGGTTAAAATAGAGGTAGCGTCTACCCGCTTTGCTAGAGCTATTGGAGCCAAGGTTTGCTTTGTTTGCTCTGGTTGTTCTATTGCAAATGGTGCTAGTTCTGCCACCGCTTCTTCTAGCTGAACCAGTGGAGTGGGCGTTATCAAGGTAGAAAACGATTCCGTTGTTGGTTCCACTAAATTCGCATAACTAACTTGCCCAGCTTGAGTGTTAGCTGGACTAGAGATGAGTGTCGCCTCTTGAACTAACGCATCAGCTGCCGGAGCGCTATCACCTGGTCTGGTCAGTATCAGATTGGACGCTCCCATTGAGATAACCAAGCCAATCGCGGCGGCTCCCGTCGTGCTTTGTCGCTTGGCTTTACTGGCTGTATCAGCCTTAACCTTTTTCGCCCATTTCCGTTTCAAAAATGACCTCCTATAGGGACTAGCGCTTATATAGCAGCAAACGATCGCTTTATTATTGCTTATTGAGTTTATTACCAGTTGATGATTTAGAGCGGATTAAAATCAAAATTAACCTCACACCAAGTTGACACTGATAGTGAATATGCCTAGCAAGCTTACTAGGCATTTTTGATTTAGACAAGATGACAAGCTATTAGTAAAAAAAATTAACGTTATGGCTACAGTCATCGGCTTGTTGTTAGGGGTAGGCGGTAGATAGTAGATGCTCTATGGGGTTTGCCCGGCTATTACCCCCTGGGGCGCACTTTAACAAGGAAACTGGTGACAACCAATTTTCTGCTTATACCCGCCCCTTGCTGGACTTGTACCAGTAAAGCCGAGCTAAATTTATCCGTAATTATACTAAAATTGATAGTATTTTAATTTACAGTCAATTCTACCAGGCGAGCCGCTCGCTTCAGAATGAGAACATCTTTCGCCCTAAAGCTACTATTAATTTGCTTGTATACAAATTTATTATTAGTTTTACCCGAAGCTACAACTTTTTAAGTATTAGCTATCAATATCAATTATTCGCCCAAGGACTGGGTTTATCCCCACTAGCTGTTGCTAGCAATTGCGATCGCAATCGCGCCTACTAATAATTAATCCTGAGTGTGGCAATGAGAATCTAAATAGCCTAGCTGGCGACGGGCTTCAAATAAACTTACTGCTACACTAACTGAGAGATTTAAGCTACGTACACCTGCTTGCATCATTGGAATGTATAATTTGTAACTACAAGCTGATAGTACTGCTGGCGGTAAACCAGTAGTTTCGCTGCCAAATAATAGCCAGTCGTCTGGTTGAAACTGGTAGTGGATATAGTTACAGTTGCCTTTTACACTGAAACCAAGCAATCGCCCTCCACGTTGTTGGTGGTAAGTTTTGAAGAGATCGAGCGATTCGTGGTAGTGCAAGTTAACGTAGGGCCAGTAGTCTAATCCTGCTCGTTTCAGATAGCGATCGCTAATTTCAAAGCCTAAAGGCCCAACTAAATGCAGTTGGGTATCTGTAGCAGCGCAAGTACGGGCAATATTACCTGTATTTGGCGGAATTTGCGGATAAATTAAAACTACTTGAGGCATTCGTTGTCTAATCAAACAGTTACACAAAATATAGGTGCGGTTAGCACCTCTATCTAAAGACAGAATATTACATAATTATTTTTAATGAGTTCAATTTTAAAATATCTATAAGATATATTTAACATTTCAGTGTCTGCATTTCAAATAGGGGCAGCAAGTAAGTAGTTTTAAGTTTTAAGTTTTAAGTTTTGAGTTATAGCTACTTGTTAACTTAAAACTCAACACTTAAAACTCAAAACTATTAACACCGCCCGTATAGAAAAACCTGCTATGTCAACAGAGACGAACACAGTTTTTCTTCCAGTTGTAATTCTCGTTCTCGCATCGCCTGCATAGCTTGAACTAAGATTTGCTTAGGCTCAAAACCATAGGAGTGCAAACTTAACCACTGCTGGGCTGTGTTGCCATTTTGAAGAATTTTTAGCACCGGTGAAAGGAAACAGTTAAAGCCGCGTTGTTTAGCGATCGCCCATGCTTCGGGATAAATTTCACTAATCCAATCTCTGGCTAAGATCTTTCTGCCGTCTTGCCAATGAGTTAACTCAGCATCCAGACTATGGCGAGAGGCTGCGGTTTCATTGGCTGCGGTGATGGCTAGTAAATCTTCTGCACGAGTCGAGGCGGGTAAAGTACTTGTTTCCAGTGGATCGATGCTGGGCTCTTCAATTACTTGCGCTAGACGCGCCTCTAATAAGGCGGTAATAGCCAAAAGCGAAATCGGATCGGTAACGAGATCGCAAATTCTCAGTTCCAAGCGATTGAGATCGTAAGGACGGCGATCGCCATTTGGTCGCACAGACACCCACAAATGACGCACATTTTGCATTGTCCCCGCCGCTAGTTGTTCCTCAACCCAACGAATGTGGTGGGCGTGGCTTTCAAACAGAGGGACGTGGGCTGGAGTTTGAGGGAAGACTCCCCAACGGGTGGAATGATATCCTGTGACTTTACCATCTAAAAATGGAGATGAAGCGCTCAGAGCCAGGTATAAAGGCGCTTCTACGCGGACGAGACGACACGCCCGCATCAGTATTTCCGGGTCAGCAATTCCGACATTGATATGAACGCTAGCGGTAACAACTTTGGTACCGTAGGTGTTTTCAATGTAATCATGATAGGGATTCTTAGGATCTGAGCGGTAAAAGCGATCGCTTTCCCCTAAAGACAAAGTACTGCCAGGAATGAGAGTGTAATTACCCAAACGGTTTAAGTATTCTCTTAGCCGCAACCGAGGACGTAGTAACTCGCACAACTGCTTTTCATATTGTTGTGAGGGCGAAGTCACATATTCCACATTGCGGCTATCTGGCTCCCGCATAAATCCCTCTAAAGATGTCACGATCTTGTCAGAAAGACCAACAACATCGCCTGATGGCGTTCCAGTGTACATCTCAATCTCGAAGCCTTTTGATAGCAGCACATTTTTCCCCTCGGCTGTGGTTGAGCGATCGTTACATCTTTGTAGTGTATTTAAAGAGACGCAACGTTATCTCTATCTTAAAGCGCACTGCTGTAAATCTACCCATGATACAAAAAGTGTATGGCATCGGCAAAAACTTATGAGCTAGTCGCAGTAGTGGTAAGTCTGAGGGGACGTGCGGCAAAGATTCCATCCGAGCGCCTGGATACAAAGCAGCATCTGCTTATATATTGCCACTTATGAATCACCCAGGAGAAATAGCGCGATCGCATGACATTTTCTTTATTTTGTCTAATATCTTTGACAAATACAAATAGGTAATTAATCACAAACACCACGCTTAAACCAAATAATTAGTCAAATTGGCAATATTGACGAAATGTAATTAATAATCCAGCTGTTTATCGCTGCTTTTGGGCTAGTGGCGGCTAATATGTCAACTTTTTAGAGTAAATCGAAATAGAAAAAAAATTGGCGATCGCCTGATGTAAAACGGCAAAAAAGGTAAAGGATTTATATAAGAAAAAATCATCAAATAAATTAAGCTTAAATTACCACCAATGACTGACGGCGTATGCGGTGATGTACACCTTTAGTGCAGTGATATCGCCTATCTGCAATTGTTAAATTACTGATAAGTAGCAGGACATAAAAAAACGGCAAATCTTATTGACTGTTCGAGCTTGCCTTCTTCAAAGCCTTTGCGCTTTGGACAGCACACATTCGGCGTGTGCAAAGGTTAGCCGTTTTTTTCAGTTGCCCTCCTTAGACAGCAATCTACCTCAAAAAAAGTCCAAGTCGGTTGAAAACAACGGAGACAATTATTATGAGTTTAGATCCACAAGCTTGGAATCAGCAAGACGAAACTGCTGGCGGCGTTCCATCCGGTCAATTCTATGTTCGTGTAGCAGGCACAAACATAGGTACTGAGTTACCCAATGAAGAAAAGAGTTTCGCCAGTAAGCCTCAAACCGATGCACAGCCAGCAAGCAAAGGTAGAAATAATGGCTTAAATAAAGCACTGATCGGAGGACTCGTTGGTGCTACGTTGGGTACATTAGCTGCCGCTTTGGCTAATAAGAGAACGGCTCAGGCTGCTAACCATGCTAGTAAAGGTGTGGGGAAAGCAGTAAAGAGTGTATCTGAGGGTGTCAACCATGCTGCCAAAGGTGTAGGCGAAGCGGTGAAAAATGTAACCGAGGGTGTCAACTACGCTGTAGTAGGTACGGTGGTAGATGCACTAAAAGATACAGCCGACAGTGCTAAGCAATCTGTAGAAGCTTCAGCAGAGAAACTGGGGCAAACAGCTGATTATATGAATCGCGCTGATTATGTCAATCCCGCCGACCAGCAGGAGGACGCGCAGACAACCTACGTTCTAATCCCAGTTGAGAAAGAGCGAGTTATTGAGCGAACCATAATTGTAGAGCCTCCAATGCCAGAAGTTTCTGGTGAAGCCGACTTTACGCCAGAAGAAGTTGAAGGGCAGATGCCAGATAATCAACAAACATCTCAATTTAATGAACAGACACCAGACTTTCAGCAATAAGTTTTAGTGCGCGAACGTTATCACTAACAGAAAAAGTCTTTGATAACGGCTTGTGCGCTTAAACCTCACCTGAGCTTAACCATTTTTTTGGTTGTTGCAAATGCGTGGATTTAGAGAAACTCAATTTTAGCGAGTATGTCAAAGTCCACGCATCTCAAATAATTTTAAATTTGCGATAAAGGCAAAAATATAGTCCTAAATCGCTTCAGTTAACCCGCAGTTTATTACACATTTAGGATAACCTGCATACATAGTAATTAGGAAGTTACAAAACACAATTTATTCAGTTGGCTGTCAAAAGAAAAAATCATAACCTAATCAGTTTTTGTCCAAAGGAAGCTATTATGATTGAAAACGAGGCGATTTCAGGTGAGCATGATAACAATGTCGATCCGGTTACAGATCGAACCAATGCTCAAACTCTAGACGCAGAAACAGGTAATGGGTTGGCTAAAGCAGCAATTGGAGGAGTCCTTGGGGCTGTATTAGGTACAGTAGCTGTAACTTTGGCTAATAAAAAAACGGCTCAAGATATCAACCGCAGTGTAAAAGGCGTAGGAAACGCAGTTAAGAATGCAGCCTCTGGTGTTAATGGCGCTGTCAAAAATGCAGTGGAATCAGTCAAGGGTGTAGCTAAGGGTGTAAATAAAACTGTAGAAAGTGCAGGAGATACAGCCCAGCCTACAACTGAAGATGTTAATCAAACTGTAAAAAGTGCAGCTTCCACAGTTCAAGCTCCAGTTGCGCCGCCTCAGCCCGTTGTAAACACTACAACGAACAGTCCCGCTCAAGTTGCGCCTCCCCAGTCCGTTAACGAGGAGAATGTCAAGGTATCTGACGATCGCCTGTTTAAGTTATATGAAGAACGGCTGGTTGTAAACAAGAAACAAGTCAAGACTGCTGAAGTGGCAATTGGAAAGCACGTTGAAACGCAAAAAGCCCACATTTCAATCCCGCTGGAGAAAGAGCGACTTGTGGTTGAGAAAATCCCTGTAGAAGATGGAACGCTAGGAATTCCTGGTGAAGCAGACTTCGATTGCCGGGAATTAGCGCGAATGGAAATTTACGAGGAGACAGCTGACATTCAAAAACAATCCTTCGTGCGCGAACAAGTCAGCGTTCGTAAGCAGGTGGAACACAATACTTTTGAAGTCGAAGATAACATCCGTAGGGAAGAGTTAGACGTTGATTTCCAAGAGCGCAACATTCTCGATCGAACTAACAAACTATAACCACGACTTAACCCTTTGCAGTCAGATCCTACATCAATGCACAAATAGCAATTAGCAAGTTATACGACAAGGAGACAATTATGACCAGCGAGAACGAGCAGCTTTTGGTAAATCGTGACGAAAATATCGATTTGATTATGGTTGAACAACCTACTACGCCTCAAGATGATAATGCTCCAGCAAACACAGATAAGGGTTATAACTTAGCTACAATCGGAATTGGAGCATTTGTTGGTGCTGTAGTTGGCGCTGCTGCTGCTGCTTTAGCTAGTAAAGTTACAGTTGAAAGTGTTAACAATACTGTAAAAGGTGTTGGAGATGCCGTTAAGGGTGCAGCCTCTGGTGTTAACAATACTGTAAAAGGTGTTGGAGATGCCGTTAAGAATGTAGCCGAGAATGTTGACTACACTCTCAAAGATGTAGGAACGACGGTTAAGGGTACAGCTGAGGAACTTAACCAGAACGTCAAAGGTACAGTAAACGTAGTTAAGGGTACTGCCCAAAACGTTACCTACACTGTCAAAGGTACAGTGGACGGGCTTAAAAGTGCAACTGAAGATGTTAGCCAAACTGTAAAAAGTACAGTGGACGCTGTAGCGGAACAAGCGCCAGTTGCAGAAAACAAAGAGGTTGACACCCAAAAGCCCAGTGAACCGCAGACAGCTTACGTTCTAGTCCCAGTAGACAAGGATAAATTTGTTCTGCAAAACGTCGCCATAGATGGTGGAACGCCAGTAATTCCTAAAGGATAATTGCTCAAGGGTAAGCAAAATACGTAGGGGCATGGCATTGCTATGCCCCTAGAAGCAATAGACCTACACTGAAGAATTATGAATGCTGAATGCAGCAATTATGAATTGGCGATAGGTTATTTGTCATTTGTCATTTGTTTTTACTTCCGACTTCCTGCGTTCCTCCTTACCCCTCACCCCTCACCTCTAGCCTCTCACCTCTAGCCTCAAAGCCGATATTGCTGATAAACCTCACTAGCAGCGCGGTGGATGAGGGAGTGTCGATAAACCAAACTTTTAAGATCGTCGGCGTAACCGCCACCAATGACACAAGCAACGGGGTATCCACTGCTAACACAGGTACTCAAAACCTGCATTTCCCGGCGAAAGATACCAGCGTCGGTGAGGGCTAATTTACCCAAGCGATCGCCTCCATGCGGATCTACTCCAGCATCATATAAAACTAAATCTGGCTTGGCATTTGATAATAAATCTGGTAAATAAATTGCTAAAGTTTGCAGATATGCATCATCCTCCATCCCCACTGGTAGGGGAACGTCTAAATCGCTCTTTTGTTTAGTGCCTGGGAAGTTGACCTCGCAGTGCATAGAAAAGGTGAAAACACTCTTGTCATCTTGAAAAATAAAAGCTGTGCCATCTCCTTGATGCACGTCCAAGTCAACAATTAGAATGCGGGTAAGACCGAGTTGTTGCAAAACACGGGAAGCGATCGCTAAATCGTTAAAAATACAAAAACCAGAACCATAACTGGGAAAAGCATGATGTGTTCCCCCAGCCGTATTACAAGCCAAACCCTGACTCAGTGCTAACTGCGCTGTCAAAATCGTACCGCCAACCGCCGTGCAAGTGCGATTCACTAATGCTGGACTCCAAGGCAACCCAATTCGTCGCTGTGCCTTAGCATCTAATGTACCGTTGCAGTAAGCTTGAATATATTCATCGGTATGAACTAGCTCAATCCACTCTTGAGGTGCACGCTCAGGTGTGTGAAACTGTTCTGAATGTGCCACTCCATCAGCTAAAAGTAGTTCATAAAGCTGTTGGAACTTCATCATCGGGAAGCGATGACCAACAGGAAGAGGTGCAACGTAATCGGGGTGATAAACCAGCGGCAAATCCATGTTTGCGTTTTTCTGTAGGGATGGGGAGGGAGTAGTTTTAAGTTTTAAGTTTTGTGTTTTAAGTTTTGAGTTATAACCACTTATGTAACTTAGAACTAAAAATTCAAAAGCGCATTATTCAACAACCCGTCCCCGACTAAATGAATACATCTGGGAGTAGCAGATATGCAAGGTAAGATTGTCTGGCAACAGGGTAGCAACAAGCCTGAAAATCTCGATAACTTCGGCTTAATTAGCCAATGGTGGAGTAGTTTAGCTAATAAAGATGTTACTTTGGCACAGCGATTGGTTCCCCAAACAGGGGAGGTAGATCAACTCAACTGGGAACAACAGCGATTTGACGAAGTGTTTGAGATCCAGAACCCAGAAATTCGCGGGATTACCCTTTATTGGCGCAAACTTGATTCTCCCCAAGAACGTAACACTACACCCTACCAACTAGTATTAGACACTCTTCGCCAACAGTTATATATTTTCCCCCAGTCGCAGAAGCAGCTAGTTATCCGTGTGGCATTACCGCAAATTAAGTATAAGACGATTGAAATCAAAAATCCCCAGATCGAGTATAACTTAGCTGGTAAAAATCACCTTCTCACTCTCAGGGACGAGGGGCAAAGATTGGAAGTGAAAGTTACCCTCAGCCCAGAGAATTGCGATCGCCTGAAGCAACACCTAACTCAGAACAATTCCATTTGAACCAAGAAAAACTTGTCGGTATTGTCATTAGTCAAGAGTCATTAGTCGTTCGTTATAGGTTGAACACAAACGACAAATAATGATGCTTTTGATCGATATTTGAATAAAAATGAATTTATCACAATACTGCACCAACGCGATCGGCAAGAAGGAAATGAAATTTCAATTCCTTCTAGAACTGTTTATTTAAAAGATGATAAATCAGGGCAAATTCAAAATATATATCTATAGGTGAATAGACAATTTTAACAAATCCGATACTACTGTCTTTTTTTGATTAAAAATATTATGATGAGAAAAATGCTTTACGAAATTTAATAAAAGCCTGTGGTGAGTCAACAGCTAACGACAACAACATCCTTTGAAAAACTGACTTGGAACTGGAAAGGCTACAAGATTCAGTACACAGTCATGGGTGAGGGAAGCCCATTAGTCCTAGTGCATGGCTTTGGTGCTTCGATTGGACACTGGCGCAAAAACATCCCTTTCCTTGCATCTGGCGGCTATCGAGTGTTTGCCATAGATTTACTTGGTTTTGGCGGCTCTGATAAGCCACCTTTAAATTACACACTGGAATTGTGGTCAGAACTGCTCAAGGATTTCCAGGCAGCACACATTCAAGCACCAACTGTATTTATTGGCAACTCGATTGGGGCGCTGTTAAGTTTAATGGCGATCGCCAATCATCCAGAAACCGCCGCAGGTGCAGTGTTGATTAACTGCGCTGGCGGATTGAGTCATCGTCCCCACGAACTCAACCCACCCTTAAGGGTAGCAATGTCAGCGTTTAATCGGCTGGTTCGTTCCCGGATAACCGGACAGGTAATCTTTAATCGCGTTCGGCAAAAAGCTCAAATTCGGCGCACTCTTCTCCAGGTTTACCGTAACCGCGAGGCCGTCACCGATGAATTAGTCGATCTGCTATATGCTCCTTCATGCGATCCTGGAGCGCAGCACGTCTTTGCTTCGATTTTGAGTGCCGATCCTGGCCCTACGCCAGCACAGTTGTTACCTAAAGTAAAGCACCCCTTGTTTGTAATTTGGGGTGCGGACGATCCTTGGACACCAATTACTGGAGCCAAAATTTTCCAGCAGGCGAGTGAGAACGGGCAACAAATCCAAATTACTCCCATCCCAAAAGCTGGTCATTGTCCTCATGATGAAGTTCCGGATATTGTCAATCCCCTGATTTTGGAATGGTTGGGTAAGCTTTAAAAGTTAGGAGAAGGATGAAGGCGCTCAGGCAGCAAAGATGAAGGCAGCAAGGATAATTCGTAATTATTTGTTCTCACTAATTACTACTTACTTTTCACGCTTGACACTGCAAAGATCTTAGCAACGCTTACATACTTCATAGTTTATACTTCATACAGACGTAGCACTGCTACGTCTGTACTTTTCACACTGCGCTTACGCGCCGCTACTAACACACACTTCACACTTCATCCTTCATCCTTTAGATCGCTACTCTTCTACCCCTCTGGAGAAGCCAGCATCTGTAAAATCTTAGCGGCATTATCTATATCGCCTACAAGTTTTCGCATCGGCAACGGCGAAACTTTAAGCAAGGTTGGCGTAGCAGAAACAGAATCTGCTTCTGCTTGCTCTGGATGCTTGAAAACATCTACCACTTTCAGCGTGTAAGGTCGATGGAGAGATTGCTCTAAGAGTTGATGTAGCGTTTGCAGAATGCGCTCTGTATTAGCACTATGTCCTGCTACAAATAAGCGCAGGACATAGCCTAACGTTTGCTCGTTGAACTGCGGCGACGTTGGACTTACTTGCAAGGACAATTTCTCTATTTGGGTTTCTTTATCCTGCCTAGTTTGCAAGTGTGTTTTTTGCACGCTGTCCACTAAATCGGACTTAAGCCTTAATTTTGGTTTGTTGTGCGACAACGAGTCACGCACGATCAAATTGTGATCTTGCCAAAGTTGTGGAAATAAAGAACGATACGTCGCTAGCACCATTGGATCGCACAAACCTTCTGACCAGGGTGGTGCTTGCCAAACTAATCCCATTTCAAAAACTGCATTTAGCAATGCCTGATGGCGCAGCACCAAGGGATAAGCTTCAGCAAATATCTGCACTT
>QQTW01002154.1_pt1 | contig 14193 bp, 14 predicted proteins | sample 1904831 | NCBI WGS metagenome assembly QQTW01 (sample SAMN09435610, study PRJNA476489) | Subsurface metagenome, whole genome shotgun sequencing project. | reverse complement strand
GGGAGAGGATGCGTTCAGGAAGGGGAAGGTCGAGGGCCATGAGGAAGGCCGGCCAGTATACGCAGTGGAAACTGGATCGAGTGTCAGAAAGGTGATATGCGTCCTTGACAACACAAGAGGTGTTCATACCGAACAATATCCTTGCCGATAACGTGACAATCAGCGGGCCAGCCACCGGCGTGCTCCTGCCCCGGAGGCCATGGGTACCCTGCTGTTGTGAGATAATTTACCAACGCGTCTAGCCACACGTATATAGTTTGAGAGTCGTCCCCGGGTACGGGTATACCCCAGGTCAACCGACTCGCCGGTCGTGAGATGGAAATGTCATCTAGCCCTTGGGTGAGTGCGTAGACTACATTATTCATTCGAGGCTCTGGGATGATCCATTGAGGGTTCTTGCGATAAAACTCCAACAGACGGTCTCGGAAAGCTGAGAGTCGGAACTTGTGATTAATCTCTGAGGTCCATCCAACTTCGTTTCCCGTTTCTATCGACGCCTTTGAGAACTATAAGCATAACTGGTCAAGGACGGCCACAGACCGCTCACCATGATTTTCCGTCCGGTCTGAGGCTCGACGATTAGGTGCACCCCTGATTCAGGGAAGAAAGTCTCGTCGCTCACGGAGTACCAGCCTTCGTGTTTTGAGGTGTAGATATAGTCTCGCTCTTTCAGAAGATGCTAACCCGTTGTTAGTCCTTGCGCATATTCCATCCTCCTGGATTCTATACCCAAGCGTACGCCACAGTTTCTTTATGATCGCTGTCAGTCGTGCGTATGAACTTGTCCACGCTTATCTCTGCTCGAGCAGCCAGTCTCTAACCATACTCAGTCGACTAACACGATAAGGATTCAGCTTGGACAAACTTTGAAAACCTCGGCGCCCTTGTCGCAAAATGACTTTGGATCCACACCGGCTATCGCTGATGCTTGCTGAACCTACTCCGTTACACGTGAGCAAACTCTCGACATGTCAATCTTGGCGCAAGACCTTCATGCCATGCTCGTCCGTGCCAGTCATCAATATCGCCTTTCTCCCTCGCAAGGCGTGCCATCGCTTCATGATATCCGCCAAGACCATTGTATACAGATGTCCGACGTGAGGGTCTGCATAATACGTGTCAGAGCCAAAGTTTCTAGACAGATTGGCCGCATCATACCAGCATTGACATAGAAGATGGGAGTCGTGATGTAATAAGGCTTTTCGGAGAGCTTCGTTGAAGCTGTCGCAAAGAGTCTTCGGCCCTGAATTTGTCGTCTACAGGGACCGCAGACCCAATTGGCGCCCCGTCCCATTGAAGAGAGTTGGCGCAGTGCATGCTGAATGGTGCCATTGATCGCTCGGGCACGCATTGCCTCAAAGTTGAAGATGTTGCTGTTCGGTTCTCATCGTGAGCATTATTCAGTCAGAAAGAGAAGTTAACATGCAGTGTGGCCCAAGCTCCTTCGCGTGGCTTTCGGCTCTTGAGTCTTGACTCAAGGTCCCTTTGTATCGCGACTGTTCTCCACGTTGGAGAGTATAAATTTTCATCAAAGGCCAGTAAAAATCAAGCGAATAGCTCTCCTTGCTGGGGAGAAGGAGTTTGACAATGTCCAAATTGAGTGATGACATTGCTACCAAAATCTCGAGCGAAGGTCCGTTCCGTGTCAGACCTGCTATGTTACTGGGTTAACTTTGTCAACATCAGCCGCTGAAAGCTTCACCGACGCATACTACGGAGCTCTTCGATCCTCTAGACGGACAGTAGCAGCATTTTACGTCCCAAAAGCCACTCTACCTGACGGAAAGGTCATACCACTCATCGCATGGAATGGCAACGTCTTCGAGGACGGACTCGCTCTCCAGACCATGGTCGAAGGACTGCCGTACACATCGTTCGACGTGCAATCTCTAGACTGCCAGGTTCTGAACCCTAACTACGCGGCCACCGACCTGAGCAGATCATCGAGACATCCAGAAAAAGACATGTCCATCCTAGTTCAGGTTAGCGGTTATGTTCGACTCGAGGAGCCGCACAAAGGCCCCCAGAAACAGTTCAGCGAGACCTTCGTGCTGGTGCCGAACCCGAACAAGGCGTCCGGCAAGGCTCCGGCGGCTGAGCGACGGAGCTGGTTGATTCAAAGTCAAAACTTCCGCTTGGTGGTGGTCTGATGGATTCGCATGTCAAGAGACCAACTGGTTCTTACGTATGGTGCCTCACTAGGTTCGAAGATACCGACAGGGGATTGTGGTTTTGTCTATCAGACGCAGTACTTCTTTATCTACGGACGACATCTCCGACATGCATACTCCTCGGAAGCTGGAACTGAGGGATCACTATGCTTGACGCTCCCACAAGAACATGTCCAGAACCCGCCGGAAATATTCTTTGCAAAGTATCGTCTTCCCGGTATCAGGGTTTCAGCATAACAGCCAAGGGTGGCATCAAAACCGATATCAAACGCCAAAGCTTCGTCGGCCACGAAAGCTACAGGTCTCGTATCGAAGATCATCTTACTGATCGGTAGGGACAAGTGAGCCATTCAAGGTCTTTGAAGAGGGGTGCGCCACTCATAACGGGTCGGCCAACATCTGAGGAGCTTAGCGGCAGTACTCGCAAAGAAAGCCATGAGAATACCAGCAAAGAACGATGCGCGTTTCAGCGGGACACTGTGGTTCGTCCGATTGTCTCCTCGCTTGACACGCATGGAAAGGAACGGACTACAGATATCGTACAGTATCAAGCTCTTCCGTGATCTCATTGAGTCCTGTCAATCTCCCGGTGTAGACTATGGAACCAATGAATACACTGCATCATGCAATGTAGCTATTCGCATATGCGAGGTGAAGCATACGCAAGCACTTCGAGCTCATGCTGCACACGACCATGATCAAGCTCGCGGTGGCGGTCGAAGGTTGGCTTTGACGCGTTCGACCAGATCCGATCGGGACGCATTACTGGCGGGTAGGAGGCCTCGCTACGACGCATCAGCAAATCCCCCTGTGGCCGGTGGAAACATGGACAATAATCAACAAGCGGCCAAGAAAAGACAGCCTTACAGATTCAAGCCATCTCCGCAGTTCGCTATCCGTCCACTCGTTGGGGTCTATCCGTGCCAATCAGCGCTAAGTCCGTAAACTCCGGAGGGGATGATGAGGGAGGGGGCACCAACCGCCTGTTGGGTCTGCTTCGGCAGGAAAGAGGCTGGTCGGGCCCCAAATGCTCCATGCTGCTGCAGCTGTGACTAAACCGGTGAAAGCTGAATGCGCGCATTAACAGATGCGTCTTTGTGAATTGAATTGAGCCTTCTTCTGGAAAGTACCGAAGAACATGTTCTGCAATCGAGATATCAGCATCTCATGAACTACACATCTCGAGGACATCAGCAGCTTGAGGTGTACATACTCGCGAATTCAGAGCGCGATCCAGATTAGTAGGCATCGTGAAACGTGTTGAAGTTGCTCGACTTCGCGGCTGTGTAGGGTGCGTTCGGCTCTTCAATGTGAAGCTTTTGTGTACTCCGCAAGCTGGCTGTGAATGTCTTGGAATTTTATATCAGGCTGAAATACCTTCAAAGTCAAACGTGGCCTTCAGGGTCGGCCCGATGCGATAGTTCTGTCTCCAATCGTGACCCACGTCATTACCAAAGCGCAAGCTCTCTCCTAAACGAAATTCACCAAGGAATAAACCGTGCTTGCATCTCGCCCTCAAACCATGGACATACACCTGCAGCATGCAACGCCTGCGCCCACCAATAGCGCCTTAACCCCTCTCAAGATCATGATCTCTCCCCATCAAAGTCAAAGTCACACAACTCCACAGCCGCAGTCACCATGACACCCCACAACCCGTACACCATCCTGGACCTGCCCAGCCCACCCCACCCGGTGCCTCTCTCAGCGCACACCATCCGCCACGCATACCGGACCGCCCTGCTCACGTACCACCCGGACAAGGCCAACGCGCCACAGCCTGCAGCGTCCGAGACCTGCCAACGGACCGCGCTTCCGGCAGAAACGGTGCAGCGACGCGGGCGCGGGGCACCCTCGGTCGCCGACATCGTTGCTGCGTACCAGACGCTTTCGCGGCCGCAGTCGCGCGCAGAGGTCGATAGGCGGCTGTGTCTGCAGCCGGGTGTGGGCAGTGGTGCGGGTGTGGAGGAGGTGGGTGGTGGGTCGAGTGCTGAGGCTGTGGATCTGGATGATATGAGGTTTGATGAGCAGCGGGAGGTTTGGTGTAGAGCGTGCCGGTGTGGGCGGGATATGGGGTATGTGGTCAAGATGGAGGATCTTGAGAAGGCGGCTGCGGATGCTGGGCAGAGTCGGACGGGCGAGGTGCTTGTTGGGTGCGGAGGGTGTAGTTTATGGATTCGGGTAGGGTTCGCTGTCAGAGAGGACGACGGTGGCACCGAGCAGTCATCAAGTACGGCCTCACAAGAGTGAGGATTTCAAGAACAGTCTGGGAAGACTTTCGACGAAGATGTTACAAACGGCCTCGACGAGTGACCAGTCTCCAAATAGCCGACCCCTCTACCTAATCTAGGCTCCTATAAGGACTGTGACGACTCCCCGTACGTTCAATCATCTCAGAGGGAATACCTTCATGAGCCAAATGGTCGAGACGAGGTCCGCTTACCCTAGAGCACATTCAGCAGTCAGACAACCCAGGGGTTCTGCTGCTGAACAAGGAAAGCTATTTTTGGTGTTTGTCCAAAACAGGTATCAGAAGAAAAAAACGTTGGACCGAAAAAATCGTGAGATTCCAACAACACACACACTGAAAGGAATGATATCCAAAGCGACCTGAAACGGTCAAGGAGGAGGCCAGAACGATACAAGAAATTTTGAAACGAGCCTTGAGGTGAACATGGTCCTTGTATTGGACGATATCACGACGGCTCTTCGCTCAGTCAGAAACAAGACTGAAGCGGTTGTCAGTAAAAGTCCAAGGATGGGTCGGTCACGACTTTACGTACTTTTTTCCTCGATAAGAGAGCGAACCTCGCACATAAACTGCGAACTTGGATCTGTAGGCAAGTCGGCCGAGTCATCGTCAAGCGATGGCCAGAGCAGGTCGTGGGACTTGAACTTTTTATGAAACAGCCGCATGAGAAAGTCAAACTCCTGGTCGATAGTTACGCATGCGCTGCGGGCATCCTCGAAAGCGTCAGCCTGACTCAGCGTGCTCTGTGAAGATTTGCTTTGCATGACGACGTATATCGACCGCTGAGTCATTTCCAGCGTGAACGCCAGTCCGAGCATGGTGAAGAAAACATATGTCCATCTGTTGGTGCTAGTACGGTCCCGCATTACCTGGTGGAATCGGTTCAGGATCTCCTGCATGAGTTTGGAGCGGACAGTGTTGAAGAGGAACTTGAGCTGCTTATTTGCCATCCGCGAAGAACGATATTGCTCTCGTATCTTCTGGTCTTCATCGTACAAGGTGAGCGTGTGGCCCATGACGCACGCTGTGATTACGAGACGCAGAACGCCCAGGATCCAGCCGCCGTCGGTTTTTTTCTTTTGCTGCGACTCATCCCACTGCTTTTGGAGTATACCTGTCAGCGGTGGCCGCAAAGTGAAGGCTTCCTTTTGACATACCTCTGGTGGAAAGGTCGAGCATAGTCGGAACATGTAGATCAACAGTCTTTCCGAGAAGTCATCGGGCTGCTCCGCAAAGCACACTTGTGGGAAAAGCTCCAATTCTTTTGCCAACGTGTATTGGAGAATATCGTCAATGTAACGTCCATATTGAGGTACATCGTGAATGCCGATAAGCTGCAATGCAAAGGGTATCGCCTCCTTGTATTCCTCCTTGATGCTATTTGTAGTGTAATCCGTGAATAATAGCGGTTGGTGTGTAACTTCGAAGTCATCTGCGTAGAATTGGTACATTTCAACCTCTAATGGCGGATAAATTTCCCCGATCGTCAACCTCACGATGGTTGGTATCTGTGACCATCTCCGAATATATTGATCACCAAAGGCTTGAAGCTTTTTACTATCATGATGCTCAGTAATCAGACCTGAAGAGTGGTTAGCGACAGTCATTGCGGCGTCCCAGGTCTGCCATGCCTGGAAGGAATTCCGTTTCCAAACTGCCCAGCCTCTTACGCGTGCACTCCAGAACCGCCTCCGAGTTGAGTCGCTCCCCTTGTCGCAAGCAACGCGAGCACGTATCCCCTGGGCCACACTAGATACTCATGTTAAACACAGTCCGTCTGCTTATCATTCTCAGTCAGAGCATGATGGTCTTACTTTGTCTCTCCGAATTGCACACGACCAACAAGCAGTCACGCTTCTCATCTCGCGCGCGCCCTCGCGTTGACTGGGTAACAGATGGGAGCCTTTCGGCCGGCCCCCGCTGTTCTTCTTTGAGATTCCGCGGCCTTGAGACCTAGCTCGCGTCGCTGTGTCTAGAGACTCACTAGGCTGCCTGGCCGCGGGTTGAGGGGCCGGCGGCGAGCCAGAAAATGCGCTAGGGTCCGAGTTGAGGTAGTATTCTGGCACTAGTTGGCTATCGTAAGAGTTTGTCACGGTGGCGGTGGCATCCTCGGACGGAGAACCCGATGCCGTGGGCTGGTATGCCGTGGGTGCCGCGGTATTTGCTGGATAGCAAAGATCCTCTGAACAATGTGAAGTTCCTTGCTCGGAGGGATCGGCGTGGTAGGTATAGTGGGTATTGTAACCGACAGAGGAGTCCATTCCATACGATATTCCAACCAGAGCCGAACAGTCTAAGCGGCTGGTCTCAGCTGTTCCAGACTGCCAGGTCGCATTCTCAGCATAGGTCGTAACTGGGAGCTGTTCGAACACTGTAAACATGCCGGGTCTCGGTGTTGTCATCGTATTCTGGGTGACCATGTCCATCGTCCCCAATGGCTCGTTGCAAGGATGGTGATGAGATGTGCTCCACAAGCCCGGTAGTGATGGGTCAATCAAGACGTGGCCTGGTGTCGGGTTCGCGTCATTCCTCAGGTTGCCGTAATGATTCCAGGGCCCTTGCGATCCCGAGTCCGGGATATAGCCAGCGGCATTGGGCTGGTAACCATCTCCAAGCACCGACAACTGATTCTTCGCTTGGCAGGGTGAGCTCTCCTGAGACGCATTATATGGACGGTTCCAGCCAGAATTGTCGGGTGGCATGGCTTCTGGTGACGGTGAGCATCTGAGAAGCCAAGACAGACGGGGCATCGGACCTTGACCTTGACTTGCAGCCGCCTGCCAATCTGTTTGTCTGCTTGAATGACTTGGAGTATGTTGGATATAGCCCAAGTATTCCTGACTCTGGCTCTGAATGGAGGAGTGGGAATTAGTCGGTGAGAATCCCATAGTGCCAGAGGGCGGCACTGCGCCCGTTCCACTATACGACCCGGAAGGCACAAAGGATGGCACCCATCCGTAGCTGCTATAAGAATGATCGACGGAGGGTGACGTTGCCAAAGTGCTCGGGTGCGGACTCTGGCGCGAGGTTGCCACGGGGCCAGCAGCGTCCCTCATTTCGAGCGATGGCAGTGAATATGCGACAATGCGAGGCGCCAGGGGTAAAGCCTGATCTTACCCCGAGAAGGGTACGCAAGACAATCCTTCGTGTCAAGGTTCGATTAAAAGACTATGACGGAATGAAAGCAACTCCTAGGAGTGGACAATGCTGCCAGCTGAAAGATACGTGAGATTGCGAGCAGAGAAACACCTAGGGATTGACCGAAACACGCCGCCAGGTCGCCAGCTTGAGACCCGGGGAACGCGATCGCAGCTGAGGGTTGGTAAGGTATACTCGGACTGCGGCTCTGCGGTGCTCAACACCCCGCTTGCCGGTGAGATTGCAAACACATAGGTATCGCTCATGCATTAGTCCGATGCAAAGAATCAAGGAAGAGGGGAGAGGAGAATATATGAAAGCTGCAACGAGCCCGCAGGGCAACGGCCCGTCCTGAGGTCGTCTGAAATCGGTGTTGAAGTGGAGCGGCCCTAATCCATCTTTTCGAGTCTCCGTACCGATGGATGTTGTAAGAGTGTCCAGCCCACCTGCCGCGAGGCTTGGTCGTCCGCTACATACATATGTATGGATGTGATGTCTGGGATCCACGATTTGTGGACTCGCTTGCAGAAAGTACCTAGTAGAGCTGCGCCATGCGATGTAACCAGTACTGGAGGTTACCGTCCACTCGTCCAGTCGAACAAGGTCTTCTTACGACAAGTCAACCTTCTGCGATGATGAATAATCAATTGACAGCTGTAACAACGCGCAGGGCGACGAGAAGTAGAGCGCTCCGACTATGGGGCGTTGTGTGTCCGGGTGGGGAGATGAAGTTGAGATCGGTGATCGCGCTCTCCTGGAGTGCTAGCAGTTCTGTTATCGGCTTGTATAGTTGACCTTGAGATACTACAGCATACCTAGGTTTTTGCAGCCAAGTTTCTGTTTCCTGCCCAGGATTTTAGGCACCGACATCTGGACATCCGCACCTCTGCACATGCATCACCGTGATTGCCGTTTCCGTCAGAGTCCAGGGCTGGTCGCGGGAGCACGCACTCCGCCTCCACATTACAGTAGACGGGGAAGATCCCGCTCATGCGCCGGGGCCCATGGTTCCACCTGCGCCGCCGAAGCCGGGAAGCCTTCCAAGGTTGGGCCGCTTTTTATTACATAGCCAACTTTACACGTCGACCACTCGGATGCCTGCGGGCAGTTACTCCGTACTGTGGTACAGTTTATACGAATACCTGACAGCTTCCTGCTTCTGTGAGTAAATCGCGGGCATTTTGAACAGCAACGAGCCTGCGGATGTAGTTGAGCTGAGAGGTTGGGGTATTGGTCATCCCGGGCGTACATGAGCGGAGGCTTCATGGAGACGCCGCCATGGAAGGAGCCCAATGTAAATAACGGTATTATGTCGCGTGTCCCTGACGTTCGTCACATGCGTCTCGGAGACGGCGACGCGAAAGACTGACATTGCCAACGATTCGAACGACTTCGACTGCATATTGATGGCGTTGAACGGTTTTAGGTAGGAAGCTTCGCGTGTCTGATGACTTGCGTATGTCTCTTCTCGACCCCTACTCCAATGAGTGAAGAGGCCCGGCTTCAGAGCAACTCTAAGAAATACTGCTCGAATGTGATAGAACTTAGACCGCCCTTCTGACTTTCCATCGCCAACTCCCTAGATCTTTCATACTCTTCACGAACCAAGTCTTTCAAGTCCCCGGCTTTTTGTAGGTAGGCCTTGATATCCGACAGAACTAGGGTCCAGAGGCACTGAATAGCGGTGTGTGAAGAATCCGTGATGGAAGCCAAAGAATCTATAGAATGCGGCATGAAGGGACCAATCTCAATCCGAAAGACTCCCACGCGGGTGAAGGAGCCCGTCCGCATGGCGACGCGTTTGAGCACCAAACCATGTAAGTTAGTAAATATTTGTACGTCCAGACGCGAGCCACTGACACTGTCGGGCCGCTGAAGATGATGATTATCTGCCGTGATTGGGAGTAGGAAAATGTCGTAATTATGATCTCCAGGCTCGTCGAATTTGATTGATGAGGGTCGAAACGACCTGAGGCGAGTGCGTCCGATGAAGGCTTTCTCTACGAGAGAAAGTCGCTCGTATCCAGGGGTGCTAATGATAGCGTTGGGTTTGATTTTCCAGAGCCAGCCGCAAAGCCGAAGAGAGCCGGATTCGATCATATGATAACGATCCCCATCGCTCAAGACCAGTGTACAGCCAGCCAATCCGACCATTGAACAGGCGCGTCGCTGTCTTGTAACTCGCATCATTTTCACCCGACAATTCATGGACAACCACGACCAGGAGGGCGCTGGATACTCTGTAACTCTCCTGCCACCATTCTCGGCGATGGGTCCCCATAGGAGCTGTGTAAAAGGAATATCAAGAAATACTCCTTCCGATTCCTCCGTTGCTCCGGCCGTCTTAGCTGCAGAGCTTGGCTGTTGTTGTTCCAGGTTTCGAAGGTCAATGTTCGTTCCCCATAAGCCAGCCAAGTACTGCATACCATTGGGAAGAAGCTCATCTGATATCCTCTTCAATTCCTTAGCAATACCTGATATGGCCACAAACCTGTCCGTGAGCCGCGTAAGGTCTTTGTCCGAATAGTGTTCCACTAGATCTTCCCATAGGGTATAGATGTCGGGCACGCCCCGGAGTCTCGAGACTGGTGCTCTGAGGTTTGACACAACCGGCGGCAGCTCACGACCGGGACCGGCAATACGCTGACCATTACTGGCGATGATACCCAGGGGACATGACTCAGATGCCACATGCTCGCGGCATTCCCAAAAAACCTGACGACGACCGAAATGAAGCATCCGAGGTGCCAGAAACCGTTCTTGAACGACCCAAGCTCTTTTGAAAAGAGGCCTCTGTAGAACGCCAGCCTCCCATGAGTCCTCGAGCTTCTCACAAGTGTAGAAAGCGCTCTCACAATCCTCCCACGCAGTCTTGATGACGAGTGTGTTGAGGTCCGTGGCGTCTCTGTCGAAGAAGCATCCACTGTTCGCGTCTACCGAGTCTACAGCGGCAATGTTACAGATTCCATTCTTGTAGATATTGTTCATCTCGGATGACTCGCTCTGCCAATCAACATCCGAATCCTGCATTATACATAAACTATCAATCCATAGATAGTCGACGTTAAGAGCTCGGGCCACCAGAACAGCGTCGTGAAAAGTCTTCGGGAGCGTCTTCATTGGGATCTGATTCTTGAAAGATTCGAGGGTGGCGGTTGTGAGCTTGAGTGACGGAAGAGAGCCCCAGCAATGACTCAGGGTCATGTACCTTGCCTCGAGAGGGATAGCAGCCTGATCAAGCAAGTGCGGTTCCTGATTTGAACCACCGACATGGATCAGCCGCGTAGGCGTCCAAGAATTATCGTACGAAATTCCACATTTTTCATGCTCGTCCAGACAGTGTAAGAGCCACCGATGTGCCATTGCTAGGCTCGAAGAGGATCCAGTATATCCTTGCGGTGACGGACAACGAGGCCTGGTCAAGATGCACGCTTCCATCGTCAGCTGTGCGGCGAATATGTTACCTGTAGATTTACCTTCTTCTTCGGTAATTCCTGCTAGTCGAATTCGAATCCTGTCTGGACGTACCCTCAGATTCACAAAAGCGTCATTGATATCTGTCCCACCTAGTGTGCATTAGCGGAAAAAGGCTGCGGAGATTCGCTCCGGAAGAAGCATCGACCAAACTCGAAGCGTCGCATGAGCATGCATATTCGTGATAGTGTTTGCTGGAGGTTTCTCCAAAGATCAGATTTCACCACGCTGCGTGCTTACCTTTCGCTCCAGCAACTAGCCTAAAGTCGTTGTATCTTATGATGGTGTCACTCTCCGTTCCTTCCGTATTCATACCCAGAATTCCTGCCAATGTGTGACTCCCGAATGTAAGGATGTATAATTCTGGGATAGGAAGCGAGGAAGAAGAATGGATGAGGCATCTCTGTGGTTCCTGTGCATGAAACTTTGCATCAATTTCGATCCAGGCTTCCTGTGCTTGCGGAGAGAGTCTAGCCCATACAAGACCACAAAGGAAGCACCCTCCTTCCGCAGAGGCCTTGAGGGACATCGAGCTAGGATGGTGAGGAGGATCTTCGTCCATGGTATCACTTTCTACATTTCCCACGAGCTCTCTCTTATTCCCCACAAAGATATTTTGACAGTATTGGCAGAGATCACCACTCCTGATGAATAGGGACGCCGAAGGAGTTGTAGGTTCCATGAGTAGGAAGGAGGGATGACCTAGCAAATGATGTGAGAGGGATCAAAAACTCTAAACTCACAGAACGAGAAAAACAGGGACAGTGATGACGTGAAGGGGGATGAGAGGTAGTGATGATCTGGAGCTGCTGCGCCTTGAAAAGGCACCCCTTAGCCTTTGTTTTTCTTGCAACACAGCCCTCGTTCCCGATGGACGTCCTGAAGCAGCCTGAAAATGTTGCAGACAACCATCATGGTAAGATTTATTGAGAACCTTGGAACAAAGATCTGAATAAAACAGGTCATGGGACGACATGCGTGGCATGCTTGGAACTTTGGAAACTTCAACGTCTCGCAGTTCTTTTTACACCCGCTAGGCCGTTCCAGGGCGTCCGGAGGTCGTCCACGCCCGATGTCCGACAGAGTGCAGGGAAACGATGGCAATTTGCCGACTCAAGATGGACTTGGAAGCACACTATCCTATGTACTCATTTACTGGGTCTTTTTGAGACTGAGCTGCATACTTAGGTAAACCTGAGAGATTCTGAGGGATTTTCTGGCATTTGCCGTTTTCCGTGCGCGGCCGCCGTTGCCAATGCTACGGCAATCATGATCGTGAGTACACGGCAACCGCAGGCCAGCCGGGACACTACATGAAAGATGGTCTGAAGAAAGATCGAATTACAAATCGCACCAAAAAAAATTAGTTCGTACAACTAGATTCACTAGTCAGGGCTGCACTTTCCTACTGGATTCCTTCTCTGCAAGTATGATACTCGAAGATACTCGATTCATCTTTCCTCTATCGCATGTTGGGTCGCATGTCAAGCATGGACTTCCGTCGCGGCTTTACACGACCTCCATTGCCCGATCTGCGATCGTCTCGTGAGCATCTATTCATCTCATCGCCGAGAAGATTCTTGCTTCAAGGTGGTTGTGTAACTTGTTCCATCAACAAGCCATGACCTACGTTCTGCCCCTTCCGTCTCAAAGCCCGCTCAAACGGTCTTTCAGCGATATTCCATATCTGCGGCCGGACTCTCCGATAGCAGACAATGCCTCCACGGGAACTGTGAGGCGGCAGTTGCCTCGAAACTCGTCCATGGGCTCGCTGTTCACCAGCAGATCGCATTCGTTCCATGACCTTACGGAGAATACCCCACCGAGATCGCCGTCTCATTCATTACTGAGTCTTGCCGAAGGTCTTTCGGTAAATACAGCGTCTCGTCGGTCGTCGTCTCATCACTCCCGAAAGGCGAGCTGCGATGCGGCCATCTCTCTCCTCTCACGTTGCGATTCGGCGGAGTTGATCGCGCAGCAGCGCGACTATCCGGTACTCAGGCTGGTCACTTCGAACAGTCCGCTCAAATCTCAGCGCGATGGACTTCTCGACAATAACAATACCAACGAGGAGACTGACGGCGGCAACTTAACAGACGAGGCCCATTCAAAGTGTTCGCCTGGCAATCACAATGGCGAAAACGTGCAACAGGAGCCCGAATGTATACATGAAAAGCCAAAACATGACGGCGCAATGCCTTTCAAGCGCTGGATCAGTACACTCCGAAGGAAAAATCTACAGAGGAGGCAAGGATTAAAGCCGCGAGCTGAGCGGTGGATACTAGACGACTTTGATCGAGCTACGTCACCCACCCCTGTGCCTTCCGAGGGGGCTTTGCTATCGAAGCACAAAGCCTCACACTCGACATCATCTTCAATGGCCTTCGTCACCGCGGTCAAGTCCGCTTCCATAACGTTGGCAAGCGCTAGTCTAGCTCCGGTGTCATGGCGAGCTGAGAAGCGCTTCAACGTGAGAAGTGACGGCAGGGCCAGTGGACTGTCCGATCCGAGAATGTCGCTGGATAGCAACACCGCCTCCTTCGCTCATTTCGTCGATGAGAGTGCCTGGAAACGATCCGTGTACCGGCGCAAGACCCTAGAGGAATTGATCCAGACAGAGGAGGGCTATGTGGCTGACATGAAAGTCCTTGCGAATGTACTACCACAAGATTTTTCGAAGCACAACCCCAGTTTGCTGATATGTTGCGTAGGTATATTTCACCATACTGGCTTCGGCTTCAACAATATCCACTCAAATGCGACCTTCCATCCATGACACGGTCTCACACATCATCCAAATACATGAAAGTCTCCTCGGTGAACTGCATCGCGCTGTTCCCAATTCCGATTATTCGCCTTCGGAGCCAAACAGAGCTCATAGTGTCTCCAAGCCAAAACACTCCCGTTGGCACAGCGCTGATATCGTGCCCGGACGGATTGGGAGGTCATTTCTGGAAGGAAAGCTCCGCCACTCACTTGATGGAGGCAAAAGGCCAGTCCAGAGCCTCAAGCTGCTGACAGCGGATCCCAAGACGGTGGCAGATGTAGCCAGACTCTTCAACAAATATGTAAGTTCGAGCTGTGCCGGAAATGTTTAGGCGATGCTCATCAAGCTCTCAATAGATGAAACGCTTCTTCATTTATGAAGAATTTGCCGCT
>QQTW01002153.1_pt1 | contig 14198 bp, 18 predicted proteins | sample 1904831 | NCBI WGS metagenome assembly QQTW01 (sample SAMN09435610, study PRJNA476489) | Subsurface metagenome, whole genome shotgun sequencing project. | reverse complement strand
CGATGGCGCATACCTCTTTCTAGTCGCGTAGTATTATTTTTGTATTTTTTCCGCCAGTTTTATCACACTCTTGCCGAGCTGGATCACGTGATAGAACTCCCAAGCTTCTTGCTCTTGAGGTATTTCTTTCTCAACATTAGATCCATAGACCTCTCGCGCTTTGTTAACAAGACCATCCGCAACACTGCTCCGGAATTGCGCCTCTTGCTCCGGGACTGGCACGAAACTAGGATCTTCGCGAATGTGAGTGTCCATGACATACAGAATCGGGCCAAGAACTGGGGATGGCTTCGCATTGTAGCTCATCATGATTGCTTCGTAAAGCTCTCCCAAGAGAGCATCCTCTAAAGCGTGAAGGAGTTGCTGCATGAGGGCCAAATCCGCAACTGTCCATTTGTACCGCTCATGAAGCACAGAAGTCATCACCACAGAACTTCGCTTGTTTTCGGTGATTGGTTCCTTCACGAAAGTGAAAGCGGTATCCAGAGTGTCAAGGTCGATTTCTTGTTCGAGGTACTTCTGTCGTACAACATCCAAAAATAATACTACGCGACTAGAACGAGGTATGCGCCATCGAAGAGCTATCTCATTCAACAACTCCGTAGACTGTTTCGATAATAGCTTAATGGCAGGGGTAGTCGAAGTCGCCTTAGATGCTTCGAGGGAGGTGTCTTTTACATCCAATGACAAGGCTTGCGCAAGGATGAACCGATAGACGGCTCTCGGATCAGATGGAAGAAAAGTATAGATGTTATCAGCGTCATCCGCCGAACCTGTGCCATCGTTACCAATATTGAGGCTGCTCATGTCGATTGACTGATCAATACCATACGACGAAGAATCTTCCGGCCTCAAGGATAGCCTTCTCGAAGCTTCCGCATAGCTTGAATCAGAAGGTTGCATCCCATTAGGTTGTGTGTTAATTCGTGTTAAGCCGCCACCCGGTGCGCATCTGGCCAACTCTGGATTCGATTGTACTATTGCTAGCACTAGTTGAGATATATCCTGGCTCTCGGACTTCTTCCACAGGTCATATGCCTGGTCTGTATCGAAGTCACTGCGACTGAGAGTTCGCCCTGTACCAAGGTTGAGATGTGTTTGGTATGCCTTCATGTCCTGTAATGCAGCTCTTTCTGTCCATAATGCTTTGTTCTTTGTGATATCGGATTGCACCATCGATACCGGAAAGCCAAAAATTCTGGCCACGGCTAGAACCAGTGGCATGTCTCTGACCTCATAGCTCAATGGCACGACCTCTTCAACAGTGCTTGAGGCCCCGTTTGCCTGGTCCTGCGTAAGGTCTTGATCGTGAGCTAGAAGCTTGCTCTCAAGTGTTGAAAGCCTCGTTGTCAACTCTGGCCTGTCCCGCGTCCAATCTTGGTCCTTCAAAATTAGACCGATCAACCGAACAAACAGAGCCACATGACGGTCAACCATCATTTTAACATTATCATCACCAGGAGTCTTTCCCTTCTGTAATTCCTTCGTAGCATTTGAAAAGAATATAAGTACAAGATCTTCCACTCTCCGATCTTTCTCCATCCTCTTCTTGAAAACCGGATCTGTAAAGGCATTTAGAAACGCTGCAAAGGTTCTCTTGACCAATGCATCCTCGTATTCTTTCCTTCTCTCCTTCCCCATCAAGACCCCTGTGAGACGTTTCTCAAGGATCGGCACAAAACCATTCGGGAGTCTTGTACTCTTTGAATCGCGTACTAGACTGAAATCTTTCATAAGATCGTTAAGAGAGGTGGAGGATCGGTGAATCTGTGGCTTTGGAGTAGCGACCTGTCTTGTCCTCCGTGTCCGCGGTTGCAGGAGGTATGATAGATATGCAACCCTGAGAGCAAATGTATAGGCATCAGCGAGCGTGACGTGCTGCTGCCGTGGGCGAGCATATTCCGTTGATTGTCTCCTCTCATTTTGAAGGCTGCTGATTCGGCCCTTGATCCCGGGAGGTTGGGAGAAAGAGGTCGACATTAGATGGTGTACGAGTACTAAGTGTGCAGGAACCCTAGCTCGATATCTGGCACGGACGAGGCTTCATTACCAAATCCGCACGCTGTGCGAAGGGAGATGGGTCGGCGCGGAGCTAATGCCACAGAGGGCAATATCGAGATTGGAGATTCTTCAAAGCTCGTGTCCCGGTATGGCTGAGATCTGTCCGTGTAGTAAGGGGCCAACCTGTACGCAGTCAAAGCAAAGAGAGGCTATCAGTGATGCTGTCCGACCTTTACACCAAGAAAATGCACTGATGCGCTGATGCGCTGTCGGCTCACAAGGGGCTTTCCTGTTTGAGCGCAATGACGGATGTTGCCGCAACCTGAGACATGACGCTGATGCCCACCCGCGCCGCAAGTGGAATGCGGCTCAAATTTTAGCGTCATCTCCCCTACCGTTCATTGACTAGAACCAGATTGTGGACTTGAGTGCGGAGTGCTCATAGTGATTACAAAATGCCTAAAGTACACGATTGAACCTCCAGTGCTCGCTCTGAGAGATTCGGGTGAGATAGGAGATTGCTATGCCTGGATGGACTACTTTGTTGCAATATGATACTCAATTGAGCTTGCTTGCCGAAGAGTAGATCTTGAGAATGTCAACCGCAATTTATAAACAAAGCGACACGATCTTTCAAGAGTAGGGACACGGCCATGGGAAAACACAGTACTGCTACTACTTACTAGTACACTGTACCTTTTCAAGTCAGCTCTTTCAAAAGTCAGAGGCACGTCTTGGCATAAAGCTTAGCCCGAAGCAGCATTAGGGCTTAAACCCACTAATCCTCAATTTCTCGAACCCTACTGTACTTCAGGAATACAGCACAGCGACGACCCCAACCTTAGCTCTCGACGAACTTCCTACTCTCGCGCATCATGTCTGACAACGATGAAGTCGAGGTTCAGAACCCGACTGTAGGCAATCTCGATGTCCTCCCCAAAGAAGTCACCGCAGAGATTGGAAGCGTGAAGCTGTTCAATAAATGGAGTTATGAAGATGTTGAAATCAGAGACATTTCATTAACGTATGCCATTATTTCTCACTGGACGATGGCCAGTACAATGACACTGACTTCGCAGTGATTACATTCAAATCCGAGCCCCAGTTTACATCTCACATTCAGCCGGCCGATATGCTGCGAAGCGATTTCGAAAAGCACAATGCCCTATCATCGAACGCCTTACGAACTCTCTTATGATGAACGGTCGCAACAATGGCAAGAAACTGATGGCTATCCGTATCGTCGCTCATGCTTTCGAAATTGTGAGAGCCTTCTTCCAAACTTCACTTTGGCGGGCAATCCTTCTGACTGACATATTTGTAGATTCACATCATGACGGACCAAAACCCTATTCAGATTGCGGTTGACGCCATAGTCAACTGCGGGCCCCGAGAAGACAGCACGCGTATTGGTTCGGCTGGTACCGTGCGTCGACAAGCAGTCGATGTTTCACCCCTGCGACGGGTCAACCAAGCGATCGCCCTACTTACGATCGGAGCCAGAGAAGCAGCTTTCAGGAACGTCAAGAGTATTGCGGAGTGTCTTGCAGAGGAGTTGATCAATGCGGCGAAGGGTAGCTCGAATTCATATGCCATCAAGAAGAAGGACGAGCTAGAGCGTGTGGCTAAGAGCAATCGGTAAAGGCATGATTGGAAGAAGATTGTCGTGGCGTGCTTTATGACAAGGCGATCAAGCGCATCTCACGTGCACCAGAAGGCGGGCGTTCTCAAAGTCTCCAAGCTCCTCGACATCGTGTGACAATTGATTGAGTCTATTGATTTATATTCCATCTCGATCATCGCCGCTGTGTGTCCGCTGCTTGGCAATACCGCATGCTATGGCGTACCTCTGCCTTTCTGGATTCCTTTCGCTCCTTCCCCTTTTTCCCCTTCATTTTTCAGCTCTCTTTGCTGGCAGAACCTCACTCGAGCACTTTCCTGCCATTACACTTTACTATATGCTTATCTGGCAAATCATTCATGCCGGATTCTGAAGGGAAGGTCTAGTGCTTGGTACACTCCCAGAGTCATTTTCTTAAGCAACCATGAGCAGCATTGTGATGATGATCTTACTATTGTGCAGATGTTGCGAGAAACTGGAGTCCTACTGCGCTAGGTTGCTAGAATATCGCTCTGCAGCTGTACCAGGTGACTAAACTCAGATTCAAAAGCATGGCTCACTACGATGGTCACCATTTCTGCTGCTGTGGCTCTTGGCCCCGATCAATTATGAACATCAGGGACACATACGAGTTTGACGACGAGTACCATTATTGGCTCATCTCAGCCACGTTTCGCAAGATTCCCTCGGGAAGCCCACACAGGACTTATCTTGACACTACCCGGCCAATTGAGCGAGACGTCATGACACATGAGTGGTATGAAGCCTGGACCTCCAACGCGACTATATCGCTACCCCGCATCGGCTCAATACCCCTCACATGCTGTGTGCGCAATCTTGTATGACGTTGGATGCGACAACTGCTTGAGGCCATTCCTCCTTCTTTCCATGATCCTGATCTTCTGCTTTCACCCATCAAACCAATTTTGCTAGAAAGTCTTCGCACACTCTTCACTTTCAGCTGTCAACACCATTAACCGATCTGAGCAAGTTCACCCTCTTGAACGATATGGACCACATCACCGCCCCTGGCACCATCGACACGCCGCCCACCTCCTCCGCCGACCCGAAGCAGCAAGCCCACCCAGACGTCCACCATGGCACCACCAAAGATATCACCGCCCGCGACAATGTCCCCACCTCCGCCGACGGTATCGCAGGCACCAAATCCGGCGTGACGGACGGACCCAAGAACCCGGATCCATCGTCCGGCTCTGGCTCTGGGGCTGCTGGCGCCGGAACAGAATACGACAGCCACATGAAGGGCACCGCGGCGCCAGGGTCTCATTCTGAATTATTTGGATTGTCGCCTGGTGAGGGGCAGGTGCATGCTCCACCAAAAGGTGCTCCAGGTAGTGGGCCGGGATCGGGGGTGATTGGAACGAGTGGTCACAAGGGACGGATCAATAGTACTTCCCCCGATGGACCGGGGTTGGAGTCCGGGGAAAGTGGGAAACCGAGCATGATGGATAAATTGAACCCGATGAAGGATTCGGATGGAGATGGCAAGAAGGGCATTGGGCACTAGATCCAAAGAGGAGACCTGAGAAATGAAAGTGAAGAGTGATGGACTGGCGTAGCATAGAATAGAGTATGGCTATTGAGAAAAGACAGTGCCAGAGGCAGAGTGGTCTACAAATATGGATACGTTGAGAAGTCCTGAGCGCAGCTCGTTTTCACCGACTCGATTGCTGTGTATCTATTCATTGACAACACGCCGAATTCACAAAAGATCAGACTATTCAACAACACCATTTCCCAGTTCTATGTTCCTGTCCTTATCGCGCTTTATTGGTGCTAACATTCGAGGAGCAAGAGTGTGAGAGAGCAATACATCTTCTGAGGAAGTTTGTTGGATGATGAAGAAGCAAGCATCCTCACTTACACGTATTACTCACCAGGCCAGGGGCTTTTCCATCTCACCACACAAGCTGGATCTTGGGTTAATTATAATGATGGGAAGGAAAGGGACTTGGACGGGTTGCGGGTGGATAGAGAGATCAAACAAGATGCCATACAACTTTTTTTCGCGATCGCGTGACGAGACGCACAGGTTTTGCCCGTAATTGACTTGTGCCAAGTTTTGCTGCTTTGTATGTGCAAGCTCCATGCTGCCCCGGAGCGAACACATAGAATCAGCGTAGAAATCTTCTTTGATTGTTCGGAATCACCTACAGGCGATCGCTTTTTCTTGGGCAAGTCAAAAGCCAAGGAGGCTGCCGTTGGTGACCCTGTTAAGAAGTAGTGGTCAGCGAAGCTCGAGATTGGATGATAAGAGGAGCACCGCACGTTGCGGTGAGGCCATGTAAGGGCAGGTGTTGGATCAGAATAGGTGGATTTATGTAGGCTCTGGCATACATCATGCTCAATTCTTCCATGAGAACACACTAACACGATTGCAGTTCAAGAACAACGAATCCTGAATACTCGGACTAAACGAGCTGGGTACATTCGTGTTTCCGCCGCTGTCAGCGCCCTCGGTCCTCTGGCAGTTGGCGTTCTTGGCACCAATCTCGTCTGCTACTACGTTGCCATCATTGTTGTTCGGGAAGGTTGAGTCCTGATAGGATGGTGAGAATGAGGAGAAAACATTGTTGTTATTTTGTCGCTTTAAGTGCGCTTCTCTTTTGCGAAGAGGGTTTCTTAAGTAGAATGAGAGAACGAGGATATCACACTGACGCATCATCACCTTCCGAAGAGGAAGAGTCTGAGGTGAAGCCTGGGCTTCGGCCTCCGTTATTGCTGCGATCAAATTTGGGTGTTAGTATAGTGTCGGGGGAAATTGAGGTACTGTAGCCTTCGGGTGTCCTCTAGGTCGAGGGATGCTTAGTAAGTGGAAGAGCAGTGACACCGGAGATTGAAATGGACAACGCTGAGGAGAGCGTGAGAGAGCTTCTCGTAGAAGAGATGAATAAAGAACTGGGGAATGCGTCGAGAATCTGGGAGGCTAGAGAACAAGGCTCCTGTCCAGCAGCGAAAGCGAGTGTACGAAACGGAGGCAAGGGAAACAATGAAGATTCTGGAGACCCTTGAGAGCTTGTATGTGCGAGAGAAGCAAGACGAATTCGGCGCTGCAAGTTATCTTCAGAGGCTTTGTCCGCAATTACACTCATAGCATGACATATGAAGCTACAGCTTCGTGGTTGAAAGAGCGTGCGGGGACCAGCCAAGGATGACTCGGCCGAGTCCTCTTGCGAAACGATCTGTGCATAACCAGTCATGATGAAGAAAGAAGCCCATAACTTCCTAATCGAGACGAGAAATGAGATGCAGCTCGACGATCTGTCAGCTATGGTTAAATTTGAAAGAAGGCCAGGAATACTTGTCTATGCTTGGTTCCTGAGCTTCAGTCTTTTGCAGCTGAACGTCGAAGCATGTAGGAGGTCAGGATCAAGCACTCTTCTTTACAGTCAGGAAATCTCAAAGGATTTCGTGGCTCTCATTAGAAGCATAAGTACAATTAGCTCTAAGCTAGAAATTTTGCATCTAACGTTGGGCTGACCGATATGAGTCTTACTTGAAAAGTATTAGCTTATTCAACTCACTACCGGGGCTAATCGTTCTGACCTCCCATTGGAAGGGCAGGAGTACGCTGGGCCCTTGTATCAAAAACTAGTATTTCCCCGACAGGTTCTTCAAAGACTGTCAAGTCTTCCGGATGTGAAACTGCTTGTAAGCTGACCCAAGAAAAGACTTTGTAAGTGAAAACCCATGCGCAGGTGACCTGTAGTGCATCTCTGATGTGAGAGATAGTTCTATGTAATTAGTCAGTGCCAGGGCAATGCTTTAGCAACCTCCCCAAACTGCCCTCTTCGAAGTACTGGATGAATAGGCTATCCAGTCTCGCATAAGTAGCTGCACTTCATATCCCCAATGCCACTGGTCGTATGTAGATAGTACTTCTGTATGGTAGTACTAGTAGTAAAAGGTCGACTTGAAATTGACTGCCAAGGCTTGAGCCCTCAATCTTTCGGATGACCGAAAACCGCTTCACATTAATGGATCATTGACGCCATTTGCAGTTCCAGTCCACACGCTGCTTGGATCACCAGACCCGTCAGTTGAACGACGTGTAGTATGGACTTCATCCAGGGAAAAGGGCAGTCTTTGCCTTCTCCCGCTCCCTCATCCTCGCTGATTCCAGGAGCTCCTTCACTCCCGACGCCACGTCATTATCCATTGAAACCAGGATCCCAAAAGGAGATTGCATTCATTAATTTTATCGACTCAAAGATTCTGCACATCAATCGTCGTTATGCTAAGAAATTCAGTAGCGATAGAGATGAGACAGACGAGGAGGCCCGCGGCTACGAGGATTTCGATAACGTCGTTGAGGATATAGAACATGTCTTAGATGCGATCTGGGTGAGCGCCACTCGTAAGCATATGACCCTGGTCTTTGAGCCCTTTACAGATATCCACATGGTTGAAGAGTCTGAATGCTTTGACATCTCCTGAGCTCATTGAAATCCTCTGACCAGTCTGCAGCTACTCTGCAGATTCCCTATTTGTTGTCACTGGCTGGACTCGTCGCTGAGTTTCTGCCTGCTTTCCCCTTCAATGAGGGTCCTACGACGTACCTAGTGGACAAGATGGACCAAGCATTCGCAATTCTCCTCAGTCAACGAAAAGATAGGATGGTACCTTCTACTATTGAGGAGAGCAACCGGCTTGTGTCTGTCACAGACAGAGTCAGGATCCGGTCTGTTATCGAGAGCACTCGAATTATTGCTGTTGAGGCCTCCACCAAAGATCGTGCACCTGCTGACAGCAAGGACGCTTCTGAATGTTTCACGGAGACGGACAACGAGGAGCCGACTCTAGGTGACGGCAATGTACAGGATGGAAACTCCATTAATATGAGCATTTCCAGAATGTACGAGCGATCACTGAGTATCCTTGGCGACAGTCTTGGATGATCCTTCCAGGCCCTCCGTTGTGTCTACGTTTCCCGTCTTAACAACCAGCATTTCACTTCCATCGGTTTGCAGCTAGACTGCGGGTCCAATTCCGCCGACCAAAGAGCCATCCAGCATAAGTTGGCGGGACCCCTGCCGTCAAGCCCGACGGAACGGAACGGAACGGAACAGCGGTTGACCGGAACCCATTCCCCGGTCACACTCGACTTTTTCAGGATACTTCTAGACTTCTTCACCGACTCTTGCAACCACTGAGTAAAGATGAAAACATGGTAGGAAAAGCGTGAACTAGTGAATTTGCTGCCAACAGCCGTTCTCTATCACTAAAATCAGAATGAGGCGACAAAATTTTCACCTTAGGCAGCATCTCGGCAGCAGTGCAGCCAATAGCACTGTGGCACGCTGAGACGCTTGCACGCTTTCGTTGGCCAACTGACAGTACCATATTCACTTATGGAGTAGATGATTTGCTAACCCTCTAGTTGATGCTATGATACCCGAATCGCTCTTTGGTAGCTTTCCTCGTGGCTCGTTGGCACATAAATGACATCAACCCTGAGATGGGATCTTTTGTCCTCCCTTCTCGCAGAAAGCCTCATCATTGAATACAGACTCAGTGAGTTCTGCACAACTACGGGCGAAGAAAAGTCAGTAAGGTCGTGGTTGGCTTTCTGCTGTCGAGCATGATGTTCTTCCATACCTTGGTCCTGAGCTTATTGCTACTTGGTGCACACTCTACGGAAGCTGCCGCCTTCACTACGAGTCCGGTGACCGCCATACAGCAACCAATGAGTGAAGTTTCGATCATCCAGAAATCAACAGTTGTGTCTGAGATACCTAATGTATCTGTGACATGGCCCACCTCAGTGCCTCTCACTTCGCTGCCGGCTCTCTCTCGTGTGACAACACCTCCATCCCTTAACCATCTTGAGCTGAGGCAGAGGTGCTGGAACGATCAGGGCTTCTCCGTTGACTGTGCTGCATGGACGGGCTATCGTTATAGTTGGGGTCCAGCCACAAATCCTTATGATTACTGGTCCGGCGGTGGGACGGGGTCGGGAGGCGGCGGTGCAGTGTTCAATGGTGGAAGCAAATCTCAGACTATACCAAGCTATACTGCCGTTCTGCTTGTTGTATGCATTGGTAGCGGCCTGTCCACCAGCATATTTCTATCCTGACGGCAGTTGGGATGGGAGCACATCAAGGCAATTGAACATTACACACCTCTTCCCTCCAATGGACGCCAAATATCGTGGAGAGGACCTTGAACCTAACTTGCTCAGTCTGTGTCCTGTGGGCCTACAAGCATTGTCCATGGGGAATTCAAACTACGCTCGGAACGGAGGATTATCACGCAAACCACCACACTTTGCTCAAACTACGATATCCACTTGGTGGTGTGGCAAGAACAGACTTACGGTGAGGTGATGCTTTCGGTAGAAAGTGTGGACTTGGCTAGCCTCAGTGATCTTGATTTGCGTGTCTGGGGCAGATGGATCTCCTTGGTTCTTACACTCCATCGCTGCCGACGAAAAGTCTAGATGTGACTTGAGCATCTGATGTTACGTCTAATAAATTACATGCTCGATATTCTGCTTGGCTGAATTTATAACACAAGTATCCGCCAGACCTTCTGTTATCGAGTGTGCATCTACAACAGGTCTTGTGTCAAGGCCAAGAAACATGTATAATTCCTCAGCTGAAATTCCGAACTCATCTCTGCACGTTGTTACCAACACTCTTTTCTAGGGTACCCCTTCCCCAACTATTCATATACATTTGCGTCTTTGATATCAGTTTGAGGCTCATACTTCTCTTTAATTTTCCTATCGTGAACTATACTATCCTACGTGGTCTAATACCCTACTGAGCCTCAAAACACGTCCGACACACCAATGACTGCGCCAACTGAACTTTTCTATGATTGCACTCACTCTTTACTAAGCCCTTTGAACAAGATGTTGGTAGTTGAAACGATGAGAATACTTGTGTGGTAATACTGCCAGACAGGATGCGCACAGGAGTCAATACCAGCACGCTTTCTGGAAAATCGAAATTCATGAAGCATTTCCTACAGGGGGTTCTACCCGACTGCGGCTTAGCTGTAAGCTCATGTGGATAATCGTTGCATTGTTGTCTACTACAGATATTCCTAGCATAGAAAGAGCAGCCGGAACTGAGGAATTTATCACGGCTACGACCTCACAGACTTTGGCTTCAGAGATGAAACTTGACATTGTTCTGACTAGGGACTCTACGACTATTCAACGACTCAAGCTGTTTACAGATTCATCGAGAAAGACGGCTGCATTTACACTGTTCATCTACACTTTCAGCTTGGTGGTACTAAACTCCACAGCGCTGGCGAGCAGGGTGATATTGCAGCCGCAAGCGGAAAAACCCTACATACCGCAGTATGAAATGTCTTTGTACGTTCCCAGCCGAAAACAGCAAAGTTCCACTTCTCCGAGTTTTGGAACTTATCCTTTATCCTCTCAGAACTCGAAGACGACTCCAGCTGCCGCACTAGAGTCAGATGTCGACGTTTCACTGGCTTTACCAGTCCCTCAACTACTCTTGAGTCACGCCTCGAACAGGTCACAGGTTTTTCTGTCATCCATGCGACTATGGCTGTGACTGTGACTGTAATTCCAATGAGCAAACAGAACTGTGCTCAGTATAACTGCGCTTTACCACTCGGCCACATTTGAAACCACCGTGCTCAAGAGTCACGATTGATCATCACCAACTACCAGCATATGATACTCTACTGAGTACTCTCTTGCCATCAAGCATGCTCCTTTCACCTCGTCCATTTGGCGGCACATTGGCACTAGCTTCGAGCTCCAACCAAACGTTCGTGCCACCAAGCACAACGACTTTGACTGTGATGGCATATACAGATCCTTCTCATTTCAGCAATTTGCCTTTGACGGCGTTAAGCGGGAACAGCATGGTCTCAATGCTTGCACCAACTTCATCTACTCCATCGCTGGCGGCCATCGCCACAGCATCGTACTCAGGTATGATATCCGAAGCTGAGGCCGACCCTTCATACCCAGGCTCACCAACATCCCTGGACAACGAATCAGCTCAGACCAACGTTATCCCCATGAAAAAGTCGATACTGCACAGTTCCAGCTCCATCCTGGTTCACACCACCGAGAACCCACCCTTCTCCATCCCCACGCCGCCGTCTAAGGAGCGGGCCCTTGTTGCCACAACCACGACCTCTCCAGCCGAGGATCTCCACCAACGAAGCTTGCCTGGACAGTTCGGTGCCCCCGCCGCGAACCCGGCCCCTACTTTGAACTCACCGATCCAAAGCGTGATCGTCATGGTGAAGAATACCGCGGCTGCCACCGGGGCATGGCTTTCGGGGGCCGCAAGGAGATTCTTTGAAGAAACGGGGAACCGACGCGGTCTTGCCGAGGCGGAGCTCCGGGTTGGAGCGGGCGCCTAGACAATAGAAATTCTGTGCTGTTCTGTGGTTTTTGCACATCTCGAGGGGCTTTGGATCTTAAATGTTGGGATGGGATGGGATTGTGCTGCCAATGACTGGGTCCCTCGGTTGGCTAGCCATGGCGATTGATATAGTTAGATGGAGATTTCTGTGCCATGTCTGAGCTGTCCAAGGCAGGCCCGAGAACGCGGAGTTTTAGACGGATTTGCTGGAGTGGACTGGTGCCTCCAGCATATCAAATTTATATGTCTGTATTCCATTCCTTCCTTGGAGGTCTATAAAAGCCATCTTCTTTATACCTGCAGGTCCAGGTTCTGAACCAGGAGATGTGTAAGTCTCCGAATGGAATCTCATCTGCGAAACTTGATATGTTGGAACTTGGAAAGATAATGCTGGCGCCGCGACTGTTCTATTACACTGCCAGTTTGCATGGGATTGTCACTCACCGCATCTGATCAAAGTACCAACATGCATGCAGATGTGATTGGAAACAGCACAGCTCCCGTGCCATGTTCTTTTGCTGGGAACCATTTTCGGGCCGGAGGGCCCGCTTCAGTGGTTTGGTTGCTCTTCTTAGAGAGCAGTAAGTAATGATGGTGCTGTCAATCAATGGATCCTCAGAGTCGACAGGGCTGCTACGGCTCGATATCACATAGCCACAGGAAGTCTTGACTTCTTGGAGGGGCGGTGACTGAGGCGAAGAAAGAGACAAAGTTCGATCGATGGCGTACTGATCATCCAAAGCCTGTGGGGAATAGCATTCTCGATGCCTGCAATGGCTGAAGATTGGGTTTTTCTCGCTTGTTGACACGGTTGAGGATGCTCCATATCTCCCAACTCGTAAGTATGCAAGTCACAGCTGTCACTACTGCGCTTCTGAAGCGCAGGCGGGCTTGTGGTGAGGGATAGACTCTGGTCAAGAACAATGATAAGAGGAGGTTGTAAGGGAGAATCATCAACCAGAATTCCTCACAAGGAACGAGATCTAGTGAGAGAACATTGCTAGGCCGGACCCAGTATGGCTCCTATACCAAAAGCCATTCGAAGGTGAGCAAACAGAATGAAACCTCAGCTTAGATAGCGTTCTTGAAAAGGCCCCACAGCTTGTATGCTGACACAATACGTGTACAGTACTCGGCCTTACCACCACCAGCGCAAGCAGTCCAGATGACCTAATAGGTACTTAAAAGCGCGGTCATCGACGTCCAAGATGGCCTCTGAATCCTAGCCACTGGACGGGGAGCCCTCGAAAACGACACCTTAGTTACATCCTCCTTTTCAATACCCCGATCTTGTTGACTTGGATCTCAGCACCAACGCAATGATCAAAACCATCCTCTTTGCACCTGTCGTCGCATACCTACATCCCTATCTCAACAACATCCGCTCCCACCTGCGTCTATCTTTCAGCCTGCTTAGGCCACAGCGTGGGACACATCACGGACATCTCTAATGAGGGGCGCACCGGTATCGATATCGTTGATCTCCGCACCAGCGAGTGGCGGCGCCGACTCCACAACCTGCCTGAAGCGCGACCCAAACTGAGCTTCTTTGTCTCTCCGTATGAAATGAACCAGTCTAAGCAAACTCCGGGAACGGTCAGCCTACCATGCTCCGAGCCTTCGGTTAAGATTGCATCAGCACTCTCCGCAGATGGGGAAATTCTTTTTTCAGCGCCGTGAGCGGATGGTAACTCTTCAGGTTCGCGAGTGAGAGTCTGCGGGACCGAAGCAAATGCTCTGAGCTCTTGGCCGCGGACTTGGTGTCTCGTCTTACGCGAAAAGGGTGTCGGTGATGGTCTCGAGAGCAATAGTAACAATGTGGTGGATGCTGGCAGCGTGGAGCAGAATGCGACCAGTTTGGGTTCAGCGAGATGGGTGAGGATGATAAGTTAGTTATTTCTGGGGAGAGAGTGCCTTGGAAGGTATCTATGGCCACGAAGATGGACATCTTCAATCGCGCTGATGTGCAGCGAATCTGGTTTTGTATGTGAAGACTTTGTGTATGGAGTACGCATACATCCCGTGTCTGCCAGTTTGTCGTAATCACTGTCCCCTTCCATTATCTTCAGAATCATTGCTCGGGAATATCATGCTGCTGTCGGTCTTGTGTAACTCATTTCCCTCTCTTTTTCTCCTTCTTCTTGCTCCCTTCCCCACTACTCGCTGGTCGACTGCCACCTTGCCCTCCTCCA
>QQTW01002152.1_pt1 | contig 14199 bp, 11 predicted proteins | sample 1904831 | NCBI WGS metagenome assembly QQTW01 (sample SAMN09435610, study PRJNA476489) | Subsurface metagenome, whole genome shotgun sequencing project. | reverse complement strand
TTCGCCTGGAGCGTCTCGTAGAGCGTCTTGCCTCCGTTCTGCCGGGCCTCCTCTTCCTTCAAGCGACGTTTGTTTTCGATCTCCTCACGCGCTGCTTGCCACTCGTCGTCTTTCTCAATGGGGTTGTCTGTGGTACCACTAGATACGAATTTCGAGCTTGCCATTGCGATAACGTGAAGACCGAAGGTTTTCAGAGTGCCTGGTATGATGTATTTGCATTAACCACTGCAACGAGACAGCCTGGCAGACTTTGGCCAGTGTGTTCCCCTGGTGAGTTCGCTGAAGATTCACTGCAAAGGGAGGGTTTTCATTGCAACTGGAGCTGGGCCTTCATTGACATGGAGTTCGTCAAGCTCTTATCGATAAGCCACACACTACTGTCTGCATTGCAACCTCTCGTGCCTCACTGCCTCTCACTCTTCCGCAGAGCTACCACGGGCAACCAATCGCTCAAATCTGAAGGACCACCAGACTTTGCGGCGGTGTGGATGTGCAAGGGCGTCGAACTAGTTTGCGAGGTTAAGGTATGACTCTGAGCAGCGCCTCCAGTACCTGACGCATAGGCCTGCGGTCATAGCATTCGACGACTCTTGAGCTAGGGGTACTTTCTCTCATTTACTGATGACTCGACGTTTCAAGAAACTCGAGTCAGAGTGGCGCAGCAATCGCTGCGCGCACCTTTGTTAAATATTCTCTGCATCCTCTCCTTTCCTTTCAGACAACTATTAAGAAGACAAAAGACTGCATCTTCCAAGGATTGATAAAAGTCGGACCTGTCATCCACTTCTGGCTCCAGGTCATTTTCCACTGTCTCTTACCAATTCTCAACATTTCCGCGGACTATTGCACAATGACTGAACGCACCAAAGTCCCGCACAAAGAGCAGGATCCACAGGAAGTCAAGGAGCTACTTCAAAGTCTGGAAGCCCATACGAAGAAGGGCAAGGGAAAGGGTGGCTTTTCAGTCAAAAAGACCACTTTCGTCTTGCCCAGTGGTCGAAGCGTGGATAGTTGGCGCCTGCAGGACTGGGATTACAAGAAGCCGTTTCTTCCCACCTACAGTCGCGGGCTGTTTACTTACAAAACGTTAGAAGGCGTGCCCGAGATTGCAGTTCGTGGTTATGACAAGTTCTTCAACCATGGCGAAGTGCGCAAAACAGAATGGACAAATGTGCAGAAGAATACGAGGGGTCCATACGAGCTCAGTGTCAAAGAGAATGGATGCATCATCTTCATTTCGGGCCTGGATGACGAAACCCTGCTCGTCTGCAGCAAGCACTCGACAGGTCCTCGAGAAGACGTTTCTCAGAGCCATGCGAGCACTGGAGAGAAATGGATCGATCGACAGCTCGAAAGCCTGGGCAAAACGAGACGTGATCTAGCCAGGCAATTGAGGCAAATGAACGCTACTGCTGTAGCAGAACTGTGCGATGACACTTTCGAGGAGCATGTGTTGGCTTACAACCCCGAGTCTGCCGGACTGTACCTGCATGGTATTAACTTGAACCTACCCGAGTTCATGACCTATCCTGGTCATCTCGTCGACAGATTCGCGACAGATTGGGGTTTCAAGAAAACAATGTATGTCATGGAGGAGGACGTGCTGCAAGTGAAGAAATTCTTGGACGAGGTGGCCGAGACAGGCTCATACGCCGGTCGAGAGACGGAAGGATTTGTGATCCGTTGTCAAGCACGGGATTCCGAAAACGAGCCATGGCACGATTGGTTCTTCAAATACAAGTTCGAGGAACCTTATCTGATGTACAGGCAATGGCGAGAATGCACCAAGGCGGTCATAGCTGGCAGACCTCCGAAATACAAAAAGCACAAGAAGATTACCGAAGAGTATCTCACCTTTGCTCGGCGCCACTTCGCTCAGAATCCAGCCCTGGCCAAGCAATACAACCTCAACCATGGTATCATTGCGTTGAGAGACGCATTTTTGAATGAGCGAGGGTTGAAGGGCTCTGACATCATCCGTCAGGAGATTGAGGGTGGGGAAGTAGGTTCCATGGCAGTCACCAAGAATGTGGTCTTGGTGCCGGTGGCGACGATTGGTTGCGGTAAGACTACCGTCGCACTCGCCCTTGTCAAACTGTTTGGATGGGGACATGTTCAGAACGACAACATCGAAGGACGCCAGCGACGACCACAACGGTTCGCATTCGAAATCTGCAGCAACCTCGCAGCTCACCCGGTAGTCATAGCCGACAGGAACAACCACCAGAAGCGGGAACGCCAGCAGGTCATAGAGGACGTGCAGAAAGCCTTGCCAGATGCTCGATTTGTTGCACTTCACTACGTGCACGATCCCACGGATTACGACCAGATTCGCAAAGCCACGCGAGAGAGAGTTATCAATCGGGGCGACAATCACCAGACTATCCAAGCTGGGTCCAAGAACCAAGGGGAAATCATCGACATCATGGAAGGATTCCTGTATAGGTTCCAACCTGTGGATCCCAATGACGCCCCAGATGACGCTTTCGACCTGGTGATCAACCTCGATGTGACAGCTACATCTCGGGAAAACCTTGAGACTGTCGTTGCCCAGCTCCATGCTGAATACCCAAAACTTTTTGGTGACATGCCAACCGCAGATGATCTCGACGAAGCCGTTGACGGAGCTATGAAAGACTACACTCCGCTCATCAAACACGACCTTAGCCGTGACAAGAATGCTTCGAAAAAGTCAAAATCTGGAAAGCACAATCACCAAAAGCATGATGCTGATGATGGTTCCGTGGACGCTGCAAAGCCACGCCAAGTTGAGTACTTTGCCGTAAAGGTGCCTTCTCGCGTCAACGCCATCCTAGAAGCAATCTTCCGGGACAAGAGTCCGGATCACGCACGCTTCTACCGACAATTACTTAATTCTCGCAGAATACAGGCCGAGTTTCATGTCACGCTCATACATAGGGCATCCTCGGCCGCAAATCCCCAAGAGTGGAAGTCTCTTACTGATCTCCACACATTCGTGAGCGACAAAGCAGGGGAAAATCAAAAGGGCGACGAGCTTGAGCTTGGGACGTGCAAAGTTCAACTCGAGAGACTCGTCTGGGACGCCAGACTCATGTGCTTCGTGGTACGATTGATCGACAGCGGCACCGGTGAACCCAGTGACGGTGAAGCCAACGAATTCAAGACTGTCAATCCTGTTGCGCACATCACCGTTGGTACGGCCAGCAAAGATATCAAACCAAAGGAGAGCAATGAGTTGCTGCAACGCTGGCTCCAAGGCGGAAGTGGCGAAGAGACTGGTATCAGCGAAGAACCCGTAAAGGGCCATGTCGTTCTCGACGGGAGCGTACGGGCAGTATTGCAGAGACGTTAGCTTGTTATCATTTGCATTCGGTCTTGCTGCAGGCATTGCTTGGACCCTTGCAAGAAGGGTCGCCGGTTTCAGTATTGATACGGCAAGCATCTCGGGCAGAAGCGCTGGGTCGCACCTGGCTCGCACTTACCTTGTTAAGACTACAGCTGCTTACTCAGTATACTTCATCTTCGAAGAGCGGACCTGAGCATGTATGTGTAAGATGCGTCTAAACCATGATTAGAAACAAGACGAAGCTCATCATCACCTCACCTATGCCGCGCTTAGGTCCTATCAATAACCCTTCAATCATCTCGCACCCTCATCATGTATTCGTTTGACTTTCCGTTCTATGGACTGCCTTACAGTGTCCCTGTTAAGACGGAATACCATTGGCCACGTTTCAATTCCGAATCATGGATTCCCCAGCCTCTGCCAGAGCCACCAGCTCCTCCCCATCCGAAGCCAAAAGTACAGCTGTGTCATGGCCGACCACCAATGACGGCGAGGAACATCCAGTTCTGGCTCGAGGGAATCCAAGCTCACCAGCCTTACCGACCCCTCAGGCGCGTCAACTCGGAGCGCATACTGCGGCGCGAATCTTCCCTGACGCCGCTCGCTCGCAGCAGCAGCTGCAAGTCTGACGATGCGATTGAAGAAGCGCGTCTTAGTGGCAGAATCAAGGAGGGCTTGATATTGATCTTCGACAAGGACCTTCCGCACCACAAGAGGACCCGCGACGGCAATGTCACAATGATTGAGCCGGTCAAGGCGCTCCTGGAAGAAGTGGAGCCTTCAGATGATGCGCATTCGAGCGTAACCTCAGCGTCAGTGGCACCAGCGTCCGTTCACACCACAGCAACAGAGAGAACGGCAAAGCTAGGTTGGTACTAGCGAATATAGATTGAAGCAGAGAATAAGCTGACAGACAAAAAGCTTGGTTTTTACGTTTGGCAAGATGGTTCCGCAGCATGACCCAGCGCAAACCTGGCCGCCATGGGCAAGCTGCCAGAGAAGGCTTGGGGGCAGGGGGATGTCCCGACCCTGCGTGGAATATCGAATAAGACATGTGCTTGTCTGCATTGGCAACAAGAAGCCGGCCAGCCATTCGAACAAGATAATATGCGGACACTGAGACTGTCTTTTCGGAATCGTAGAAAATTGCAAGTGTTGGATCTTGCAGCTGTCTCCGGCTTGAATGGCCCTGCGGGGGCAACGAGAGAGATATCTTACCTTCCAGTACTCGACCTAGGGCGGGGTTCTATCAATGTCTTTTCCCGTACGCAGTCAGAAATATACCGTGATCATGGATTTGTCAACGTAGGTGGTATTGAGATTCGTTCCTTGCCTGCACACGTCCGCTACTATGCCTTTCTGATTTCCCATTTGATATCCTTGATACTGACCTCCTCCCCGGCTTTTTCGTCATAATCGAACCATTCGCCTTCTCCTAGCTCAATGCCGGTAAATTTAGTAGCCGAGTCGATGCCTGTGGCAAGCCATTCGCCCTTGAACCAATGATCAGTTCATCGTCACGCAGCTGCCAGATATGCCATGCGGAACGTGAGAGACTTGCGAAGCATTTCCGCCGTGTCTATCTTCAAAGTACCTTCGGAGTTCTTCATGAAGGACTTACCTCAGCTTTAAACTCGACGAACTCGAGGCCTCTGCAGTCTAACTCAATGATGTTCTGCCGTCGCGGTGGTGAGTTCTGTTCATATGCGCGTGGTGTTGTCGTTATGGATGCAGAATGCTCCCGCTGCTCATGTATATTAGTGTATTTGACGCAAACTTGTATCAGGTATTGCAATCAACAGAAGATCAAATGATCGGGACATGCGGACTTTGCATAGTTTACACTTCCACACGAAGTTGGCTTCCCCGCGGCTGCCACTGAGCTCATGGTTCTCCTTATAGATGCGCGAATTAGCAGACTTGATTTGATAACCCGGTTGGAGTGTCCGCTCAGGATCGGAACGCTTTGAAGCGTATACCGTCCGGCATCAAATAGTAGGAGAGAGAACATACAAAGCGATTGATGGTCACCCAGTTCGGATGGATCTCACGACATGACGTACACTGCACACGAAAAGTAAAATAATAAGGGTTGTCAGCCGAATCGTCCGGGCGTAGATCGGTGACGCTGACGAAATTAGCAACAGAATTCAGCCTGGATAATTCTGGGCAGATGCGAGGTATAGAATTCGATATCAGGTTCCCGTAAATGAGATTGCAGAAGTCGTAGCAAGCATGTCCTCTCAAAACGTACCCAGTGAGATCAGCTGTCAGTGACAGGGCCAGCATAATGTACGAATTTTAAGGGATTATTGAGGTTTGCGATGAGGAACAGGTAAAGGCCGAGTGCGACTCTACCCGATGATGTATCAACATCTCCAGATTTCTCGACATTCTCACCATTTCAAGAAAAGCAGTCTCCCATAAATTGTCGAGCAACGTCGACAACAGACCTCAGGTTTCTAATATATATCGATTTCTAACCCACACATCATGCGGCTAATGGTATCACCCCACAGAACAGGCCAGTTCCAACACCCACCCTGACATGCAGACAGGTACCAAACAGCAGGTCGTGGGGCTGTAGGCTGATCTCGAGACGGACTAACGGTACCTAGTGCGAGGCACGTCGGAGACACTGACAGATAACGGCGCATTTACACTACACAATCTTGTCTTACTCTTTCTCAATATGAGCCTCTCAATATCATCTTCATCAAGTCGTCGGCAATTGCGGCAAAGGCATCGATTAAAATGTCTTTCCATAATCCAGCCTCACGCCCAGACACGCACGGCTGCTGCTGCAGATGACCGCCTGAGGCAGGAGTCGCCCGACACTTCTCGCCAATCAGCATGAGAAGCTCGAGCACCCGCCTGTTGCGCCCATCCACGTTCGCGGGCCAAGATCGCCTCTGGGGTAAAAGTCGTTGGAACGGATTCCCTCCATGAAGGAGAACATCTTTCGGTCATGGAATCGCTAGGGAGGATTGCCATCATCCATTATGAACCGCGCTCGTTCCTAGATTTTCGGACTTTGCCCCATTTTTACGAACATCCAGACTGTGCTACCATACAGCCACTCACGCTTGGCTCCGGATGAAGACTCGAGATGCTTCAGTTCCAGAAAAAGGGCAATTCCGCCTATCAAGATTCGAACGAAGTCTACACTCATGTCATCGACCCCAACGAGCGTCGACGGCTCGCCCTTGCCGAGATTGACAAGTCTCCCTTCTCCTGGTATCATGTCCGAACGATCGTGGTCACCGGCGTCGGCTTCTTCACCGATGCGTACAACGTAGGCCGTCCTTCGAATGCAGAGGCGCGCTACCTACGCTGACTGGCGCATGACCAGCTTTTCTCTATTAATCTGGTCACTGTGATGATGGGAGTCGTGTTCTGGCAGGACTCGCACGGTGGTACGATTCCGCACGATGCCGACATCGCGATCAAAGTTGCGACCTCATTCGGCACGATATTCGGACAGCTCGTGTTTGGCTACCTGGCGGATCTGCTTGGACGAAAGAAGATGTACGGCATCGAACTACTAATCATTATATCAACCTGTCTGGCCCAGTCGTTCTGCGCTCCTGCGAACTCCGTATCCTTCGTGGCCACCATGGTTTTCTGGAGATTTCTGCTCGGAATAGGCATCGGCGGCGACTATCCTCTGTCTTCCGTCATCACATCCGAATTCGGAAGCACGAAGCGCAGAGGTGCCATGATATCGGCCGTCTTTGCAATGCAGGGTATCGGGCAGTTTGCGGCAGCTATGATGATGCTAGTCGTTGTCGTCGCATACCGGGACCATCTGACGGCAGCCAAATCGTTCGATGATTGTCATGGTGACTGTCAGGCTTCGGTGGACAGGATGTGGCGTATTATCATAGGATTCGGTGGTCTTCCCGGCTGGTTTGCTCTTTACTACCGCCTGACGATTCCAGAGACACCCCGGTACACCTTTGACGTACTTCTGGACGTCGAGCAAGCGACCGCGGACGCCAGGAGGTATAGGTCCGGCAAGATAGGTCAGGGTCAGCCGAACAGGGTCCAACAGGCCAAAGCCATTGCGGAGGTGAAGCGCAACTACCGCACGGGTCGGCCAACTCTCACCGAGTTCTGCCAGTACTTTGGCAAGTGGAGGAATTTTCTGGTTCTTTTCGGTTGTGCTGGATCGTGGTTCTTCTTGGACATAGCTTTCTATGGTCTCGGCTTGAACAGCGGTACTGTTCTGGCGGCGGTGGGGTTCAGGAGACAAGAAAATGTCTATCAACGTCTCTACAACACGGCTGTGGGCCAATTGATTTTGGTGTGCGCCGGAGCAATACCAGGCTACTGGGCCACCGTGTTTACCATCGATATCCTGGGCCGGAAACTCATCCAGATCGTCGGGTTTTCCATTCTGACCTTGCTCTTTTGCGTGATCGGGTTCACGTTCGACAACCTAAGTCAAAAGGTCTTACTGGCGCTTTACGTTCTCGCACAATTCTTTTTCAATTACGGTAAGATAGCAGTGCAGATATGGTGTCGCTAGACGGACTGCTGACGACTTGCAACCACAGGTCCCAATGCCACGACCTTCGTCGTACCAGCCGAGTTGTTTCCAACCCGCTTCCGTGCAACGGCGAGCGGAATATCCGCCGCAGCGGGGAAGCTGGGCGCAGTCCTTGCACAGCTAGTCTTCGCACCAATGGCACACAAAGGCGGCATAGATGGCTCCTCACCCTGGCTGGATCACGTCATGCAGATCTTTGCGCTCTTCATGTTCTGCGGCATCTTCACGTCGCTTCTCGTCCCGGAGACCAAGGGCAAGACGCTGGAAGAGCTTAGAGGCGACGAGGTCGGTAAAGAGGTGTATGAGTTGAGGTACGCGTCGCGGTTTTATACTCAGCCGTCGCCAGGAGCTGCCCGCAGAAGCGAGGACAATCGCGGCGGTTTCAAGGGGCTCGCAAAGAAATATCTGCATTTGAGTTGAGTATTGTCGCTTGCTTGCAGTCAAGGGGTCACTGTTTGCAAGAGCGTTTCGCACTGGTGAAGTAGTTGTTCAGTGATCTCAACGCTCACGGTGCTCTTGCATCGCTGCTCATATTGGTGTCAAGGTGGGAGAATTGAAAGCAGTCCTTTTCTTCTGAGCTAGTTCCTCGAAGCCAAGACAACCATTGCTAAGATTCTTCCAAACTCAGTAACGTAAGTGTTTCAGCTCAGTAAGCAAAACAATTAATCCGCAGGGGTTGGTCTATGGTTTGTGGAAAATGTCTATCAAAGTCAGTGGATTTTCTACACAGAATGTAGCCTGGGGATCAGGTAAGGAGGCTTAACATACACATTTGAAGGGCACTCCTTTGTCTGGGTTGATGCATTGTAGATACTTTTCAAGACAAGAATAGTCCCAAAGGTAGAGTCGAAAAGCAACGCGTTTGCCGTCCGGTTGAACACGTGGCTTCCATCCAAGCCTTAGATCGCTGTACATCAAGCTGTTCGGGTCGTTATCGCAGTAGGCTTTGATGTCGTTTATGAACTCCTTATCACCGGTGCCTTTCGGCCATGGAGGTGTAAGGAAACTAAGGTTACAATACTGTCCCTCGAGATTATCATAGCAGAAGCACCCGGTCCCCTCAGGAAAGGGCTTCACCGTCATGCCAGGGTTCGATGAGGCCCGTTGGATAGTGAGTAGGATAAGTAAGATGATAGCTGGTTTAAACCGGCTTGAAGTAATGCTGAGTGCCATCTGAGAAATTCCAGTGAAAGAAACTTACTGAACACGACCCATGGAGTAAGTGAACAGAATCCTCTGGGAGAGGGCTATAGATATACTGTACCTATCGCGGGTTGAAGGGGCCAGCGCGTGGCTCGGGTTTATCTATTTGATTCCATCAATCCGGCAGCTCGCAAAGAGGCCTAGGACGACACCCGAGGTGCTATACCCTTTGGTAATAATACTCAAGAGCACGGCGATATATTAGGAATTGGAAGGGTTTGCAACCATTTCAACTTCTCAAGTGCTGGATTTCAACCTCTAAGAAGGTGATAGCGCTCAGTGCGTACAAGTTGAAATCAGATCCCAACTTTGGAGGCTTACAGGCTGATACATGAGGCTTATTTCCCATGTTTGCCAAGTTGAAATATGGGCCCCGCGGGCTCGTGCGTATCTGTGTATGCAATTGAAGCCCTGGAAGGTCCATGATGTGTTATCTGAGGCGTGCAGAGCCGTTTCGCAATAGCCGAGAATAGAAGCCATTGGATCAAAAATCAGCCCTAAATAGGTCAAAAGGATTGGCCCAATTACCTACGGTAAATGCGGCTTATATTCCATGTGACAGTGAGTACCTACATATGGGAGTATATTAGCGTGATAAGATCTTGACTATGTCCAATTGCGCAGCAATGTCACGAGATAAAGTTTTCCTCTTTGTGACTGCGAAGAAAAAGGGTGGACGATATGTAGGCCAAACATTCCATTTGAGAAAATCAATGATTCCAGTAATTAGCAGACTGCATCAATAAATACATCAGAAGCAGAAAATAAACCGCGTTACTCGGCCATGCTAAGGATTGTGGATCTGCTCAAGGCAAAAGTGACAACTGAGTGAGACACAATGAATCCATCTGATCAAAAGCTCAAACCTGAAGCTGCGTCCTCCCGAACTATAACAATCGCTGCTCCCAGATAATTGAAACTGATCGCTTTCTGAGCAATTGACAAGCTCTTCTTCAGGTCCCACATTACATGAGATGCGCCGCAACGATCAATGCGCCGGCAACGCCGCCCATCGCGGGACCGAAAACAGAAGCACCGCCAGTGAACTGCACCGGAGCGCTGATGGTAGTGGCAGCGATTGGGATGCAGGAGCTGACGCGAGCGGGAGTATTGACGAGATCATCATCATCATCATCGTCATCGTCATCGTCATTGTCGTCGCCATCGTTGCCATCGTCTCCATTGTCATCGGCGTCGTCATCGGCACCATCATCGCCATTGTCATCATCGCCGTCGTCGTCGTTATCATCGCTGCCATCATCAAGATTGTCCAAAGTGTCGTCGTCGTTGTTGCCGTAGTAGTAGCCTGCAGGGCAGGTGCTGCCGGTAGGCACGGGAGTAGCCGTGACAGAATTGATGACCGAAGTCACAATGGTGCTGACAGTTGGTGTAGAGACCGGGACGGGCGTGCAAGCCAATCCGTCATCGTTATCGTCGTCTCCACCATCATCACCACCGCCAACGCAGGGTACAGCGACGGGAACAGCGACGGTGGTTGTTGGAGTAATCACAGGCGTAGCTGTCACTGGGGTGGTCGTGGGTACAGTAACGACCGGCACAACGTTGCCGCCATCGTCGTTGCCATCATCATTGTCGTCATCATTGCCGTCGTCGTCGTTGTCGTTGTCATTGTTGTTATTGTTGACGTTATCGTCACCGTCATCATCGGGGCCATCAACGCCCACTTGGCCGTCATCGTTATCGTCCTGAGGACGAGGGACCGCGGCTGCGAGGGAAACAAGAAGACAGACGACAGGCAGGGAGACACGCATGATGTTTGACTTTGCCGGCTATGAACGACTTGGCTGTCTAGAGTCGAGTGCTGAGCGAGTGTATGTATGAGATGTAGAACGAATGCGCTCGATAGTGAACGATCAAGGTGATATAGACGATGAGATGATTGTAATGATTGAGACGATTGAGGAGACCGTCACGGCTTTTATACCCACATGTCGCAGGTCTGAGCGTGAAGCCAAGATGTAAACCGCGGAGAAAGAGACGGCACTTAGTCTGGAGAGCCTTGCAGCCAAAGTGGTGAGAAAACAAGTTGGCATGAGGTTTGCTGTCAACAAGCCGCGTAGGCCTGACGACCTAAACCAGTGGTTGCTCCCTAAACTTCAGCAGCCAAGCAACGCTTCCTTGCCTCCGAACCTGTTCTCTGACACCGCCGGCCTTGGCCGCTCTTGGCTGGTGTCAAAACGGCATCGCGGAATCCTCAAGAGCAACTACAACAGCAGCGAGATGACGACGACTCTCATGGCGACGCAAGGCAGTGTCAGATCTTGGAAGGCGGCAACTCAAGCAAACCTAATGGGCTGCTTCGCGGCCGGTGGTGCAGTTGTGCAGCTTCACCATGTAACTCTAGCAGAGAGATCGCAACAGCACCCCATGGCTCACATGCCGGTTGCGAATTTGTTGACGAGAACTTGGCTGCTACGCTTTTCACAGTGTGCTGGACTGACGAAAAATTCTGATCGCAACGCGAATCTGATCGCAAGAGGTCTTTGAAAAGTCGGCTGCGGACTTCATAGAAGCCTTTCGATGGCCTATGCTGGGTCCTGTCAGCGCCCACCGGCTGCTCGACTAGGTCTGCATTCTTAACAATCTCTGAGACTCCGACTCTCGGCATGCCATTAGCAACAAGGGATCGAAGCAGCATCTACGCTGCCATTGCTCGAAAGCGTGTGCTCTTGCCAGTGATGTCCCGTCTGGGAAGAGAGATTGAGGCTGCGTCCGCGGGATCCATTGACCATCAGAAACCGGTATGCCGATCTTCGGCCTCTCTACTCCGTAAGAGACCATAGGAATAGAATCCGACCGACATTGTGAAGGACACTACCGGCGAACGCGAGTTAATTGAGGCTGGTTACCACGTCCGGAAGCAAAGACGCAACATTTGCCAAGCACAAGGCGAAGTAGACGATGCTAGAGGAAATTATCTGGCCAATAGGTAGGAAGAACTCTGAGCGTCCAAGACAATGTTAGCCAAGAGAGATCATCTTTCGACATGCCGGAAGAGTTGCAATTTCGAGTCGTGATGATGGTTGGGTTGCCGTGTCCGTTTGCCGTAGCGCTTGCCGACTTCCGGCTTGTCCTCCCAAGTGCATCCTTTTGCTTCTTGGTGTCTTATTATTACGACGAACGATTGGCAAGCTGAGCCTCATTGATTCCAAGAATAGCATGCTGCCGTAGATACAGATCTGGGCATGCGGAAAACCCCACAAGGCTTTGCTGTCAGCCTGTCGAGCTGTACGCTGTCGAACGCCGAGTCGATATCGCATTTATTGCACAGTTGCCCCGCCAATCATGTGATTCTGGAATCGAGTCTTCTTGCTTCTTTGACGTTATGCTCAGCATATCGCGACAGGTCGCAATAAAATCGACGCTGGTTGGATCGTTTCACCCAGTCACTCTGGTCGGTATATGTCTACTTACCGTTCCGAACCCAGCAGCTATTGGGAGCCTGAAGCAACTGAGTTCAGTCAATCCTCGGCCGCCGATGACTTCTGTTCGCTTGGCTATTGCGCCGTCTTCCTTCCAGGAATTCTATACTTAACTGTATGCCCAGGCGCTTTGTCCTGCCGAGTGAAAAGTGTGTTCTCAGTTTACAGGTAGAGAGAGGTGACGTCGTGCTGCAGGTTAAGATTATCTCGGCCTTGTCCCTTCTATGAGCCGTTTCGAATGCCATCTTCCGTATGGGTATGTCTGTATGTGTCCGAGGACCTTAAGCTGACGTCCCATCGCGCGTGTGCGCGTCCAGTTAATCAAAATCGTACTGTGCGATGCAGTCCGACCAAGTGATGCGACATCTTTGCTTCGTCCGCGAGGATGGCATGCCGCCTTCGAGTGCTCTGAACGCGGCATCTCTGTAGACAATGGTCAAGCGAACCGAAGCGTGACTGGTGCCGAACGGGAAAGGTATTATCGCGATAATCGTTATATGTTCGTATACTGTCGAGGCCGTGCTTGACGACTGCGTAAAGGGGGTTGAGGGTTGGTGCAGACTGTTTGGGCGTAAGAAAATGTTCGTTGATGGCCGGACACCTCTCCCTCGACGCCAAGAGCTCGAAACAACTACATTCAACCTACGTCAACCAACACAACCTCGCACTCCCCAGAGCTATCCACAATGATCCCGATGTCAATTATGCGAATATAATGCCTATATTCTGGCCACGCCTCGCCCGGGGTGGTAGCAACTGGTCATGTCGTTGCCCGGCATGCCTCTCCAATCTATCATCAAGCGCCCTGGCGAGGCGCGCAGCCAACTCACCCACCAGACAGCGGCTCTTCCAGCCGGTGACCTCGACATTCTTCTTCTCCACAATCTTTGCGGCGGCCATGGTCGTCGATGGGCGACACAAGAAGAAGCGGCGGATGCAGTGGGACGCGGCAATTCACAGCCAAAGGCTGTTGTTGGAGGAGACCGAGAGGACGTATACAAGCACACTGAATCAGTCTGGAACGGTTTGCTCCGGTGACACGGATGCGGCGGGGTTTCAATCTGAAAACTTGGCTTCCGACATTCGGGGTTCAGCAGATGCGCTTGACGCTGGCCGGCCCGCCAGGCGCGAGGCAATAGTCAATCGGACGGACAGTGCTGATGAAGAGGAAGAATGCACCGCATGGAAGGACGCATATGAAGGGACTTTGCAGCAAGATCACCGCAGACCTTCATGGCCTACGAATATAGGCCCGGCTTTGAACGTCAATCATCTCCCTCCTCAGTCGGTCTACGCAAGTGATGAAGCCAAGCGGGAAGCGCTGAAGAGACGGTGGACGTATAAAAAGATCCGAACAGCTGAACTCTCCGTGCTGCGTCTTGTGGTTCGTCTCTTAATTGAGACGGAACTATTCGACGAGCAGCTGGACAGCATCACCGATTCAGACCTAGACCCTGTGCGGTCTCTCTCTACCAACAGTCTGGCCGAGCTACAAGCCTTGGAAAAGGATGTTCGCAAGAGACTTGCAGGCGTCAGTGAAGACCAGTCGTGGGATGTTAAAAATGTTACTTTCGACTTACCATGCGCCCCAACATACCATCAAGACGACGCCGGCGTCTTTCACCGTCACGTCGACCGCCTCAATTCCCGGCTCTTTCGCTTGTTCCGTCGAT
>QQTW01002151.1_pt1 | contig 14199 bp, 15 predicted proteins | sample 1904831 | NCBI WGS metagenome assembly QQTW01 (sample SAMN09435610, study PRJNA476489) | Subsurface metagenome, whole genome shotgun sequencing project. | reverse complement strand
ATAGTTGTTGGTTCGACGCAGGATGCGCTAACAGGAAAAGCTTCCTACGGTGGTGCGGTGAAATCTCGCAAATGGTACTCGAATAAATATGAGTTTTTAGGTTCGAGTCAGACTCTGCTTGAATGCGACACCATGTTTGGTAACTGCGTACTCATTCCTAATGCTGTCACCAAAAAAGTAGGAAATATTGATGCGGCATTTATCCACAGTTTAGGTGACTTAGATTATGGATTAAGGGCAAAAAGTCAAGGTTGCTCGATATGGGTTGCACCTGGTTATGTTGGTACTTGTAGTAAAAACTCAATCCGTAATAGTTGGATAGATACAAAGTTATCTGCCTTAGAACGCTTAAAAAAAGTAACTCAAATTAAAGCGTTTCCACTCAAAGCTTGGACTGTGTTTTGTAGTCGTCACTCCGGACCGTTCTGGCTAATTTATTGGTTCTTACCTTACTTCCGCGCTTTGATTGGTTATAAGAATTTAGCTAATTCCCCAACATTTGCTGAAGATACAACCCAAGGCAAATCACAAGCTTAATACTTGCCTTTTGAGAGGAAGAAAAATTACTTCTTCATCTTCCTCATTCCTTATTTTCTTCCTTTTTACGAAACATATCTTATGAGTAAACGTTTATTACTAGTTTCCACACTCGATTCAAATCAACCATTTGGAGCCTTTACTAGACCTTTCTATCTCGGACAATATCTAACCAAATATTTTGATGTTTGTCAGCTTGGTTTAAATTGTTCAACGGTTGATTATGCACCTTCTGTATCTGTTGGTTCGAGGAGTCTTTCTTCATATATTAAAGCAATACAAAAGAGCATCGATGAATTCCAACCCGATGTAGTTTATGCTCAAGAAACACTACCTGGTTTAGCAGCTTTAATTTCGCTTGCAATCAGAAAAAGAAAAAATTGCTCTCTAGCATTAGATTTTCATACTTTTTCGGCATATGAATACTGGAGTCGTTTGTTTTCTGTTGCCAATCCCTTGAATGAGTTTGTACAATTGATTAAGACATATCTTGCTCAAGGATTACTAATATTTTCTGGAAAACCAATAATTGCAGCGGGTGAATCAACTCCGCAGCTTGTAAAACAATGGTACGGCTATAATTCCAGCAATATTTACTGTGTTGGAAATGGAGTTACTGAAGACTTTTTGAATGTAGAGATTACGACTTCAGACCCGTTTGAAAAACTGCGACCAGCTAAGATAGTCGTTCTTGTCGCACCTAAAACATTTCAGTTTCCAAGTAATGATATGTCAGTATCGATGGCGATTGATGTCGCTAAATGCTTGGAAAATTATGGCGATAAAGTTCAATTTGTGGTAATTGGTCGTGATGCAAAAGAGATTCAGCGATCGCTACCATCGAATATACATTTTCTAGGATTTTTACCAGCACGGAAAGATTTTGTCAATCATTTACACCATGCAGATATTGGCTTTTTACCATTCCCCAAGCAGGCAGTTGCAGGTGGAGCGCGTAACAAGACGTTAGATTATTTTGCTAGTAAAAAGTTGGTAATCTCTACACCTGAAGGGATGAGAGGTTTGGAAGAATTTCAACATTTAAAACATTTATTGGTTTCAGGGTATGCAATTGAAGAAGTTGCCAATCTAGTACTTGACGCAGCTTTGAATTTAGATAAATATCAACCCCTTGCAGATGCCGCTTATACTCTAATTCGTGAGAAATACTCTTGGAGTGCTAAAGCGCAAAATGTTGCAGAAGTGTTGATGTCGGTGAATAAAAATCAGTTGATAGCAACGAATACATAATTGTTTTTTGAGCAGAAAACTAAATATCTGCTGAAATGATTTTGGAAACTAGATACTTTGAGAAAGTAACAAATTTTTGGTATGAGAAAAAGACGATTACAATATCTTGGCGTACAAGTGGATGCCCTCGCTATCCCTGAGTTGAATTCTTTAATCGAAGAATCTGTCGAGCAGAATCAGAAATGGATTATTGCCAATCACAACTTGCATAGTCTTTATCTGTACCACAATGAGCCGAAGATGCGTGCTTTCTACGAAGTAGCCGAATATACGCACATCGATAGTATGCCTCTAGTTCTAATTGGCAAGCTTTTAGGTTTTCCACTGAAGCGAGAACAAAGAGTTACTTATGCTGACTGGGTGTGGCCCTTGATGGCAGAAGCTTCTCGTCAAAAGTGGCGAGTCTTTTATTTGGGTTCCAAGCCCGGAGTAGCTGAAAAAGGAGCGAATATTCTGCGCTACAAGTTTCCTGGATTGCAGATTGCTTGCGCTGATGGCTATATCGATATCCGTAAAAATAGTACAGATAATCTCGCTACCCTGGCTGCTATTAAGGCTTATAAACCCCATATACTAATGGTCGGAATGGGTATGCCACGTCAGGAACATTGGATTTTAGACAACTTAGAGCAGATTAACGCCAATGCAATTTTGACTAGTGGAGCTTGTATCGACTATGTAGCTGGAGCAGTTCCAACTCCACCTCGCTGGATGGGTAGGTTTGGTTTGGAATGGTTGTATCGTCTGTTAAGCGAACCGAAAAGGCTTTGGAGACGTTATTTACTTGAGCCTTGGTTTTTAGCCAGATTATTTTTGCAGGAAATTTGGAGTATTCAGAGTCAAGCAAAATAGAATGCTGCTTGTAAGAAATACGGGGGAAAGGGGAGGCAGTGCGTTGCGGAGCCAGTTGCGTGCGGGGGTTCCCCCCGTTGAGCAACCTGGCGTTGGGGTTCCCCCCGTTGTAGCAACTGCCGTTAAAGGAATATAACGGCAACTACGAACCCGAACGCTACGATACTGACTAATTTCCAATTTTTAGCAATTGCATCTACCAAATATTTAGCTGAATTATAGTTAGGAGAATGCACCCATTATGGTTTCGAGAAATATATCATTAAGTAATTTTCAGTCTGACTTACGTTCGGCTAGAGGTACAAGGGTACAGAAAGGGTTGGCAATTAAAGTTATGCGCGTATTTGCGCTAATTCTGCTAGATGCTCTATCTCTAATATTTGCATGGAAATTAGCAATTAGATACGGTACTCCATTAGAGTCTCCTTGGGTAGAAAATTCATCTTTTCTACTACTAAATCTCGGCGTGCAAATTCCGATAATAGCTGCAATTGGACTCTATAGAGCAGGTATTCATCGTCGTAATTATTTGAGTATCATCAAGACAGTTTCGCTGTCAGTAATACTCTTATCATTTATTGCTTTTCTCTACGAACCAAACCGCTATATCTCGCGCTCATCTTTCCTGCTGTATTGGTCGTCGTCTGTTATCTTTATCTGCCTACTTCGTTTAGTATTTGATTTAACAACTAAATTTTTGCGCCGAAAAGGAATAATTCGCTATCCTGTTTTCATCATTACTGACCCTGAAGAAAAGGACTATCACATTAAGTTAATTGAACAAGATGATTGCTACAACATCCAGGGTATTGCTGAATCTAGCTGTTTAGATTTAGCAAATCGAGATAAAACCTTTGAATACCTACGCAAACACGGTATTACTGAGGCTTTTGTTTCTTGGAGTTCGATCAAAAATCGTCTGTATGTTTGCTGGCGTTTCTCTACTGCTGGCATTACTCTCAAGATGCTACCTTCCATCAATGAATCGCGCCATCCGAAGTCTACCTATTCTATGGTTGGTGAGATTCCTTGTCCGACAATTTCCGCATCAATTTTTGTCGGTAGTGATTTTTGGGCAAAGCGAATTTTTGACCTTTGTTTTTCGGCGATTTTAATTTTCTTGCTTTCACCTCTGTATCTATTGATTGCCATCTTAATTAAGTTAGACTCTCCCGGTCCTGCATTCTTTAGGCAAAAGCGAATTGGTCTAAGCAGTAAGGAATTTAAAATTTGCAAATTCCGAACAATGGTTATCAATGCGGAACAATTGCAGAAAGATTTAGAAGCAAAAAACGAGATTAAAGATGGCGTGTTGTTTAAAGTTAAAGATGACCCTAGAATTACAAGAGTTGGCAAGTTTTTACGGGCTTCGAGTTTGGATGAGTTACCCCAAATATTTAATGTTTTAGTTGGTGAAATGAGTCTTGTTGGTCCTCGTCCTTTACCTGTACGAGATGTCGAAAAGTTTAAAACCAATCACTTTATTCGCCAAGAAGTTCTTCCCGGTATCACTGGTTTATGGCAGGTTTCTGGACGTTCAAATATTGATAACTTTGAAGATGCAGTCAAATTGGATTTAGACTACATTCAAAATTGGTCGATATGGCTTGATTTTCAAATCTTGCTGCTAACTGTGAAGGTTGTCTTGCAAAAAACTGGTGCTTATTAAAGCAAAAGGTAAGGGGTAAGAGTACCCCTGTCAAGGTAGGTAAAAACTGGTCTAAAATATCTAGTTTTTTCCTCCCTTTGTCTCCTTTGTGTCCTTTGTGGTTAAAAAAAAAGATGTTAGTAGCGAAAGACTAGATACGGGCAATGGTGTCAGGGGCTAGCTTTCCGATGGAAATGGATCGATTTCCCGGTAAAGTGTGGGTTGTTTCCCATAAGCCCGTTGCTGTTGCCGCAGGTTTGGGACATATGGGAATTCATCGGCTGGTAATACATCCTAAATTTGGTAATTTCATCGCGCTGGGAACTATTCTGATTGACGATTTTTGCTCGGCAAGATTCGTATTAATGCGAACCCTAAACTGCTTCAAGCATTTGGTAAATGTTTTCCTGCGTGAACTACAACTACTCAAGCAAGTAAAGACCGCTACTATCGCGCCTGCTTGGTCTGGGCATAGCGGTTAAGAAGAGCGATCGCACGTACCCTCTCGCACCCTCACACATCGCGTGCAGTTAGTTTACGCAAACCTATCTTTGTATTTACAGCGACTAAGTAATGAACTAACTCCAATAATTCCCATACCAATTAATGCTGTACCGTATATTTATCAAAAAAGAAACATTGAGTGCGATCGCTTTACCATACTTTTAATATTCAAATGAGGCTTCGAGCGAACACAGAGCGTTATTTGGGGTAGATAAGCGCGAGCGTGTTACCAGGGGCAAGTAGTACAAAACCTCAAGCTGTAGTATGGCAGAACATGGCTAAAACCCTTATCTTTTCGTTCCAATTCTTGGTAACTTTTGTTAATTGAGAGCGAACTAGGTGTAGATGATTTGACAGGAAACAATAGTGAAAAAGCATATATAGCTGTCGGTGGAAGGATAATATTGCCAAAATTGGAACCATAACATTGCCGCGACAGATGTCACTAGAAGTTTTGGTTATACATTAGCACCAACTTCAATAGTAGCTCAATGGCAAGTACGCAATTTCGAGCTACTATTTGATACTTGCTCTTACTTAAATAAGCAATTTGACAATATTATCATAACTTATAGAATTTACGAGTCCAATGTGTAAAATATAAATTGCAATTTTCTTTTACTATGAAAAATCAAGCTCCAGCGAGTATTTTCGACCAGAAAACTGCTGCTTCCTACGATCAGCAAGCTGAACTTTGGGCTTCGGGACGCGAGGCACTCTTTTCGTTTATGCGCCTAATCCTCTCCAAACTTCCTGCTGACGCACGGATTCTGTGTGTCGGTGTGGGAACAGGGACGGAATTAATTGCTCTGGCTCAAACTTTTGGGCAATGGCAATTCACAGCGGTCGAGCCTGCACCTGCGATGCTGGATATTTGTCGCCAGAAAGTAGAAGAAAGTGGCATTACATCGCGTTGCACTTTCCACGAAGGGTATTTAGATTCCCTCCCTCCCTCATCAGCAGAATTCGACGCGGCGACTTGCTTTTTAGTTTCTCATTTCTTTACCAAGGCAGAGGAGCGGAGTAACTTTTTTAACCAAATTGCTTCCCGCCTTCGCCCGCAGGGATATTTGATTAGTTCTGATTTGGTTCTTGGTGGTATGCCTCCTTCAGTCTATGAAAGCCTGCTTGAAGTTTGGATGCGCTTTAGAGGCTTGGAATCCACTAGGGAAGAAATGGAAAAGGTACGCGCTGCTTGGAATCATCATGTTTCTGCCTTATCAGTACCAGAAGTCGAAGCCCTAATTACAGCAAGTGGCTTTGATGCACCCGTATTGTTTTTCCAAACTCTCTTTATTCACGCCTGGTTTTCAAGGCGAACATTGCCGAATTAAAACCCCATTGTGCGTTGCAGGAGGAGATTTTGAAACTGATAAAGCCACTGGTCAATGCTGGAGTTTGCTTAAGAATCTGTTTGATTATTAATCTTAATAAAAAAGTAAAGTTTTGATGTAAAATTGACAGGTATTTTTATTCAATTCAAAATACAAAAATCATGAAAAAAGTCTTAATCACAGGTGCTAATATAAAGTATTGGTTTAGAAACCGCCCGTCTACTACTGCAAAAAGGATACTACATTTATTTAGGTAGTCGTAATTTAGACAATGGACAGGAAGCAGTAGAAAAGCTTAAAGCCGAAGGGTTAAACCAATTGGAAGCCATAAAAATAGATGTCAGCGATCAGGAATCGGTAAAAGCAGCACGCACTGAAATCGGCAAAAAAACCGAAAGTTTAGATGTGCTAATTAACAATGCTGGTATCAGCGGTGGCATGACTCAAACAGCAACCGATACAGATATAGCTGTTTTTAAGCAACTCTTTGATACCAATTTGTTTGGCGTGGTATTGGTTACACAGGCTTTTATGGATTTGCTGCAAAAATCACCCCAGCTTCGCATCGTGAATGTAACGTCAGGCTTGGCTTCGCTCACCCTGCACAATGACCCTACCTGGAAGTATTATACTATTAAGGCTGCCGTTTACAACTCATCAAAAGCGGCACTCAATATGTATACCATTGCTTTAGCCTACGAATTGCGCGATACTGCGTTTAAAGTTAATGCTGTTGATCCTGGATTTACTGCCACAGATTTAAACGAGCATCAGGGAACTGGGACTGTGGAGGATGCTGCTGCCCGTTTAGTGAAATGTGCCACTATCGAGGCTGACGGAGCGACAGGAAAGTTTTTCAGTGATGACAACAGTCTAGAAACGGGAGTTAGCCCCTGGTAGTTTCAGTATGAGGAATAGTGCGATTCGTTGAAGCTGAACTTTTTAGCTGGCTGGCGCTACCAACCGCCAACTAATTCTTGAATTTTAGATTGTGCTTCGTCTAGCCCTCGTTTCCGTGCCTCGTCTCCCATATCTAGACCATTGGCATGAATGAACTGAATATCAGTCACACCCATGAATTGAAAAGCATACCGGAGCGCAGGTTCCTGACAGTCCCATCCTTCATAAAAAGAACCTGCTCCAAACTCAACGCCTCGTGATGTGATGAACAACACTTTTTTACCGTTTGCAAGTCCCTTGACTTGACCATCCTCCTCCGTGAATGTGCGACCCACACGAACCACTTGATCAATGTATGCTTTGAAGTTGGACGGAATGCTGAAGTTGTACATCGGCACGCTGAACACACACCGATCAGCCGCCAAAAACTCATCCACCAACTCATCGGAAAACTTCAGCAGTTCAGCCATTTTTGGAGTCAGTGCTTCTGGAGGAGTAAACTCAGCCGCGATCCAGTCTTCGGTGACGTGAGGAACTGGCGTTTGCCTTAAATCACGATAGGTAATCATATCATCAGGATATTGGTCTTGCCACGCAGCGATAAACTCCTTGGCTAATTTGCGAGATTTGGAGCGATCGCCCCGTGGACTTGAATCAATATGCAGAATGTTTGCCATAGTCCCTCAACCAGAAACTTCATTTGCCAACTAGACAGTAAATCATAAACTTACTAAAGTAAAGTAGGAATTGTTGATAATGACTCCGGCTCCTTGAGTTAGCATCTGTTGAATTTCGTATTTCATACAGGGCAAAGCCCAACAAAACGACCAAATGTGTACCAGCTTTTTGAACCAAAATCTATTGAATTAGATAAATACGTAATAAAACGCTAAGTTTATAAGAATTATTACGATTTAATCAGTGATATTCATCAAAGAATAATTCAAGTAAAAATGCTCTTTTTTATTATAATTTGGTTCCAAGTATTAAAGTAGGATAAATCTTTGATGACTGATGAAATTTATGGATTTCAAAAACCACCTTTAACTAGAATCAAAATTGAACCGATTTAAAAATTAAATTTCCTGATTTAGATAAGTTTTTGATTTTATAGTTAGTCATTCTAGTTATCAAATTATAGTTTTCTGCTTAAGAATTATGATTAGCTAGAAAATCCTAGTATACATTTGGTCAAAATCTGTCACTACGCCAATATACCTTTGCCACTGAAACTACTGCCAAGGCAGTTGCTATAACTTAGTGATGTGTAAATTCACATATTCCTCCCGTAAATATGAAAAAATAAATTGCACCTCTTCTAACTCTTGCTCACTCATTTTGTATATATGAATCTCACGACCCCAATGGGATAACTCAAGAATGATTGAGTTTTGAGTATTTTCTTTTGAATTCAAGTCAGAAGCTTTTCCCAGAGATAAACCAAACCACTTTACTCGTCCATACTCGCCAAAAGACTTGATTAGTAACTCGTCAATTATGGTTGGGCAAAGTTCACTAACTAAACGAACAGGAGTATAAGTAGGCTGGTCAATTTTTTGCAATACTCCTTTTCCTATTAAAGATATTTTTTGCTCTGCCTCCTGTAATGCTTGCCCTTCATCTCGCCAGCAGTGTAACTCAAAAAAATTACATGTTGGTGCAAAAAGCTGAATTAGCTCTTGATAATGAGCTGAATATATCGGAACCATTAAATCAGGTATTGGCTCGTAATACCTTGATATCTCTATATGAGCTTCATACATAAACAATCCTATTTCATTATATTTTGCTTAAAATATAACATTTTTAATCTAATTTTAGCGAATTATTTTTCTCAGAGCTAAATTTGCCAAATTTGACATTACAAACAAAAATATACATTATTCTATATATAATTTTATACATTATGCTCAACTCCATATTTCAAGCTCAAGAAATCTCCCTAACCGACTTTCGCAAGGTAATTTCTGAAACTCTCAACAGCGACCAGATGCAGATTGTTAATGTCAAAAAAGGTAAAAAGAAAGTTATTCTCGACTTGTCTTTGTTTGAAGATATAGCGTTTCTCAGTTGAGTGAGGTACAGATTAAAATGGTACAAATCTTATGAGGTGGGCATCCCTGCCCGCCCTTACGTACTTCACCAAACTATGAACCGCTATATGTACCACGCCTACCAAACCCAACAGTGGCAATCCAATTTAAACCAATTACAAGACAGCCTTGCTCCTCAAGTAATAAACGAAATTGGACAAACCGAGTACGACCACATAAACAGTTTAACTGACTTGGATGAGGTAGTAGCACAGGGTATAAGACTAAAGAGGAATCATCAATATGGCAAAGTCCAGAATTAGAGTAATCTTTGACACGAACATCTACTTTGCCTTAATTGCCTTTAAAAACCTCGCCTTACAAGAATTTTTCATACAGCTTAAAAGCAGCAAGCACATCCAAATTATTTACTCTGACCACATCAAAGACGAATTGGTTAGAAACTTAGAAGAGAAAAAGTACAAGTTCTCCAAAAAAGATATCGACAACTTATTCAAGGGTATGGAACTAGCCACTGCTACCCTGAACAAAAGAAGGCAGCCAGAAAGCTTGCGCGACAAAGAGGATTGGCATCTCTTCGCTTTAGCCCATTTTAGCGAAGCTAATTATCTTGTAAGCGGGGACAAGGATATCCTTGATTCTCACGATTTCTCCAAATTGATTGGTTTCTATCGCTTTTTAATGTGAAGAAATATTTCGCCAACAGTGTCTTCGCTATATCTACCCCTATTTGCAAGCAGAGTTTTAATAGCTAACTTCTCGCCTAGACTCAAAACTGCCCATACCGCTCGCTTAAATTTAACGCTCCAAGTTTCTGTAAGTTCCAGTTAGCGCGGTTTCTCTGGTACGTCGTTGAATATATCTAGTTGGCGTGGTTCCCCCATTGATAACCCCATATCACACGCAAACACGATGATATATGTTCTGGGGGAGAAAAACCACTCTTGGTTGAGGTGCGATGCAAAGTTGCATAAGAGCTTTCTGTGCGATCGCTATCTCTTTTGTAATTGTGAAGGATTGAGCGATCGCTTACTGCGCGTTAGTTGAGGCTAAGTACCACCTACGATAATGACCCATACTACAGTCTTGAGTAGCAGATAACTTAGTTGGCATAGGTATGCAGTCTTTTATCTATTGTACCCATCATTTCTGTTATACCCATCATTTCTGTTATACCCATCATTTCTGTTATACCTGTTATTTCGGTCGTACCTGTCATTTCGGTCGTACCCATCATTTCGGTTGTACCTGTCATTTCGGTTGTACCTGTCATTTCGGTTGTACCTGTCATTTCGGTTGTACCTGTCATTTCGGTTGTACCTGTCATTTCGGTTGTACCTGTCATTTCGGTTGTACCCGTCGTCATTTGTGCGACCGCCAACAGAGAACTCACCTCGGCAACCATTTCTCACCAAAATACGATTTCTGTTATAGTCCCAATTTCCTCTACAACTAGAATCAGACAATTGCCTAACAAGCCTGACTCTGCCTGTTGTAGATATTGAACAACTATTCCTCTGATTGTTCTGGCTTTCACAAGTTATTACCTGCTGGGCTGAGGCTGGGGCTGCAAAGCTCAAAATAGCACCGATACTAAGGCTAGCAGCTATAAAGGTGGCAGAGACTATGGATGTGCGGATAACCATATAAAATGTTAGATGCTTTGAAAAAGTTAATAAATAAACTTAATGTTAACCCGGATTTAGCAATAGTAAATCTACCCGACAATTATGTCCTTAGCAGGTTGTTTGCTCTGTCTTATACTTGTAATGTGCGAGTCGTAGACCGTCCCTATGGGGCGGAGTATCGCAGTTCTTATAACTACCCCTGAATCGCGTGTACCAATAATGTACTAGGTGGAAGCCTTATTCTTACGTTATGTCCGCAACCCTTAAACCTAAAAATTGAGCGTAAACACTATTTTTTGCTCTCAAATTTTAATGAGTGCAACGCTAGAACCCTTACTACTACGTTGAAAAAAAATTTACCGACACTAGCGCCTATGGTGCTACAAAAAATGATAATAGGTTATTTAGTCGGCATTTCCTGCAATGCCCACGAGTTGCCATCGGGGTCGTTGAAGTAAACATATTTAATGCCCCTTGGGTATTCGTCAACCTCGCTTACTTGAACACCCCTGCCTGCAAGCGCTTCACGAGCCTTGTTTATGTCTGCTACGACCAGATGTAGACCTTTTACCATTCCAGGTTGGATTTTAGAAACTTCGCCTAAACCAGTTCCGATGACGATTGAACATGCCGACCCAGGCGGTGTTAGCTGGACAACTCTCATTGTGTTACTAGGCTGAACATCATGGTCTAAGATAAATCCCACCTTTTCAACGTAGAACGCCTTGGCGCGGTCAACGTTACTAACTGGTATCGGTACTAGCTCAAGTTTCATATCCATCTTTATTCATACTCCTTTTTTTTACTTTAATTTTTAACTGCGAACAGTAGTAATCGTAACAAATGCTACTCAGCTATATTCCCTTCATAGTCCCGTTTCACCTCCACTACCTGCACGTTACCCAATACTGCCCCAACACTAAACTGCTCAATTCTCGCCTCATGATGTTTTTTTAAATTATTACGTAGGTCAGATAAGTCAGAAAAAGAAACTTGTGATAAATCCTCTGCCGTAAAAGAACGAAATTTAGTCGCAACAGCGGAAGCGCTCTTGGACTGACCCGCGAATTACGAGTGATGAGGGCGACACCGCCGACTGGCTGACCAGTACAACGACGTTGACCATTAGTAACGTTTTCTAAGTAATTTATATAACCTTACTTTAGCCTCCGCTTGAGACCCTCACCGTATCCGTACTCGCTTTAGTGATGGGTTGTTTACAGTTCGACTTTAAAGAAGATTTCATAGGAACTTAAAAATCGCTTGACAAACCCGTGCGGTAATGTTTCTAACTGCGAACAATACGACGCGATCGCCTGTTCTTTTAACACTTGTACTGATGCGATCGAAAGCCGACGTGCTGCCGCAATATCCTTTAGTTTTAGCATGATAAATAACGGCGCTCGCCAAAACATCCAAATTGGATATTGTAGTAATTCAACTTCAATTTTAGATAGTGCGATCGCTTCTTGAACTAGTGCATAAGTTGCCTCGTGATCGCAGTGACAGTCTTTACGGTGAGGAACATAAACCTCTTCGGGTTGGCAATCCTCCAAAAGTTTGACAATCTGTTCGATTGTCTTTTGCTTGGACTCATCGTGTAAATTTTGTAAACTACCATCTAGCCGATCGAAAAAGTGAATTCGATCGGCTTCAACACCCAATATTTTTAATGCTGCTTTAGCCTCCTGTTTGCGAATTTCAATAATTTTCTCTCTAGAATTTACTTCTAAACCACCGTTACCCTGTCCGTCGGTTAAAAACACTACTGTAACTGGTATTTCTTGTTTGCGCTTCAACGCTATCATTCCCCCACAGCCAAAGGTTTCATCATCTTGGTGGGGAGAAAACACCATTGCCGATTTTTGGCTTAATATTAGCGGCTGACTTTGAACGCGCAAAATCCACCGAAACATCAAAGCTGAGTGAATATTTTGGACTTGATAAAGCCAATCACTTGGCAGCCATTTCTGTAGTTTTTGCAGAACCCTTTTTGCGTTCATGATTAATTATTCAGATATATGACTTTATTAATTTTGACGTGTTGTAAGAGTCAGATCCCCGACTTCTTAAAGAAGTCGGGGATCTTGCAGCCCCTCCTAAGTGAGTAGCAAACGATACTATTGACTGAGCTATTTCATTTGATACATAACGACCTTGCCTTTAAAATCTTCCTCGACGAATACTAAATACTCGCGATTGGCACGACGATAAGCGCGAATACCATAAGCAATATCAACCCAACCCAGTTCCCCGGAAACTTCACCATTAGGTTTCAATGTTCGGACAAGCTTGCCAGTTTTGGTATCATACGCATGTACTTCCCAAGTCTTCACTGTAGTCACAAACACGCGATCGCCTGCTACACTCATTGCAGTTGGGGGTAAAACTTCGCTTTTGTTGCTGGTGTCAGTTGGTAAAACAATCCGCCAGCGCGGTGTACGATTACCTTTACTCCAATTATCAACGCGGGCAATCTCCGAACCGATCAATTTCGAGTAATCCTGATAGATTGCCGGATGGTCTTTGGTAAACCCAGATAAGTACATAGTGTCGGTTGCGGGAAAATATTCAATCCGCCGCAGGTCGGTAAATATACTGGGATGAGTTTGCTTTTCCATCTTACTATAGGAGTAGATAGGGTTGCCCTTGCTATCAAAACCTTGGAATGGATAGTGGCGAATTCCCTTGCCGTCTTGAGTTCGCAAACTTTTCCAGATATCGCCGTTGCTATCAATCCACCATCCACCTATATAAGGATGGTCTTTGCTGCGGTCGTATTCGCCACTTTCAAACTTACCATTACCATTGCGATCGCGCCAAATCCATTCACCCGATGGGGGTTGGCTGGGTATCCAATCGCCTTCATATGCTGGTTTATCATCCCCCCTAGAACCGACAAAAATGCCCGAAGGTATCGCAACTTCTCCATCGGTAGCTTTGTTAAATCGATAAATTTGCAATGTCCCACCATACATATCCATTAAAAACATGAACGGCTTACCTTTGATGCGGCGAATTAAGGTAGCATCGGGGGCAGTATGCAAACGCGGGTCTTGGGGGTATTTGAGGGCATTCAACGTGTAACCTTTATAACTCCATTGCTTACCGGATGGTTTACTGTAATCCATTGCAAAGCGTTCTTGCTTCGTGAAAACACTCATTCCGTCAGTAGCAGGGTCTACATCAGCATTATCGATAAAATGTAAACCGAGTAACTGCCATTCCAGCTTTCCTGCGGTCGAGAATTTTCGCAAATCCACACCCGAACGGTTGAAACCATCGTTGGCAATATATATATTACCGCTGCGATCGCATCCAACGCCGCTAATCCCATAAAATTTTGAATCTTTGATTTCACCAGGAACACCCGCGTAGATACCACCTTTTTCGCCAAAACTACCAACTTGCGTGGGTTTATTGACGATATTATAGATTAATATTTGCTGGCGAGAACCATTATCAGCGACTAATAGCCGACCTCGATTATC
>QQTW01002150.1_pt1 | contig 14200 bp, 7 predicted proteins | sample 1904831 | NCBI WGS metagenome assembly QQTW01 (sample SAMN09435610, study PRJNA476489) | Subsurface metagenome, whole genome shotgun sequencing project. | reverse complement strand
GTGCTCTTCCGATCTCATTTAGGAGAAGTCTATAAAAATTCATAAGTAGAGCTGAAAGAAGGCCAAGAGCCTCTGAGCCGTTGAATCAACCATCACAATATTCGCCCCTAATCTCATGCGTGCGTTTACTCATGCTTAGAATGATCGATATCATGGCTGGTATTTAACCGAAGAACACAAACTCAAGAAAGGCGATTAAAATGAAATGGCATCTGTCTTTTTGGGTGCGATACAAGATCCAAATGGCTCCGCAAATCGCCTTGTCCGCTGGCCTCGGTTCGTATACTCGTGTCTGCGGTCCGACCGTGAGCGCGATGCAGTGGACACAACGCAACTGGATTTGGTCTCGTTCTATTGATGGAATGACTGGTGGAGAAAGAGAGCAAACTAGGCAGTCCTTGCAAAAGCGACCGGTTGAGAAGGAGATATACTTGACTGGCCGGATGGTGGTGTTGGTGATGTCGAAAAGGCTGTGACTGGCTTACTAAGCAGAGATTAGCCTTGCCGCGCTATCTTATCGATACCCTGCACAATCATAAATGTAAACAAACAAGAACGGCGGCCTCAACTTGAACGAAAACCTAGAGCCTCTCAAGCATTGCCCACTCCACTTGTTCCTTCCGTTACTCTCTATGCTATAAGTCAAGCAGGAACGCTGTCAAACGGCAGATATGGCAGAAGTCACGCCTCGCCGGAGGTCATCTCGCATCAATAGCAGAGGCGGAACCCCAGTACGACCATCCTCCACCTTTGTGAATTTAGAACTAACTCAGGCTTCACAGTCCCGCGCTGAGAGCTCTCACAGCAAACTCTCTTCGGTTCTCGAGCGTGAAGAGTCGCCAACGCAGAAGCTGCAAAATATTGATGAGCTACTTTCCTCTCCTACCGCCCCGGCGGACAGGAATTCCTTTCGGCATTACGCCATACCCGGTTCTTTCGATACTCCACCACCAGCTCGGCGGTTCAATCCTAGCATCAATGAGATGCATCCAAGCAAAACCAATGCAAGCACAACCAAACAGTTCGAGCTGGCCAACGCTCCATCTACCGCACCCGCCGCCAAGAGCGCTACACATTTGACAGCCTCTACCCCGTCGAAGGACCGTGGGTCATTGCCTGCGCATATGTCTTCGCCTGGCTTCGACTTTAGCTTCACTCGTCCGGAATCCGATCTCAGTGAAGAAGCCCGAAAGATCATGGATAGTGTACGCGAAGAAGCCGCTCGCATCAAGGCCCAGATGCAGGCTGAGCAGCAGAAACAGCTCGACATAGAGGGAGACTCTCAGCAATTCGTCGGGGTCGAAGGCCGTAAGATTGCCAAACCGCGTTCAGGAAGATATAGCGAAGTTCACAAGCAGGAGTTCAAAAAGATGGACTCCATTGCCAATCATATCTCGACATGGAAAATGAAGATACAAAGCAGCGCCACCGCTCCCACCACATCGTCTTCGCTCAAACGAAGCAACTCTAAGGCCGGCTTTGACAAGGTAGAAGCAGGACTTCCTCGATCCACATCCTACAAGACCCTGCCAAAATCGGACAATCGACTTGCCACTCCAGGTAAGAGAGTCAAACGCACCAATGACGACGATGCGTCCAACTCGCGCCCTATTTCTCAGGGTAGCAACGATCCCACTACGCCAGCCAAACCACAGTCCACAGCCCTGCCAAGCGCTGCTACGACCCCTACAAAAGCATCACTTGCCCGCTCAGCCAGCGTGAAAGCCACGAAGACCTCTATGATTCCTTCATTGAGTCGATCAGCCTCCACGAGGACTCTGGGCACTCCCAAGACGGAAGGCAGCAACAAATTCATGTCCAGGATGGCGAAATGCAGTCCCATCAAATCAATCCTACACCGCTCGCAGCCGAAGGTTTCTGATGACCCCGTCAAAGTGGCTGCTGGAACCCACCTCCCGCTTCCGATCAAACCACTCTCCTTCAACAAAGACCTACCGGATATCCCGAACACCCCATCGAAGGACGTCCAGCGTTCCCCATCGGTCAAGAAGCACGTTAACTTCACCCCATCTACCAAACCTTTGAGTGATATCTCTCCCGTTCCTTCTCCCTCCCCAACAAAAATCCCCCGTTCTGGATCTACGATGGCTCTCGAGTCTCCCTACGTAACCCACCGCAACACTTACAAGATCCCCACCATCGCCGCAGCCGGCGGGCTTCCGAGTGATTTCACCTTCTCGTCCTCCAAAACCATCAACTTCGGTCCAGCTACCTCTGGCCTCACTAAGACCATCCGCCCTGTTCGCCCCAGCGGCTTCCCAACCCCGCTGGCTGAAACAGCTTTTGAGAGCCACAACACGGGTGGTACGATCGAGCATGGAATCGGAAACAAGAAACGCAAACATGAACACGAGAGCTCGGATATTGATGAGGATCAGGAGAATATCGATCCGGCCGCGACCCAATCACCTTCAAAGCGTGTCAAGATGGCTGAGACCATTGCGACTCCGTCCAAGAAACAGGACCAGGCGAAAACGCCGAAGAGTAAGGGCCAGAGCGGCACGAAGGGGCGAGGAATTATGAGCTTGGGCCGCTTGAATGCGTTGGCCAGACCCAAGGGGAGGTAGGGTGTTGACGCTCGCCCGCTATGGATCTGAGAATGGTTGTTAAGTTGAACGACGAGTTACGGACGATCTGTATGATGGATTGGAATCATGATGACGTGGAATTGCACAATGTGACAGCTTGCCATTGACTTTTTCTCCACAATGTTCGTTCGCTCATGGACGGATGATGAACGCCGATGACAAGATCGTGGGAAGTCGAAGATTGTACACACTGGCGTTTTCGGAGCCCTACAGCAAATGCATATGCCAGAGGAGGATTTTGTAAAACTGATTTGGTGACGCTTCTGTGTACAGTAGTAGTTGATGATGTTGGTTTGAGAAAGGTCTTGAAAATAAGTGAGAAACATTGGTAGCATGCAATCTGAGATTGTTTTCTAGAATGGAATCGAATATGACTTTCCGTTGCTGTAGTAAATCCCATGCCCTGTCGTATGTGACCCTCGGTCGGGTGCAGAGGAAGAAGGACTGGTGCTGTGTGGGCCATATTGAAGAGCTTGAGGCATGTCAGTTGTTTTCCTGGATGGATTTTGCTGTCGTCTACATCAATAAATTCGTATTCTGCGATTATCATAGCCCTTTTATCCATATTACCAGTTCAAGATCATCGAACTCGCTATTCTAGATATCCCCGACAGCTTCTCCGCGTCCTCACAGTCATAGTTCATTACCCTATAAAAGGAAGTCCCACAGAGCCACAACGTCATATCAGATTTCAAATCACTAAGTCGACCAAGGCTGGTAGCAGAAAATAGCATAGTCATATCATACATCTCTTACCCTCATCCCCGCTCCGACCTGCTGCGGCGGCGGCGGACTGCCTAGCGAATCATGTCCGTTTATCTCGGTTTCGACCATTTCTAGGCCAGCGAGCGTGGGGTAGCGTTTACTGAAATTGGATTCCCAATCTTCGGAGCTGTTGGGTGCGGGGCCGTCGAAGGTGGGCATTGCCTCGCGGTAGGGGTTCGACGATCTCTTTCGGGGTTGAAGTTGGCGTTGTGGCGGTTGTGCTTGAGCTTGCTGACTGGGTTGTCGGTGGTGGGAGGCTGTTTGGGTTTGCAAGGCTTGTGGACGAGGTGGTTGGGAAGGCAGAGCCTTCGCGCTTAGTGGAGATGGTTTGCTTGTTGGTGGTTGATTGCCTGTGCGGAGCGCTTGGGGTTTCGGAGGGGCTGAAGGGCGAGGTGCGGGTGGAGCGGAAGAAATGGGGACAGAGGAAAAGGGTGGGCCTGCTATTGGGCAAGTCGTCGAGGTGTCGGGCTGCGGTGATTGGGACAGGGGAACATTGTTGGGAGGAAGACGAGCGCTTGACGAGCTATTACCCGGTAGGGAGTCGGCTCGAGGTGATGCTCGGAAAGCAGGAGGGCCCTTTCGCGGTATCTGCTGGGCACTCAACGGCGACGGGCTTGGGAATCGTTGGGATAGCTCGGGATATTGAGGATCTGTGAATCGACCGTACCCTTCAGGCTTCTTTGTCGGCGAAGGAGATCCTCTTCCACTTTCGTCCAAGAGTGACTTGACTTTACTCTGTATCGAAGCAGCACGAGGATTGATGGAACCATCACCACGCTCCCCCCGGCCATTCCCACCTTCAGCAAGTCGTTGGCGGTAAGCCGCACCTGCTTCTGCGACCCGTCTCTCTTCTTGTGACAAGCGCCGACGTTCGAGTTCGCGTCGTACTTCCGGAACAGCCGACTCTGTCTCGTCATACGCTTGACCATCATCGCTTCTGCCATCAGTCGCCTCAGAGCCCGCGATAGGCGTCAGGTTGTAACCCTCCTGGTCGGGCGATAGTGCTGGAGGCGGAATGCCAGCATCACCGGTATTGGTTTCGAATCGACGGAATGCTTCGCCAAACCTACCAGCGAACAGATTCTTCGTCCCAGCAAGTGAAATTGACGGCATGCTTGCTCTCTTGATGTGCTTGGATCCACTGCTGAGTCGTTTCTCCTTTCTTTTTGACGGTTCTTCTTCCTCCATTGCTTTGAGGAAATCAACATTGGAGCTGATCTTCGTCCCTTCCTGCCCAATGTCCATTTCGCCAGTAACAGCTGTCGATTGATGCTCTGCATCAAGCAAGCTTTGGGACCCTTCCCCGTCTAGGATTTCCTTCGAATGTGCGCGGCTTCGCAAAGACCGCCTCTTTGGTTCTATCTGCATGCTCGAAGGACGGATTTTGGAGCTATCGGATCGGGATCTGCTCAGATCCGTAGAGTTCTGATTCTGCACACCTAGTGAGGTCCCAGACGAGATCGAGGATCGTAAACCTCCAATGCTCCCAACATGGGATCTCGATCGCTGTTCCGTTAGCCCAGGCCGTTCTTTGCGGCTTGAACCGTGCTTGAGTAACGCAGCCGCGTCAAGCGAGGGGTCTGATGCTCTTGGCTGGCTCGATGACCTAGGACTTGAAGGAGGAATGCGAAAGATGGGTCGTGTGTCTGGCGATACCATAGTTGCAGCTGGTGAAGGGTTTGAAGAAGTCATTGTTCCAGTGGAAACCATCTTCGAACGCGGTGGCAATCCATAGGCAGAAGCTGTGGCGTCGGAAGAACTCGAGTTGGTAGCTTTACCAGCCTCAAGCTTCGTTTGGATGTCTATCGGTGGACCAAGGGTGCTGTTTAGGGATTCGTTTCGAGACGCGGTTGCCGGCTTCTCTCGCTGCGCTGGTCGAGCGAAGGCATCGTCGGCTAGCGCATTGGTCACTCGTTGGCTGATGTTCCTAGAAGGGAGTGGCGCTGTTTTCTGTTTTGTGTCGAATGCAAAATCGTCGCCGGATTCATGCAGGAGAGAAAACTCGTCCATTGAAGGGAACTTGCTGGCTATCTCGTCTACAGTTGGGTTTGGATCGAAAGAAGCAGTAGAATCCAAAGCGGAGAATGGATCTCCATCCGTCACTCTTAATGGAGAAGGGCTGGGTTTGGCGACCCTCTGATCGGCCTCGGTTTTGGTTGGTCTGCCGCGCCGCATTGGTTGAATGTTCGGTATTGCGAGTTGCGCTTCGACTGGCGGTGCTTTCGAAGCCCCTACAGGCGGTGGCGATGCTACTTCTAGTTCGGAAGGGGGCAGTTTTTGATGTTGTCGTGCCTCTGACTGTGTTCGCTCTGCGTAGATATCTTTGATGGGTATGTCGGTTGCTCGCATGAGACAGACTTCTCGGATGACCTGGTAGATGTTCGGCCGCGCTTGTGGGCTCTCTCGCAGCATTCCAGCTATAAGCTTCTTAAGGTTGTCCGAAAACGAAGGATATCCCGGGAACTTGAAAGTGGCGTTGAGTATTGCCATTTGCCCTTGATCTTCAAAAGGGGTCTTGTAGTAACAAAGCTTATACAATAAAACGCCCAGGGCCCAAACATCACTCTTCTCGTCGATTGGCTGCTTACGATATACATCAATCATTTCAGGACTACGGTACTGAAGCGTTGTGTGCTTTTGTACGTCCTCCTCGATGAGCCTCCCTTCCGCAGCACTTGTGGCGGCGGGCCGGGGCGGAGCAGCTGAGCCGAAATCGCACAATTTGTATTTTCTAGAGGTAGCGGACGAGGTGATGAGGATATTCTCGACTTTGAGATCCCGGTGTAGCAACGGTGGTTTCAAATAGTGCATACATGCAACTCCCAAGGCGGTGTCGGAGAATATCTTGAGGACTTCGGACTCAGTCAAGCGATTCTGTAGCCGAGTATTCATGAAATCGATCAGGCCGCCCCCGTTGCAGTACTCCATGAGCAGGAAGACTTCGTAACCGCCCGCTTTCAAAGCGGAAGCATGCGAGTCGATATAGGTTACGATGTAGGGCTGGCCCCGGAGTTTCTTCATGGTTTCGACTTCTGTTCGCATACTGGCCAGAGCGTCCTTATCAGGTACAGCAACTCTCTTGAGCACAGCACAATCGTCGCCATTGATCGGCTTGGGAAGCCGGACAAGATAAACATGTGCAAATCCGCCTTCGGACAAGTATCGTACAATGACGACTCGATGCCCACCGACTTGTACTTTTGTTCCTGGAGCGAAGGTTCCGGCGGGAACGGCAGGAGCAACGGCTATGCTAGGGGCATTGAACGCAGGTTGTCGTGGTGGGACGGCGAAGGTAGGATTGAAAGACGAGGCCATGACCGAGGGAGTTTCAGGGCACTGCGGGCAGCGCTAGAAAGCAAAGGCTATCGTGAAGTCATTGCGAGTACTAGATGGAACGCAAACATGCACACGAAGATGCGAGGAAGGTGCGAGTCTTGCCTAATCCACGAGTCGTTTGTAGAGCACTGAGCAGGCAAGAGCTTTAGCTGCGGTACCATTGGATCAGTCATGCGCGCGTGTACAGCCTTAACAGGCTTTAGCACCCGTTGGTTCTTCGGCACCACCGGCCATTTATTAAGGTAGTACTGACACTTGGCTACAAATACTGAGGTGTGTTCCACCCTTGATTCGAGCTAGATGGAACAAGCAAGACTCCGGCGCCATCTGAGATGACAGATTCATACCACGGACAGTATGATTAAACATACAGCCTCGTATGTGAGGCACCTGATCTAGCCTCGTCAGGATATGTTGGAACCCCACTACATCAACCCGTGGTTCTTCACATGATAGACCCTGTTTGGATCTGCTACGCCTTTCTTGTAGAGGTGATTCACGTGTTATCTGTATTTGCGTATTGGCTGCATAGACCAAAATAAATGGGATCAGCAAAGTAGCCCGAGTTCTGGCGATGATGGCGTGATGCTACTTATCGGCCGTGGTGTTCGCCTCGAAATTCGACATGGTGTGAGTGATGCGATTGGAGGATGTGAAAAAAGCTTGTCGCGCTGTTCTGCCAAGAAAAGGGGTGCTAAGCGAGAGGGTTTAGTTGTATATTAAGCAACGGTGCCCCCGGACAGCGGAAGTGTGAAGAAGCCGCATATCCATCAGCCCTATCACCTCGCGGTCATACAAAGACTAGAAGAATCTCCCATCGCAATCGCCATGATGAGATCAAATGTGCATGAGTCACCACGAGACATGAAGCAACAAGACTGATCTGCAACATCTGTCCTTTTTTTTAACGCTAGGGACCTCAACAGTGACTTAGTGATGATCGATAATGGCTGCTATATCAAGAACCCCATGATATTATCTTTGGCCAGCAAGGTGAAGAATGACTTCAAGGTAACGTTTAACCCATGACGCATGTGATGTGATGCAAGGCATCTGCTGACATGAACTTTGGCGGCAACCTGTAGACTTGATCGACTGGTCACGTAAGCATCCAATCCCCCTTGAACCAATCAGAAGCCACCTTTGCTTATTGATGCATACTGTAGTCTACTTGAGACCGGAAGTACTCAGCTTATTCGGAATACGGCCGCTCAGCAGCTTGGCGATGTACAAAAGCAACATCCAGATGAACTCTTCAATCTACTAACACGCGTTCTCCCCTTTCTAAGATCCAAGTTTTGGGATACCCGCATCGCCGCTGCCAAGGCCATCGGTTGCGTCGTCGAAAATGCTCCCAAATTCGAACCCAATAGTTCGGATGCTGATGCGGATGCTGAGCATGGTGCAGATGCAGAAGCGGTCCATCCTGACGGACTACTGCAGTTGGAAACATTAGATATCGCCGCTGTCCTGACATACGGCAAGAAACTACTGGGTAGTGGAGGCAAAGATCATGAGTATGCTTTGGCTGGCCTAGATCCGGGCGAGCGTCTCGCGCATCAAAAGAAAACTCTGAACACTCGCCTGGGCCTAGAAGGGAAGTACTTCGAGGAAGACTTGCTCCCCCAGGCCTTCTCAACAGAGAAATCGCAAGATGGATCAACTGTACCGGCCCTACCCAGGGTCAACACGACCATGGCCTCCTTGTACAACCAAGAGTCGGCGCAATCACCCTCATCCCTCACTGCTGTTTCACGTAAGGGTTCCTTTTCACAGGGATCGCATCTAACGCCGACCGAGGATGGCGGCTTGAGCATCCGTCAGATCAATCAGCTGAAGCGCAAGAACAAACTCAATGCAAAGAATCAAGCCAGCAAGGTCCGAGTCGTCGATTTAGCTGTACGTCGACCCAGCATGGAGACCCCAAATGGCACTTCAGCAGCCGAGCCTTTTACCGTGAAGCAAGAGATCAAGGCCGAAAACGGCCTGGACAACAATTCGGATTATCTATCTCTCGATCGCGGAGATGTAGATGAAGATGCGAAGATAGTCTCTGATTTCAAGGGCTCCATTCTACCAGAGAAATCGCTCATCCAATCAGAAGCCGAGGAGCAAGGGCTTGAATGGCCCTTCGAGCGTCTCTGCGAGGTTCTCATGCTCGATATCTTTGACCATAGCTGGGAAATCCGCCACGGAGCTGCCATGGGATTGCGTGAGGTCATTCGGGTCCATGGAGCAGGCGCAGGTCGCGAACGAGGCAAATCCAGAGCAGAAAATGATATACGCCATGAATGGTGGCTGAATGACTTGGCTTGTCGCCTCTGTTGCGTCTTTATGCTTGACAGGTTTGGCGACTACATCTCTGATAACGTGGTTGCGCCTATCCGTGAAACCATCGGTCAGACTCTGGGTGCGACGCTAGCTCACCTGTCGCCATATCTGGTCACCAAGGTCTACCGTGTACTGTACCGCATGGTAATGCAGAAGGACCTGCACCTACCTGCTCGAGTATGGGAGGTTTGCCATGGTGGTATGATAGGACTGCGATACCTGGTCGCAGTCCGAAATGACCTTCTGATCAAAGACAATGGCTTGATGGATGGTGTTGTTGAAGCAGTGATGAAAGGGCTTGGAGACTTGGACGACGACGTCCGAGCTGTCAGTGCATCTACACTAACGCCAATAGCGAAGGAGTTCGTCGCCCTCCGCCCGGCAGCACTGGAGGGTCTCATGGATATTGTTTGGGATTGCCTATCAGATTTACGTGATGATTTGAGCGCCAGTACTGGCTCCGTCATGGACCTGCTGGCGAAACTTTGCAGCTTTCCGGAGGTCCTGGTAGCCATGCAATCTAACGCAGCGAAGGATGCCGAGCATTCCTTCACCAACCTCGTACCCAGGCTTTACCCCTTCTTGCGACATACCATTACCAGCGTGCGGTCGGCCGTACTTCGCGCTCTTCTGACGTTTCTTAATATCGGGGATGGCGATACAAAAGGATGGGTGAATGGAAGAATCCTGAGGCTGGTATTCCAAAATCTTTTGGTCGAGAGGAACGAGCAGACGCTGAAGCTTTCTCTCGACGTCTGGTATGCACTGTCTAAGTCTCTAGTCCATGAAAGTGCCGACAGATTCCTATCAGATTTCTCATACCATTGGCAAGACCTCCTCGAAATGGCGCTTCACCCTGTCGGCACTTCTAGGAACCCGATCCCTATGGATATGGGTCTGCTCATGAGGCCTTCCGGCCAAATGTACGCATCCTCCACTGTCCAATCTAGCAGAGCGTCTCCCAGTAATAACGGCGAGCATGCAGCCAAGCGAAGGAAGAAGTCGGAGAAGAAAGAAGAGCCACCTCCAACAGCCCACAACGTGGACGGGCATATGATTCAGGGAGATGTTGACCTGGTAGGTGTTGATACACTAATCAGGTCAAGAACATTCGCAGCGAAAGCGTTCGGTAAAGCCATCAGTCTTTGCCCCGTGCATGCTGCGCAGCGTATGACAGAGGAATTGACGCAGCGCTTCCGATCACCCTCCTCAACCACTCAGATGGTCGTCGCGCTGATAGTTGATGAATACGCCCAATCGTTGACTGAATCTTCTCCAATAGCTGCTAAGCTGTGTGAGCCCCTGCGCACCATGCTGGAGGATGAGCGACCCAGCAGTTACAATGACATCGTGTCATATTTACGGATAGCAAGAGCACAGTGCCACTCTCTGCTGAATGCTTTTCGTGACCAGGCCCATGTGCCTCAATCGAAGATACCAACCCTCGCTGTCGTCGTCCAAGGGGAAATTGAGGCAGGTCCTTCTGCATTTTCCCTCGCCAACGCCGACGCTGTGATCGGAACCGACTTTGAGCGATTGAAAAAGATCCTAACACCAGCGCAAAGAGTGACCTCATTACAGCTCTTAAACGATGCTCGAACGAACGCAGTGACCGCGATTGACGATGCCAAACGGGTCAAATCCGAGCGCGACACAAGGATCAGAGCAGCTGCATCAAGTGCACTCGTGGCGCTTAGGGAGATCCCCAAAAAGCCATCCGCGCTCATCAAAGGACTTATGGATAGCATCAAGTCGGAGGAGAACGTAGAGCTTCAAAAGCGGTCGGCTGCTTCGGTCGCATCACTGATCACCCACTACGCAAGCTCAGGCAGGCGTGGACCGGCCGACAAAGTCATTGCCAATCTGATGAAGTTCTACTGTATCGACACCGCCGAAACGCCAGAATTTTCCGTAAACTCCTCCCTGAAGGACTCTGTCTTGTCTCTGCGGAAAGAAGAGGATCGGAAGGACCATGCAGATGCAATCAAGTATGAGATGGAGGCTAAGGCTGCTCGTATACAGCGTCGTGGCGCGAAAGAAGCTCTGGACCGTCTGAACTCAATTCTTGGTTCGGAGCTCTTCGACAAGGCGCCGGTGGTAAAGAATAAAATCGAAGCGCCATTGCGTCAAGCATTCAGCGGAGACCTTCCAGATGACATTACCGATCCAGCCTACGAGTTAGGACAGGATGTCGTCGACGGCTTGTCGATACTGCGTGCCCTTATGCCGGCGTTAGATGAATCATTACACTCCCTCGTCGAAGATATGATGCCTCTCATAGCAAAGGCCCTGCGGAGTCAACTTTCCATCTTCCGTTACGCAGCTGCCAAATGTTTTGCCACGATCTGCAGTGTCATGCGAACACGAGCAATGATCATGCTTGTAGAAGAAGTACTGCCTTTCTGTAACTCGATTGAGCCACAGCCACGGCAGGGAGCGACAGAGCTCATCTATCACCTTATCCACGTCATGGAGGACAGTATCCTGCCCTACGTGATCTTCCTTATTGTGCCCGTTCTAGGGCGAATGAGCGATTCCGACCACGACGTACGTCTTATTGCGACCACAACATTCGCGACCCTGGTCAAACTCGTGCCTTTGGAGGCCGGTATTCCTGACCCTTGTGGTTTCCCGGAGAAATTGCTGGAGGGTAGAGACCGAGAACGCAAGTTTATTTCACAGATGCTTGACGTCCGCAAGGTGGAACCTTTCCATGTCCCGGTGGCAATCAAGGCCGAGCTTCGATCGTATCAGCAGGAAGGTGTGAACTGGCTGGCATTCCTCAACCGGTTTCACCTGCATGGTATTCTGTGCGACGACATGGGTTTGGGGAAGACACTACAGACTCTCTGTATTGTCGCAAGCGATCATCATTTGCGTGCCGAAGAATTCTCCAAAACAGCTAACCCGGATTACCGATGTCTACCGTCGTTGATAGTCTGCCCTCCGACACTCTCCGGTCATTGGCAGCAAGAGATCGCAACATATGCGCCTTTTCTGACATGCCTTGGTTATGTCGGTCCGACAGCGGATCGGGCAAGGTTGAGAGATCAATTGGGTGAAACAGACATCGTCATTACATCCTATGAAGTATGCAGAAATGACATCGAAGTTCTGGCTCCTTTCAACTGGAACTACTGTGTCCTGGATGAGGGCCATCTCATCAAGAATCCAAGAGCGAAGACCACACTCGCCGTCAAAAGACTGGCCAGCAATCATCGACTGATCCTCTCCGGTACCCCTATCCAGAACAACGTCCTCGAACTCTGGTCATTGTTCGATTTCCTGATGCCAGGCTTCTTGGGCACAGAGAAGGTCTTCTTAGACCGATTCGCTAAACCCATTGCCGCAAGTCGCTTCAGCAAGTCGTCGTCTAAGGAGCAGGAAGCTGGTGCATTAGCAATCGAAGCATTGCATAAGCAAGTCCTCCCATTCCTCCTCCGCCGACTCAAAGAGGAAGTACTCAACGACCTTCCGCCCAAGATCCTTCAGAATTACTATTGTGACCTCAGCGACCTCCAGAAGAAGCTTTTCGAAGACTTCGCCAAGAAAGAGCGAAAGACTCTCGCCGAAGCCGCCGGCAGCGACGATAAAGAAGCCAAACAACATATCTTCCAAGCTCTTCAGTACATGCGCAAGCTTTGCAACTCCCCATCTCTCGTGGTCAAAGAGGGTCACAAACAATACGACTCCATCCAATCCTCCCTCGCCAAACAACAATCCAGCCTCAAAGACATCGCTCATGCCCCCAAGCTCACCGCCCTCCGGGACCTACTCGTCGACTGCGGCATCGGTACCTCCCCTTCCGCCAACGCCGGCGAAATCGGCGCCGAACCCAATTACGTCAGCCAGCACCGTGCTCTCATCTTCTGCCAAATGAAAGAAATGCTCGACATCGTCCAGAACGACGTCATCCGTAAACTCCTCCCCAGCGTGCAATTCCTCCGTCTCGACGGCAGTGTCGAAGCCTCGAAAAGACAACAAATCGTCAATCAATTCAACACGGATCCTAGCTATGATTGCTTGTTATTGACAACGAGTGTTGGGGGGCTGGGGCTGAACCTGACGGGGGCGGACACGGTCATTTTCGTGGAGCATGATTGGAACCCGCAGAAGGATCTGCAGGCCATGGATCGGGCGCATCGTATCGGGCAGAAGAAGGTGGTGAATGTGTATCGCTTGATCACGAGGGGCACTTTGGAGGAAAAGATTCTAAAGTATATCTCCCTATCTTCCCCCTTTCCTCCCCTTCTCATGCACTTTCAACATCATCTGCAGCTCCCTCCCATACAAACGCTAACACAACCCCTCAGTCTCCAACGGTTCAAAATCGACGTCGCTTCTACCGTGGTCAATCAACAAAATGCCGGCCTGTCGACCATGGAAACGGGCGAGATCCTGGACCTCTTCGATATGGGCGATACCGCCGCTTCTTCCTCGGGACCGAAGAACGGGACTGATGATGCGAGGGGGAAGGAGGAGGACATGGTGGATGTGACGGGCGAGTTGAAGGAGAAAGGGAAGAAGGGCTATCTGGACGATTTGGGCGAGTTGTGGGATGGGAGGCAGTATGAGGAAGAGTATGATTTGGATAGCTTCTTGGCGACGATGAAGGTTTAGATTGAAGGGGTGGAGAGGTGGGGGAATGCCAGGACAGGACTGGATATGGGTATTCTTTGGCAGTGGTTTCCCGTTGTTGGAGATGAGTATGTCCCACGAGCGTTATGGCATTCAGCGACAGTATTTCTTTTTATTTTATCTTTCATCTGTACTCTGGTCTTGTCTGACCGACTCTACTCGCTTCTAACGTATATAGTTTTTATCAGTTCTTTGTATAGCATACTATATCTCACAATGTGGATCTATTACTGCCAGGATATGCCCTCGTTATCCGTTTATCTCATTCTATTGTTGAGTTGGACTTTGAGGTTGAGAGTTTAAGGGTCGATGGGTTCAGGTCTCTTGAGAAAGAGGGTATATCGTTCTTTGGTGAGATGTGTGGGCGGAGAGCGACGATGGTTTTTACAGTTTTGATTATCAAAGTATAGCGTCACGTATGATAGAGGTGCCCTCTATATATTGTATCAATGAACCACACTCGCTTCACATCCTTGACCTTCACACTTCAGCATGCCGGGCTCCAGCAAATAAGATCTTCT
>QQTW01002149.1_pt1 | contig 14202 bp, 13 predicted proteins | sample 1904831 | NCBI WGS metagenome assembly QQTW01 (sample SAMN09435610, study PRJNA476489) | Subsurface metagenome, whole genome shotgun sequencing project. | reverse complement strand
CGTTTGTTTTGGTCTTTGCGTGCCTGATGTACCATTCCTGCGTTAATTAGTTGGCCTTCTTAAAACCTTGACACTCAAATTGCTTTACCCATATATGCCAATAGCTGCCCTTCGGCCAATCCTGCAGCACCATACTTCTTGGCTTCTATAATCACAAGATTGGTCCCGTAGGGATCCTTTCCGTCATAATGGAGTGTATAATCAGCGGACCCTTTCAGCAACCGACGCTCATGCTTATACGTTACGATCCTATGGATCTCGACTTCTGGCTTCAGCATCAGTGGCGCAGGCACGGGATGGCCATCCGATTTTGCAGAGGGTGTGCTTGGCCCAGAGGTAGCCGGAGTTGGGACATTTGAGCGATAGTGATTGTGCACACCAAGGGCGAAGCGTTTCTCTTCAAAAAGAGATTCAATGAGAATTGCGTCGACCTTCATTCTTGCTCGAACCTCATTTTCCCCATGGGAAACATTATCAATCTTGCTCAGGTATTGGGCTGGTTACTATTAGCTACAGGTTTGCCTAAATCTCATGAAGAGGTAGTGATTTACTCAAGGAATCTGAAACATCGTAGAGCTCATCCGGTTGCAAATACCACGTAACCCATGACTGGCCATTTCCAAGGTCGAATATCGTGAGAGCATCCTGGTGATTCAAAGCGGTGGCGGAGAGCTGATGAAGGATTGGCCAAGATATTTGATGTTTGGAAAGGTTTTCCTTACCGGCTCTAACTTTGCCCCCTCTTCAACAGTTTCCTTATAATCATTGAATCGTTGACGTAGGTCAGAAACGTCGAATCCAGCTCGATCGAGATGCTGAAGAAAGTCATTCGTCATTTGTGCCTGGACCTCTCTATCCCTGGCCATGTTGGTGTGTGGTAATGTAGCTGAAGGTGTGAGAATGATTACAGCTGAGAAGACTGCACGCAAATAGCAAATCTTCGACAAGATGGGTGAGGGGAGTGTGGTGACAGCAGCAAAACTTGGGTAGCAAGAAGCGGAGGGCGGCGAGGCACAGCTAGCCGGATACGGCGCGCCTTACCGGACGAGGTGCTAGCCGCGCTCGCGGGCCGAGCCGTAACCGGTCAGACGCGACAACTCTAACCTAATCTTAGTACGTAGGAGATTCCAACATACAACGAACCCCAATATATTTATTCATCATTTGCTCCAATTCCATTATCCACCAAGATGCGTGTCGGCCACTTTTCTACAACCTTTCTCCTCGCATCCCTACCGTCTACCCTCCTCGCTCACTCCGGTCATGACCAAACTCCCCTCTCCCCTGAAGCTGAATCCGACTGGGCAACCCGCCACATGGTTGAAGAACACCACATCTCCAACTTCGACCCTGGCGCCTTCTTCACCCTTCACGACTTCGACTCATCGCTTTCATGGTCTAAGGATGAAATACGGCGGATGTATGGACTTGATGACGAAAGTATGAAGAATGTGGATGAGGAAAAGAAGGCGGAGGTGGTGAAAAGAACATTGGAGGATTTCGATCGGGACCACGATGGAATGGTGGAGAGGGATGAATGGCTGCAGAGTTGGAGGGCCGGCAAGAGATTGGGGGATTTTGGACTGGGACCTGGACACCATGGGGATGATGAATACGAGTACGAGATCCACCATTTTGAGAGATTCCACGATGAAAGTAAGTCTCCTCCAGCAACATCCGTCTTCCTTCGGGCCTGGCACCATTGACTCGTACTGAAAAACGCAAAACTTGCAATAGACACGCGCGAGGAAGACCTGACCCATCCAGAAGACATTGAGCACTTCCGCAAACACGACGAGATGGAAGCAGCCGCCGAGCGCCAGGGAAAACTTGATAATATGCCAATCGTTGAACAAAATATTCCCCAGAAGTTTCGTCGGTACTGATCGCTCTAATTGGTCGCTTTTGTACAACAACGAACGGATCGTACGGTCACATGTCCCAACCGTGCGTTATGGCGCTACGGTACTCTTCTGTTGGCCACGGTTCTGGAAGATTGCCAGCCAGCGCCTCGCAACCAATCATCGAGTCATATGCGTTAAGTAAGCATAGTGGTTACATTTGTGGTTACACCATGCCGTTCAAGCTTATCAGGAAGTAATGCAATATCGAACACGACGTGTGTGACACTTGGAGCATAAGCCTTAACGCGCTCGATATGCTGGCATTCGACATGGAAGCGGTATGCCCTTGAACTTGCTGTCTGATATTGGCCTACCAGGTCCCTGAAGATTTGCACAACTTGGCCCTTTCGCCGGGCAATGTCATGGATTCCTATGTTCTCGTGGGCATGTATCCAGCCTCCTGCTAATGGATCAAGAACTTGGACCGCTACATCCCAGCTATCGCTAGAGCTAGGCAAGTAACCGCAATTCACATGTCTGACCGGGGCTATCTGCGATCTCAATGTTTCGACCCTTTTTGCAGCATTGCGATTGCTCTCATTGAAGATTAGAAGATGTCCACTCACGCTTTCGGTGTCGTCATGGTCCTTGTGGCTTAGCATGTCATCTCCATGCCAATCTCCTTGGACCACCTTTGTGGTCCAGCCATTCCTCTTGGCGCCCCTTTTCAGACCTTCAATGCTCCATCCGTTCAGCTCCCAGCACAACACCGTTTCCATGCCTGCTTTGACGTAAGAAAAGGCAAAATAGCCAATCCCGGCATAAAGGTCGACAGCGCTCGACCCAGATGACTTCCTCGAGAAAGGCTCAACTCCATAAGCCGAGGTTGGAGGGAGGATGTTAAGCAACCTTGTCTTTTCGCCAATGTTTCCACGGGAAAACATCGTGTACATGGGCGCCCAGATTTGTGTAATGCCATTCTGTACGGTGCCGACCCAAAAAGCACAGGGAATGTTCTCTTCTGTGGGTGGCAGGTTTGCTTTCCCAAAATCACCATGAAGAGGTGTCAAGTCGATGGGCGAGCGTAGGATATTCGGTTCTGACATATCATCCTCTGAAGCCGTTGATGCTTTGGCAGGTATGGGCTTGTTGATGGCGATGTGAGTAACTTTGAGGTTTTTGCATATGATGCACCATAGCTCGGATAAGTGCGGCTGGAGGGGTCCTGCAAGAAGCTGTCTCCATGAATCGTTGGAGAGAAAGTTCGACGGAAGGAGTAGCATGGGTGAATATAGGGTGTACGTCCATCTACAATCGTTCAAGACGAAGTTTGGGGTCGCTGATGCTGCGACGCCCTTCAATTCTAAAAGGTCGAGCCATTCACGAAGAGCTCGCAGAAGGGGATTACTTCCCGTCGCACCGAGACGGCTGCGATTATACGTGGACGCGCCAATGTAACTATGATCAACAATTCCAATCCGATTCAAGACCGTGTTTCTCGCCTTGACTGCTTCGTCATGCTTTATACGATGATTCATAGCAGGTACCTCAAAAGAAGTAGGAATGGAAAACCAAGCTGTATCGTCGCCGGATCGAGTATGACAGGTATCCTCCTTTGGCGGCCTAGCCGCACTATCGGTTGGGGTTTTAACGCTGTGAGGGCCAGCAGTATGGATTATTGAGGTGCTTAGGGTGGCAGGAGAGATCTTCAAATTCCTGTCGAGCAGGTCATGGGCCTCGAGAGCAGTCTTGATTGGTTTGATTCTCTTATCTGGGACAATGAGGGAAAGGTAGGAGGCCATGGACTTGTCCGATCCGACGGAATCTTGCTTGTGTCTGGGGTCCATGTATGCTTCTAGCGAGCTATTTCTCCAGTCTTGCTTTGCCATCAAAAGATTGGTAAAACTGGTCTGATCTGAATAATAGTTATGCCCTTCGATCTGGTATCTAGAAATTCACACGATTGGAGGTGACAGAATGAAGATCTGTCCATCTTTCGTCCATCTTTCTTCAAGTGGTCTAATTGGATAATATGGAGGACTACTTACTTGTACCCGGACCGGAGCAGTTCGTCGTTCGATGACGTAATTGCCTCCCTATCGGAGTTGTTGAGGCTTTTGCATTTAATTTTGAGCCTCCTTCGCTAATATTCCAGTCTTTATGGCCTGGACAGGCCGGAATTATTGTCGGCGTGTGAAGCTCGAGTGAATTGACACCCTCGCTTCGCCCCATGGCCCAACGGATATCAGTCCTGTCTGCAATTGCTTCGCTATGGAAGTCCCCGTCGATAGCAAATATCAATCACCGCTTCATAATGCAACCGAACAAGACATTAGCACGATCGCTGAGACTGCGAGGGCTACCAGGCCGGATGCTGGTCTGAGGAGCCTCGATCATTGTACGGCCGTGCCCTTACCAATAGATTCTTCATCTACTGACGTTCACGAGACAAGATCAAGCTCCCATCATGGCGTTACGCTGCTCGACAGAAGCTTATACCACTGATACGGTGGGAGACGCCATATGTTGCCAAACTACAGAACGCTATCCGATCTCCTATCCTCGATTCCTATTTTTCGGTTACTGCCAATCTCGGGACACACACGTTCTTTATGATCTTCTTGCCTATCCTCTTCTGGTGTGGCTATACAGACTTGGGCAGAGGGTGAGCACCAAAATCAGAAGCCGTTCGACCTGTCTGATCCGATCCGTACAATAGTTTGGTCCACGTCTTGGCGTCTGGCGTCTTCCTCACAGGTTTCGTCAAGGACCTCCTATGCCTACCGCGCCCTTTATCGCCCCCTTTGAGCAGGATATCCATGTCGCCTTCAGTCAGCCTTGAGTATGGCTTCCCTTCGACACATTCCACGAATGCCGTCTCTGTTGCGGTCTACGTGGCGGTTCAGCTACGGTCGATCAACTCAGACATCAACCCTACAATGAAGACTATCTTGGACATCCTGTCATATTTCTATGCGACATCAATCATACTAGGAAGGTTATACTGCGGTATGCATGGGTTCTTCGACGTGGTGGTTGGAGCAATACTGGGAGCTGTACTTTCGGTCATACAGTGTCTCTATGGGGAAACCTTTGACGACTTCATGTACCGAGGATCGACCATGGCTCCCCTTCTCGTCATATCCGTCATTCTAATACTCGTGAGGATACACCCCGAGCCTGCAGATAATTGCCCCTGCTTCGACGATAGCATAGCATTCGCAGGAGTTATCATTGGCGTCGAGGCCGGCAATTGGCATTACGCGCGTACTGGCTACGCATGGGATGTTCCCGTTCCAGCCACCGTCCCTTTCGACTTGGCCACTATTGGATGGCCCAAGGCCGTGGCCCGTATTATAATTGGAGTGGTCGTCATTTTTGCGTGGAGAGAAGTCATGAAGCCTGCATTGCTGAGATATTTACCACCCGTGTTCCGTGTTGTGGAGAGCTTCGGGTTGACTTTGCCACGAAAGTTCTTCGTTCAAGCTTCGTGCGTAGATACAACGCCATTCCCTATCTTCTTACTGAACATAAGACCACAGCATGTATACCATGATCCCCAGAAATCTAAAAACCGACAATGTGCTACCACCAATCTCCGAGATACCTTCATTGATCACGTTTCTCAGACATCCGCGCAAAAGTCGATCAGTCTCTGTTGGTCCTCGGTCGGAAGCCGATGCCTACGAGGCTCTTGCGTTTCACGAGAAACAGCGTAGAGAAAGCAACTCTTCCGTGTCAAGAACGCGGCCATTCGCTAGAGAAGAAGTCAAAAGCGATATCAAGACAAGTTCGAGCAAGTTGCCCGAAAAACCTCGGATCACTGCCTTGCCAACCCCTGCGCCGTCGCAGGTGGACTTACATAATGGCTTGACGTTGCCTGATGTCTTGCTAGATGACACATTGACTCCAACAACACCGCCAAGCTCGGACAATACACCTGATCGACGCTCCAGCGAACACCGAAGAGAGCTTGAGAAGGAGGAGAGAGATATCTTTCTGATGGTCGAAAAGCCACGAGTACGTTATGATGTCGAGGTTGTTACGAAGCTCATTGTTTATACTGGTATGCATAACGTGCGCATCTTTCATGTCGTGCCATGGCTGATAAGAGTTTCAGGCATTGCGTGGCTTGCAGTTGAGGGCAATCCTATTTTCTTTGGGTATATAGGCTTTGGGCTAGGCAGTTGAGAGCAAACCACAATTAATCCACATACATCCCGTATGCCGTATTACAGGAAATACTGTTCGTTGATCCTCTTCTAGTCGACCTTGTCCTTGATGATCTCCGCCCTGTTAATCTTCAGCTGGTGAACCTGCTCGTTACCTCACAAGTAGCTATATTGGGTTGAGATTTGAACTCAGCACCGAAACAATGACTCGATGAGATCGCTAATAGCAAACGCGACAACCGCCGCGCGCGCGTCTGTTTATCTACACCCACTGAAGAATCTCTACAATAATAACGACGGTCAGCACAGCTCGCAATCCCAAAGATGAGCGCATGTACCCTATTCCTAATTCATAGCTCTCCACAAAGCTAATTATTGTGCCGCAGTTTGTCCCCCTCAACCCCAGGCCGATGCTGCAGTCGCTGTAGGTTCCTCTTGATGTGTGCCCTTATTACCTTCTTGACGCTGCTATAGGGTGAACGAACAAGTGATCATTCGCCTCAAATGGGGTCAAACGGAATACAAAGGTCGATTGGTCAGCGTGGACAGCTACATGAATATTCAACTTGCAGGCACGGAGGAGTTTATTGATGGGGAGAGTAAGGGCAGCTTGGGGCAGGTGTTGATCAGGTTCGCTCGGCCCCTTTCCTCGCAGGGGGGGGGGAATGGAAAAGAAAAGGAGGGGGGGCAATGTAGACTACAAATGGGCCTGAAGAATGGGGAGCCAGCATGCGGCTGGGACCAAGATCTACAGATAAGGCTAACGCTTACTACTAGATGTAATAATGTGCTATGGATATCCGGGGCGAAGGGCGAGGATGTCAAGATGGACGGGTAAAGGAACAAGAATATCAGACAGCAAGGGGCGGGGATCGGAAGAGCATGTTATTCCAATGGACTTGGGTCGATGGAAAGGACTAGTTGCTTAAGACCCTGTGGCCGCCATGGCTGTGGTGACGCTGCATTCGCATCAGCTACCCGGAGGATAGTGAGGTCTTGATACCCAGGAGGACTTGATGCACGGGCTTAATCGTTCTCCACATGTGGCGGTAAAACTTTGATACCCAGAGATAATGAACGATTGAACCTTCGAGTTCCATGCCTTGTGAAGCACCTCTGACTGAATGGATTCAATTCGACTAAATCGATTCAACCCACTCGTGCAAATTTGGGGAAGGCAGGACGATATACAGTTGCAGCGAAAGCAGATGAAGATGCAAATACTTGATAGTAGCTCCTTATCGGACGACGAGGTACTGAGTAAGAGGAATCTGAGCAAATAATCTTTCTGACAGGTTCCGGTCATATTCCTCAGGTAGCAGAAAGGTATACGGGGGGGGTTGTCAATTCAGCCGCGTTCTCGTGAACCGTGGTTACCATCAATCTGGGCTCTATGAGTGTGTGAGGTCTTTTCTGTCAACGTTCATGCATTGGAAGCGGCCGCAAAAGTAGATGCCTTCCTGATCGGGACACGCCACCACGCCACAATGAAGCAGCTCCCCGCATCAGTTCGCAGATCTCGGTCTTGCCAATGATTTGTGAGCAGTCATGTAGGCTTTCCTCGTACCTGACTCCTCCAAGGGTTCCTATCTTTATATCCCCGCTGACAGTACGTAGCTTCATCGCCCTGTCGTTGTTGTCGAGACACCAATCAGACGTGGTGTACATATGCCACGGTCAATCCTACCATGACTGGACCAACCCATTGACCTGTTTTCTCTTCTCGCCCTAGACCCCGAGCGTCTTGGACAATATATATTCGCACACTCCGATTTCACAAGGTTGTGGACCTCGCGCCCTGTAGGGGAAGACCCCTTATACAATGACGCAGCTCTTTGGCACTACCTCGAATACACCACTCGTGCCGTCAGAAAAACGGAATTTCTCTGGCAACTCCAACAAACAGTCGAATGGCTCGTCACATTTTCCTCAAAGGATCAAAAACTTCTTCAGGATCAATAGCCTTGGCAGCAATACCAACCTCAGCAACGATGGCACCAAGGACTCCAAGCCCGAGAACAAGTCCTCCTTCAGACAGTCCCGTTTTCTAGGCGGCCATCGCAATCGCTCGACGACCGTTGCAAGCGAAGGGAATCCCTTGGAGGAAAGCATGTCCCCAACCGCGTACGCGAATCCATACTTTGCACATCAAGGTCCTCCTACCCTACGACATCACAATGACAACAGCGTCCCGCCGTCACCGCCAGACACCCCAAAAACGAAAGTGGAAGCAGTGAGCGGCGCGAATGACCAGGCAACAACGGCCGGAAAAGAAGAACTAGCAAGGAAGTTGCGAAGAGTGGCATCGGCACCGAATGCACAAGGGTTGTTCCAGCCCACAAAGTCGAATGCAAGACCGTCAACAGCAGAAATGGGAAAAGAGCCATTGGTACGACACGATAATGATTCTGCATTGAGCATGGTGGATCCCATGAAGGGCCATCACCTCCCCGTGCCAGAACCAGGCAGTGTTCCATCTCCTGGACAGATTCGACAATCAATCGCCTTCAGAAGAACATATAGCTCAAATTCCATCAAGGTCAAGAACGTGGAGGTCGGTCCGGGCAGCTTCGATAAGATCAAGTTGATCGGGAAAGGGGACGTGGGAAAGGTATATTTGGTCAGGGAGAAGAAGTCTAGCAGATTATACGCCATGAAAGGTCAAATTATTACCTTTGGTAAGTAATACATGCTAACCGGATGCAGTTTTAAGCAAAAAGGAAATGATCAAAAGGAACAAGATCAAGCGGGCGTTGGCAGAGCAAGAGATTCTCGCGACCAGTAATCACCCATTCATCGTCACCCTCTACCATTCTTTCCAATCTGAGGACCATCTATATCTGTGCATGGAGTATTGTAGTGGTGGCGAGTTTTTCCGAGGTTCATCTGGCTCTCCCCCTGGTTGATGATAGCTAACGCATCCAGCGCTTCAAACACGGCCCGGAAAATGCATCCCGGAAGACGACGCGCGTTTCTATGCTGGTGAAGTTACAGCAGCTTTGGAATATCTGCATCTCATGGGGTTCATCTACCGTGATCTGAAACCAGAAAGTGAGCTCACTAGGTATATTATCATATGTCATGGCTGAATCTGCTAGATATCCTTCTGCATCAATCTGGTCACATCATGCTTTCAGATTTCGATCTCTCCAAACAGTCGGATCCTGGCGGCGCACCTACAATGATCGTTGGCCGTAACGGGGCCACACCTACGTCTCTTCCGACAATTGACACTAAATCCTGTATCGCAAATTTCCGAACGAATTCTTTCGTGGGAACGGAAGAATACATTGCCCCTGAAGTGATCAAAGGCTGCGGCCACACCAGCGCCGTAGATTGGTGGACTCTCGGTATACTTGTATACGAGATGCTTTACGGCACCACGCCATTCAAGGGCAAAAACCGCAACGCGACCTTCGCCAATATCCTGAGGGATGAAGTACCCTTCCCAGAACAAAGTGGGGCACCCCAGATATCAAAGTATGCCCCCTCAGTTCCCTTCTGGCGTACGCTACCACACGTTGTTTGATCTCCTATAATATCCAGCAATTAACGTTCCCAGCCTCTGCAAATCCCTCATCCGCAAACTTCTTATCAAAGACGAACTCCGCCGCATCGGCTCGCGCGCCGGCGCTTCCGATATCAAAATCCACCCCTTTTTTCGCAACACCCAATGGGCTCTCCTCCGCCACATGAAACCGCCCATGGTCCCTAACCAGGGCCGTGCTGTCGACACGGTCAACTTCCGGAACGTCAAAGAAAGTGGAAGTATTGATGAGAACAGTAAGGGAGGAGGATCGAATACGGCGAGCGCGTTCAAGGTGGGGCCTGGAAAGGGGGGCCCAGGGAGAGAATTGAAAGGCGTGCCCCTGGATTCAGGACTCGCAACACCAGCTGGGGAGTTGGCCGATCCGTTTGAGGAATTCAACAGTGTGACGTTGCATCATGATGGGGATGGGGAGGTTGTGGAGGGGGAGCGGTAGTGAATGTGGCTTGCTTGCTTGGAGAAAAGGGGTAGGGAACCAAAAGAGGCAGGCGGTGGGAATATAAAGGGTTGTGTGGCTCCGTCATCGACTGGTTGGCCTGGTGGTGAGTATTGCTGTTTGTGTTTCTCCTTTTTGGGGGGGCTGAGCGAATACCTCTGGGTTCCTACTGTACTGTACCCGCTGCTCCTCAACGACCGACGACGACATCAATGTATAATCCGCCAATCGGCCTTTGCTTTGGATTTTCCTTGCGCTTTGTGTGACGCTGCGGGCCCCGAGTCAACGGTGACAATGGCTGTTGGACTACAAGCGTAACGTGCCCCTCGTTCATGCATCGTTTTGTCATCACAATTCGGGGAGCAGTTGTGGTTGTTCGTATGCGACCTTTGCTATACGTCATGCCTTTGGTGCAATGCCGAAGTATATGCAACCGTGGATACTGCTGTACAATAATTTGCCGTCTGGTCTCTCTCATACACATCTAACGCATTCTTCCGTCGATTGATATTATCGGTAACACCTCATCCCGGAGTCGTAACATCATGACGATGCTCAAAGTGAAATACACACCAGCGCTATGCATCATGTCTTGGGTCGATTATAATGAACATTCGACGACCTCCCCTGACGTTCAAATCGACTGCCCGATGATAGGGGCAAGAGATAACTCGCTCCCCTCAAGGCACAAACAATCTGGAAAACCCCACGACCTCTTGCCGGCAACAAACGCACGTTCCGAAATTGTTCATGGCCAGGCTGACCCTACAATCCTCACACAAAGACAAACACCTACACGGCCACGCCAGCACAGTCCGTGGCGCGCTCTGGCAAACCACACACTGCGGGCCCGCTGAACCAAGACCCTCGCCGCCAGTTTGCCAGGTGTTAGTCTCATCTGCAAGAGCGGCCGAGGCCTGTGCGTGATGGGATCGTTTGGTAAGCAGGAGATGTTCGAGAATGATCCGTTCCTCTTCGGGCGTGAGTTGGCCATTCAAGTTCATAGGACGGAAACCGGGCGGGTAGTTGAAAGGCGTAGATGTCAGGAGATGGTTTCTACCTGGGCCTTGCGATTGGCGGTATTGGGATCGTGTGACGATGTGATCACTGGAGAGGTGATGGGCGAGCATGTGTGCTTCTTGGCGCTGTTCGTCGTTCTTGGGGCTAAGGAGTTGGGAAAGTTGGCTGCTGTCAAGAGCGTGGTCTGGAATTGGAGTGGCTTCGCGGCTGGCGGGTTTTGAGGGAAGAGGTGATCGCTGGGTGGGTGTTCGTTGGCCATCCCCGTTAATATCGTCCCAATCGTCATCTTCCATGTGCGTGTCGGCCACCGATACCTCACTGGTAAGGTCGTCGTTGGTCTCTGGGCTTTCGTAGCTTTCGCTACTGTCGCGGTCACCCCACCAACCTCCATGGGCCCACCAGTTGTACAGGGCCGAGTCTAGATGTTGCTCTTCCCGTGGCCCCCAATAGTCCGTGGTCTTTTTCAATCTCTTCCTTGTTTCTACTTCGACATCGACCTGGTCATTCACCGGTAACGACAAAACTCCATCATCAGACAACATCCAGAAGTCTAACGACTTCTGTTGCGATGACATTCGATCGTTTGATACCCCTACGGATGACTCCTTAGAGGAATTTTGAGGGAAACCGGTCCACGATGGAAGGTGTCTGATCCCGACTCGACAGAGCAACTTCAAACCCAGTAGAGCCAGCCATCCAGTCACAAGCCAGAATATTCCAGAAAGGAGCTCATATGCCCCTATGTATCTTCCGTTGCGCTGCAAGGCGCCAACTCCATCAGCCTCCGCTCTAGCATTATGCGACGGCCCTGGCTTGAGTGACTTTGACGTCCTCTCACGGCCGTAGCCACTTTTCCAGCGCCTTGACCCGCTGTCGTTCGGTCGAGCCTCGGTCATCGCTACGGCCCCGGCTACGGCCGACGTGCTCTGATAGTCGAGGCGTTCCCTTGCGAAGTCACTGGCCTCCTGAATCTCTTTCAACCTCTCTTCTTCCAACCAGGTCCATCGATGCACGCCGATACGTTTACCTTCGTTGAGAAAGACCGCTTCACTGGCGATCGTCAAGGTAGTGAAACCGACTTTCAGAAGAGCTGTGTAGAAATCCTCTGACATACTGAGGCGTATGGTGGAAAGGTGGACATTGGCTTGAAGGTTATCGTGAGCAACGTCAAAACTTTCTCTCCATGATTTTGGCCGAGGTAACCCAACCGGGGGCGAAAGAACGGTAAAGAATATGGCAATAGAATATATACAAGCACATCCAAGGATGCCGAGGAGAACAAGGAGATGGGGTATGAAGCCAATAATGCAGACTGTCGGGAACCGGAGAACAATGGTTTCGGCTTCCCGGTCATGAATGGAGCCGAAGAAACCCCATATAAAGGAAGCCATGAAACACAAGCCCCAAACGCCGGTATTCAGAAGCCGAAATCTGTCCTGGATGTTGAAAAGGGCAAGGACTTGACTACTGAGATTATTGAGACAGGATATAGAGGCCATTAGTAGGATTTCTGGCGTCGTATTCAACTGTCTGAAAGTGGCGCTCCGCGTGATCCAATGGGGGTCACTCGCAGAGTCTTGTGCATCCGTTATCTTAGGTGTGCTGAGGGTTGGGAAACCGAAAAGACTCAGGCCCATGTGGCTGCCGAGCATAGCTTCGGCTTCGGCGAAAGCGAGAGAGTGCTCGAAAATGGACATACCAGTCTCTGTCAGGATAGGCCGGCCTTGCAAAGCGCAAGACAGGGTCTCTATGGTTTGTCCGACGCACAGGCTGATGAACAGCGGCCAAAGCAATGACGAGGACCCTTTAGAATTCGAGCCTGGGTCGGTTCGGACCATCTCCACAGCTCGGCACGAACCATGGTCGTCTTGCCCGAGGAGTATGGTCGAAGTCACGCGGTATAACAAGCCTCCTCTTACGTCGAAGTCAAGGCTGGAAGGTTTGTTGATGTCTCCATATTTGAACTGGGGATAGTGCGGCGAAGTCTGACACCGAATGGCTTGTAGTAGCCTCAGTGTGTGCCACAGGAACATCAGGATAGGCCATGTCCGGAGAAGCAGGCGCAAGACGAAGTTCAAATGGAGGTTGCGGCGGCCAGAGGTGTATACCTTGGTGCGGTTAAGGACGATAGCCTGACTGAGTCATCAGCTATCGATTGCAAACGAATGGGGAGACGTGCCGACATACCAAGGTAACGCAGGCCAGCGCCCATTTGCTCGTCATGTAGGTGAATATTCCTCCAAAGTTCTTTAGATGCTGGAATGTCAAGGCTCGTCCAAGGGCATTGGCACTCGCTGCCTCGGTTTCAGCGCTGCCAGCTGCTGTAGAAGAATCCATGGCTCCTTGCAGGATCGTGGTCGACATATTGACATGCTCAGTATTGCTGGACCGGCCGGATGAGATCATGGGCCATCTGGTAGAAGAATTACGACCACAGCGTCTTGGGCATTGGAGGTGTAGGTGTCATGTCGAATATCATTGTAAGAGCGGATAAGTCCGTCGTTGATACTCCCTGAATGGTGATGCTGATTGTTCGTGCTAGATTGGCCTCTCCATTACCTACTTGAAGTGCGCCTGCTGTTGAAATTCCGCTCGTCGTTACCTCGGACACACTAAGCCTTATCGGGTCGCATCTTGAGCCTACAGTACCTGAGGTACCTGAGGTACCTGAGGAAGATATCTAATAAGTACCTTGAAATGTCAGTCTTGCTCGAAGTTTGGATCACTTTTTGGATCATTTTTCACCATGCTGGCTCCAGACTATCTTCGTTAATATGGAGCATTCTTAGTTACCACCCACCAACCGACAACACACATGTTGCATTGGTTACTCTCTATATGTACCAAGACTGAACGGAAAAGGCCCAAAAATTTACGGGATTTATTGCCAATTTTGCCTCCTGGGTATGATGTCGCTTGTGAAAACCAATTCGCCTCCAATGTGGTGTCTAGAGCCTGACAGCTATGCAGAAAAATCCAATATATCGCGAGAGTTTCAGCCTTTCAGGGAGCCATGACCAATGCCAAAAGTGCCATACGGCAATAGAGACCGTACCTCATCTGCGTTTTCAGTTAGTCCGATCCATGTACTCGCAGTTGGCTCCATTCCACAGCTCAGTTGCGGAATCCAACAACTCACCCCAGATGCTCCTTATGGTACGGACATGTCGGCTCATTCGAAGA
>QQTW01002148.1_pt1 | contig 14202 bp, 12 predicted proteins | sample 1904831 | NCBI WGS metagenome assembly QQTW01 (sample SAMN09435610, study PRJNA476489) | Subsurface metagenome, whole genome shotgun sequencing project. | reverse complement strand
CCCGTTGCTTGATTGCTCTTTACATTTCAGTACATACCACCATCTCTGACACTTTCGATGGATTCCGCACAGTTACTCAGGAAGACTTTGACGCTCTAGGAAACGGCACATGACGTCCTATGGCTGTCTCAGCGAGATCATGCATGGCTGAAAGATTTCATCATCGGCATCTAAGGGGCTGTCAACACTCGGGAGCCAAGGTAGAGATTTGATCAGATCTCTTCTTCCTCACTGCACTCCTCGTCCCGCTTTCGGTATCTGGGCAGCTAATAATAAGCTGGTTATAGCGCCAAAAGACCATCAGATCCCGAAGCCCAACACACACTCATACTCCTCTCATTCCAGCGAGTGTTTCAGCAAGTCAAGCGGAGAAATTGCAACATCTTCGCCATGCCTAAAAGCTCACCACATTTCATGCATCACCGGAACCACTCAAACCCGTAAAGCTCCTCCCGATCCTTCTTACGCTCCTTACACTCCCAGTAAACACTCTCCTCAGCATCTCGCCACTCGTACCAGCACCGGTCCCTCCACTCGAACCGCTGCTTTTGCGTGGCATCTTGCCTTGTGCTGCAGCTTCTGGGCTGGTCGCAGTATCAGAACCAACATTGCTGCGCCTAGCATTCCGCTGAGCAGGCCCCATGCCTCTCCCGCGTCTTTCGCCGCTCAACCCTCCTGTCTCACCAGCCAACACCTCTTCTTGTGCCTTTAGATACGATGACCGTCTCCAGCCGAACTTGGCGTCCTTTTTGCCTGTGCTATTGATGGATTTTGTCGTAATATTTCCCATGTCCCCCGTTGTCTTTGACCTCGTCATGAAGGCTTTTGGCTTCGGATTAGTGTTTATCATCCTCATAGTGGCTGCAGCAATGGTATTGTCTATGCCTAGCATCTTTGGGCGACATCCTGTCGAGAAGAGTCTTGCTTTGCTCTCCGAGAAGTGAGTATAGAATGGAGCTGGTTGTTTGGCGGCAAATTCCCTCTCATATTTGGCTTCTATTTCCTGCGCAAATTCCTCGAATGACTTCACGGCTTCTGGTGTGCAACAGAAAGAACTAAGCTCTTTGAGAGCCCGAAGGCTGCGGCGTACATCGTCAGCTTCGAAAGAGTCATTGATGTCGTTCTTGGGTACACGAGGTACTCTTGTGCAGGGCAAGTGGGCAGCAGACGTGCACACGGGCGAGCTGATAAAGTAGTCGTCGCCTCTCAAACGATCAGAAAGCGCCGAGAAACGTCCACGCCAATATTGAACTGGTTCATAGCCATAGACCTGCAAAAAGACGTCAGCAAATGATCCCTAAACACATCTTCAGACCTATTTGCAGTGGCTGCTCACCAGCTTGACGTTCATCTCCCGGCCTTTGTGGCTGCCAGATCCCATGCTCACTCCAGAGTCTGGAGTCAAAACAGGAGGAGATATAGCTTTACTCGAATTAGGTATGATCTTCAATCTAGCTCCTTGAAAGGGACGCCTCTTGCTGCTGTCAGTAATCCCCATATCGCTATACTCCTCCGCGGCCCGGTCAGAGGAACCATTCGACCTCCTTAAAGACGTCAGTGTTTTAGACGATGCCGAACTGACGCCAATGTCCTTGGAAAAGAATCTTTTTCCTCGGGTGGAGCCCTTCATTCTCTGTCTATTCGTTTCAACCTCTTTCGCAACCTGATTAAAGTATTCCGTTTCCTTGTCAGTTATTCTGCTCTCAGCCAGAGCATCCACGACGCCAAGCTCGGTTGTTTGGCTGATTGTGCTAGTTGTTCGTGTTGATGGCTTTGATGGGGAAGGTGTGTTTGCTGCCGAACTAGTAAAACAAGCCATGTTGCCCCCAGTCTGGTTTCGTGGCAGTGGCGGGCCCAACGGAGCCATCAACTGTCTTTGGGGAATTACTGGTGATGTTACTTTGGCAACAGAAGACAATGTATTCTGTTTGGTCGGACGGTTGGGACCTGGAAGCGAAGTGGTTGATTTGTTTTCTGCTGCTCTCGTAGCAGATGAAACCATGGCATCGAGGCTTGCAAGGGAATGGCGAGAATAGCGGGTCACTGGCAACTGCTGACGCATGCCTGAGAAGTCGTGTGAACCGTCCATGAATTGAGAAGTGGTCGCAGGCAGGCTTAATCGCGGTGGCCGAGCGCGAGAATGCCTGAAGGCACTCTGCGGATCACTATGAGGAGGCACAAAAGAGTTTCGTCTAGTTCGGGAATAGGTGCGAGGCTTGACAATACTTGGTGGTGTTCCCACTGCCACAGCTTTGCCTCCATCTGGAATCGCCGCAGCAGCACTGGGAGAAATGTGTCGAGCCGCGGTCAGCTTCGAGGTAGGACGTGGGATTGACGAGCATCGCCGGTTGTGACTCTGCGTTGGTGTGATGCCACCCACGACGGTCATCTCGCGAGGCGTGGGCGCCGCCATGGAGTCTCGCATGGAAGAGGAAGAGGGAGAAGAGGAAGAAGAGGAGACAAACTTGCGAGGTGAACGAAAGTACATGATACTGGAAAGACGAGGAAGGCACGCTTCATCCGCAGGGTAGGAGCTGGATCTTTCCATATCTTGATGCTCCTCCATCTAACTCTTCTCTGCGGTTGAATTAGACAATTTGCCTTATCATTTACACGAGAGCAGATGGTAAAGTCAAGACTCATTCAATATTGACACTACCTTTGGCTGGGATAGTTACCGTTGTCCTGCTCTATTGAGAGAAAGTTGTGGTCGACCACAGGTAGACTCGTAGCCCTACACAGGCGCAGCTCGAAAAGAAACCACACCTCCCGTACACTGCAGACGACTGAAAACACATCTCTTGACATAGCTCTTGACCTCTTACGTGGACCTTCTCTCACTACAGTGTTCACTACTCCTGCGTGGTGGACTCCGAGTCCACAATTACACTTCCACAATCGAATGATCAGCATTGTCGACTCAACTTAGCATCAGCGGCTTCTCACTTTAATTTGACAGGACAATGGGTCCAGGTACCTTTACTGACAGGAATGTTCAACTCTGATACTAACGGCATTACCAGAACAAAGTACCCAGAATGGAGGGCTGAGCGTCCCCAAGTACCTCTACCCCAGACAGCACGCCGAACAACTGGAAAAACTCCTCTCAATTGCCCGACTGGCGCTCAAGGAAATGACAAACCTCAAGGCCCATCTCAGCCTTAAAAAGGTCGCTATTGAGAAGCTTAGAGCCGAGGGTTCACCCCTCCCCATCTCTGAACAAGTCCGTACCGAGCTAGACAAAGCCTTGACAGTTGTAACCCTGGCAGAGAAATTTGATCGATACTTGAATGGATACCTTGAGCTGAATCAGGCCGTAATCCATGCCTGGAGCAATGGAGAGTTGGATCAAGCGCAGGCATACGCGAAATGGCAGTACATCGATCTCAATGCTACTTCTGCACAATTTTGCACAATTCGAACCGAGGTGGCGGCCATGCAAACGCTCTGGAACAATTTGCAATCGATTAAAACGGAGCCGGATGAGGGAGCTGTTGCATCTACCCAATTGTTGGACGAATGGGAGATGATTGAACACCCCTGAGACTGCGTGGAGGATGAGTGCCAGGATGAGGCTTGAAACCAAGCGGCTGAGCTATGCTGTATTGATCCATCAAAAGTATGATTTCTAATCTTCATCACTATCATCAAGAATAAAGCCGGCTCGAACTCGTCGCCGCTGAGATACCAACATGGGCAACTCTTCATCACTGTCATCCGCCTCTTGTCCTTTTGTGATTGCCGGAGAATTGAGTCTTGGCTGTGGAATTTCTCATGGGGCGGCACCCCTGCTTGACTCGGCCTTTGAAGCCTGACTTTGTGAAGACAGGGGAGTATCGTCGATACCAAGCTCATCGTCTGATGTATGAGCTCCGTGTCGTGGAGTGGAAGCCGAATCTACTTCCATCATCTCCATCTCATCCTCAATGCCATCCATCCGCTCGTCCTCGCTTTCACTCCGGCTTCTCTTCCTGTCACTCTCCTCATCACGGCCTTCCGCCTTCCTCTTCTTCTTTGAGGCAGCACCTTCGTCCGTCCTCCCAAGACTCAAAGCCGCCATAACCCTCTGAGCCTGCTTCTTGCGATTCTCCTCTTCCCTTGCAAAGAAGGCCCTATTTTCCTCTTCGTTCATCTCTTCATCACTATCCCGGATATACAGCTCACTCTTTATCTTCCTCCTTCTATCCAGCGTAGCTTGCTCTCTTGCCTTCCGACGCTCATCCAACTCGTCCCCTGCAAGTGGTTCAACGTTATTCTTTCTTGTAAGCTTTCGCTTATTGTGTTTCTTTTTCAGCTGGGCCAGTGCATCGGACTTTGAGCGCACATTATCTGGGAACATGAAATCCTGGAGGTCGTCGGATCCTTCGGAATCGTCGATGAAGGCGTCGCGACGCGGTTCCTGCTCGTCTTCTTCGGCGTAAGCTGATGTTGTTGCTGTTTTGACGCGCCGTAGCAGATCCTCGGGCTCTTGACCGCTGAGGTCGGTCCACACTGTGTCGAGGTATTTCTCGATGGTGGTGGAAAGTTCTCCGAGGTCAGTGGAGCTGAGCGTGGATGGAATGATCCATGTTGCGTCTGGCTTGTCTTCGACGCCTAATCTCTCGAATCCAGAGAGTGTCATTAGCAGTTTTAGCTTTGCATTCTTGAACGAAGCGGTACGTATCTCGTCGCTTACTGGTCGGATAACTGGATTCACGGTCAATTGTTGTAAAAAAATCTCAAGAATGGCTGTACATACCAATGGAAGGTGCATTTGGCCCTGGCTTATCATTCTCCTTGTCCGCTACAGCGGTCTGTTCCTGAGCTTCGGGTGGGATGCCGGACAGCTCCCTTCTAGCTGAGGCCTCAGCTTCCCAAGCCTTCCGCTCATTGGCGGCCATCGCGATTGTTTCCAGCACCCACCGTACAAATATTTCCTTATCATCCTTGAGGAGCGCCGCTACCACGATTCCAATCTGCTCGTTCACATCTCTGCCAGGAGCCGGCTTTACTTCCAGCTCTGCCGGCACCCTCGTCGAGCTGGCCGTCTGTCTCTCATGACCGTACTCGAGATAATAGAGCGTTGCTCTGATCTTGCTGAACAGCATCTCAACAATGAGTTCAGGTCGCTGTTCCAGCTTCCTGAACATCTTCTTCAACACCTGCCGCACCAACTCATCCCATTCCTTATACATAGCGTGTGATCGATCTAGGCCTTCGGGACCTTTGATCAGTTTGTAGAATAATGCGATGATATCGACACGGAATAATAGCACTGCGAGCTCTTGTTTGAATGCCACACGGTAGAAGAATCGGTGGGCTCGTTTGAGCTGATCGACGGACAGGTCGCGGTAGAAGGCTGTGAAGGCTACGAAGGTGTTGACGGAACTTTGAGAGGTGAATTTGGCGGCGAATCGAGTAAAGTCGAACTTGCGCTCTCGTGAGACTTGCGCTGCTTCGGCTATGTCTTCGTTCTCGGATTGGGCGTCGTCGTCGTCACCATCGTTCTCTCCAGTCTGCGTCACGTGCTCATCTTTCTTCCTACGTCGTGCTCTCCTTCGAGAGCGTATCTGAAGATCAACGTTCTCTTTCGAGTATCGCTCTAGCATACGCAAGAACACGTGTGAGAGCTCTGTACATGCATCGAGATAGCCAAAACTCTGGTCTTTGTATGCTTTGAGGATACTGACGATCCTGTCGTGGGTTGTTTCTTCATAGAATATTCGATTTTGAATGTTGTCTGCGATTTCCTGGTCCTCTTCTAGCGAAGACTGTGCCATCTCTTGGACTGTAAGCAAGATCTGCGTGAAGCATCTCATGCTAGCATTTAAATCTTGCCATTCTTTGTTGTCGAAGCTTGTCTGCATATATCGGTTGAGAGTGATGAATGTCTCCTGGTTCAGAACGCTAGCAACCAGGCCATAGCTTTCAGCCTCGAAGTCTGTCTGGACTTTTTGATTCTTCCGGTCCTTCTCCTGCCGCGCTCGACGGCATCTCTCGGCTTGAAGGAACCAAGAGACGGTATAGAAGAATTCACGGTAGTTCACGTCAAGGAGTCGGTCAGCTTCGCGTTCGATGGCTTTCCGAAGATGTGTGAAGAGTGGGTTGAAACCAGAATCTAGAAACTCTTCAACGAAGTTCCTTAGAAGCTCGCTTGCATCAGCAGTCAATCGTACGGAGTGATCAAAGTCGTAGATAGAGTGATCCAGATCCTTTCTTCTCTGTTGCGGCTTTCTCCACTTCTTTGATTTATCCATCTTGAGTAAAGAGTTTCTACCGTCTTTCAGGTTGTCCTGACCAGATATTGCAGAGACCTTCTCATCCTCGCGCTTCACCCATATCATTGTACCAAATCTACCATGCCTTGTTGGAGCGATTTTGGCGTATTCACGGTGCATGCCCCTTTCTTTCCCTAATACGTCCTTGAGTTCTGTTGTTTTCTGGATCTTCCGCTGCTCCTCGTTCATGAAGAGCTTCTCCACATCAACACCTTTGATGAGATTGAAGATAATCTCCAATAATATTACGTCTTGCAGGTTGAAGTCCTCGCCCATGTTGGAGCACATGGTTAGAAGCAGGGCGAACACGTCCTGCTGTCGGAAGGCTTCAATTGTGGCAGATCTTGAGACCTCGTTGTCAAGACCTTGACTTGGTAGATTGGGTAATGTTGTGATAACGGAGATATTTCTAAAGAAGTAAAGCATCAATTTGATAATACCTTCATCTCTCGAGGTTCGATCGTCCTTAGAGGTCGCGATTGACGGCAGGCCAATGCGTACGATAATCCGAAGAATACTTGATCTGTCATGACAAAGAGCTCCAGCCTTGTACCGCACGTGTGCTTGTTTTATATATGGTGTATGGCGATGATGATTGACGGTCATTCCTCCAGCGTGCTCGAGCGGCCACGTCAATGGGACGAGCAGCTCCAAGCACGCCAGCGCAAGTCTGGCTTTTGCACGATTGTTGTCCGAATTCTCCGTCCATGCTGCTAGTATAGGCAGGAGATCCCCGTTCACAAGATTTGCTTCTGCCAGGCAGCGCGCAACATCAAGCCGATTGTTCTTCTCATCGTATAGTTTGAGCCAGCGCTTGAGATCGCGCAGACACGCCAAAGCGTCATCACCGAGCACGTAGTTACCGGTCTCATCTGCTTCAGTGCCACCGAGCTGAGTCTGTATCAGTGGTGCTTCCTTCAAAGTATTCCTGTCCGTACTTACAGCTGTGACGAGACTATAGACATGGGCACGAACTTCAGGGTCGACAGTCTGTGCTTTGTCAAAAACATGGTGGGACTCAAGACCAGTGTCCTGATCAGACATATCTGCGATACTCACAGAATGAACGCTATCTCAGCGCAATCGTCATTAGCACATCGCGAGTCCGAAATACTAAAAATGACCGTTTACGGAAGACGCGTTGACGCGACAAAGTGCGGAAAGCTTCCGTCTCCGCCAAAGCCGAGGCACAACATGCATGCTTCAGCTGCTTTTTTTCTTCCTATTGTTTCTATTCTCTTGTACTTGAGTTGAACGAAGATGCTTATTCCTTGCAGCTTGATTAGAAATTTGTGCACCAATATGTTTTTGTCTACAGCAAGAAGGAAAGCAGCGGCTACAAGATTGTCTGCTTTGACACGCCAGTTCTCCTCATCGCCTCGGACAATGGCTTTCGAGGTCAAGAAACTCGGGGTCATTGGTGCTGGACAGATGGTTCGATATAGCTTATCAATAGAGATGCTTCACAACACTGATGTCTACAGGGACTTGGTATAGCCCTTGTTGCAGCCCAGAAAGCCGGGGTACCAGTCACACTGGTGGACAACTCACAAGCCTCCCTAGACAAGGGCATGAAATTCGCAGACAAGCTCCTCGAAAAGGATGTCTCTAAATCAAGAATCACACAAGAAGTCGCTAACGAAACAAAATCCCGACTAAATCCTACCAAGAGGATGGAAGACCTCTCAGACATTGATTTTGTTATCGAAGCAGTGCCAGAAATACCTGACCTCAAAAAATCAATATTCGCTCAACTTGCTACAATCTGTCCCTCCCATGCCATTCTCGCTACCAATACCTCCTCAATCTCCATTACAAAGATAGCAGCCGCTACGACGAAAGACCCAACGGACACCTCTACCTCGTCACGGGTTATAAGCACGCATTTCATGAACCCCGTCCCAGTACAAAAAGGCGTAGAAATCATCTCCGGTCTACAAACCTCCCAGTCCACAGTTGACGCCGCCCTGGAACTTTGCAAGCGCATGGGGAAAGTTCCATCCATCTCTGCCGACTCACCCGGCTTTCTAGCCAACCGAATATTGATGCCATACATAAATGAAGCAATAATATGTCTGGAGACAGGAGTCGGGCAGAAGGAAGATATCGATAATATCATGAAGAACGGGACCAATGTTCCAATGGGACCGTTGCAATTGGCGGATTTCATCGGATTGGATACTTGTCTAGCTATTATGGAGACACTACATCAGGGGCTGGGAGACAGCAAATACCGACCGGCAGTGCTGTTGAGACAGATGGTGGATGCAGGCTGGTTGGGAAAGAAATCCGGCAAGGGCTTTTACGACTATTAAATATAATACATAGCCTAACTATACTTCGAGTTGATCGCTCTCGACAGAACTATCCATTTATCTACCCTCTGCTTGGGCTTGTCATTATTCGACTACCCTGACTATCCTGATCATGCTTTAGTTCTTGGAGGGTAGCCCATCCCTGCCCGGTCCCAAGTTCATTAATGGAATTTGGTGGCCGTCTTGTCTCCGGGACATCTGCACAACCTGGAAAATGCTACCATCTAAGCACAAGAGTCGAGCTGTATAATACAGCCCAGTTTTTGTGACCCCTTTGATCTTGCCCCGGCGGCCACCAAAACCCGTCAATGGCCACGAGCCCCTGTTACTAAAGAGGTAATTGCTTGTGATTCGATTAAACCGTTGTGCAAGATCATTCTCTGGCTACCGCGCAAATGGCTGGCCCAGCACGGTGTAAGAGAATCGGAACGTATTTCCTCACAGTAGCAAAGTCAACCACACCAAGTCTTGTAGACTCATCACAGTCAAGATAGTTCAGTGTTCGGACGAGAGAAAGCTACAAGTCTCCACCCGTTCAAGGTGGATCATATCCAATATACAGGACACACGCTATACAAAACTATGCAAGGACGAACTCCGAAAAGCCTTACAACCAATCCAACTCCTTATCTCGCCGCGAACCCAAACAAGCCCCCCATATCCACCCACTGCCTCCCACACTTCCTGAGATAACCCTCCACCACCTCCCTCATCGCCCCAAAGAAAGCCCGGTTACTCTCGGCTAGCACCAACACCCTCTCCCTCACGTCGTCAAACTCCTTGCCTCCTGACCTGACCTTCTCCTTCGTCTTATCCACATCCCACAGTCCGGCAAAATACAACAGTTGATTATAGATCCGCTTCTCCGAGTACTCGTAGCCCATTCGACCGAGACAGCCCTCGGCTCGACCCCTGTGGCCTAGACAGCGATGGCCGTACACGGAGATCTGGCGGGTTCGGTTGCCGCACGAAGGGTCGTCGCAGACTAGCCAGCCGGCGTAGTATTGGGCCGTTTGAGCTCGGATTTGCGATTCGAGTTGGGCGATGAGCGAGATGCTGGAAAAGGGCTTTTGGCATGAAGTGTTGGTGCAGATGAGTCCCGTGGGGGAACACATAGAGGTGGAGGCACAGAGGCCTTCGAAGATGGCGCTTTCCTGGCACGATCTGCAGCGGAGGGTGAAGCGTGCGGCATCTTGGAAGCGAACACTCTCGGGTATCTGGGACTCGAGCGGAAATATCTCGGCGTTCTGCTGGTTATTGCTGCCGGACGTGTTGATCTGGTACTTTCTCGTGTCGAGGCCGAGACATTCGGCGAGTCGGACTGAATCGGTACCTGGGATTGGTGCGCATAGACGCTCGATAGGAGGGAAGATCTGCTTCAATAAGTAGTACTCAATGTCAGGTTGCAGACCAGAGTCCGCCTTGAGGACGTCTTGGGGAGTATAAGATCGTTTAGGGGCTGGAAGACCCTTGGTTTGATCATCACCCATGGTCACAATGTACGCCATTACATCGTTGACTCTGATGGTCTTGCCTCGTGTGATCTCCCGCAGTGCAACTTGTACTTGAGGCATTGACTCAGCGTTCGGATACTCGTTTGGATTTTTGCCAAGTTTCTGAGACACAGTCAGCTTTATAGCGCTGGACCACGAAATACTGAACTTACGGTGTATATGATGTACTTCTGAGCCGGTACAGCGTTCTCCCTCATCTTCCCTGAGATGTCTCGCAGATACTCATGAATTTTTTCAAGAACGAGTTCCGGATCGTCGCCCGACAGAATCTCGTTCAGCAACCGCTGCGAGATCTCTTTTGACAGGCCGCAATACTCACGTCGCCTCATATCAAGGCCTTTGACTTCCAGTTTGTCCACAAACTTTCCATCAACTTCGACCATGTTGATCGCGGCATACTTCTTTTTCGCATGCAGCAGTAGACGGCGGAAAATGTTGTCTATATCGATCTCAAGAAGGCCATACTGAGCGTTCACAGATCGCTTGAATTCGTGTCCCATCTTCAAAGCTTCAGCCATGTTATTGGCGTTGGTGTTGATCATGACAGAGTCGGTATCGCCATATATGACCTGCAGCTGGCTGTCTTCTGCCAGTTTCTTGGTGCTTTGCAGGATCTCCCGGCCCTTGAAGGTGGTGAGCATGGCCAGTGGGCGAGCATAAAACCGGGATTGGGTATATCCTAAACAACCGTACATGGAATTGGCAGTCAGTTTCAAGGCCATTTGCTTGGTATCCCATAAGGCTAATTGCTCAACACTTGCGTGCTTATCCTTCATAAGCTTCTTTACTTCCCTTCGTCGGTTGACCAGCGTCGCAATGAGCTTGGGAAGTACGCCCGGTGCTTGGCTGACAGGAATCTCAGGTATCTTCTCTTCATTCTTATTCTCCGAGTTCTCGGACCGATCGACGGTGGTGAAGCATATATTGAACTCCTGGATGATGCTTGGGTACAGGCTGTTGAAGTCCATGACCAGGATGTACTTGTCATAAAGTCCCTTCTCTGGCTCGAAGACTAGACCACCTTTGTACTTGTCCTTCTTCTTAGTATCCGCTTCTTCCTCACCATCCGCAGGCTCCTCTTCCACTTTCGTCTTGCTCTTGCCATATATCTTGTCAGGACATATGTACTTATTCCGGTGGAACTCGTGAAGCAGAATGTACTCGTTGCGTTCTGCTCTTGTACCGCTGAGCGTCCTGGCCCACGAGTTTCCGGCAAGGTTTGTCAGAACTTTGGTGAGAGGAAGCATTTGCAGCTTCAGGACCAATGCGGCAACCAAGAATGTGTCTGCATCACAGTGAGCAACATAGTCCAGAAGTCCATCCCGGGTCGTGGCCCATGTCTTAAGCACAGCTTCATTGTCCAGGTCACGTCTGATACACTCTGGACCGAGGTAAAGTTGACACATTTCGGTCAAGCTCCACTGTTGGCACTTTGTCATTAGAGACTTGCCCATGTCGTTCGCTAGGTCGCACATCAATCGTCCAGCAAGAAGATGTCTTTCAGCGAAGAAAGAGCTGCCACCTTTGTTGAAGTTCTTGGGCCAATCTCCGCGCTTCATCCTCCCAATTCGATGCCAGCCAGGGGTTTTCTTTTCACGTATACGGTTCAGCAGAATACTGTAATCGACCTCTTGAAGCTGAAAGCCCATGAGAACATCTGGATCGGTTCTCTCGAACAGAGCAAGGAATCTGCTGAGCAGAAATTGCTCGCTCTTTTCGAGTATCAGGTTTCCACGCTGCTTCTTGCATTCAGCCGCGAATCCCGTTGGGTATGATGACGATGATGGCCGCATCACAGTGAATGTTGTTGATGGCAATCTCTCTGGCGGTGTCGGGTCTGTCAACGACACATCCTCATATACTCTAGCACTGACCATCAGTATTTCTTGCTTGTTTTCCTTTACATTTAGCTGTGTCCTCAAGGCCAGGCTCATCAGTGTGAGTCGTGGCGCTTCAAGGTCTTTTGAGTCCGGAATCGGTGTGATTAGCGATGGCTTTGTGACTGCGCATTCTAGCTTGCACCAGGACGCATTGTTAACAGCCGTAAAATCAGCATCCTCGATCCGGAGCCAGCATGGACCCATAATATTCCTATAGAGCACGAATTGCTCGAACAGAGCTGTGTTTGTGCCAAAAACCCGTGAGAAAGTCTCACCTTGGGATTCAAGGGGAAGTGCCTGCTTGTCGTAGGGATAGAGAAGTTTGAGATATTCTGCTTCTTTAGGGATATTTGGGAGCTCAAAAGCGTACTTTCGCGTACACGACTTGATCTTGTGCATGCCCACTTTGAGCTTTGACATTAAGGCATCAACCTCCTGGTACACATCATTCATTTCGACTTCTTCGGTAGTCTCGCGACCATTACGGTGCTTGTACTTCCGTGGTAGAAAATACAAGTTGCGGAGAACATTGTCGACTTTGATGAAAGCACTGACATACTTCCCGGTAGCCTTATCCTTGACTTTGCCAAAGAGACAGAGGCTGCCGTTGACCTCGGTATAATCCATCCAAAACATTTGTAGACTACCATCATCTTCGACAGCATCTTGGGGTCGCATTTTACCAAATGTTCTGCTATCTGAAGCAGGACTGCTAATGATGTTTAGCTTTGCCGTGATGTTCTTCCATGCTGAAGCATCTACATCAGTAATCGGAGGCAAGGTCGGAGACGAATTGTCAGGAGATGGCAACCCAAAATTCTGGATCTTGAGAGGCGGTCGACTAGCCTTCATGTTGATGTTTGAGGTCGTGGCCCCCTCGTCTCCAAAGGCTTGTGCGACTTCCATGAGATCATCGTCCTCCTCCTCCTCTTTTACTTGAGCTTGTGATTTCCTTGCGACTACTTTGGCGATCGGCGACGAAGGTAATGGATCGGTCATTGGCACGTTATCTTCATCTTCCATTGAATTGAAAATGCCGTCATCGTCCTCGAAGTTTGGCTGCGCTGGTGGCGTATCAACCAGCAGGTCCGATTTATGCTGTACCTGACGTTCCTGAGTGAGTGGAGGTGATAGAACACGGATTTTTCGACGCGTCGCGGACTTGATAGCTTTCCGAGCGTAAGAACGAGCAGGTATAGCGTTCGAGTCTACCTCTCCCAGAAGGTCTGCCATGAAAGCTTCATCTTCAGCCGTTGCCTGCACCTACCGAGCAAAATCAGCAATGATCGCGTCGAACACTCAGACCTCCTTACTTTGGGTTTTGGTGCAGCTGTTGTCGGGCCATTATTGAAGTAATTCATGATCTTGTGATTTGTCTTTTCGTTTTTCTCCTGATCTTCTTCGCGTTTGCGTTTTGCTGCTTTGCCTTTTAAGGGTACGTCACCTTCATCCTCACTGCTGTAGTACTGTCGCTCCGCTTGCCATTCCTCGCGACCGTCGTCAGCATACCCTTCTCCTTTGTCATCGACGACAAAATCATCTTCATTGAGTCGACCTCTGACAACTTTCTTGTAACCTTCCTCGTCGACTTCATCGTAGATGGCTCCCGGATCCTCAACCTGGTAACTGTCAAGACGCTTCTTGCCTGAGGCTCGCAGCGCTCGGAGTTCTGCAAACTTCTCTCTTTTGGACATTTCGAAGTTCAAACAGACAGATATTACAGATGCAATTATCTGAGGGCCATCCGAGTGGTCTAAAAATATGAAGGATAGAATACTGGTAGGAGGCTGGAATTGAAGAGGGGACTTTGAGACGCGACCTTACGTAGTAGTACACGGAAAACGCGAATCCCTGCAAGCTTCCTGCAGTCTCTAATCCCAATTTGAAGAAATCACTTGGCATTAGATTGTCACTGTACGTGTTTTTGAGCTCAAAAGTGGATAATGGGTCAGAATCGGAAGTCTGAATTGTCTACTTCTGCCTTTCGCGTTCTGCTCACAAAACATACTGCAAGCCAAGATGGTAGGCATGGTGGAGCAAATCATCAATGATGACTTCTCTTCTCAAAGGCCACCAAGGCTCTGTCTCGGGGTCAATTTACAGCAAGACCCTGCAGTTAGAGACTCATTCTCCGGACACGCTCACGCATAGCTGGTTTACCGAGATTTTTCAGTTCATTTGCTTGATCAAAGCATTGATGTTATCCTCTCGATTGCCCAAATCACCCCCCTTCGAC
>QQTW01002147.1_pt1 | contig 14203 bp, 11 predicted proteins | sample 1904831 | NCBI WGS metagenome assembly QQTW01 (sample SAMN09435610, study PRJNA476489) | Subsurface metagenome, whole genome shotgun sequencing project. | reverse complement strand
TTTGCGATCGCCGGGAGATATTCTTTCTCTTTCGCACGGTAATACTCTTCTGCAAGCTCGAGGAATGACGGCTCTTTCTTCTCTGATGTTGATTTCTCGGTGGTTGGCATAGCCTGAGACCGACGACAAGAGGAGCGGGATGCTTGTTAGTATATGACGAGCGGCGGGGGATCTGCAGGGACCTCTTTCGGAGAGGGGCGGGATGACGTCGTTGGGCCACGGAACGCGCGGGGGGAGGCCACGCATTTGTTGCTGGACGTCTGGGGGAGCAACCTTCACCGGGTAGTAAATCGAGCTTGTCGAGCATCTCGAGCTTTTACATGATAGAAACATGGTGAGCGTCCACTGATCACGATCCAAGCGACTCAATCAGTATTTACACGGCCGTTTCAGCCCGCCAGCAACGCTACCCGGAGCTAAATCAAACGCATCATTGCGTCTCTCCATCTCTTTAGTATTCTTATCCATCCCACCTAATCCAGCGGAATCCCATCATACTCGCCGTATCCCAGCGCGAGGTTCATATTCTGCAGACACTGGGTAGCGGCGCCCTTGAGCAAGTTGTCGATGGTCGCGTTGATGACGACCCGCCTGCCGCTCGAGTGGACCGCGAAGCCGCCGACCTCGATGCCGTGCTTGCCCGAGATGTTCTTGACCAGCGGCGGCTCGCCCGTCACCTTGATCAGCTTCTCGCCCGCGTAGCGGTCCTGGTACAGCTGGCGGATGTCGCGCGACTGCAGCTCGTGCTTCAGCGGGATGTTGATGGTGTGCTGGTGTGGTTGTCAGCAATCAGGAAGAGAAGGGAAGTGAGAGATATGTTTACATGGATTCCTTGAAACCAGACCGCAACGTGCGGGATAAAGGCGACGTCAACGCCCAACTGTGCCGAGATCTCCCGCTCGTGTATGTGGTCCGTGAGACTGTACGGGATGAGGTTGTTCTTGAGGTTCTCGACGTCGTTCTTCGGGCTCGGCTTCGTGCCGGCGCCCGAGTAGCCCGACACGCCAAAGACGGTCGGCTGGCCGCCGAGGAACTCGAGAATCGGCGCAATGCCGATCTGCGCGGCGGTGGCGTAGCATCCCGGGTTCGAGATCCGCGTGGCCTTGGCTATCTTCGACCTGTTGACCAGCTCGGGGAGCCCGTACGTCCAAGCGGAGTCGAAGCGGTAGTCGGCGCTGAGGTCGATGACGACCGTCTCCTTGCTCGACTCGTTGATGGCATCCACGAACGGCTTGCACACGCCGTTCGGGAGCGCCATCACCCAGCAGTCGATGTCGCCCCGCTCGGCCATCCGCTTCACATCTTCGGGGCTGAGGTTTTCGTACGTGATGTCTCGTTTGTCGTAGCCCTGTAAGGCTTTACCCGCCAGCTCCCGCGAAGACACATGCCGCAGATCCATGCTCGGATGCCGGTTCAGCAGGTCCACGAGCGCTTGGCCAGTGTATCCACGCGCGCCGATGAGCGCGACGCGGGCGGGCGTGTCTCGACTGCTGTTCTTGATGCCGAGCGGAGGATTGGGGTTGGTAGTCGTGGCATAAGTCCGTACCGAAGATACGGGAAGCGCGCGGTTGGAGTGCTTGTTCCGCCATTGGGTGCGTGTTGCACTCCATGTGGAATATGGCCGGTTCTCCTGCAGTCTTTTCGCGCCGTCTCTGATGCGTGTTGCGGAATCCGCAGCCCGGTTGAGCTGCGATTCGAGGTTCATGTCTCCGAATATCTGCCGACCGTGCCGGGTGAACTCTGCCATGAGCTCGCGGACTTCTTCAGTATCCTCCAAACCGTACCAGAAGAGCACCTCGCCGCTCTTGGCCAGGCTTCCGTCGGCCTTGTCGAAGAACCAAGTCAGGTTCTCGTCGTCTTGCCTCACTGTCCACATCAGCCGCGGGAAATCCTTCTTCAGGTTCTGGAAGATGTTGTCCGCAATGTTGGTGAGCCAGCCTGACCGGGTGATGGTGAAAGTCGCAAGCTGAGCTATACTGGCCCCTTCCTCCGGGGGAAACACGATGCCTAACGCATCCATCGGTTCGTCGAAATATGCTTTGAACGGACGCTTTTCTAGTCGCCGCAGGTAGTTGTCGACAACGGAATCTGAACCGAACCCGGCTCTTTCCCTGATCAAGACTTGCTTCAGCTTTTCCATGTTGGTAATCTCTTCGATGGATGTGGCAGAGTGGATCTTATTTCCTCTTCTAATCAAAGTCCCTGCGCCGGTATCGGTGAACAATTCCTTTTCAAGATGCTCCGGATGTATGATGACCACGCTCGACGTCCTCGGCAAGTCGTCAAGCAGCTGCTTCATCTCCTTGATCTTCAGCCGGGTGCCGTGACGCACCCACCATTGAGTCATGAGATGGTCATACTCCTCATCCAGGTTTATCGCGGAAATCTTTTCTTTGGTATCTCCGTTGATCAGACCGCCCTTTTCTGATAGATAGACAATCTTCAGGGGCTGCAGTGCTCGCGCCAGCTCTCCTGCTGCAACGTCGGCATTAACATTCAGCACCTGTCCTTCTGTAGTCTCTGCCATGGACGTCAGAATGGGTAGAAAGCCGTCCCTTATCGCCGCTTCAATTGGGGCCTTATTGACGTCCGTAATCTTCCCCACATACTTCCACTTCTCTTTGTCCAAGTAGTCCGCGGTCAGCACACCAGTCGTTACAGGTCGGGCACGCACGCCGAGCGCCTCTAGCGACTCCACCAGCTTCAAGTTCTCCTCGAGGAACAGCTTCCGCGCAACGCCTAACGTCTTCCCATCCGTGACCCGTATCCCTTCTTCAAACTGCGGCTCGACGCCCGCCTCCTCAAGCAGCTTGTTCAGCTGCGGCCCGGCGCCGTGCACGATGACCGGATACAGGCCCATCTGATTGAGATGTCTGAGCGCCAGACACAGCGTCTCGAGATGGTCGGTCAGGATCGCGCCGCCCACTTTGATGACGGCGAACTGCTGCGACGCCACGGAGCTGAACTGCGCCAGGTACTGCTCGACCTCCCGCTTGGAGCCGATGTTGTTCAGCACGTGGATCACCGCCGACCGGGCGGTCAGATGGGACTCGTCGGAGGCGGTCGCGAAGAGACGCCTTGCAGGGGCAGTGGTGCTTCCGGGACCGGGCTGGTGTGAGACGCAGCTTGCGTGCGAACATGCGGGCAGTAATCGTTTCGTAGAGCGGATTAGGGGAGATGAGCCAGAGAGGCGGAGGAGGCATTTTGCTTTGGACGCCATTCTGACCGGCTACTCAATTCAGTGACGTGGGAAGGGAATAGTCGATACAGGAATGAAGAATATGATGATCGGGAGTCTATTTCTTGCAATTGGCTTTTGCGAACTGTCCTACTGAAAGGTAATGAGCATCGTAGCACCTCATAGAAACAAGGAGCTGTCTAGGAGGGGTGTGAATGGAGTATCGCGATTTCTTGGTGGCCGTCGTTCGGCGGGGAATTCGATAAACGTCAAAGTTTTCCTTAGCTGTGGGTAATCAGTTGGTGGGCCCGATAACTGATAAAGGTCACGGCTCAGCTTCGGTTAAACTCTGATGAGCATCAGGAAGCCCAACCAATATCTCCTTACTCCGTACTACAGGCATGTTTCTATTGTCGCCGATGAGGAAAGTAGTGCTAGAAGGTTGGTGACCTTACAGATTTGGAAGGACGGTTGACGCCCAGTTAAAGACTTTCACCGTTCCAAGTCAAGAGCGGTTGTATCGACTCACCAACAGGTAAGCCACGCAGGGAGTACACACTGTTTCAAGGTTGGATAAAAGCTCAATCAGACGAAACTGATTGAGTCGGCTCTTTTGGTTCAATACACACCACCGACAAAGCATTTCTATCGGCGATCGCCCCAACCATTCACAACGGGTGGTTGGAAGCGCGTGAGACACGAGACCCCAGAAGACGCCTCTTTGGCAGCCGTGGAACCAAGACGATTGCATTGCTTCGCCAACTCTGGATTTAAAGCTGGATTATACAACGACCCATGTCAAACCCTCAAAGCCATGCATAATACACCATGGGTAATTCAGCACGTCAACGCCGTCGGTCATTGAACCCCCGCAAAGCCTTCACCAAAGGGCGTGTGGCGATTAGCGCGTGTAGATCACCGAGGGGACAATGATGATGACAAGCAGAATGACGATGCCGGCTATGATGCACATGCGCATACGCATGTCGGCCCACCACATCTGTTGGTTGTTAGTATGAACTGTCCCATGGGTTGTGACGGAAACACAAGAAGATCTTGAGAGGTTGACTTGAGCAGTCAAGAGAAAAAGGTGATGTGGATGTTATCTGTGTTGATAAACAAGAGGATAACTGACCTGCTTGCGGACTCGGTTCGCCCCGCGACGGAAACCTTGAGCTGAAACTGCTAGGTTGTCGGTTTTGTCTTGGAGTGAGTCGAGGCGTGCGCCGCGCTCGGAGACTTTGTTGATGTTATCACGCATGATGCCAACTGTGCTGTCGATTTCCTGTAATCGACGTGTTAGCTTCATGATCCTGAACAAGGAAATAAGCATATCCAGCAAAGCGCTTTGCTCTCTTTCGAAAAGCATGTCAGGAGACCGTTTCCGAGAGCCAACCGTTTAACGAAGGCCGTCGCTGAAGTGAAGATCTTGCGTTCTTATATTACTTCAGCGGCCGATATTCGCGTGTACTAGTAGTGTTCACTGATAGATGGCATTGTTGAGGTTGACATGATACCGGCTGGCGCAAGTTTGCCACAACGATCTCCTTGAGCAGTTGAGGCCGCCGAGCGCACCAAACAGCAGCCGAGAGCCATCTTCCATAACAATGCAGAAGCATGACACCGGGGTGAAAGGACTGGAGACCTACAGCTTGAAGTGCGGCAGTGCGATGGTTGCCATTTGGGCCTGCGCTGCCGCCGCCGGCGTTGTTGCCGGCGGGAATGTAGGGGTCGTACGGCTGTTCGCGGTCGGCCATTTGGGATAGTGTGTTGAGCGGCTGTGCGGTGAAAGATGAGATTCAGCAGAAGGTTGCTGGTCCGCACCGGCGGCTCTTCGAGTGTTGGTTGCTGTGTTGAGCGATGAAAGCTGGTCGCTCAGATGCCGGTCGGCGGCGAGAGCGTTTAATCCGAGGAGCTATCAAAGGTGGCTTTGTCAGATGTGAGGCTGAGCGGATTTGCGTTGCCGCCGAGCAGAGATAGATGCCGTCGGACTTACAGTGTCTGATTGTAGTTCAGTTTCGACGACGGAGGATGAGTGAAGGTTTCCTTAAGAGTTAGATCGGAGCGTTGGAATGAAGACTACGACAACTGCCACTTGTGAAAGTTGTGACATACGCGGTCGGTACGGAGAACCCGGTAATTTACATCCCATCCTACAGTTCACGTGACGGTGGCTTCAGCCAAGCAACGGACATGGTCCTGACATGTACTCCGTACCAGCATCGCACCTATTTATGAGGGATGTTATACAGAATGCAGAATCAATCATATCGTTACTCGGAATTCATATACATACATATATGTTCGAAAGAAGTAGAACTGAATGTACATATATAATACTAGTCCATCGACGAGATTCCACAGCCGCGCTACCGGATGAGATACATTGCTATTTTAAGGTGATGGCTAGGGCTGTGAGCCAAGCCAAGCTAGCTGACTTGAAATGCGGAGAGGTTTTAAAAGTACTGTACAGTCCAATACAAGCCTCTTTAAGGCAAGGACTGGCTTCGCTTGATGCCTTTTTTGTTTATTTGTTACCTTTGACGTCGCAAGACCAGTTTTCCCCTGAGAACCTGCTTTCAGTGTCTTGGATCTCGTCGCCGTCGCTCCGCTCATTATCCTCACCCACAGCCATAACCACAACCACGTTGCTTCTCACACTCGCTCACCACAAACTCGACAGCCGCCGCTTCCATCTACTCCGTCTTGCTGCTCTCAAGTGCTGGTCATCAACAGTCGCTTCCGTCGAGCCAGCTGTTTGTGCTACCTTGCAGGCCATCCCTCCTTGGCCTGGTGGCGTCCTGACGATAGACTCAAACCCAAATCCTTGCGGGCGGTCGCATTTTCGGTCAGGAGCACATCCATGATATATATTCGACGACTTTAATCACATCTTTTCGAGATAATCTTGCTTCGCTGGCAACCTCGATATCACTGCCGGCATTGACAGCGTCATTGACTTTTGGTTCGGCAGGGACAGCATAATATTGGGATAGCACAAGATGAGGTTTTCAAGGTCACTCGCAGCGGGCGCTTGCGCCGCGCTCTTGGGGACGCAGTCGGTTTTGGCGATCGAGTTGGACTTGAACTCTCCGGGTGCGTCGAGAAGTCAAAGGGGGAATCCACTGAGATTGGGACGTGGGACTGACTGTGAAAATGAACAGACTCCATCAAAGAGGCCGCGAAAACAGCAGCTGCCGGCATGGTCAAATACTATACTGGCTATCGGCCAGGCGACGTTCCTGGCAATCTACCTGAACCATACTACTGGTGGGTCGCAGGTGCCATGTTCGGCTCATTAATCGATTACTGGTATTACACGGGAGACGACCAGTACAATGCCATAACGGAGCAGGGCATGATGCATCAGGTCGGACCGAACAACGACTTCATGCCGCCGAATCAAACAAAGACCCTAGGTAACGACGATCAAGCCTTCTGGGGCATGGCCGCAATGGAGGCTGCCGAAGTCGGATTCCCGAACCCTCCCGACGACAAGCCGCAGTGGCTGGCGCTCGCGCAAGCCGTCTTCAACTCGCAAGTACCGAGATGGGATACGCAGACATGCGGAGGAGGCCTGAAGTGGCAGATTTTCACTTTCAACAACGGCTATAACTATAAGAACACCATCTCGAACGGCTGCTTCTTCAACATCGCCGCCCGGTTGGCTAAATACACGGGCAACACCACCTACAGCGACTGGGCCGAGAAGACTTGGGATTGGACTACTACCATCGGCCTCATAACCCCGGACTATCAGTTCTTCGACGGTTCTGATGATACCATCAACTGCACAGAGATGAACCGCATCCAATGGACATATAATGCCGGTGTCTACCTGTACGGAGCAGCCGCAATGTGGAATATAGTAGGTTGCGTGCGATTGCATCCCGCTGACATCGACTGACTGTATCGTAGACCGAGTCCGATGTCTGGCGTCAACGCGTCCAAGGCATCCTCGAGGGCACAAGCATCTTCTTCTCTCCCGAGGTCACCAACGTCATGTACGAAGTCGCATGCGAGCCGAACGGCAAATGCGATGTGGACCAGCGCTCGTTCAAGGCCTACCTCTCCCGCTGGCTGGCCGCAACCTCTAAAGTCGCGCCGTGGACCGCAGACTTCATCATGCCGAAGCTGCAAGCGTCGGCGCAGGCGGCAGCGGCACAGTGCGTCGGCGGCGACGACGGCAAGCAGTGCGGTCTGAGGTGGACGGTCGGCGGCGCCTGGGACGGCAGCTTGGGTGTCGGCGAGCAGATGAGCGCGCTCGAAATCATCCAGTCGAACCTCATCAACACCGTCTCCGGCCCGCTGAACCCGGACACCGGCGGCATCAGCAAGGGTGATCCTGCTGCCGGGTCGAACAGCCAGGGTGGCGACGGTCCCTCCCAGCTGAATACCATCACGACCGCCGACAAGGTCGGCGCTGGGATCCTGACCACATTGGTGCTGGCCACTATCCTCGGCGGAGCCTGGTTCATGATAGCATAAGCGTGCTCGAACGAAATGGTACTACTGTGCATACTGTTTGGTTTTACTTCCTCTCTTTTTGGTTGGTCTGCGAATCTTCGTCCTCTTGTCCAGGGACTTGCTGTACTTGGGAGGCCTGCGTGGTGTTTCCCCCGGATCTATCCTTCAATGCATCGAGCTTCAGCTCAGAAATGTATCTGAGCACGCATCCTGCATTAAGAATTGATCTATTATTGATGCTCTCTTCAAGATACTTTGGCCGGTATGCTGGTCGGGAACCTTCTTTGTCACGCCAGTTCGAAGACTATCCCACTTCGCTACGGGCTCTCTTTGGTTCCCAGATGAATGCAGGCGAGTTAAATTGACTTGGTCGACAGTGTTTAGGTGTCTGATCAGGTCTCATGCCTCGCCAACATGAGCGCTGCTTGGCTGCTTTGACTTCCTAGACTGTTGATAGGTGGTAGTAGCTCAATCTGCTATGCTGGTTCAGCCCCTTGAATCGAATTAAATGAATCATATGCCACCTGCTTGCCGTCGAGCCTGAAAACAATCTATTGGGTATGAAGCACAAATAATGTGCCTCTCTGAGTCGAGTGAAGCATTTTATACATGTTAACTCCCAAAGACGCCAACGCTATGCGAAGAATGTGCACCCATCACTCTCCCAGTACGTCTTCAACTGACAGTCGAAGACGTTGGGCCGACTACTTCCTGTCCAACGCCGGATCAGGCTCGACAATAGGCGCATCCTCACGCCCCTTTGATCCCGTCGCAGCAGCCTGAACAGCAGCGCGCTTCTTCTTCGCGATCTGGTTCGCATGCGAATGGGCAATGCCCTGACCAAAATTAGCCACGCGCAAGCCTCTAGTCCTCTCCGTCCTCTTGTCCGCGCCACCATTCCCGTTCTTCCCATTCAGACCGCCCAGCAACGGCGCCTCCAGCCCTCTCCACGACGCAGGCCCGCGCCGGACGCTCTCGCCCCACATGCTGACGCGCTGCACGCGCCGGAGCTTCTTCATCGCGCTGACGCACACGATCACGGTGAAGAGCACGCACACGGCGGAGACGGCGCCGAAGCCGATGTTGGATTCTTCGAGGAAGTTCATTAGGTTCATGCCGTAGAGCGCGGCGACGAAGGTGCCGGCGCCGAGGCCGAGAGTGCCGATGCTGAATTTTAGGTCCAGAAGCATCAGGCTGTTCCGGTTCGCGTCGAGGATGGCTTTGACACTGAGGGGTAAATTAGCATCAACGTACGGTTTGCGAAGAATTCCAACACAGAGATCCATCTACTCACATCTCCTCGGTATTCCGGATATTGCTGACCAAGTTCTCACTCGCCTGCACAATCTCGTCGCAGACCTTGTGGTAACTCTCCAGCAGCATCTCCACCTCGGTATGCTCCTGCTCGCTCCTCTGCTTGCCCGCCGCCTTCTCCGTCAAATACATAGCCGCCAGATCGTCGTCGGCCTCGAGCAGGTCGTCGATCGCGTCTCGCACCAAGCGCGCCTTCTGCTCGAACGTGCCCAGCTTCTTCGAGTAGATGAGCAGGTACCGTAGCTTGTCCCGGTCGATGTCCTCCTCCAGCTCGCGCAGCACCCGCACCACCGGCTCCCGCACGCCCTCGTACTCGCCCTCCAGCCCGCCCGTCACGCTGATGAGCACCGCTTCCAGCGCGCGGAACTCGTACGGCAAGGACCCGGCCTGCCGAGTGTCTCGCTGTCGCAGCTTGCCTTCCAGGTCGTACATGAAGACCGATTGGGTGTAGGAGTCGGTGGAGCCGAAGACGTCGAACACCAGGACTCGATTGTGCTTGATGAGAACGCGGAGGTGGAGCAGGTTGAGGAGAATTGCAGATGGTCGTACGAGAATGTGGGGGAGGAGAGAGGAATCGATTTTGCGCAAGTCGCGCGGGAGAAGGCCATACTAGGAGACCGTGACTGTTAGCATCTGAATGACTTGCTCTTATGGATCCATGGTGCCTTATTGCGAAGTTTCTACTGTATCAAATCCTCGTACCTTGGCTATCAACTCGCTCTTCTTAAACTCCCCGTTTATCAACGTGACATTCCCGGTCTCATCAAACTCGGTGCACCGCAGCTTGAGCTCGTTGGTGGGCTTCAGTATCCGTCCGAGGCCCGAGACATCGTCCAGGAAAGCCGTCAACGGAGGTAGGTCGGTATGTTGCGGCGGACATGACTTGGCCTTGTCCCTTCCAAAGAGACTCCATATGCTTGCGGTTTTGCTGGTCCCAAATCTTCGTCGCTGGACTCCTGATAGCAAACCGCACGGCTGAGAAGAAGTACTGAAGCTGCTTCTCCTAGCTTGATTCAGGAAACCGAGGTGTCTCGAGCGACATTTTCCCTCCGGCCTGACATTGGCGCGATAGGAGTTTGGCCGTCTTCCGGGTGAAGTCCGATGCAGGTCTTCTACAGAAGGATTTCCCACGGCGCATGCGGACGGACCGGCAGCGTTCCAGAGATGATTATGCGACTGAGCCCTTAGAAATCGAATTAGGGTAGGCGACGGGATCCTAATCGTTGTAGGGCTCATATCTCGCCCGAGTTGTCATACGGGCGGTTGTCTGTCGAGACTCGAAAAACTTTAGGTACGAGTCTGCATGTGTCGCTTGGCGGATCCCGATGTGACGCATCGCATTAGAATGGCACACACTGCCGTCTCCCTTTATACTCCAGAGATGTGTTGCGCCAGTCATCTGGGCCGCCTCACCTCTGACTTTGGTGCCAGACATTTCGCGCAAGCCTCGAAGCCAGGGACCACCCTGATTTGATAGGTACTGGCCTTGAATGAGGATTGACGCCTGCAGAATTCCACCTCCAACCAACGATCGAGGTCGTGGTGTGCCACCTTTACTGCTCACCACATGCCTCCTTTCTCGATGTTTGCAGATTTATCAGTATTAAACTAATTTGATAGGCATTTCATTTCTGCTCTCTTTGAAACACAGGTGAGGAGTCTTGAATAGTCTCACGAAGATGTCCATATCTGCCGCAGATTGATCAAATCAACGTATTCAAAGTCTTATATATTACTATGTACTTTTCCATCTCTTCGCTAAATGACTCTATATAACAATCAACGAGGGCGTTTGAATGCCAGATCCGCCGTCTAGCTCCTCCATCTTCATCTAATGCAATAAGAGGAAACGCGCCCTTCCCGTCGACATGTAAGGCTATAGAACCGCAAAATACCACGGGTCAACTCTTCACTCAACCGCGCAAGAGCAGCTCAACTGCATCGATGACCTGAATATTATTTTCCTTCTCCGTCACCTTCAGAGCATGACGTACCGCCACCGGCGGGAACCCCATCTCGACTATCCTCATCACTGCCAGCTCCAGACTGTCCCGCTCCTGGTCCACCTGCTGGCTGAGCATGGTCTGATGCTTGTAGAGAGCTTCGTCGATGCGTGCTAGAGCGACGTCTTGGTTCGCGCGAGGATTTGGTGGCGGAGCGCGCACCGGAGCTGGAAGGGTTGGAGGAGGGCGCGGTGAAGAAAATGGAAGTGGCACGCGCGTTTGAGCCGGAAGTGGTGGTAGAGGACGCGTCGCCCACGGGGACAGCTCGGGCGGGCGTGGTGATTGCGGAGAGCTCAGAGCGCTGAGAACCTTGTCACAGTCGCTCATTGGACGCTCCGTATCCATGGTGACCTGCTCGCACGCGCCGCTCACTTTTCGCCGTCTGATTTCTTCCCTATGGAACGCAACTCTCTGTTGCGCAATCACCCTCCTTTCTCGTTTGTTGAGAGTGGGAGAGGACCTGGCCATCACTTTCTCCTCGTACAGGCGAGAAACAGCCTCCTTGAGAAACGTGCTGCGAGAGCTGCCGTGTTCTGGGGGCGCCCAGTCTGTCCATTTCTTTTCGACACAAAGAAGAAAGACCGAGGCGTCGGAGCGTTGGCACCGTACAGCCATGTCGTGGATGGTGGATAGTCCTAGGGACATCAGGTAATATTGCCATTCCTCTACGAAACACTGTTAGGCCCATCGAGCTTGATGTGGTGGAAAGATTCATTACCTAACGTGGCTTCCGCGCCGCCAATATCGTCTTCTTTCACCCCCGTCTTGTCGTATAGGCCGTACTCGCGAGCTTGCTCGGTTCTCTGCTGGAGGCCTTGCAATAAAGTACCGAGGCAGGTCCAGAGCTCGATCATGTCGTAAAGCTGCTCGGCTGACAGTCCATCTCCGTTGCCGCGTCCGAAACACTCTGGTGCGCAAAGCAGAATGTTGCTAGACTCTATTACGTCGCTGCAAGTTGCTGTGGACAAACATGCTCGCTGGTGTGCGAGCCGACCGCCCTTGAGCCAATCCATCTGACCCACAATATCATTCTCTCTTCCTTTGCCGCATCCGAACAATTCACAAAAGCTCCATATGCGCCATAATGCATCATCGACGGGGGCCGACTCGACTTTGTTTGATGTCGCAAGCATCGAGGCTGTAGTCTCACGGAGAAAACCTTTGCAGCGTTCAAGCAAAATGTCTTTGAGCACAGAGATGATCAATGAGTCCCGCCGGTGATACTCTACGTATGACTCCGTTGTGTAGTCCGCTCGTAGTACGTTGCCTTCCCCATCTTTTTGCCCGGTGCTCGGCGGGCTCAGCTCTCGCAACTCCCAGGCTGCGGGTGACGACTTCCTAAGTGTGCTGCGTCTGCATTGAAGCTCATTGTTCTTGAAGACTCTGTAGAAAGCTCTGTTGATTGATGCAGCTGCAAATAGATCTTTGAGACTCTCGAACTGCAACAGTATGTTCAAGATGACTTGCTCCGCCGTTACACCTGCAATGGCCGCCGGTTCTCGTACTCTCTCCAAATTTGCTGCGGTGCGCGTCTGCGCAAAAGGGCATTTCCCGCGAGTAATCGTGTTCCTTCGCACAGACTTGCATGGCACAGGCGGAGGTGGTCCTTCCCCAGCCGAAACCTCTTCCAATATGAGTTTCCGATAGGAATCCGATAATGACTCCGAAGCTGAGACAATCAGTTGCCGACGTAAGTCGGCTTCAGCTCGCATCCGCGCGGCTTTGTATGAGCGGGCAGCAATGCTGCCTGATCTGCTCAAACGCGCTAGTTGATGATCAATGAACCTTTCGCTTGCTTTGCGAGCTCGTGATGTTGACCGATAATCTAACGGACTGCCGTTAGAATATTCGGTTGCAGTTGCGCTGTCCAAAAAGGACGTTTGTTCCAGACTGATCCCCAGTCCGACCTGCGTCTGTCTTTCATCACGGATTTTTCCCGCTCCGGTTGCGGTCAATCTCTCATACGGAGACGGAGGTGAAGAGTCTTCGGATAAGTTCAGGAACGTCGATATTTCGATGCTGGTCGTGGAAGATCGTCTGCTACAAGTAGAGGAGGACGAACTATCCCCGGGAGCGGAGATTGAAGAGGATGAAGAGTCACGACGTTTTGTCTCCAAATCCTGTGAAGTCTCCAAAGTGCCGATTGTCTCAGGAGAAGGGGCCTGTGCCGCATTACCAAACGGACGCAAGGGCTTCGGCCTCCGCGGAGTGACTTCAGACGCCAATGAAATACGGTGGGGAGCGGTATCGTGTGCCGGGGAGGATCTTGTTTCGAGTTTTTTAGCAGCTGTCGGTGTAAGCTTTCGCTGAGGCTCTTCGTAATATAGGGGCAGTAGTTCTCCGCCGTCCGCGAGGCTACTGTTCGGAATCACCACATGGATCCGGGGTCTGGGACTTTTTTGATTTGGAGTTTTCAGATCGCCGTTTTGCCGGACGGCTGGACTCGGTGTGCGGGGCGCGGACTTTGTTCCTTCGTGGACGCTGGAAGTCTGTCTCTTCGGTCCTGAGGCCCAATGCACCCTGCCATCCTTCCACACCCCGACAACGTTGGCCATCGCTTTCTCCTGCTTCAGTTCTTGCTTCGACTTCTTCCGCGACAGTGAGAGGGTTTGTTGGGTGAAAGAGTAAGGCAGGGTGGCATTCTGCGCAATCGGATTCGAAAAAAACGGCTCTTCCCGAATCGCATTCAGAATTTCCTCGTTTGGAGACGTTGCCATCATCTCTTCCAGCGAGACTTGAGTAGGCTTTGGCACAGCCCGAAGGACCGTCCCCTCGGTCACCGCCTTATCCCGTCGTCGTAAGCCGAGGCCTCGAAGCTTTTTCTTCGCATTGAGATGCATGGCGTTAGACCTGGAAAGACCGACAGTGTTGGAGTATTCGCGCCCTCGGCGGCTGAAAACAGAACAGCTTCGACGAGTGATGTTGGAGGGACGAATGTCAAACGACGAGCTGCCACAGGGACGCGGTGATAGCATGGCCGGAAAGAAAGACCAGACGAGAGGCAGTCAAGATTGAAACACGCAGGACATTGGGTCAAGAATCAAAAACCATGTTCACGCCTACCTTTGCGATGCTGGACTCACAAGCGTAAAATGTTAGCACGCTCGGGCGTGGCAGCTGACGTCGATATGTATACACCTACGGAACCATCGCATCCTGGAACAGGCAGGACTTTACCTAGGTAGTGAAGGCTGAGCCGGACATAGCAGACTCCGTATATAGCTGATAATAGAAGGGCGTT
>QQTW01002146.1_pt1 | contig 14205 bp, 19 predicted proteins | sample 1904831 | NCBI WGS metagenome assembly QQTW01 (sample SAMN09435610, study PRJNA476489) | Subsurface metagenome, whole genome shotgun sequencing project. | reverse complement strand
AAGAAAACGGACTCTAACACGTAGCTATGATAACGATAGCTATCTAGTCTTGATTAAGGTACTCATAGTACGACCATTTTAACTTGATATCCGTCAGCTGGCTCAGGTCAAGATCCTGCGGATTTTTTATCTTAAAAACCCACTGCGTGAACGGAGTGGGCCGCGCATGTCTCGAGCTTGGGAAGATGGAGTGCTTCGTGGTATGCTGTTCCCCATTTTTATCTTCGGTGTATCCAAACTCCCGGTGCAGGGGCGCATTGATAAAGTGCGAAATTGTGCCGTCGTCCTTGATGTCGGCATAGAGGCCGGTGGTGTAGATGTCAATGGTGACCTCCATGCTGTCTTGGCCTTTCAAAGGGTGTGCTCCTATGAGATGAATCGAGAGGCCCTTCAGACGGAACAGCGACCCTCCTACAAACGGCCCAGCGAGATTGGGGCTGTTGAGGTCGCCTTGCGGTGCGAGTGTAAAGCTGGCTTTGTCACCTCTCTTGAGTGCGGGAATCACTTCTGACGGATAATTGAGCGGAAGCTAAATTCCGATGTCAGCTTTCTCAGCATCTTCCTCAAGTGAGTGCGTAAGCATACATCTTTGACATGCATATCGCTGGTTGTGACCGCTAAGACACATCATATTAGCACACTGAGTACATTCTTGGCTGACTGCCACTTACGAGTCTGATCGTCGGTGTATTTACTCTCCGCATTCTGTACTTCTAGTTTGATTGTGGAAACATCCCGATCGTATTCTGGAATCGGCTTGAGCAGGTCCAATTTCACGGAACTATCCTGCAATGTGTAATACTTGAAGGCGAGGCATGCGTAGCGGAGCTCGATGACGACATTTGTTCTGACCGCCAGAAGGCGGTTATAAAGCAACGATTCGGCCTTCTTGACTTGGTCCTCCGCTTCTTTATATTCTTGCTTGAGTTTCTCGATGCTGTCGATGTCTTTCGCGCCAAGGCTGGCTTCAAGTTGTGCTTTCACGTATTCTTGCCCGGCTTTGACTGCCTGAGCTTGGGCTTGTGCGAGAAGAATACCGTTGAGAGCATGCTTGGAAAGCGCGAGTCGGTATTCTTTGGCGCCATCGATTTTCAGGTCCACGGCATCGGCTAACTGTGCGTCGGACTCGAGCTGCCATTGCTTCCACTCACTCAGCGAGACAATACTCGTGAGATCGGCGTCTACGTCCTGGTCGACTTCTCCAGGAGTGTCCCCTTTAGCATCTCCGTTGTTGTCGCGTGTCGGGATCTTTGCGTTTGGATTGTTTTGCAGCTTTTCCATGTCATCAACGGCCTTTTTCATAGCCTCGTAAAGTTTATAACAAGCTTCAGCCGCTTTTCCAACTTTCTCCAGGGTGGTCGCAGCCAATTTCAGCGTCTGACTGGCTTTTGCCGCTTCTTCTGCGGTTTTGACAGCTCCCGCGATCTCGCCTGGAACACCAGCGAGAGCAGCAGCGTCGCCAACGAACAGCAACCCAATCGAGGCGGCAAAAGCTGAGACTATTAGTCTCTACATTGAAATAGGTAGAATCGTTGTAACTTACCAACAATAGCTGTGAGTATACCCACGATTGCTTTCAATGTTTGCTCCTCCTTCCATTTCTCTATGCCCTCTTTCAGTCTTTCTTGGGCGTTCTCAAGAAACTTCTGATCGCCCGCAAATTGCTCCCTACTCTGGTCCACAACGTGAATGGCATTTTTGTACTTCGTCAGGGTACCGTCTCTGAGGCTAGAGTGCATCTCACTCGCCGCTTTGGACTGATCCAGCATCACTCCAAGAGCGGCCAGCTTCTCTTCGAAAGATAGTTCTTTATCCTGAAAGCGATCGTACTGGACCTGGAAATCACGGGCAGTCGTAATGCAAGACTGGAGTGTGTCCATGTACGCATCCAACGAAAGAGGGGGCATGAAGCTCACGTTCGGGCCAGTGGAAGCCTGTGCAAGCAGCTGCTGCTTCAGAGACAGAGCCGGAGCGTTGAGGTCCGCGTTGGTCGTTGTGTCCGCCGTGGCAGAAATGATGTGTGAAGCCAAAGATGCTGCCACCAAAGGCCATTGCCAGGACAACACTGTAGCAATGCGAAGCTGCGATCTCAGACTCGCTTCCAAGTCAGTACCTTTCAAGCCGAGGTCGCCATAGCTGTGGTAGTAATTAGGGTGGACATCTCCATCCTGGAGCATCAGTTCAGCACCGAGGTTGCCTGTGGATTCACCAAGGTCCAATTTCTTTGCCGGGCCATTGCTGTAAGAGTAGGTGATATCCTGATCTAAAACGGAAGCCCAGATCCTGAAGAGGCATTTACTTTTATTTTCCGGCTCGAGGGCGAGATGGATGGGTCCATCAGCGGTGATCACTCGTACAAAGAAGATGAGGTATCCGTGAGAGCGAACAGTGATAGTTGTGCTGGGTTGACTGAACGCAAGCACATCACAAACAATTGTCGCTGCCAGTGGTTTGACTTCCAAGATGTCATGAACATCAAGGTAGACGTCTCGCTGTTTCAATGTATTCTGTGAGAATATTAGTCGTCTGTAGAGATTGGGGTTTAGCAATCACGTACTGCTTTCTCCTGGAAGTCATAAGAGGATCGCAAGGGAAGGCTTTGAACAGCTGGTAAGTTGGCATAGTCTTTCCATCCCTGAGGTGAATTTGGTGGCGCTCGTGCCTCAGTCATTGCACAATCGTTCATGGGGAGCTAAATCAGCTCCTGTAGGATTGCTGTGTGTATGTTTTTGCACCCTTCTGTCAGGTATATATCCGTGTGACCGAGCTGTCTTATGGTAATAGAGCAGTGAGAATAAAATGAGCCAGGCGTACAATCAGCGGACACTTTTTCATTCAGCAAGATGAAGAACGGCTTGAGTACTCAGTCGTGCCGTACTTTGCAAGAAGCTTGGCTGCAAGAGAGCGGATTGTGTGATGTTCGCTTTGGCGTCTGCGACCTTGCATTTGCATACAAGAAGCGGGGAAAATATCATCATGTGGATCAGATCAAATGCTTACGAGAATGCAGGTCAAAGCATTGTCAGCTTATATTTGTGGGATATAAGGTGCCACTTCAGAAAATTGTCTCCTTGTTGCTTATTGTGGTCCAGTCATCAGAGATGGACAGCAATCTATTCGACGACATGCATGTCCACTTCTGTGGTGGAGAGCTGAACATAATGCGCATTGTGTTGAGCACTCAATGCTCAGCTGAATGTGTTTTTTGGTGGAGAGCTGAACATACTTCTTGTTGCTTATCGTGATCCAGTCATCAGGGACGGGCAACAATCTATTCGGCTACATGCATGCCCACTTTTGTAGAGAAGAGCTGAACATACTGAGCATCATGTTGATCACTCTTGGTGCTCAGCTGAATGAAGCATTGAACATGACAAGAGTCGATGCAACTTTTGATAGTGGCGAGCTGAAACCTTGACAGTTGGCCTGTTAGCGAGCTTTTTATTGAACTTTGATGTTTATGCGGGAGCAAAACATGCATTCAAGGTACATTGTGGACTCCTCTGCCGATAACCGTTTGTCAAGCTAGGCATTATGGGGAACATACAGCATGAGGCTGTGATGAAGAAAGCCGGGGCCGCCGAGCACCTCGTCTCGTGCAATTATCAATATAAATTGTGCTTCAAATGATGATAATGTTCACCAAAAATTCCTATTTCTTTGGCTTAGATTAGATTAGATAAGATCAAGATGGGATACAAGATCAGTAACAATGCGGCTTGGACACCAAACCAGCTCGTGGATGATAGCGACAAAAAGAGCTATGTCCTTCACTCCGCAGATGTCAGGTCACTCATGCAGTATGTCTGGACTGGATGTCTGCGGCCTACTTCACGTTCAACTCTGGCGCAATACCTTGGTTTCAGGGAACACGATTTGACGAGCGATTTGTGGCCCGATGTTGATAAGGTTATTGCTGAGTATGCAACGGTAAGTACATCTTCAAGTGTCTCTGGGAACATGAAGTTGCTATATGCGACGACTAGTTCCTAACCTTATTCAACAGATAACTTACACGTATTATGTAGGTCCAAGCCGATACAACAAACTTCCGCGACAAGACGTACCCAGCCATGATCGACCTGAGTACAGAGATCAGGACGTATGCCATTACCGCTGGGGGTAAAGGGACCGATTCATACCAGGGGAAAATGCTTCAGTACGCGCAACAATATCAGCAAGCGATCAAGAACGGCGATGATCCAAGTACCTTAGACGACCTTTCAAAGAAGATCAAAGCTCTGGTCCAGGCAGAGAAGAAGCAGATTGAGAAAATGGAAGATGCGTGTATTAACATCAAAACTGACGTAGGATCGTTCAAGACCGCGACGGTAGCTTCAGCAACCAACCTTACTCAACTCAGTGGAGTCTTGAAGGACGATCTTGATCGGCCAGGTGGATTGAAAGAGAAGATTGAAAAATTGAGAGAGGACGTCACCGATTTGAAGAAGCAGTATGATGCTGACGAGAAGGAGCTTAAGAAAGGTAAATGTCGCTTAGAAGCAGTCTTTTTGGTTGCTAAGAACCACTAGATCGTGCCATTCGCGACGCCGCATACGGATATATCTGGATGTATGTCCCCAGCTCTCACTACTGATCGCGATACTGTGTGGAGATTGATTGCTTCTCAGTCCACTGTGGGGTACCATCGCTGGAGCGACCGTTCTTGGCATCTACAACGATAAAATTGCCAAGATCAAGAACGACATGGAAAGGATCTTGAAGAAGGTACAGGACGAGACCAGCGAGCTGAACGCAGATCTGATTATTGTCACTGACATGACCAGTATTTCGGTAAGCCGCATCTGTTACTATCGATCTCTGAACGACCCTGACAATTCACTGACCTGCCGTCGATGTTTAGTCAGATGTGAACGCATTGGTTTCGCTCGTTGACGCAGCTCTGGGTACTCTGAGCAAAATCCAGGGCCAACTGCAATCTTTCCAGGGCTCGCTTGACGCTCTCGATACCTTCGTGGACAATAGTGGCGAGCATTACGACGATCAAGATCTCGAAGATCTCGATTTGGAGTTGATTCAAGATGAGTGGGTCACGCTTTACAATGACGGTATGTGGAAATGTGTGGCCTTCGCAAGCCAAGAACATTGTGCTAACACAGGGTCACAGTGGATGAATTCATCAAGGTTGCCTACATTGCTCAGCCCGACCTGAAGGATCTTGCTGGTGCGTTGCAGAACTTGGACAGCTACGGCAAATGAATTGTCCTTGGAGGCAGTGCGTCTTTGCCATCTTTTTCCTACATTACGCTAGTAGCTGTAGTAATGCAATGTTATGAAGTTCAATTGCCGTTGCATTTCATATGCAATCCTATCTCTACCTTCTTGGATCGCTTGTTATTGCCAACATTTCGTTGAAGGTAGCCCAGCTCACTATGCCCTAACTGCTTTCTTGATGTTATGTCCAGCTCATCAATGCAGAGCTCCGTTGTTTCTAGGTCGTAGCCGCTGAGCTCGGCGAAGCAGAGTAAATTGACGTATCTCGTGCCAAAGGCGAGATAAAAGTGTGCCACGTCACCTATTTTCAATCCCCGAACTTCTGTAGTTGTAGACAAAACTTAAATTCTGGTGTCTGGTTGACAGCTCGCAGGAGCCATCCGCTGAACATACCTTCAGTCCTGCATACTAGATTCGAGACGCTCCAGATCCCATACGCGAAGACATCGTAAGCTTCGAGATAGACAGATAGCTGAGATGTTGTAATATAATAACAACAATTCATTTGACCGGATACGAAAAGAACAATAACTGAGGTCTTAAAGATAGCTTAGTGTTCTGTAAAACTTGGGGGGCATCTTGGCGATAGAAAAGGAACGCACGCTCAATCACATTCAGATTTCCCGCAAAGGCACACAAGAATGCGTTATCACCATGCCTGCAATTGCTGTAGATGATCATCCAATATGGCAACAATGCAAGTTGGTTGACCTCTTAGGTGGACTTCTTGAGTTGGTATAAATCTGCCAGTCAAGCGGGAACAACGCCGCTAGGACTTAGTTGCCGAATGGCACACCAAGTCGAGACTCCCATCGGGTTGCTTAGCGGTGAAGAGTCGCTAACTCAACCCTAATCCAGCGATTTGTTGCATTCACTCAACTCAGCTACCTGAATTTCAGCTATCATGCACGCCTGCCTGAACTGCGTGTGTAAGCACGCCACACACACATGGCATGCGTGCGTAGCAGGCTTTATAATCTCAAGGAGCTATAAAATATGCGAAGCTGAAATTTATGGTTTACAACATACGAAAATGGTAATTTAATTGTAAGATATTGTCATCTTGTAATGTACCTCTTGCCTTCCACATACCTATTGTAGTAAAAATGGTTTCCATGCACGCGCCTCAAGCACGAATGCAGCTTCAGCTGAGAGAGTCGTCAGCATGCGGAGATCGACAACCAGAGTGTGCCTTGGCAGCACTTGTTCTGCCACGAACTGAGTCCAGTGACTGATATATTTTGGTGTCTTGAGCATAAGTGCTTTCACCTCCGCCTCCAAACGGTTCATTCGCCCAGCCTTTCGAATTCTAGCTAAGGGCTTCACAATGTCCAGATATGGCCAAAACTTCCTTACCCCACATGCCCTACTTGTTGACGGCCGCTTTCCTCTCACAGCGCAAGCTGTAATGGTCTGGTGGTCTGTGGCTAAGGTGTCATGGTGGTGCTCAGCTATCAAATTCGGGATCGAAGTATTGCAAGATAATCAGGACTCCATAGATGCATGTCCTCATTTGTCAATCGCATTCATTTAGAGGCTTACTCGTTCAAGGACCCGAATATACTGCAAGATATAACTAACCTTGCAGCCGATTTAAGTTAGATGCTTTTACCGTTGTTAGCTGCTTTTCTGATCAAGCGAGTACAGATGGATGGAAAGTTCACAACCCTAAGGGTATGCTACTTTCTTGAAACGTGAAACGTGCTGATTTGAGCAAGTCCACCGTGGCCGATGTGTTGGTAGTTTGTCGGGAAATCAGCGGGTTATCAAAGGATTTCAAGGCTAAGATTGGTATGAGCATGAATTCCTTCCATGTGGATAAAGCTAATGCATTGGCCAGCTCAAGTCTTTGTTAATCTTCGAGAAGGCGTACCAGCCAAACGACACGAAGCCGCCGGTTACTTGAACGACCTCGTATCAGGGGCAAAAGAATTAAGCACCAAAGTGAATACTCAGTGGAGTGCGATGGACCGTGGTGTCAAGTCAGCATTTGATAGCCAAGCCAAGATAAGTGATTATAGAGCGCGTTTTGAAGCTGCCTTTCCGAAGCACGACGACGATTTGTACAATCTTGGCGACGCTTTGGTCACACAGATAAAGAATGGTCTCAAGGTGCGTGGTACACAACAGCTCAGTAACCGAATAAGCTCTGACTCACTTTCATATCAGTACCTGCAGGACGCAACGAGTGGTGACCTGCAGCAAACAGTGACTATTCTTCAGTCTATTGAGGGTTGGTGACCATCGACAGTGATTGCTAGCGGAGAGTTCACGATTGCATAGGCTCATGGGAAGAGGTATCCTCGGATCTAATGTCTCTATCAGACACCATTCAATTTTCCGAAGACTCCGACCCTGCCCTCGACGACATCAATGAAGAATTGATCGATGAAATGTGGAACACGGTGCTCGACGATGGTGCGCACAGGAACTTCTCTCATGGACCGACCATATTGCTTACCTGAAACAGTGGACTATACCATAGAACACTTATTAGGGTGAGATTGAGCTGCTTTCTGCACGTTCAAAGATGATTTCTTTGTAGCTCTTGTGGAAAGATGCTCTGCCCCTCCGTTCTGTCCTGTAAGGAATAGAATAGTGTCTCAGGTATGAAAGACAAGCACCGGGGAGCTGAAAAAATGGCTTCTCACCTCGATCCTCGTTGCATCATCTCACTCGCGAAGGAAAAAACATATAGTATTTCCTTTCAGGCCGTCTCTGGTGCCCATGTTGAAGCCCTTGAGTGTCTTGTGCTCTGGCATGAACCGCTATCTCGATTCAGGACTCAAGAACTCGTAACGGCGTACTCTCGCGCACTTGGCAAGGTCCAACTTGGCACCTTTGAGTAGTGTAGTTCTGAAGACGTAGGTTATAGCGGCAATGACAGCTCCTATGCCGAAGACGATCTTCACAGTCTCCTAATATGTATGTTCTTCGCCGTTCCCTCCCAACCCCGACTCTCTCCCCTTGGACATTACTTCTCTGGTACTCTCCAATACATGCGACTATCCAAGATCGACACCCCAGTAGAGATCTCCGAGCACATCACTCTGAGAGGACCCTTGATCTTCAAAACCAAACGAAGCGCAGTATCTTGAGCGCTACGGCTTCTGCTGAGAGATGATTGCACACTGTAGCCATGAAAAGTTGACTTTGTAGAGTTCAGGCCAAACTTGAAAGGCCCAGGCAGTTGCTTTTCCAGTGGCTGCACTCGAATTCCAAATGTAACAGCCATCTCTGCATATAGTTCTAGGTCTTAAATGAATGCTATTACGTACTTTTAGGGGTGCTCAATATAAGATTGATCACATGTGTGAATGGTATCGGAGGACCTCTGTGATTTTCCTTCTGGTCATGTAGTCCTCCGAAGAATTCATAGAGTTACTAACACTGTGCCGTTGGGGAGGCGTCCAAGCATTGATCACACGTAGCGCATTCAGAACCAACAATGAGTTACGACCTGGAACCATAGGTCCTTGATGATATTTGTGTGCGCGGACTGGATCTTCGACTGCACCTGAAGCTTAAGTTCTAGAGATGCATGGCCGTCTCCTGCTCCTCCATTAGATTCTTTGTTGTCTCAATTTCAAAGATCCAGTTGTTCTTGTCAGCTCGCTGTCTCCTGCAACCTCAGAATCGCCACAGCATGGTTGTCTCTTTCTGTCTGGAACACGCGCTCCAATTGCTCTTGTTGGGCTTTCAACTCCAAGTCGTTTTTTTCGTGATGTCGGTCAAGATTTGAGTCTTCACATTATTACCACAGGGTTCCTCTCAAGTCGGTGAATCGTGTCTCAAAGGAACTGCTGTGTTCTTCGATGACTTTTACGCATATTTCTCTATAAGGTTTGAAACATATCGAGGGCTCTCCCGGTTATGTTCACGTGGTCCACTATCTTACTATCTGCGATGAGTTGAAGCTGCTCCGTCAAGCTTGCCATTGCTTTCTTGGATAATGTCTTCTCTTGGAAAGAAGACTCGCTTATTGTCTGAATCTGTGCGTGTAGATCGGTTATAGTCTGCATCTGTTCCTGATTGGTGGTCCAAGAGCTCTCACTCTCTCCTTGAGTTTCCTCTTATCCTCAACGAGCTGCTGCTTTTTTCCTCTTTCAAAGTTCTGGTTTGCGCGGTATCTCTTTGCCTTTCCACCAAGTTTATCAATCTGCTGACTGCTCTGTTCGAGTTCGTTTCGCAACACTCTTGTGCCTCGACACATTCGACGTGTGAGGCAGGCGTTACAATCCGGTTGGACGGAGCGGCCGAGCTGAGTTCTTGCACCTCCAGGAATGTGCTTCGCCACAAGGCACGCACGCTATCATTGAAAGTGTGCTCTGGACATTATCAAGTGGAAGTTCCTGAGCTGTGTTGCAAGTTCCGTCCCCACATCAGCTGTTTTCAGCCCAAGTTCGGCGGCTTTACAAGCTTGAAGTCTCTGCTACCGCTCAATAAAGTTTCTGGTCAACTGACTCAACTGACGCTCCCTCTGATCAATGCTTGCTATGCGTTCTAGCATAGTACCGCGAGGCGGGGCTTTCGGCAGAGCATCTTTAATTGAAGTGGCTGGTGCCCTGACTTCAATAGTCTTGGCGGTATTGGCAGTATTGACAGATCCGTTGTCCTCTGAAGCCCTGACTTAGAGCGGAATGTTAGAAATTGATACCGCATGGCGATCGACGCTTTCCAACATTATGAAAGTGGCATCAAAACGGCGGTCACAAATTGAAATGGTGTTGTACTGCTCGTTCAGTGATGGCTCCGAGCCCTAAATCGCTACACCAAGAAGAAGCCCACAAAAGCCGACAACGACTGGGCTGCAATCATCGACCAGCTCTGGTATCCCAAGTTAGATTGAAGAAGCCAAATAACCTGGAGCCGTGTAAGCCTCGAGAGAAATCATCCGTACTTTTGCGAAGCAGCTCGAAGCCTTCATTGTGGAGGCTACCAACGCTGGTCAGGCTTTAATGCCGTGTCCTCGAGCAATTGAAATATCCACTTCTTCGTACGACCACGGAATCGACTTCTCAAGAGTCATGCGAAGTACATCAATCCAACTACATCATGAACTTGTTTCATGCGCTGCTTGTGAATCGGTACAGCGATGCTTTTATTCTGCAGAAGACTATAACTCATACTTGCTGCAAAGTCGCTCTATGCTGTCTAAGTGGAGGACTACTCACTAATTTGGCCCGAGGCTACTGCGGCTGCACCCTGTGACTAAATAAACAGACTTATATTCTCTACGCTAGAGTACGCGCATCATGACATTAAGAGCTTAAAAGTTACCTCTCAGAGGTTGGAACTGTGTCGCTATGCTCACCAATGAGTCAAACATGAGGATTTGATGCGCAAAACGACAACTGAGTTGATAATGTGATTGTAAGGGTGAACAACGATCAAAGGCTCCACATTCGCCAACGCCATGTCCGATGTTACGCTCACGACCTGGTCAAGGTATCAGCAACGAGACCTGGGTTGAGCTCACTCTTTGAAGACCTACTGGGTATAACAAACTCCGCAATGAGTGCGCGCTCCTCAGTATCAGCAATGCACCAGGCCGCATCCGGTCAACAACGTCTGCAATAATGTCTTTCTTTTGGGCCCACGTTGCGCCAACGAGAGCTGCCACATACACCACATCGAATTCCCGCAAATCATCTTTTCCGTTCTTCGCTTCAGCGCAGTGGAATTGCATTGCTTTTGCCCAGGCCCCAAGTTTGCAGCAAAGCTCAGAAGACTGTCGAATGGCGCGAGAGTCGTTGTCAATGTTGTGGATGACAAAGGGCCGCTGAGTTGCACCGTCGTCGAGCAAAGTGGCAATACACAGTGAAGTCAGTGGTAACGGTCCGGATCCAATAAAGGCGAACTTGCGAGGTGGTTCGGAACCTGCAGAGAGAATGGCGCTCAGCTCCATGCGGGTGAGCTCGATATAATTGTTGTAGTAAGTGAATCGCTGGAGCATCTCATTCGCTGATAGCATCAAGTCAACACACGTCGGGCATGATGTGAGGGAGGCACACATGCCGTCTTTCTCGGTCTGAGCGCCATTAATCTTGTCCGCCCAGTAAGCTTCTAACTTGCATTCCCCTTCTGAGCACACTTGACGCAAGTGTGCCGTTATCTCGACGATGCGCAGATCGGTCAATATCTATGTTATCCCAGCTGAGTCAACAGGCCGATTCGACGGCTCTGCAAATTAGGAGGGCAACTAGCCTTTGTCGTCAAAGACTCGTCCAGCGTCTGTGCACATAGGTTCACGAGTTTCTCAAACAGTGAATTGACCTTTGGAGAGGGTTCGAGCACGGGTAATTGAGAAAGAGCGGTATGAAGTTCGAGAATCAGACTGATATACCTCTGGGCACTGTCATCGGCTGCCTGAGGAACTTCCGAGGCTGGTTGCACAGGAGTTATCATTCGCATCTCGTCGAGGTGGGTTTCGGTCGAGAGCATGTTCACTAGGCGAGGCAAGATGTCGGCCTTCACAGAGGTCGAAAGAGCACATAGGAGATGGTAGCACTGTAAGGGCGGTGTGCACAATAACACGCTGAAAGGGGAGTTAAGCAGTGAGATAAGAAGTTTGGAAGTTACGAGTCGTATCTGGCAGCTCTGCTCCGCATCTTCACAGCGAAGCCGTAAGCCACCAGCCACCAAGGTATTTGCTGGCGCCGATCGCAAACCAGCGAAGGGCCTAATTTGAGTCAGGAACGTTGCTCTTGACTTCAGTGTCCATGACTGGCAATGGAAATTTCATAGGTTCAGCCCGAGGCCCTCGTTCGTACATGAGCGCAACTCAAGAAAAAGCAGTGATCGGAAAGTATGCTAGAAGATGCACCTAGACAAAGTAGAAAGATGAAGCAGAGCTAAAATGGCTGCCAGGCATATTAATGACAGAGTAATAAAGGCTTATTCTACTAGGTAGCAGACAGGCGAGGGAGGTTACGAAGCCCCAAGGTGCGCAGTTCAGCAAGGTGCGCAGTCTCAGATAAGGTAGGCACCATTTGGCGGAGACAATTTCCGACTATTGTAGCCAGTAAAGGCAAGAAATTATGCACACAGTGGCAAATCTCAGGAGCCTTTTTAAGGTATTTGGTGATCTGTTTCTGCAACAGGGGGCGGTTGACGTTGAAATACAGTTTGCTGCGTCGTGCGCGGTGACAGGTCCCTGGCAAATTTAAATATGGTGCTAAAGGACCGGCCCATTAGTGTGTTTAGGCTGGCCGTAGGGTCGGGTTGGGTCGGGTTAGACCCCCTCATACCCGTACCTGGCCGGGTTGTGGGTCGGGGTGGGTTCCAGATCTCAAACCCTCATCCGCACCCACATGACCCGCGGGTAACCCAGGTGCAACGTGCACACTGTATTATATCTAATAATAGTATGAAATATCTAATAATAGTATGAATTACGAAGTTCTTGTAATTTATCATGTATTATAATATATAATACTCAGTGAATGTGTAATATATGCCTTGATTCAGTTAGTATGTGGGTCCCCGCAATCCGCGGGTTTCGCACCCCACTACCCACTCCGCCCCGCCCCACCCCACATCGGCTAAATCATGACCCAACCCGACCCATTACCCAACCCACCCCGCAACCCACCGGGTTTAACCCGACCCATTCGGCCAGCCTAAGTGTGTTGTGCCCGTTGCCTCCAAGGTACTCTGCTTCAACGTCACCCCTGCACATGTCAGTTGCTTGCCAAGCAGTCAAACAAACCACCGATCTCAGCCTCACGCTTTACTTGACCGGCTTACCGCATGGCGAGCCGCTTCTAAAGCCAGTCTGACTTACTATGTTGTAATTAGGTTCGCCCATACTTCCTATGGGCTACCTCTATCAGTCCACCCAATGGTCATAGCATTCCTACAAAAGAACGACTGAAAATGGGATATCTGAGCTCAGATATGATTTCGCTGCATCAGCAGGATCTTGATGCCAATTAGATGGTAAGTTTCTGGTTCGCAACATCGTTCATTCCGATTACTGATGCCATACATAGATATACACCACGAGGGCCCGTCTCAGATATTGGAATGTCGATCGGGGTACGGAGACCATCTTTTGGAACATCTATGATTGAGTCCGGCTCAGGTGGTGAGTTTTTGAGTTCATTGCTCATGACCAACGGCTCCACCAGTTACTGACTTGGCTTGGATCTGATACAGAACAGGAGCCTTCCTCGGCCAAGGTCAGCGTCCATGATTCTCAAAGGACGCTCTCGATAGAACGCGACAATATCCTACGAAAGCTCATACTAGACTTAGTCAAAGCACTGATATCCCATGGTGCGCCTTCTCATCGTCTGGAGACCGTTGCGTCGTCTCTTGGCGGAGCCTTCAACATGCCAACCGAATTGTATTACTTCACTATGCATGGCTACCTCGAGTTCTCCCCCAGAGATAAGTTTGGACCTCCAGTCTTTTACTCAATCAAGGAAAGGAGCTCGATGAACTTTACAAAACTTCCTCTTGTATTTCAGCTTGTCAAGAAGTTGATTCGAAATCCAGCAGACACGAACATAGATGCCTCATCTGCAGATATAGCCCGCATCGAAGCGACATCACCTGCGTTCTCGCACATGTGGATCGGTGTATCGTATATAATTGCCGCAACGACTAGCGCTATTATGTTCTTTCATGGTACATGGAGAGATGCCGGTATGTCCGGAGCTCTTGCAACGATTCCAGCTGGTCTGATGCTGCTCGCGAACCAGTATGAACAATTCTGGGTAAGACCCTCTCTGATTGTAAGCCAGTTGAAGTAGCTGACGCCGAAAATGTAGTGGACCTATGAGTGTGTTGCATGCTTTCTGGTATCATTGGTAGCGGCCACAGTCTCAAAACATTTTTGCTATTCTACCTTGATACTCTCCGCGTCGGTCACTCTACTACCAGGGTATACAGTTACCTCTTCGGTGTTGGAGATTATGACGAAGAACATCACTGCAGGGTGTATTCGGTTATGCTACACCGTTG
>QQTW01002145.1_pt1 | contig 14205 bp, 18 predicted proteins | sample 1904831 | NCBI WGS metagenome assembly QQTW01 (sample SAMN09435610, study PRJNA476489) | Subsurface metagenome, whole genome shotgun sequencing project. | reverse complement strand
ATAGCTAGGCCTGAGTTGCACAATTCAGAGTGTAGATTCAGATGTAAGTTTGTTGCATCACAAATTCATAACAAAATGCGATCAGAATTCTTGAATTATTACTTTGTTTCATAGAGGATATAAAGCTCTTTATAATATAGTATTATGTTTATCATTAAAAATCAATTCTTATGATATTACTGTCGAGCAGATGTGTGAGATTTTAGATGTGGTTCAGGCGTGATTTAGATGGGGGGTATAGATAAGTCATTTTTTTAGGATTCTGGATACGCCAGTCCTAACCGACAAAGTAGGGGGATGCCCGAGGTATTCGCCCTTAACTTATCCTCACGCTGTCAACCTTCCCGTACCGGGCCGTGACAGACCTTCCGGAGCTAATTCCTGCGTTATTATACTACTTACATAGTAGCCATGTCTTGGCTGTGGGGACGCCACGCCATGCATAACCGGGGTAGTCAAAACATGCGAGATAGTATCATCGTCGACTACCTTACCTTACCTACCTTACCTCACTGTCTCTACCTTACTGCACTTACCTTACTCATCTCACGGCCTCACCTATCTGCCGAACACCGAGCATACCTTACCTATCCTGACCGTCGTGTTACAGTTCTATGCACGCGGTGCCTTAGCATAAACGGTTAACCATCGAGCATTTTCGAATCTTCCAATCTATCCGCACCTTAGACGACATTGCTTTGTGGAAAATGAAAAGTCCCCACCATTGAATCATGCGCTCCCAGAATTTGAAAAGTAAAGTTCCGAATCCCGGTCCTGGATATCTTTTCCTCCTCGACGCCGGTCATAAGGTAGGTAAGTACGGTAGTGAATTTATTTTATCCCACTACCTTATGCCCCCTTTCTTTGTCAGGTAATTAGGTAGGTATAACTATTCTGCACCTTACCTTATATTTCTTCACTTCATTTAACTTCAGTCCACTCCACCTCTTAAAGCTTGTGTCTACCTCACCTCGTTCAAGTAATTGGATTCCTTTCACATCAAGACGAAAGTTCAGAAGCTGTCAAGTCTTCCTCCTTACCTCTCCTTGACATCACAATTACATCCGAAGAAACATGGTCAACCTTTTCATAACCCGCAAAGACCGCGAACTCTTCCCCGAGGTCTTCGTCGAGGACAAACGAATCGATCGGCGAACATGCAAGCGTGAAGTGCCTATGAAGGTTCTTTGCTTCGGCATGATGCGTACGGGGACGGCGTGTACGTTCCTCCTCTCCTTCATCTTACCATCCATCACCTCTCGACTCCCTGCCCTCCCTTACTCCTGCTCACTCGATTGACAATCGACCAGCAATGCGAGCGGCCCTCCAACAACTCGGCTACATCGACACCTACCACATGATGGCCGTGTGGGAAAACCCCAAGGACAGCGAGATGTGGATCGAAGCCTTGGACGCCAAATACTTCGGGAAAGGCAAGCCGTATGGCCGCGAGGAGTGGGATCAATTGCTGGGACACTGTCAGGTAATCAATCACCTCCCACACCGCCTTCCACCCCACCCCACCAAACCCGCCCCCCAGACACTGACTCTTCCCCCTTCCCTTCCAGGCAGTCTGCGACCTCCCCGCCGCCGCCTTCATCCCCGAACTCCTCCTCGCCTACCCCAACGCCAAAATAGTCATCACCCCGCGCTCGCCAGACTCATGGTTTGCATCGTGCAACAGCACCATCCTACCGGCCATGCGCGGCATGTCCTCCGCCCCGCCGATCGCGCGCTTCATCAAATCGCTCGACCCGCAACCCGTCATGAACCGCACCTTCCTCGACAAACTGATGACGGGCGTCTTCGGCGGCCGCGAACGGTTCGAGACCACCGGCAAGGAAACGTATGTGAAGATGCTCGAGGAGGTCAGGAGCCTGGTGCCGGAGGATAGGCGGTTGGAGTATCGTATGGGTGAGGGCTGGGAGCGCTTGTGTGCGTTTTTGGGGCAGGATGTGCCTGAGGGGGACTTTCCCAGGGTTAATGAGAGTGAGAATTTTTTGGAGAGGGTCGGGGTTATGAAGAGGGCGGCTTTTGAGAGGATTGCTTGGAGGGTGTGCGGGTGGGTGGGTACGGCGGTGGTGACTGCGGGAGCGGCGTGGGTGACGTGGAGGGGGACGCAGGGTAGGAAGGTGGGGATTTGGGGGTTGTAGGTAGAGGCGAGGTGGAGTGGGGTACTTTGGTGTGCTGATGCTCTGGCTGCGGATGATGATGTTGGGAACGAATGTGCGCTCAGTTTGCTTCGGAATTAGCGATAGACTTAATGATTTGTGGGTTGTAGTCAGGCGTATAAACCACCGCGCAATGTCTCTACCCAGCCAGACCTTATACCCAATACCGAAAACACCTGACACCATACTCCCTCACCCCGTGCGAAAATCCAAAAACCCAACCTTCTCCTTTCCATCTACACATGCTCAATCGGCTCCTCGGGCAATAACCTCTCCCCTCTTCCTCTATCACTCTCCCTCCCACGAACACAAACCCTCAACGGCGGCCTAACGATATCGTTGAACAAAAACGTGCCGTATACCAACAACGCGAAGCCGACGATCTGCAACCACTTGAAGGTCTCCCAGCCAAGCGCCAAAGACACGATCCAGATGAACAGCGTGCGGCAGGTATCGATGGTGGAACGGGCGGTGGCGCTGACGGTGCGGGTGACGGAGAGGCCGAAGAAATTGAACCCGCTGTCTTTCAATTTAGCATTTGCAAAGGGGCTGTCCATGATTGCGCAAACAAGAAAATCTTAAAAGCAAAGAACGAGAAAATGGCGGGTACGTACCCAATACTGAACATAATAAGCACACTCGAAACAGCAATCGCCCTGTACGACGTGATCTCCCTCCACCCCTCGCGCGCATCGAAATATCCATATCGGCCGTGCTCCGTGCGTCCAACGGCCAGATGCAGAATCACCATGCCCAACAGCGTGACGCTGAAGCCGAAGATTCCTTCCCACCCCACCACCTTCAGCGGCTCCAGCGCATATTGCTCGAGGATATATTCCTCCAGCACGAACTGCGTCGCAGTAAAGATCTGCGCGCCAGCAATGAGCAAGACACCAACGATAGTCTGCAACGCCTCAGGCGTCCTCGCAGCCATTTCCACACGCGCAGCCGCCGCGCGAACAGCGAGGACGACGCTACGAGTCACAGCCGGGAGGGTCGACGACGAGGGTTTCGCCTGAGGATCCCTCGCAATCGCGCCAGCCAGCCCGACCAACCCGACGCCTAGAACGACGACGAACAGCGCGCTCCACTGGTACAGATGCAATTTCCGCCGCAGGAATAACACGCTGAACAGTCCGACGAACAGAACCAGCGCTCCTCGAGTCATCTGGTAGATACTCGCTGCCACGAATAATAGGCCGACGTTCATCAACGTCGTGCCTGCGATGTCGCAGCATGCTGGCAGCGCGAGCAGTATCACTCTCCATCCCACTAGCGGTTTTCGTCCGTCGGCGTTGGGCACGAGGGGTTTGATGGCTGGCGGGGCCGCTTCTTGCGCCGAGCGTGTTCGACCGAGTAAGGCGCCGTCGCCATCTTCGTCTTCCGAGTCCAGCGCGCCGCCGTCGCTGGAGGGGTTGGCGACGGGTCGGTAGCCGCCGTGCAGCATGGGCGCGGCTTTGTTGCTGATGTAGCGTTTATACAGCGCGAAAGCGCCGACGACGAGCCAGCAGCCCATTTCGCCGATGAACATTTGTGCGCTGTTATAGGCATTAACAGACGGGTTGGATGGTGGAAAGGGAAGAGGGGGGTTTTACGTCTGGATGACTGGTTGCTCGAAGTGTTGCCGCTTCTTGGGATCGCTGGAGTGGCAGTTGCGCACGCATTGCAGGTCCTGGGTGCCAGAGGGGTAAGTTGGTGCTGCTTTGGACTTGTGGTGCGAACTGGGAACATACCTGGTACTTTGTGAGTAGGGTGTTGCAGACTCCGGTCAGCAACATCATGGCGACCAGAAAGGGAACGGCTGTTTTGGCGGCCATTGCTGGAGATGATGGGTGGGAGGGTCGTAGGAGGGGATGTTGGGAATGGTTGGTGTTCTACAGCATGTTGATTGAGATCAAAGGTGTGATAGGTTCCGTCAGATCTTGTGGTCACTTGCTGGCAGATAACTATCGACTTCCCGTTATCTGGAGATGGTCATGATCATGCTTGTGTCACGCACGCTTGTGGTGGATTTCTCTATTGAGGTTAGCATGCGGCTTGGGCTGCTCGTCGTCTACGGTAGACCACAAGGTTCGTGAGAGCAATAAGTAACAATACATGTTGACATTCTTATTCTGGCGCGATATGTCAAGATGTTCTCATATGAGAGTTAATCAGTTCTACCATTCGGATGGGTGCTTTAGCCAGATCTAAGGCTATATGATGGTGAGGTGTGATAGCGCCAATGCGATGCACCAATGATTCCCGAAAATGCGCAAAGAAATTAGGAATAAATGGCAGGGCGCAGCAACAGATTGTGCAGATATAGAAAGATGTTCACGGCAGCGTGAGAGCTAGCTCTTCCTCTAGCTGTATCTGCAAAGCTGGCCATCGAAGAGGGTGAGACGGCCTAGCCCATGTTCATCAACTGCAGCAACCCCGTCGCTGCTCGTCCCTTGATCACGCTGCTTGGGATATTATCCGTTTCTAGATCAACGACGCCTGGTGCATTCTTTGCTTCTGCAGTGTCTCTATCGTGGATCTCAGGTGAATTGTGCAGTTGCATCGGTGGGTGGAAGCTTGTTTGCTGCGGCAGTGTAGGTGTTGCGCGATCACGAGGTAGACTTTCTTGCGAGCTTGTAGCGGACGTTGGCGGAGATGAGAGGACTGGAGAATCATGGACGTGACGCGCAGAGTAAGCTGTTGGTACAAGGACAGGCGCGGGCAAGAGCTTTGACACGGCAGGCTTCACAGATTTCCTTTCCGGGGTAACAACACTGTCTGCTGGAGAATTTTGGGACGCCAGGTGTGGGAGCTTTCTTGGCGAGATCTGCAGTCGCGAGAGTGGAATATTGGTCTGCCGTGTCTTGACCTTGAACATGGCAACACGCAATCGTAATCGAAGGGTCTCAGCACGCTGATTGCTGTTAGTGTAGATCCCGGCATGTACAAGTCCAACATTGTACCTACCGATCTTGCCGTAGCTTGCCCGGGTGTAGGTGGTTCAGTTGGTGCAGTTTGCGTCGAGAAAGTTGACTCTTCGTCAGGGTCGAATTCATTCAAAGAGGACGTTGAGCCCTTAAAGCTGCCCTGGGAAGCTTCTCCGCTGCTGGGAGGCAATGGTGAACGCGACGGAGTTTTGGCGACAATGGGCGTTACTGTCTGTGAAGACATTAGTCTTAGACACGTTGGTTCGAAAGGAAAGCTTACTCTGGACTCCCTAGGCTCAGAGTCAGTGGTCACGTCTTCGTAAACTTTGATTGCATTCTCGCGTGCTTTGGTCCGAGGTGGGGAAGCACGACGTGCTGTCAATCGTGGCGATGCCTCTTCTACCTGATCAATATGCCTTTTCTGGCCCACGCGAGGCGCAGATTGTGAGCGGGACAGTGGCGGAGTGTTGATAGGCTTGACAGGAGTAAACAATGGGTTCTTGAGCTTCGAAGCAGTTGTCGGCGTATTGACGGCAAGGGTACCCAGGACGCGTCTTGGGGTAGTATTTTGCGTTGAAGACATAATGAACGGAGATCAATTGATAACGGATAGGTGGTAAATGAAAGAAAGATTGCAAGAGGATCGTTGTTATGTTTTGAGAAAGCACTGTTATTTGTACGTGGGCACGAGGGTCGAGCTTCGAGAGAGGTAAACTAATTCGCGTGTAACGGATCCTCTAACGGCCCGGCGCGGACCCTGAAATGGTAGCCAATAGGAGGTTAGGTAGAGCAGCACGAGCACGTGATACGAAGAAAGAGTCGTTCAATCGTCATTGCGACTCGGCGACACTTGATCATCAAAACACAATCTTGATTCCAAGGAATCAGAAATGCTCGGCCCCGTTTACTCACTCTATCGTGTCCCCTAAAAACTACAACGGTCGGATCATGCAGGTCTCCCAAGAGGCATTTGCCCTTGTGGCTGCCAAATCGTCTGCTGGCTCCAATGCGTTTGCGCTCATCTCGCTGCTTGTCATATCGCTCCTTGTTCTACTTCTTCTCCGATACTTTCTACCGCTCCGAAGCACCCCCGCCTATCTCCTAGTGCCCATATTCCTCGCCTTGGCGTTACCTGTCAGCGTTGTTCTGCTGGTCCCGATAGATCTTGCCTCTAGTTCGAGTACTGCAGATGAAGCTTCTCGGGGTATATGGCTACCAGATAGGGTCTTGCTGGTGGCCTGGCGGATAGCCTATTGGTTAACCTTTGCTCTGACTTGGTAACCAATACCCTATACTTCATCTGGTTGAGGTACTGACTTGTATGGTAGGGTGATATTGCCACTACTAGGCGAATTCATGGACTCTGGATATCGAACACCCAAGGATCGCATCATCTACTCTCTACGCTCCAATGGACGGTATCAGCTTATCGTTCTGAGCTTTGCAACAGCTGGACTCGTCTACATCTTTATCCAAAATGGGTTTGACAGCTCCTCTGTCAAAGGTCTGGTGGTGGCGTTGGCGTACTGCTGGGGCTTGATTCTTGCCATATATTTGATGGGTCACGGATTAGTAGCGATACCGCGAAGACTTCTCCGGAATGCAAGCATTAGCGGAAGATTGAGGAGGCTACAATATCAGGCACCAAAGATTCATGAGCGACTAACAGACTCCATTATCGAACTGGAAGAGCTAGAAAATCAGGTGGCTCAGCTCAAGAAGCGAAAGAATGGAATGGATATGGCTCACAAAGAATGGATCGAGGATCTGGCTGACATATCCGATTTACCGGAGTCTCGAGCTTCCACGGCGCCAACACCCAAGCCTCTTGGAAGTCCAATACCTGCCGTTATCACCGATCGATACCTTGCAGAGCTGACAAGGAAATTGAATCGAGCACGTCACAAGCGTGTTCGCTTCATTGACCACTGGGATCGTCTCGTTCAGGAAGCAGCAGATACACAAACGATTCTAGATTCATCGGCCTCAAAACAACTGGATTGGGGCAGAACATCACCCCGAGCCTCGTTGTTGGAACGCTGGAACATTCTCACCCCCTATACACGATATGTACTGTATACGTACATTGGACCTGCATCTAGGGTGGTGGGCGCCATCATCTTTGCATTGGCTTCAGTTTGTATAGTGTGGTCTGAGCTTGTCAAGTTCATTGCGCCAAACTTGTCAGTTATCAGTCTCACGGTCGTTCATCACAGAAACAGTGACCAAGGCGAAATCGGCTTTGCTGGGCAACTCATTGCCTCGCTTTGGATATTTTACATGTGTACGGCCGCCCTTGCAAGCTTTGATGAGGTCAAGGTATGGGGCAATCGTGCACTTGTCAGGCGAAACACCTACGGCGAAAGTGCCTGTTGGTACGCAGGTCAGATTGCGAAGCTAACTGTACCCCTGGCCTATAACTTTGTCACCTTTTTGCCCAGAGACATCCATCGCAAGACCACATTTTATCACTTTCTTGGCCGATTGATCAATCTTACTCCATTAGGGCAAGGCTTTGATTACTTCTTTCCTATCTTCATCCTCGTACCTGTGTGCGCGACCTTGTTCAATCTCTATGGGAAAGCCAAGAATATATTCGGGTTTGGTGTACTAGAGGATGAGGATGATGTCGAGAACCCAACAGGTTACGGTACAGGTGGATGGAGGGAGGGCCGCGATCTAATTGCGCGAGAGCTTAATCGCACGACCGATCTTGCATATACATCACGCGATGATGGCACATCGTCTCCATTGCCCTATGGGACACCCAGTTCAATAGGGCTTGCTGGACGTCGCGGACGTCGCACAGCAGCGACGCTGGATGTACAACAGGAACGATCCTCGCGGCGAAAGAATCAACAAACCGCAGCATCTATTGAGCCTGCGCAGGAGGAAGATGAGAACTTTCTGACGGGCTTCGCTCATCGACTGAAAAACACTCTGGACACCACCAGTAGGCCTCAATGGCTCGAGGATCTGGGAGAGGGACTGACGAGACCAAAGTGGATGGGTGGCGTTGACGGGAGTACAGATAGCAGCGGAAGGGCCGATTCCGGTAGGGGCATGGGAAGGTGGTTTGGAGGTCGCCCTTCAGATGGTCGTGTACGCTTGTAAATAATAGAAACCAAAGGAGCATTGCGAAGGAGTACATAGAACAAGGGTGGGGGTCACTATGGGGTGGGAGCCATACCCAAGGGTATAGGGCGTTGGAAACGAGCCCATTGTCTATAAATCATTGAAGAAACAATCGTTTACTGTTTTACCAAGCGCAGCAGGAAAACTTACATAATGAACTTTTATCATTTGAACCTCTTCCATTGCTTGGTGATTAGGAAAGTTGGTGGGTTGGAGATCACCCGCCACCCGAATTGCGGGAGTCCACCGATCCATTGGTTCTCGCTCAAGCTCCCCTTTTCATACGGGGGCATCAAGAAGTCGTCCACCTAAGAGAACCAAAACTTGACGGCAATAATACGGTTTGGCCATTAGAGTATCTGAATAGAAGAATCACATAGAGCAGGCGAAATCGACGTGGTATCATGTTCTCGGTTCCGTGCGCCTGTTGCTGGAAGTTGTATGATCTCGAACGTCATCAAGCCTCCGGCCGCTGGAGATTCTAGCCCTTCACAAGGACTGATTTTTACAGCGCTTGACGATTGCAAAATTGAGCAGATCGCCTTGGTACGAGTGTTTGAGATAGCTCTGACACTTATCTCCCGCGCTTCGTGGCTCTCTGCGTCGGAACGACCTGTTCCAATCGGTGCAGTGAATTGGGCTGAGTAGTTGGCGTCTGAAGTCGCTGTGGTGGTGTCGAAGAGGCCCCCCGGAGCCCTACTACATCTACCCACAATGGCGGCGGTTTCTGCTCCTCAGAGCGTAGGTGCTATGCCGCTGCCCAGCGACCTACACGGAGAGCAGACCTCGTGGAAGCACGCAGGGTCGTTGACTCACGAGGTATGTCATATATCTCGAGACCAGTAACACTTGGGTCTCCCATCAAAGAGTCAGCTTTCCGCTGCTTTGAATACAAAGCGATAATATCTACGTCTTACTTTTGGTGTTACCGAGCACATTGCTAACACCCACATCTTGCAGCAAACCAACAGACACAATATCTCCAAACCTCCCTCTGACACCCGAAGGCCTCTTCAGTCGAAGCAAGCCGCCAACCACAGCGCCATATCCCAGGCGAACCGCATATCTACAACGCGCAACCCTTCACCTCCAAAATCTTCGCAGAGATACATAGACGAAGCTGAACCCCGTCAAGATTCGACAACAGGTAGCATACTTGACCCTGCATATCTTTCGCCCGGCCGTGTGGTACTGGGACGGAAGGAAGGCAGTATCAGTCAAACTGGGAGTGAAGCAGATAGTCTACTGGACTTATATCGGCAACAGTCAGTGAGCAGGAGTGGAGGCAATAGTATGGATCATGGAGACGGAAAAGAGAACGTCCATGGTACTTCTGATGCCTATGTTGGAGACGAGGATCCGGAGCGCTCGAAGTGGATACACAGGGACAAACTAGCAGAAATCGAGAGTCAGGAGCTTCGACAGGCTGGCTACCAATTACCCCCTCAATTTCGAGGATTAGATCCGTCAACAAACGGTAATCGACAACTGGATACAGATGAACATGTCAACTTTAGCGACGGAGACGACTCCGATCAGTACCACCGTGGACAGGTCGAGAGAAGGCAAAGAGCCGTGTCAACACCCGAAAGCAATGATGCCGACAGCGAAGAGATGCCCAGCTTCGATCTGCGAACACCTGAAGAGATAGCTGCCGACCCTTATGAGGAAGGTCACCCGTCGCAGAGCCCTCGTCAGCCCGGTCTTAGAGCCAGCTCCTCGCGGATACCACTGAACAAGTCTAGTCCTTTACCTATACCACAAGACGTCATTGAACGGAGCACACCACTACCGCGGAAACGAGGATACAGTGGAGGCTGGAGTGGCGGGGACGAGGATGGTCTGATGTATAGCAAGACAAGGAGTAGGAAGAACAGCATGGGGAGCCAGGTTCTCCTGGATGACAGCGAGCATATCAATGGCACGCCCACTCCAGCGAGTCGTCCCGTAAGTCGCAGTATGGCTCAACCGGCGCCCGCACAAGCGAAAGTACCCGGAAAAGCCGTACCAGTCTCAGGAGCACGCAAGATCTCAGCTGCCAACCGCATTGCATCTGGTCCACACAGCTCTCGAACATCCTCCAATCGGCATGCACCAGGCCAACGTCCTGTTACGCGTTCTGGCGACGCTCGTCCAACCTCGGCTATCAATCGACCAGAAGGCGATCCACCGTGGCTGGCCACCATGTACAAGCCCGACCCGCGATTACCGCCAGACCAGCAACTCTTACCTACTCACGCCAAGCGTCTACAGCAAGAGCAATGGGAAAAAGAAGGAAAGTACGGCTCGAGCTTTGACAAGGAGTTCTCGCCGATAGCCGTACACGCCGAGGATGACCAGCGAAGATCGTACCCACCGGTCGAGGATCCCAAAGCTCAGTCCAAAGAAGAGCAGCCATCACCTTGGCCTCTTAACACCACACCGATGAGCCCTACACTTAACAATTCAAGGCCGGGGACGGGGGGCACAGATCGTGGTGGATACAGTACCATCCCGAAGGTGCAGAAGACGCCACCGCCTGCGAGCATGCCGAGCCCGAAGAAGGGACAGCAGCCAAGTCGGATGTTAGAATTGTCGAAAGAGGAAGGGCGCAAGGAAAAGGGGTGCGGTTGTTGTGTCGTGATGTAAGAAGGGTCACCACAGCACTTCTGACAATCCAAAGTTCTCTTTCTTTCTATCTTCAGCGAAAACGGCGTTTTAGGGATCACTGTCGATGGCTCGACCATTTTCATTTTTTCACCAGCGACAGCCCTCGGGCTCTCATTTCTCACCATATTCCCTGACCACCAGCGCTTCTTCTTATTGGCGAGAGTGCCGTTTGGATATCAGCGGCGCGAGTGACAAAGTTGGCGTTCTTCCTTTGTCGTGTACTGGTATCCCCAACCGCTGTGTTCCCCCGCCCTGCAAAAACCACCGGGACACTGGTTGAACATATATCGTGACGTTTTCTTGTTGCAAATATGTCGTTTCTGCCAAGACAGCATTGTTGATAGTGCACGCCAGGCCGGTAGCCTCGGCCAGACATAGCAGAATATCGAGATCACCAAAAGTTGTCGCTGACAGAGTCAATGGTAGTGAGAGAGGAACGTGTTTGAAAGTAAACGACTAGATTCAAGCCAGCCAAAGTGCGTTCTTTTGTTGTAGCAACTCGAACCACATTAGCATCCATATGCTTAAACCGCGCGGGATGTCGTGGAATTCCATGACAGGGAGAGTGAGAAATATCACTCACGGTTACAGATACTTTACAGTGGGCTGGACTGGGCCCTGGAAATCCCTACTCGTCATTGGAGCGTTTCCGAATTAGTAGGTAACGTTAATGGATGTGTGCCTCCCAGTGCGCTGGCTGCGACGCCAGAAACCGAGACCCTGCATCTGTCTTCCCTGACCGAGAGAAAGAGGTACTCGTCCAGGTACCGAACCGTTCTAGATGGACGGTCGGTTCAGGTATGTCCACATTAGGTACTCAGTACCGTGACTTAGCTCAGCTGTTGCTTATGTCGTACATAGTTAGGTCTTACCGTAGGTATGTAAAGTGCTTTTTTTGCTTTTTGGGGACACATGGAGCCTCGTCCCAAGGCTGTAACTTAACTTGTACAGTATTCCCCTGGTCTGAAAAAATTGCCTTGTCCTTCGCAGACTTTACAATTTACAACTCACACTCATTCTCAATTAGCATTTAGCAACTAGCAATTAACACCGAGTCACGACGTTCGAAGACGCAGCTTGACGGACACTGACAATCACTTGCTTTGTCCGGCTGATCCCATCTCCCCGCTAAAATAAGGATAGCTATCGCTCTCTTCACTATCGGCAATCGATAAGTAACTTCGCTGCAATAATTGGCGGGGGTTTACATACATACCTAAGGTACACCAGTCACGCCAGTTCGAGCCTGTCGACTGACCACCCCTCCTGCCACAAGATCTTCACTGTCGTTCTCAAATTTGTTGTCGTCCCTTAGATATCATATATCGTACATATTCACGAGTTGGTAAGTGTCTACCTTTCCAGCTCTCGTTGTGTTCGTAGCAGTCATTATCGATTGCAGCGGAGTTTGAGGCGGTCGGCGCTGACTGTCAGACCACTTCCCCGCCTTAGCATCCGTGTACTTCACAACGCTTCGAAGACAGTCTGGGAGCCTCTTGAGAGCACACGAATTGACGATTACAAGACATTGGTCGTTGGTCGCATTTCGGGCTCAAGACAAGAACAGCTTAGGATCGTCTCTTCAGCAGTACAGTGCGCTGTGTGGGACCGTAAGTGCTGCTTGAGGAAGAGCGGGGAGTAACTCAGCGTAGTGTGCCCTTTGGTACACGGTCAACCTACAGCCGTATAGATTGCAGAATAAGAGATGGCAGCCGTGGGTTCCACACCAGCCGGAATGGCTTCGACGCTGGGAGACCAAATCCTAGAATCACCTATTGAAGTCTCTCCACCCAATTCATCCCAGGAATCAATTCCTACAGAAAGCGCCCCGAAGCTCAAAGGGCGCAGAAGGCTGCTCCGAAGTCTGCAACGCATGTCATCGTCTCCATCTCTGGCCAAGATGGGCAGAACCCCTTCTTCGAGTTACAGGAGTGGTGGCAAGGGATCAATCTCATGCGTTTCTCTATCCTCTTCTTACTCCCCGTACGCACATTCCTACGGCGGTTCTTACACATCCCAGCTTTCGGGAGGTCCGTCGACCGCTCCAACATCAGCCGCTCTCACCCCTGGTCTTGACGCATGCTACTTTGACCCGAAGGCCCGTATCCGACTGGTTGAGAACGAAAACAATAACGGCGGTATCGCCACACCTACGAGCATTCCACTTCCGGCCGAACTTCGTCAGGGAAAGACCGCGCAATTGGCCTTTTCACCAGAAGCTGTTCAAACCCATGATGACTACTTTTCGAAGCCAGTCACGAAGCCGAAACCGTCTCCAAGACGGGAGAATTTTGATTTCTGGGGGGATATGCCGAATGAGATCAAAGTGCACATATTCCGATACTTAAAGCCAAAAGAGATTGTCCGCTGCTCCGCGGTGTCGAAAGTATGGCACAAGATGTGTTTTGATGGGCAGCTGTGGATCAATCTCGACACGTCCGATTTCTATCGGGATATTTCAGGCGATTCTCTGGTGAAGATTATTACCACTGCGGGACCCTTCGTTCGGGACTTGAATCTTAGAGGGTGTGTACAGATGCGGGAGAAATGGATGACGGAGGGCCAGAGGTTGTCTGATGCATGCCGAAACCTGGTGAACTTCTCTATTGAAGGCTGCCGAATTGACCGCTCCTCGATCCACTACTTTCTCTTGCGAAATCCTAGACTGGTGCACATCAACATCTCCGGTCTGACGGCGACGAACAATTCTGCAATGAAAATTATCGCCCAAGGATGTCCTCAGTTAGAGTACTTGAACGTGTCATGGTGTACGAATATTGACACTCAGGGGCTGAAGAGGGTCGTCCAAGCGTGCCCAAAGTTGAAGGATCTCCGAGCCGGCGAGGTCAAAGGCTTCAACGACAAGAGCTTCATGCTCGAACTCTTTCAGAGGAACACACTCGAAAGACTCATCTTGCACCACTGCGACACGCTTGACGACGAATCCTTGGCCCTACTCATGCAAGGGGAGAACCCCGAGATCGACCCCTTAAACGCCCGTCCCATCGTCCCACCTCGCACCCTCAAACACCTCGACTTCACCCGCTGCCGTCACCTCACCGACAAAGGTCTCGAATCGCTCGCTCACAACGTCCCGCACCTCGAAGGCCTCCAACTCTCACAATGCTCGACCCTAACCGACAACGCCCTCTCCGGCATCCTAGCCACCGCCCCGAAACTCAGTCACCTCGACCTCGAAGAACTCGACGAACTCACCAACGCCACCCTGCAAAACATCGCCAAAGCCCCCTCCAACAAACGCCTCGAACACCTCAGCATCAGCTACTGCGAGAACCTCGGCGATACGGGCATGCTGCAGGTCATCAAGGAATGTCCGAATC
>QQTW01002144.1_pt1 | contig 14207 bp, 14 predicted proteins | sample 1904831 | NCBI WGS metagenome assembly QQTW01 (sample SAMN09435610, study PRJNA476489) | Subsurface metagenome, whole genome shotgun sequencing project. | reverse complement strand
GTATCCGTCGAGTCATCGGTGCATTGCCTCTTGCGGCAGGCTAAAGATCGCCCACAAGGACTATCGCAGTACCCACGCAGAGCGCAGAGATTTATCGTGTGATCTGAATTTGCTTCATCCCTGCATCAACGCCTTGCCCTGCCGCTGCCGGCGAGTCATTCTCAAGTACGCTGCAAGATGATTTTCTTCCATGCCGTCGACAACCATCCATCCAATTTTGATCATTCCGCTTCGCGCCACGTCACGCAACATCTCTCATGATGACGATGCTCGCATATGGAAGGTGGAAAGAAGAAACAAGATTGCAAATCTGCCCCACCCTCCATTCATCCAGGCCCACGGACAGCAGCTACGATCGAAGAATGCTCGAGGAAGGAATGTGACAGAAGCAGAACGGATATGCAAGTACCGAGACGCCGATATCCCCTTCATTGAATCATGACGCCCTTCCATGACAGACGCCTTCTTCGTGATGAGACTGATCCACGTATCGACTGAAATTGATGACCGAAAAGAGGACGACTGGGATAGGAACGTCATTGAAAAGGACAGAAATCATTCACTCCAGCCCTTGACAGTAAAGCTGAATCTCGCCGAGCTGTCCTTGAAGGAGTTGTGATCGTTGCTGCTCTTTCCAATCACTGAACGCAATGTGGATATCCTCGTCGGATCGAATCGTCACAAAGTCGCCGTCCTCGTCTTTGTACCGAAGTCGGATCGTACCGCGACCGATGGAGGACGTCGTAAATCTCGAAAGTTTCGCGTCGATCCGATCAACGAGTGATTGATATGTGATGTTCATCCCCACCACCAGGGTCACATAGTTGTTGTCAAAAGACACCTTCACCTTTAGCTGGGTCGGTGTCGGGATACCCTCACTGGGAGGCATCGAAGTGGGTGGACGCGCTTCGACTGCGGACAACGGCACAGGTGTGGTGTTTGGAGAAGGAAGCAGCGCTCTCGGGTCGTGACGGGACATGTTCTCAGGCGCCCCTGGTCCTTGGTGGTGATTCTGGGCTGTTCGGTCTCGATAAAGGCCGGGAGACTGAGTAGCAGACCGGACGGGTAGAGATCCATGCGGATGATTGGTGGGAGAATTGTTCAAGCTGCGGTTGACGGGAGCCTTCATATGTGCGATGTGGGGTGGAACCGGTGGGACGGGAACATCTGGGACTGGGGGTTGCGAAGTGTTCCCATTTGCGGCACGATGCGCTTGCATCAACCGATTATGGATATCTGGACTGCTGGCGGAACGAGATCGATTCTGAGCCAGAGCGGCTTGTTGCAGACTTTGCGGAGCCATCGCTGGTAATGAGGGCCGTAAGATGGTTCGACCGTTCATCTGATAACCATTCGCCCCCGGGTGCGGCTCTCGGGACATTGACCGACCGATCGCCGGGGCGGTGAAGCGGTTGTGCTCGTCAGGCCAGCCGTTGTTGGGCGTGGCTTGCCGCGGGAAGGGATACATTCCGGATGATGAACTCGTCCGGGATGACATGGGGGATTCGAGAGTGGGGGAGAAGTAGGAGGCTCCGGGATGTTCGCCTGGAGATGGGACATGATTGGGGACTTGAGTGTGTAAGGTCAGTGGTGGTGGTTGGAATCCCATAGGAAACCTTGGAGGCGGTATGCGAACACCGTTCGGCATTGGGGGTGGCCCACTATCGCCTGTCGTGGATCGAGATCGAAGACTCGTATTGGAGCCATTCCGACTCATGGAAGAGTCCGAGGAGCCATTGTAAGCTCCAGGAGGAGCTGGCAATTCATCATCTTCATCGACGTCGTCATCCTGATAGGGATTCTTATCCGGCATGACCTGTCCACTCCAGGCGAACTCTGTATCGGAAGTCCCACCTGGCCGAGCACTGCTTTGTCGGGCGGAGTCCGTAAAGGCCTTTTGTTGGAAGAGAACCTGATTATACCATTTCTTCATCGTCTCTTCATTAGTGAATCGAATGACAAAGTTCTCCACACCAGGATCGCCTTTCCAGAATATCTGAATCGTATAGGAACCTGTACCAAATGAGCATCATTTCCGTTTCTGGAGAATCTGATACGAACCTGGCTTCTGTAGTGACAAAGTCTCGGTAACGTTTTGCATAAAGATCCTCCCTTTGAGCTGTAGCTTCGGCTTTCCCTTCTTATCGAGATTTGGTTTATTCATGCCCATGACCTTGTTCTTCTGTTTGTTCGGGTTCTGTTCCTTGCAACAGAGGAGTATCCGTTGGAAAAGGTAGATCTTGTACTATTCGGGGACCTCGAGTCAGCAATACTGAAGGGAGGATCTCGACCTTTGCGCCGATGCGCGAAGGATACATCCTGACTGACCTCGCGTTCTACATCATTCCGACCATCGCCTTTGACCACGGTAAAGGTCCCATAAAGTAGTAAATCCCCAAATTGCAAGATATTGTGACCCTTCCAATCGTCTACCCGATTCTGCAACTCATCTACCGCAAGTTGTCGCTGTTCCTTGTCGATGGCGGAATTGGCGCGTTCCAGGACAGATGCTGCCGCGTTGATGCCGGAGGTTATGTCGGCCTTTAAAGCTTCCGAAGCGTCGCATTTGTCGCGCAATTCCTGATCACCCCGTCAGACCATGCTCCATTACCATCAAGTCCGTAATCACTTACTTTAAGAAGTAGGGGATACTTTGACAACCGTTGAAATGGTTTATTGATGAATCCACTCAAGGTTGCTCGGTCATTGGTGATGCGATGTCCCACTTTCTGCAGCTTCTCGAATTCACGTGTGGCCTGCTCGTCCGCATTTTGCTGATTCGCGATATACGGCTCATACACCCGAAATGAGTCGTGAAATTGTGTGAAAAGCTGACCCCAATTCTGCTGCTCCTCCGGCATTGAATTCATCGTCTCGATCCGGATGAGAAAGCGTCGTTGGAAATCCAGCAGGGCGTTGAGGTTCAGGAAGATGGCATGAATCGTATCTCCCGGTACTTCGCCCTTCTCTTCGACGAGCTTCTTGAAGGATTGGAGATTTTCAAGATCTTGCACATATTTGCGTTCGGTATCGACGAGTTCGCTGATGACAAAGTCTCTTCTTGTACGTTTCTGCGTATGCTCGGGAGAGGTGGCAAGATCACTGATCTCGGGTCCTCGAAGAAGGTGTCGTTGTTGGAGGATATCGAGGACTCGATTGACGACGGTGGTAACCTATCAAACGTTGCGCATCAGCTTTGGTCCATGCCCCTCGTCGGCGAAAAAGTGACAGGACAGGCCAATAGAGGTAATGGGAGAACTGACCTTAACAAACCCGGTGGTATCGTCCCCGTACAGATCCATGATCAGAAAACATTCGTCGGATGGAAATTGAAGATCCTTCAAACAGGCCTGCACGAACTTGAAGGAGGCCGTCTTTGCGCGCTTCGGCTCCGGAACCTTCGACTCGTCGACTTCGAGCGGAATCTCCGGGCGCAGGGCATTGTAGACCGTCATCAACGGATATCCCTTTCTCAAGCATCTCCACATCGACGAGACCGGGTCGACGGCATCATCGGCATTGTCATCCTCTTCCATCTCCTCCAGATGGCGTTCGAATCCGGGCACTTCACTCAAGCGCTGCCGCAACTTGACACAGATCTGGTAGAGCGATCTGGAGGAGTCTGCGACCTGATTGATGATGCTGTCGCTGGGCATGACGGTGCCGCCATTGGTGGTGGTGGAGGGAGCGCTGGATGAGATGGATTCGTTGGTGCCGAAGAGGGTGGCGCCGGAGGCGGGCGAGGCGTGGGAGAAGCCCGGGAATTGGGCGGCATGGGCGTCAGACTGAAGCATCGTGGTCGAGGGTCCGTTATTCAGGGTACGGGTATGTATCGGTGCGGTATGGGTGCGAGATAGAGGTGCATGTGCGACTTCCATCATGGTCCCGACCTCGGACTCGGATCCTTTGACCTCCTCCACCCCGAACAGCACCAAGATCCAGCGCGACCGATGATCGAAGGTGTCGGGATCGTGAGCGCGATGACGACGGTGGGGTCGGTGATGAAGGTGGAGATGCTCCGACAGATGAAGGCGGACACGATGATGACGAAGTTGGCGGTGATGAAGATGATGGTGGTGGTGCTGTCGCGACGAGAAATTCGCTCAAGGTGGATCGGTGGCGCGCCGAAGGTTCAGCCCATCAGGTTGGGTCGACGTCGAAAGCGACGAAGGTGCCGATGAAGATGGTCGGATCGGTGATGACGAGGGTCGTGATAAAGTCGGATGCAGCTGAGGCTCGACGAGGTTGAGGAGGAGTAGCAGCGGGAGCAGTAACAGCAGCAGCAGTAGGAGGTCGGTGAGGTGGACGAGGTTGAAGGAGGGGATGGTGTTGAATCGAGTCGGCGGCTCCTTAGCACCTATGGCATTGAAACGAGTTTGACGGGCCCCTTGGGGAGCGATCCCGACGACGAGCGATGGAAGCTGGCGAGTGGGGAGAAGCGGTGGAAGCTTAATCGATAGGGTTGTGGGTATCTGAGAGACGGTGCTTCGCTACCTGGCCGATCGAGGCCGAGGGTGCAGTCCTGTCTCGTCGTCGCTTGAATGTTGGATGCAGTCGGCGAGAGTGGCCGAAGAAGGATGAAATGGATGGAATGGGATGGGATGGAAGAATGGGATCCGGCAAGGCGGCTGGCTGGCGGTTGGCGGTTCGAGTCTAGGTAAGGAAGTAAGTAGTAGGTAGGGTAGGGCAGGTCGGAAGAAGAGTAGGGGTCCGAAGTTTGAAGATTCGGGGGCGGAGAAGTCAGATGTCCAAGGTCGTCGGCTTCGGAGTGATGGTGGTATAAGTGACGGTGGATCGGCAGACGAGACTGCAGCTCTTCCATATAAAGAGATGCAATGGAGATCCGCCGACCGGGTTGCGAAGACTTTCGAAGGCGCTCGTCAGTCCCGTCGGTGAGGGTGGTGGGGAGGAGGATGGGACTTGGTCCTGTACGGGCGATATATGGTCATCGTCGTCGTCTTCTTGATTTTCTTCTGTCGTGGCCGGCTTCGAGGCGCAAGAGTCTGATTTCACGTCGAATCATACATGGCAAAGTTCAGTGGCCGCATATCAGATTTCTACCAACTCGACGGCCGTCCATTTCCCATATGCACGTGTTGGCCGATTCGACAGCCTCGAATCGGCGTCCGAGGTACTGAGCCAAGTAAACTTCATGGTTGGAAATACTGTAAGTAGGTTGGAACGAGGTACGCCGATTGCCACGTGTCTAAGCGCACCCCGCCAAGTACCTCCAACCAAGAAATGCCCCTTTCAACCATGAGGACGAAGGAATCATCTTTTGGAGAGTCGAACCACGACAGTGTCTTTATCACCATAAAATTGACGGTGCATACCGTAACACACCCTTTCAAGCACATCTTGTGCAAGATTTCAGATCACAGTGGTGACGATATCTTAAGAAATGGAAAAGAGTCTATCATTTCATGAACAAATGGCTCTTCTCTTTTCGTTTGGCAGGACAATGAGGTACTCCATTCGCAGCCCAAATCAGGAAGAGCCATAAGTCTTTCGGACAATGCAGTGGACAAGTCGACTCGGATTTATGACGATTCTTGCTGAGGCGCTTCAACACTTGAGGAACAATCACCCGCTCTTGACTCGACAACCAATTTGACCGTTTTGTCTTCCAAAACCATATTTGTCTTCCGTAGATGCATACTCGTACTTACTACTTCCGCTTCTCCATCCTCGATCTCTCGCGAGATCCTCCTCCACATCCCCCACCGCTCAACCCGAGGCGCTTGCACCTCCAGCCCCCATCGAAGCGACTTCGATGAAACGTGGTCGGATCCCACCTCGTAATCGTCTCCATCCCGACCGCTCGTCGTCCACGACCGTGCTTCCGACCGCGGCCGAGGCCACCGATGTCTTGGAAGCCCTTCCCGCCGCGATCTCGCCATTGGATTCGCGTCCGGTCCGATGGGGACGAGGATCGCCGTGCAGGCGCCTACCGAGTCTCGTGATAGGGGACATGCGACTTCGACTGATGTCTTGATTTTACCCCTCGAGTACTGACAAGGGCATCAGCAAGTTGTTCAGATTGACTGCGCTCTTGAGACAAGTCTGCCCCAATCTGCGTCCAGTTCGCTGGATTGTCCGGACTTTATCCACTGTGATGATCACACTTGTCTTGGCCAGGGTATTCTTGATCCGGAACATCAACAGCGGACTCGAACGTCGCCGACCAGTATGTCAGCTCCAGCTAGGGCGATTGAGTCGCTATCGATAAGATAGTAATGTCCATCGGCTTCAGACTGAAGCAAGTACTTACTCCTTGCGAGTTGCTTGCATCAATGGTGTCAGAATGTCTCAAAGACGCCCGAGGAATAGCCCAGTCACGTGGTCAAGTCACTTGAGTCTGCCACTCTTCGGAGTCGTCGTCTCGCTGGCTGGTACAATTGGATTATCTGCATTGGCATAGTATTTGGTCATCTTTTGCATGTTCAAAGATTATCTAAAATCGCTTCTTAGTATTCGCCGATTTGTCCTCGAAAATGAATCGAAGTGAGATCTTTGTTGAGTCGACATGTATATTCTCCAAGGACGAAAGCAACCATCAATAACGACCTAGAGAGACTTACGCCACGCGGCTGACGATGTCGCTGAGAAGTATAGTAGAAGTACTTAGGTCCACCCACCCTCTTCCGTCCCGACTCCATTCGGATTGCTTACTTCACCAGTCGATTAAGTTATCAGGCGCCAGCTGGTTCAGCTTCAAATCAAAACACCCCTCCTTACACCGTTTCCGCGCGTCGCATCCCCGACCTCGATCTCTTAATTCTTCTTTCGAAGAGGTCTGACCAATTGCGGCTTCTTCCCGAGCTCATTCAACTCGACCACTTGGTCCAGTCAGACCCTGCACCTAACCCGACCGCGACGTGCTCGACCTTCGTACTCGATCCATACCATCAAGCCTCATCAGGGTCTTCCGTCATGCTCCGACAGCCCGTGCTAGAGACTCTCGAGCTTGCATCTGTCTGAATTGACAAAGCGGTCCATTTTTCCACGCCATGGATCCTACCAGCATCTCCACCACCTCCCCTTCTTTTACCACCTGCACCCAGCATTTCAGAGATGCTCCCCCAGCGACAAATGTCCTCCAAGCCTACAAACTCGACGAGGGTTACTCCGAGGAGACTCGAAGTCAGCCTGGTAGTGATACGAATCTCCGTTCTCCCATGGGCTCGATTTTCATGACTGGCGATGGGAGTACAGCTAGTCTGCCCGCGTGGGTGACGACACTGGATGAAGTCGAACGAATAGGTGCATATCAGACGTCTCCGATGCTAGAGATCCAAACGCTGACTGACTTCCATCAGAGCTGGCCCATGCGATCATGCGCACCCTGCGTACTTCATCTATCCAATCCATCATCGAGCGATTACACCCTTTACTACATCTCGATCCTATCAGACATTTACCACCCGAACTCATCTTTCATATCTTTTCCTTTCTACCACCATCCGTATTACTTACTGCTTCCGCTGTATCACAATCCTGGCGATCTCGGGTTTTAGATTCTCGAATCTGGTATGATGCATATAAAGCTGAAGGCTGGGCCGCCGATGTTCGTCAAGTCATCAAAGCCGAACAAGAAGCTTCGAGCAGCTCTCCAGTGCCGAAGCCACCCCCTCGGACTCGGCGCAAGACCCCACGAGCTACAAGCCGAATGGAGACAGGCCCTTCGCCCAAACGAAGAGCGGGAGATGCTGGATTGTTCGGAGGAGGTACACAGACAAACATGGCACGCCGGGCCGATGAAGATGCTTCTTCGTGGGATCCACAGCATAGTCAGGTCGAAGCAGACGATGAAGAGACTATCGAAAATCCATGTCGGCTCAAGGAAGACGAGTCGATGGAGGATGTGGATGATAAGGAGCAAAGCGACGCCGATCCGGCCGACACCGGAAACAATGCCGGTCCTACGTCAGCTGATCCCTCGAATACCGAAACGCACATTCCCCACAATTCCCTCAGCAAATCGGAGCTGTTTTTGCCACCCTTGAGAGGCCAAAGAAAGTTAGACTGGCATTATCTTTATAAACAGAGGAGAAAGCTGGAAGAGAATTGGAGCGCTGGACGGTTCATCAACTTCCAACTACCACATCCAGAACACGAAGACGAGGCTCACGTGGAGTGTATCTACACCATTCAATACTGTGGCAAATACCTTGTCAGTGGCAGTCGAGATAGAAGTCTACGGATCTGGGATCTCGATACCCGGCGATTGGTGGGAAAGCCGCTGTACGGTCATAGTGGGTCGGTTCTGTGTCTGCAATTCGATGCCAGCGAGGAGGAAGACATCATCGTTTCGGGCAGCAGTGATACCGACGTCATTGTCTGGAGGTTCTCGACAGGAGAGAAGATCACCCGGATCAAAAAGGCACACAAAGAGTCGGTCCTGAACCTTCGATTTGATCGAAGATATCTGGTAACGTGCTCGAAAGATAAGACGATCAAAGTCTTCAATCGTCACGCATTGGAGGCCAAGGACAAGGCTTTCCCGTCTGCCGCTCATCTCAACACCTCTGGAAGTGCCATCTTCCCTCAGACCGTCGTCACCATGGCCATCACTCACTCCCTGGCAGCAGAAGACCAGCTTGCTAGTGCTCTTCGTCCTTCTCATCTTCCTCCGTACTCTCTTTTGATGACTCTGAAGGGTCACTGTGCCGCCGTCAATGCCATCCAAGTCTATGGCGACCTCGTCGTGTCAGCCTCGGGAGATCGCACGATCAAGATCTTCAACCTCCAGTCAGGAGCTTGCACACGAAGTATCGCTGGTCACAGCAAAGGCATCGCCTGCGTGCAATTCGACGGACGCAGGATCGTCAGCGGCAGCAGTGACAATTCGGTCAAGATCTTTGATCAGACCACCGGAGCCGAGGTGGCTTGTCTTGTCGGGCATCAATTCCTCGTTCGGACCGTGCAAGCTGCTTTTGGTGATCTTCCGGGATCCGAGGAAGATGACGAAGCTGAAGCGAGGAAGATTGATCAGATGTTCTTCGAAGCCACGAGTGCTAGTGGGGGTCTCCCCCAGGAGGGCGGTCGAAAGATGAAGCTTCGAAACGATGGAGGAAGGGATCCTCAACGGATCACTGCGTATGGTGCCGCTCTGCCTCCAGGCGGTGGTGGCAGTCGATGGGCTCGAATCGTGTCAGGATCCTACGACGAGACGGTCATCATCTGGCGACGAGACGCGGAGGGTAAATGGGTGATAGGTCATCGACTGAAGCAGGAAGATGCGGCTCGGGCGGCTGGTGGTCCATCAATCGCTACCTCGACCGGTCCCGCTGCTCGAACAGCTCAGCCTACGGTCAATGTCCACCAGAACCTCGGACAGGCGTATCACAATTGGCCTGCTGGACACATCACAGCCGCGATGAACACCCAGATCCACCCTTCGCTTCTCCCAAACACACCGAATCCCATCGCGCATCAGAATCACCAGCACGGTTACGGCAATGCTTTCGCAGCCATGGCAAACTCACAAGCAGCTCAGTCGCAGGCCAATACTGTCGCTGCAGGCGGACAAAACCCTGCCTCCGGCCCACCAACAATCCACTCCAACACAGGAGGTAGCCCGTCAAATCCAGGACACCCAACTCCCATGACGGAAATGACGTCCATGCCACCACACTGGCAGAGCAGCGCTCTGCCACCCTTCCCCGGAGCCTATCCCACAGGGCAACTCCCCATGCCCCAGCTTCCCGTCCACGCCCCCCAACCCATCTCCCAACCTTCACATCCACATCCACATCCTCTCCCAAATCCCAACCCAAACCCCTCAGCCGCCCCCGGCCCCCAGACAATCCCTCCGCCCCACCTCCCCACCCTCCCCGCCCCCACCGCCGGGAACCCTGCTCACCCAGTCCAACCCGTCTACGCACCCCCTCCACAAGCAGCCCACACCGTCGCAGCCAACGCAACGGTCGCAGCCGCCGCCGGCGGACCAGCAGCGGGAAATGCGCGGGTGTTTAAGCTTCAGTTCGACGCCAGGCGGATTATCTGCTGCAGTCAGGATCCGAAGATTGTGGGGTGGGACTTTGCGGCGGGGGAACGGGCGGTGGAGGAGGCGAGTCGGTTTTTTGAGGTCCTGAGTTAATTGGGGATGGGAGGGGTGGGGGAGGGGCGTTGGGGGTTGTGTGTGGATTCCGAGGGCTGGAGCATGAAAGTTGATCACTATGCGGGTTTCTCTTATACAACGAGGTGCAAAGTGGTCCTTGGTTCAGGGGATGGATGGGGAAAGCATTCAAGCATTGCTCCCCGAACCCTTATGGCTTTTAATCCACTAGGTGGCATCAGTGCTAGCGCTTCTCTGTACTTGATATAGCAAAGTCATCCATCTATTCTCCAAACTCCTTTTCCTTACTTATCTGCCATCGTCCACCCATGTTTCTCGAAGAAAGTGATGAAGAAGACGTCTTGTGAAGGTTAAGGTTGAGCTTGAGATTGGGCTTGAGCTTGAGCTTAGCCTGAGCTTGACTCTGAGTTTGCGATCTATGCTGGATGGGAATACATAAAATAACCCATGGATTCGAGGATGTCGATGGCATCCGTATCCTCTGCCTGTCTTGGGAGGATACTGTAGAAGCTTTCTCATGATCTCGTGTCCGGCCTCCGACCCGAGGACATCACTCCATATCGAATCCAGATGTACGAGTTCGGCATCAGTCATTATTCTCGGTCTCATTTTCTTCTAAAGCCGCTACGGGCACGCAACGAACGGATGACAAGGTGGGGGGGGGGGCATGGCATAAAGTACAGTGATTAGATCATCGGCCCATAATCTAAAGACCCTGCCTCAAAACGCCACAGAACCCCCAATCTCGCCCCCAAGTATCTTCGCCTGCCCGAACCGCCCGACCCAGTGAACACCCCACTGTTCCGCCGTGATGAGGATGTCCCACTTCTCGATCTCTGTGTTGAGATACGCGGCCACCTCATCGAGGAAACCCAGTTAAGTGACTGGGTGGAGCTCACGTTGAGCTTCGCCAAAATGAATCCGCGCGTGTACGTATCGTACGAGGCCGATCGCTTGAAGCTTAAGGCTGAGACGCTGACAGCGGTGGCGTTTTTGGAGGAACGTATTCGGCCATCGATCCATCTCTTCTTCGAACGGTGCGTTTGGCTCTCGGTAATTGTTCGGAGGGTCTGGTAGAACATGAAGAGTCGTGTCCGCAAATGATGTACGGATGCCCGCTTTCACGATCTCACCTTTCTATGTCCATCTCTTCGGCGTGTGCGGCCTGACACGGGTCTTCTGGCGAATTTGCGCTCTGGGACCGAGTGTGAAGATCGACTGCTCTCTACACCTCAACTCGACTTGCCAGGTGTGGGAAAGGGATCCGTGATAACCTCACTTAGCGAACCCTTGCCGTGCCTGCGCTCGGTGGTCAGAAACAGGAGGAAGTCTACTCAGACGAGGGAAAGACATACCTTCATCAGTTCAATCCTCGCCTTCAACTGACTCGTCACCTCTGCCGCTCGCTTCCAGCTCTCGATGCCATCCCCCGAGCCGCCCGGATTTGCACCGTTGCTCCCCGTTGTGTGCGAACTTGCCCCTCCTCGCGAAGAGCTCGTCTCCCTCCCAGCTCCTGAGATGGGACTTCCTCGTCCGTCGTTCATCGCGCCAGTCCCGACACCGGATTGTGATGACGTGGTTGACATGGCAGGGGGAGAGATCATCTTTGCTCGTTCTCGCAGACTAGCCATCATCGGTGCATCCCCATTTTCTCCCACGTTCTCTTTCTCCTCGCTCAGCGTCGAGGTGAAGGAGGGTAACCGACCATTACTCGTCGTGCCAGAGGGCATTGACGGCCGGCCATGATTCGCAGAGGAAAAGCTACCAGCGTGGGAAGAGGACGCGCCATGGAGACCTCCGCTACCATCGCGAAAGATGCCATCACCACTGGCATCAACTCGACCTCCAGCTGGCGATCCTGTCGGACTCCCGCTTCGGATGGATCTGCCCAATTCTCGCTTCAGTCGATCCATCTCCCGCTGTAACCGCGAGCACATCTGTTCGGCGGCTTCGGCATCGCTCCGAGCACGAACGAGCTGCGTCTCTTTTGCCTTGATACTGAGCACATCCCGTGTATGATCCTCGATTAGCTGCGCGTTCTGGTTCTGCAATTCATGGATCTGGCTGTGCAGCTTGGATCGCTCTGTTCGTAGATCCTCATTCATCCGCAAGGTTCGGTCTTTCTCGGCCCGTAATTCGTCAAGTTCACTCCTTTCGGCGGCGCTGAGATTTGAAGATACCCCGGCGTTGACGCTATGTATTGATGTCTCGCTCGTTGTGGCGGCAAGACCTGGTTTGCCTAGTGGTCGACCGGCAAGACCTCGACCTGGTGCACCAAACTTGGGGGCTGCCGGGGTGGCCTCGTCTTCGAAGGGCGCCGGCTGCGAAGGGGTTCTCCTGGGGGTGGAGACATTCGGAGTTGGGGCACCTCCAGGTCCTGCCAATCTCCTCTGCAATTTCAATCCGCTTGTCGGTGCAGAGATGCCGCTTTTTGGAGGCCCTGTCAGCTTCGAAGGGACACTTCGGGCCGTGGGTTTCGGTTGCAAGGGAGCAGATGCTGGCTCTTCTTGGGCCACTGGTGCGGGTGCCTTTTTCACGCCACCCACTGTCGGCTTCTTTCCCATTACTTTCTTGACCCCACCAGGCGTAGCCTTGGCAGCTGCTGGTGGCGGTGCGGCCTTTGGCTTCTCCTTCGCCTTGACCTGCGCCGCATCACAGAATTCTCGGATCTTAGTCTTCCGGATCTCGTCCAAGCCTTCCAGATACGGTCCCATCGCTCTTTCTCCCAAGATCTTCATCAGCGTTCCCAGAACCTCGGCGGCCGCCGAACGAAGGACTTCACTGGATTCGGTCAATAACTTTGTCGCGGCATCCGCAATGAGCTTGACCTCGGCCTTCGACGGTACATCTCGTGTTGAACGAAGGCATCGAATGAGGAATCGGACCGATTCGAGCTTGACCTGAGGATTCTTATGCTTCAGAAATTCCAGTGTCTCCTCCAAACAGTCCGAGAGATTCGTAGATGCAAAGACGGCATCCAGACCCGCGCCCAGAGCATCAGCAACCGATTGCTTCTTCTCCTTGAACCGCTCCATCATCGGAGCCATGATGGTGGATCGATATTTGGCGAAGCTCTTTTTGAGACCCTTGGCGATGACCTCCACACAACTAGCGGCCTCCATGACGACGGCAATATGTGCATCCTTCATGCATTTCGCCAACGATCGAACAACCTCGCCGTAGTCTCCATCCTTGATTTTCGGTACGTTGACAGCCGTAAAAAGCTCATCGAGAGCTTCCTTGCGATCCTTCCATTTGCTTGATGCCAGTCTTTCTTGCAGATCTTTCGGCACCTTGGCCAGCGCGTTGACGGGTTCGAAGATGTCAATTTCCACCTTTTCTTCTTCTTCTGCTTCCGCATCAGCCTCTCCCCCGGCACCGCCTTCAGCAGCCTCCGCAGCGGCTTGCTGCGTTCGGAGTAGTCGCTCTTGTTTGGGAGGCGCATCTTCCTTGACTTTTTCGAATAAAGCATCTAGATCTTGTTGCTGGACTGGCTTCAGATCATTCCAAAGCAGAGGCTTGAAGGCTTCCTTGAGCCATCGATACAGCTCGACCGTCAGGTTCTGCGCCTCAGCTCGGACATTCTTATCTGCGTGACCGAAGACCTTGGGTAGAGTTTTCAGGACCGGCTTCGGATCTGCCGTCCTACAACCAAAGGCGTGGTAAATGGCAGTGAGTGCTGCGAGGGTAGCCGCGACGATTTTGGGTTGTTTGTTCGATAATGAAGGGAGGAGATCTTCGATGATAGGACCGGGGGTGTCGAGTTCGATGTAGAGAAGCAGTGCCTCGAGGGCATTCGTCTTCGTCGCCGCTCGAGTGGATGAGAGACCTTTCTCAACTAACGGAGTGACTGTCTGGTTTCGGGTCCTGTGAGACAGTCAGCCTCCTTGAATGACCGTAATCTTCCATCGTGTCTTTGCTACTGACCTCAAGCATGCTTGCGGTCCTGCGTACTTCAGAAAGGCACATAAGGCGATGATACCCTCTTGCTGCGCTGCGACATTCGAATCCGCGACGGCCGACTTCCACAGGCCTGGGTCTTGTAGGAAGGGTTTGAAGGTTGCGCTAGATTCGTCGGGAGTGGCCTGGAATGCTGCGGCAGCGTCCTCATAGCCTGATTTCCGTA
>QQTW01002143.1_pt1 | contig 14208 bp, 11 predicted proteins | sample 1904831 | NCBI WGS metagenome assembly QQTW01 (sample SAMN09435610, study PRJNA476489) | Subsurface metagenome, whole genome shotgun sequencing project. | reverse complement strand
CGCATACCTTTGTCTTCATGCTTGATCTGTGTTTTCCGTTCTCCTTGAATTGCTACTGCTTCTGCTGAAACTTTCACGTCAAGATCGTTCGCTTCAACCCCTGGAACTTCGACTTTTAACTTCACCTCATTAGGAGTTTCATGAATTTCCGCCGCAGGCATCATAGTCATGCCATCAATGCGATGCCGTCGCTCCCAAGTCCATTGTTATAAGTCGTCATTTGGTCAAACAGCCGATTCATTTGTCGCTGCATACTTTCAAATTCTCGAAATGGTTCCCAACGAATTAATGCCATAGCTTTTCTCCAATTCAAAAAAAGTAGAAGTGGGTATTGAAGCTTTAGAGACACAACGCAAGCGCTACTCAATTTCGCCTCTATCGATAGAGGCGAAATTGGCTTTTCTTTACTTATGCGCTCAGTTCTCATACTAGCTATCCGCTATCTTGGACAAAGACTATCTAAAGACGGTTATAGTTTTAAACTTATCTGTGTTTCTTGATACAAGGTTGCAAATAAATAGTATTTAGGCAAGGAAATCGCCCCAATACTTCACTTTTACTTAGCAGCAACTAACACTTGTCCGCTATAACCTAACTCGCTGTATTGTCCAAGAACATCGGTTGCGATCGCGCTTTTTCCCTCCGCTATCAAAGCAACGCAAGCACCACCAAAGCCGCCACCTGTTAAACGAGCGCCAAATACAGCCGGAGTTTTTTGTAAAATGTCTACCAAGGCATCCACTTCTGGGACAGAAACTTCATAATCATCGCGTTGACTAGCGTGAGAAGCATTCATCAATTCACCAAAGCGGCTGATAGAAATTCCAGAAATCGCTTCTAGCACACGATTATTTTCCGTAATTACATGACGAGCGCGACGACAAAGTGGTTCAGGTAACGATTGAGCAACTTGGGGATCGTTAATATCTCTAAGTGCTTTTACTCCCAAAAGCCGCGCCGCCTCCTCGCACTCGGTCCGACGTTGATTGTAGCCGCTACCTGCTGCTAGTTCGTGATGTACGCCACTATCTATAACTAAAATCTCTCCGCCTGCGGGTAACTCCAGGGTGCGACGTTCGAGGGTGCGAGTGTCTAGAAATAGCATCGAATGAGTATCAGCGAGACTAGATGCCATTTGATCCATAATGCCGCAATTTAACCCTGCATACTGAATTTCGGCTTGTTGTCCGATTTGGGCAATTTGAACATCATCAAGGGGGATATTAAGCAGACTGCGTAACCCTTTGAGAGTTGCAACTTCTAAAGCCGCACTGCTAGATAAGCCTACACCGATTGGGACGGTAGAAGTAACGTACAGGTTTATAGGTGGGATTTTGTAACCTTGTTTTGCTAAAAGTTGGATGCAGCCAAATATATAACTTGCAAATCCTTCGGGAGTGCGACTGCTATTAGCAACGCTTACCATTTCCGCTAATTCTTGAGAATAAAAGTGGTATTGGGTATCTTGGCTCAAACCTAGCTCTACTTTTGTGCGTTGAAAAATAGCAATAGGCAATACAAACCCATCATTATAATCAGTATGTTCGCCCAAGAGATTTACTCGTCCTGGTGCAGTAGCTTCAACTTCTGGCTTTGTCCCAAATATCTGTTGAAAATTCATAGCTTAATTAATTCCTAAAGGAACAGGGCGCATTCTCCCTGCTATTTCTACACTAGGAAAATTTGGATCGAACGTGAGGTTTTCTAGTTTGCCATCCTCTAGCAGCACAAAAGTATCCTCAATTTTTGCTCCTGGTAAACTTGGATTCCAAGCTACAGCCATGTTTGCTGTCAAAGTATCAATAGTAGTAGGCTTGGCAACAATTTCTCTAGCTAAATAGCCGCAAGTTCCGCCTTGATGGTGTTCGCGGATAGCTTGCAAATACCCATGCTGTTCGTAGGCTTGTTTTAATTCTTGGTAAACTACGTTGAGTGCTACCCCAGGTTTGCACGAGTTCAATGCTTGGGCTTCAATTTCTCGGATGTGTTGGTGCAACTGGGAATATTTGTCTTTCTTCCCAAAATACACAAACCTTGTAAGATTGGCATACAAGCCGTAATCTCTAGCGCAAAATACCATCATCGCTGATTGAGAAATTGCTTCATTACTAGGCGTAGCATGGCGATACAGAGGTAAACGCCTTTCTCCTGCTACCAATGTCAAAGCTGGATGCAACCCCTGCGCCCACAATGCTTCAGCACCCGCCCCGGCTAGTTGGTATTCTGTCCAAGTAGGCTTGGCACTAGACAACACCTCCGTCATTGCTACGCTTGCTTTTCGCCCTACTTGACGATAGCGTTCTAGTTCGCCCTGCATCATTACCCGTTTATAGTTTACAAGTAAGTCAGGTAAAGCAGTTTCAGTAATAGTAGGGCGATCGCTACATACTTTACCCCCATTAGTAGCCTGGCGTACAAATGTTTCGCGCCTAGTAGCATCAGCCCAAGGATTGACTTGCAGTTGAAAATTTGCGGGTAATTCCTCATCCTGCAAGCGTTGCGCTTCAATTTCATCCGTCAACACCCAGGCATCTTGGGCAGTAACTAATACTTCTGCAACTCCCGTTTCTGCCGTCAGTAGCACGGTGTTAGACGCGCCAGCAGTTACCCAAGCAAACCAATCTGTTCCCTTAAAACGGACACCGACAACCTCGGCGGTAACTAAAACTTGACGAATTAACACTAGCTTGGCAGCAACTTCAGCATTCATAACATTATTGGTGTTTCAATATTGACAACTATTGCTTGTAGTTCCTTTGCCTTTTCTTCTGGTAGCGTGTCATTAGCAAACATTCCTGCGGCGAGTTCAGTTCCCGCTAGGTACTTGATCCGATCTTTTGTCCTTAGCGGCGGGTAAAACTGGGCGTGTAACTGAAATTCGGGATGCTGTTTTCCATCAATAGGCGCTTGAAACCAAGCCATCAAGTAAGGAAAAGGGCGATTCCACAAGCCGTCATATTTAAGAGTTACAGTTTTGAGTGCTTTGGCAAGGGCGAAACGTTGTTCTGCGGTGAGAGGTTTAAATGTGGCAACAGGGGCAATGGGCGCAATCCAGACTTCGTAAGGGTAGCGGGCGCATACAGGCACAAAAGCGATCACATATTCATCAAGATAGATAATCCGCTCGTTTGCGGCTATTTCCTTTTGAATCAAATCTGGCAACAACGAACTATGATGCTGCTGGTAATACGCCAACTGACACTCCAACATCCGCGCTGGAACTGGTGGTACAAAAGGATATGAGTATATTTGCCCGTGAGGATGGTGTAAAGTTACGCCTACTTCTACGCCGCGATTTTCAAAGGGTAATACATACTGAATCTGGGGCGGTGCTTTAGCCGTGCGATCGCCCCACACTTGCAAAAGTAAATCTAACCGATCTAGTTCCAAGTAGGCAAGAGCAGTTTCGGGATCTTGAGTAAATACCACAACTTCACAAGTGCCGTTAGCGGGTAACGTCTCGACAATAGAAGCTGGCGGATTGTGCGATTCTACTATCATTGACGGAAAGCGATTATCAAACACAGCTATGTCATAGCGCCCTTGGGGAAGTTCCGTAGGAAACTGAGGGTTAGTTGTAGGTGCTAAAGGATTGTACTGAGGCGGGGGCATAAAAGTCCGCCCCTGACGGTGACTAGCGTAGGCTACCCATTCACCGCGTAAAGGATGCCAGCGCAAATGCGGATTTGCGGAGACAGGTTCATTACTAGGACTAGGTGCAACAATCTTTTCGTCAATCGGGGAGCGACTGTATAGAGTCAGCTTTCGTCCATCCGGTTTTAAAAGTTCCTGGAAATACATCATCCTCCTCAACTCCTTTAGTTGCCGCAGCGATCGCAGAGATTGGAAACTTCGGCGTGCGATTAATATACAATAAGCCATTAGCTTCTTGGAAAGTATCGGTAAGCTGGGTATAACAAAAGCCGCTAAACATCTCTATTTTGTTAATTGCCCCTAGCAGTGCCTCATACCTCATTTGTAGCTCAGAGATATCATTAGAGCGCACGTATCCCCAAATTTTATCAGTATTAATATTTTCTAGGGGTTGGGCGTAAGCTATGCCGCCAAATTCCGTTAGCATTACAGGCTGTCCGTGATGGGGATAGCCATCAAGGGTCAGGACTCGTCCCCCTGGACGCTGACGATCCAATAAGTCGGTTAACTTTACATCCTCACCGTAGCGTTTCAATAATTGCTGCGGTTTGTTGTCGTAGTCGTGGATGGCAATAATGTCAGTATCGGTACTTTCCCAACCATCGTTGCCAATTACTAACCGCGTTGAGTCTAAAGTTTTAGTTAAGTGATACAGCGCCAAAACGTAGTTGCGGTGCGCTGCTGTTTCAACCAAGTTAGGCACTCCCCAAGATTCGTTAAAGGGAACCCAGACCACAATGCACGGATGACTAGCATCGCGTTTAATTACCTCCGTCCACTCGCGGGTAATTCGCTCTACGGCTGTAGGCGTGAAACGGTAAGCGCTGGGCATTTCTTCCCAAACCAACAACCCTAAAACATCTGCCCAATATAAAAAGCGAGGATCTTCAATTTTTTGGTGCTTGCGGACACCGTTAAAACCCATACTTTTTACTATCTCTACATCGCGCCGCAGCGCTTCGTCAGAGGGTGCAGTTATCAGGGTATCGCTCCAGTAGCCTTGATCTAGAACTAGCCGTAAATAATAAGGTCGCCCATTGAGCATAAAGCGATCACGCTGTATACCTACTGTCCGCATTGCCGTGTAGGAGCGCACTTCATCTAGCAGTTGATTATTTTTATCCCATAGTTGAATATGGGCATCAATTAGTGTTGGTTTCTCTGGCGACCACAATAATTCGTTGCGGTAGTCATCAATCCCTGGGTCAGAAAGGGTGATCCGGCGGTGCAGTTCTCCGTTAAACACATCGTAGCGATCGTTTACCAGCAATTGGTCGCCAACGCTCAATTTGACACTAATTTGAATTTCATTATGCTGTCCGGTGATAAAAGCTTCAAAACCAATTTCCCACCGCTCAAATTGGGGAGTCCAACAAAGGCGATCAATATAGGTTTTTCCCACGCGCTCTAGCCATACAGTCTGCCAAATACCGCTAGTACGTGGATACCAAATACTATGAGGTTCTAATTGCCAATCTTGTTTACCGCGCGGTTTGGCTAAGTCTTGGGGGTCATCTTGCGCCCAGACTGTAACGCGCTGCTTGCCGTTCTCATTTAAAACAGAGGTAATGTCAATAGTAAAAGGCGTATATCCACCTTCATGCATTGCCATAAACTGACCGTTTACCCATACACGGGCGCAATAATCTACTGCGCCAAAGTGGAGCAATACCCGGTTTTCATCTTTAAGCAGTTCAAATTCGCGATCGTACCAACAGTTGGGATGAAAACCCGTGTCACCAATCCCACTTTTGATTGATTCCGGCGCAAATGGCACTTCAATCGAGTGACTCCACTCAGGAATATCTACAGGCGAAGTATATTGTCCCTCATCGTCATAAGCAAACTTCCACACACCATTAAGATTTATCCAGTTGGAGCGTTGTAGTTGCGGACGTGGATAGGCTGATTTTAATCGAGGAATAATAGCTTGAGTTTCAGACTGACGAGCTACTCCACCACAGACATTTTCCGGTCTTGACGAGTTCATTAATATTTTTACCCTTCTCTAGAACTCTTACTTTTCTCTATTGTCTCGTTTTCTTTAGAAATTGAAAAATTAATTTACTTCCTATCCCACTAGATCCCAAATAGGTCCTACAAACTTTTTGAAAAATCATCTTAGCCTGCCTGGGGTTAAAACCCTAGGCTAACAGCTAAAGTCTGCGATCGCCGACTGATAATTTTTTTGCGTATAAATCTATTATGCTGTTATGCAAGTTTCAACTACTTCTTGGGCATAGCCATTATGTTCCCATGCCCCGGTTACGGCTCCAGCAACACCTACAATAAGAAAACCCAAAACAGGAATCTGTTGTAATTTTTTGAACTCGGCAATCTGGTAACATCTACAATCTCCTGTTGAGATAAGTCTTGCCCAATGTTTGTAATTGAAACATATAGCTTATAGTCCCAATTCTGGTGAAATTCTTTTACAGATACGTGCAGCGCCTTATTAATTTGTTCTTTTTGCCGATGCTGCGTTTGATCGGGTTTAAAGCGATGCCAATCAATAGACCAAGTTGCTATCCTCCCAGTATCTTTTTGCCTCTCAGCATTCATAGGTTCCCATGCTATGGAATCGAGATCGTTGAGTTGTACGGAGTAATGAAAAGTATTAGGATCGCTATTGATCGCGATGCTGGAGTAAACGCCCGTAGTGTGGATGAGCAATATTGCTGTCAATTAGTTGCTGAAAGTTTTGCATAATCTACTTGCTGTCGAACTGATACGTTACTTTTTAGCTTTCCTAAATAGAGTGCAAAAGTTAAGCTGTAGTTTCTAATAAGTGTAAAACTTGAGTCTGAAGCTTTGCCAAGCAATGTAAAATTAGCAAAAAAACTAAGTTTATTACCTTTACTCAATTGCTTCCACTAACAACCATTTTCCTGAGTAGTTGAGAGTTCCCCAAACTTTTAGAGGTTGATTATCGGTACGTATTTGTAGTTGTTCGTTGATGTGCGATCGCATTGTGACTAATTGCCATGTCTGCATTGATTCCGTTAAGGTCAGCGTATAATCTTGGTCGCTACGGCGGTTAAAAACGCCCTCAAAGACGCGAGAATCAGATTTTAAGGGAAGTACGGCATTTTGAGTGCAAGGGCAGTTGCCGCTAACAGGATAAGCTTCTGGTTGCTCTAAATAATAACGCTGCCAGTACAACCAATCGGGATGATTTGGGGGCAAATTGAATAAGGGAATAATAGAAGTTTTAGTTTGCAATAAAGCGTTTTGTAGCTTGCTTACAGGCAAGTCTCGCGGTTGACAATCCAATTCTACGCATAGCGCCGCCGCCATTCCCGCCGCTTGTCCGATATTCATGACTACAGGTTGCAGCCGGGTTGCACCATTGGCAATGTGAGAAACAGATATATTTTTTTCACAGGCTAATAAACCATCAGTTTGCACTGGTACGAGGCAACTATAAGGAATAGTAAAGGGTGTACCTGTCCAGCGACCTCCCCAACGGATAGATTTAGGCTGGAGGGGAAAATCTACGCCGGGGTAATGATGGTCGTTAGCGTAGTTGCCTATAGCGATACTTTCAGGCTGCAATTGAGCTACATTCCCCCCAGATATAGGTAAAATATCTTGCTCTGTAACGGTAGTTATTCCAACTAGGCGGCGACTTTCGCGGTAGTAAGGATGTATAGCATAAGCACCGTCACCAAAGGGGAAAATATTGTTTGCTAGTCCATATTTGCGCCCAAATTGAGTTTGAATAAAGTGAGCAAAACCTTGGGTATGCCAGAGGCTTTGTTGTAAAAATTGCTGCTTCGATGTTTCAGACTCTACGAGACGTTGTACGCCTTCGCCATAATCGTTACCATGCTTGGGCCAGTTAATCATTAATAGATTACCTGGCAATCGTCCGTAGTTTAAAAATTCTGCTTGTCCGTAGTCTGTCCAAGCGTCAGTATACTTTGTGGAGTTGTAATTTGGTGGTGGGGGAATAAGTGGTGCGATCGCACTTTCAAATTCTTGCATAATTACTACCCAAGTAGGCGCTTGAATTGGGTAAGTTTTAGTTAATTCATTTTCTGCAATTGGCGCACTAACTTCGCCCCATTGGGCTTGTAGTTCCCAACCCCAACGATAGGGAATTTCGGCTAAGGCGAGTAAGTCTCCAAGTTCGGTAGCATCCAAGGTAATCTTGGCTGTAACTGTAAAATCGCTAAATCTTACCCCAGTAATTTTGTTCCTTTCTTTAAGAACTTCTAAGGGGATGCTTCCAGCAATCCAATAGAGATTTGGTAATTCTTTTACCCAGCCCTTAAATATTTCTGCACCCAAGCGGGGATTGTAGCTAAAAAAACTTACCCAACTATTGTTTAAGCCGCCTACTTGTCTTTGCTGTAACTGGTGTAAAAATTCACCCCAAAGCCCAGTTTGAAAAGCTGCTAATTCGTTGCCATCAGGGGCAGCTACCCCCGCAGAAGTTAGCATTCCGCCTAGCCACTCAAATTCGCTGACAAGGATAGTTTTAGGCCCGCTTCTTGCTGCTTGAATTGCTGCCGATGTTCCGCCTGTACCACCGCCGACAACTAAAACATCACAGTGCATTAATTCATTCTGCATTAGTAGACAATTGGGCTGTTAATACTTCGCTACCAGTGGTTGTAACCAATATATCGTCTTCGATACGAATCCCGCGTACATCGGCAAATTTATCTAACTGTTGCCAATTGACAACATCTTTATACTTTGTTCGAGTTTCGGAGTTATTTAAAATTGCTGGTACTTGATAGAAACCAGGTTCTATTGTAACTACCATTTTTGGACGCAAAGGACGATTTAAACGTAAATAGCATAACCCAAAGCGATCGCTCCTTTTCCGTCCTGTTTCGTAACCTGCTATATCTCCCAAGTCTTCCATATCGTGAACATCCAAACCTAACAGATGCCCTACACCGTGAGGGAAAAACAGCGCATGAGCATCCATAGCAACTAAATCCTCTGGATTTCCGCATAAAATGCCCAAATTTACTAATCCTTGAGCAATTACTTTCGCCGCCAGCAAATGAATTTCTTGATACTCCACCCCAGGAGAAATGGCTGCAATACAGGCATCGTGCGCCGCTAATACCACATCGTAGATATCTTTTTGGGTAGAGGAGAATTTACCCGAAACAGCCCAAGTGCGTGTTACATCTGCTGCCCAGCCGTTAGCAGTTTCAGCCCCTACATCTGCTAAGAGTAAATCTCCAGCAGATAATTTATTGAGGTAATGATTGTTATGGAGAACTTCGCCGCGCACGGTAACGATACTAGAATAAGCGCAAGTCATATTATGGGCTAATATTACCTGCTCCATAGCCGCGCGGACTTCTGCCTCTGTTTTGGCGTTTTTAGTTGCTGCTATCCCCGCCCAGTGGGCTTTTACAGTTACTTGGGCTGCTTGTTTGATTTCGGTTATAGATGATTTATCGTGAATTAGCCGTAATTGGGCGATCGCTTTTGCTAACTTTAGATCGACACCTTCTAAACTAGCCTTACGTTGTAACCATTTGTCTTGTTGTTGGCGAGTAACAATATCTTGTACAGGAATTGTGGCAGCTTTATAAGTACATTGTCTTAACTTGGCAAAAGGGTAAGCAAAATCTGCGCCAATAGTTGCAGCTATTTCCTCACGTTTTGGTGTTTTCCCATGCCATAAAGTATTACTACTAGGCGGATCATCCATAAACAATTCTAAACTGCCATTTTCCAGACGAATTGCCGCATTTTCTAGATTTAGGCCGGCAAAGTAGAGAAAATGACTACTAGCGCGAAAAGGGAAGATATTAGCAGCAAAATTACGCGCTGAACCTTTACCTGACCAGAGAATAACGGGAAAGTCGATTAATTTAGCTAATTTTTGTCGGCGATCGCGTAAAGTATCAATCAATTTTCTTATTATTATTACTTATCATTGCTAAAACACTTACAAAATGAGTTTTGCCAAAAAATAACGGGTTTATTGACAGACATTTTGCAGGGGGTTTGGGGGAGGCAACTCGTCCCCCAATGGGGGGTTTGGGGGGTCTGCCCCCCAATTCCTGGTTTTTCTACAGTTGAAAACTTGCATATAATTGTATGTTTAGATTACCCAATGCTTTTGTAGCATTCTCCTACGGCGCTAAGGTCGCCGCATTTAACAGATTTTATTGTTACATCGTACTGCAAACTTTTACTTATGAGTCAGCCGATTAGTCGTTCTCGCCCGTTATCCATACCTTACATATGGTATCGGCTTTTAATTGCCTTGCTCGTAGTCACGATGCTAGGCTGCGGGTTATTTCCAGGGACAGCATTTGCTCTTACCGCTCCTCCACCCAAAGTTAATAAATCCATTACACCGTACTTCGATCGCGTTGCCGATAAATTAACTGAGTTTCGCCTAGATAATGGGATGAAATTCTTGGTTTTAGAGCGCCACCAAGCGCCAGTAGTATCTTTTCTGACTTACGCTGATGTCGGGGGAGCAAATGAGCCAACGGGTAAAACTGGCGTAGCTCACTTTCTCGAACACCTAGCATTTAAAGGTACGCAACGTATCGGGACGAAAAACTATAAAGCTGAAAAACCTTTGCTTAACCGTTTAGATACTTTAGCCGAGCAAATCAAAGCAGGTGGCGATAATGTACCAGCATTGAAAGCAGAGTTTGACAAAGTACAAGCTGAAGCTCAGAAATTAGTAGAACAAAATGAATTAGGGCAAATTGTGTTGCAAGCTGGGGGTGTAGGCTTAAATGCTAATACTTCTGTGGAAGCTACGCGCTATTTTTATAGCTTTCCTTCCAATAAGTTAGAACTTTGGATGTCGCTAGAATCAGAACGGTTTTTAGAGCCAGTATTTAGGGAGTTTTACAAAGAAAAAGATGTAATTTTGGAAGAAAGAAGATTGCGGGTAGATAATTCTCCCATTGGTAAAATGATTGAGGCGTTGCTAGACAAAGCGTACACCCTTCATCCATACAAGCGTCCCACCATTGGTTACGAGCAAGATATCCGCAATTTGACGCGCAAAGATGTGCAGCAATTTTTTGATACTTATTACGTTCCCAGCAATATTACGATCGCCCTAGTGGGAGACGTTGACCCAAAACAAGTAAAAGAACTCGCTCAAGCTTACTTTGGACGCTTTAAAGCCAAACCTTCACCACCTCTCCTCAAAGCTGTAGAACCCAAACAAACAGAAGTTAGAGAAGTTGAATTAAAGTTGCCTTCCCAGCCTTGGTATTTAGAAGCTTACCACCGCCCAGCAATTACTAACCCAGACAATGTAATTTATGGCTTAATTGGCAGTTTGCTAAGTGACGGGAGGACTTCCAGGCTATATAGCTCTTTGGTAGAAAAGCAGCAATTAGCTCTCAGCGCTCAAGGATTTAGCGGTTTTCCTGGGGACAAATACCCGAATTTGATGCTGTTTTATGCCTTAACTGCGCCTAATCGGACTGTCGAGCAAGTAGCGACAGGATTAAGAGCAGAAATTGAGAAGTTAAAAACCGAGCCTGTATCAGCTATAGAGTTAGATCGGGTAAAAACCCAAGCAAAAGCAGGATTATTGCGAAGTCTTGATTCTAATTCTGGCATGGCTCAGTTATTGATGGAATACGAAGTAAAAACTGGCTCCTGGCGCAATTTGTTTAAAGAATTGGAGCGTTTGAACGCAGTAACGGCGGCGGATGTGCAGAGAGTCGCTGTAGCTACTTTTAAGCCAGAAAATCGCACAATTGGGCGTTTGTTGCCAAAAGAGAATTAAAGGAAAATATGAAATTATCTATTAAATTGGCGATCGCCTTCGTCTCCATGCTACTTGTTGTATTGCTAGGTTTGCCTAGTATGGCAGCCACAGCGCAACATTACGACGAGTTGAAGTTTGCCCCTTTACCAGAAATAAAGTTGCCCAAGTACGAGCGATTTGTACTAGACAATGGCATGATTGTGTACTTACTAGAAGATCGAGAATTGCCTTTAATAGGCGGTACAGCGCTAATTCGCACAGGCGATCGCTTTGAAAGTGCTGATAAGATAGGTCTAGCAGGGCTTACAGGTACAGTAATGCGGACGGGTGGTACTACGAATCATTCCCCCGACCAACTCAATCAGCTACTTGAACAAAGGGCTGCTAGTGTCGAAACGGGCATTAGTACAACTTCTGGTAGTGCGAGTTTTAGTGCCTTAAGTGAAGATTTGCCAACAGTATTTGAGTTATTTAGCGAGGTATTAAAAACTCCGGTTTTTGACGCAAAACAGCTAGAATTAGCCAAAACTCAAGCACGCGGCTCAATTGCTAGGCGTAATGACGATCCTGAAGGTATAGCAGATCGAGAGTTTCAAAAGTTGCTGTATGGCGATGCTAGTCCTTATGCTCGTACAGTAGAGTATGCAACTATCGATAATATTTCCCGTGAGGATTTAATCGGGTTTTATCAAAAGTATTTTCACCCCAATAATATGATTTTGGGGATTGTAGGGGACTTTAACTCTGCTCAAATGCGATCGCTAATTCAAAAAAACTTAGGTGATTGGAAAGCTAACCCCAAGCTAGTTAAACCATCATTACCAGCAGTTTCTCAAGCAAAAACGGGCGGTATTTATGTCGTCAATCAGCCGCAACTTACCCAAAGTTACGTCCAAATTGGTCATTTGGGCGGAAAGCTAGATAGCCCAGATTATGCGGCGTTAGATGTGCTAAGTGGGGTATTAAATGGTTTTGGTGGGCGCTTATTTAATTCCGTGCGATCGCGCAAAGGACTTGCGTACACTGTTTACGGTGTCTGGAGTCCCAATTACGATTATCCAGGAACTTTCCTCGCTGGCGGACAAACTCGTTCTGATGCTACCGTACCTTTTATTAAAGCAATTGGCGAGGAGATTGAAAGCTTAAAGGCTAAACCTGTCACCCCAGCGGAACTTGCTTATGCCAAGGAAACAAAATTAAACTCTTTTGTCTTTAATTTTGAAGACCCAGCCCAAACATTATCTCGACTGATGCGTTACGAATATTACGGCTATCCAGCAGATTTTATCTTTCGCTATCAGCGCGGTGTCGAAGCAACAACGGCGGCGGATGTCCAAAGAGTGGCTAAAACCTATCTCAAACCCGAAAATCTTGTCACGTTGGTTGTAGGCAATACTACAGCAATTCAACCGCCCTTAGATGGGCTGGCAAAAGTAACACCAATAGATGTCACTATTCCGGGCGCAAAACCTGTAGTTATGAAATAGGTTCTACCCAACAACCTCGATAATCTTCTACAAACTGGCGCATACTAATCGGCGGTCTTTGCAAAATCTCTTGAGTATCGGTGGTTAACTTCCCTGCTAATCCCAATTTTGCCGTTGTGTAGATGCCAATCATAACGGCAATAAATTGGGGTTCTAAACCACGTTTGTACATACTGAGTGCAAACTTAAAAATGGAAGGATTTTTGTACAATATTGGTTTGCCAAGTACCTCTGTAAATATTTCTGCAACTTGGTAGTAGTCTAGAGCTTCACTACCTGTGAGACTGTAGGCGCGATCGCTATGTCCCGACTCTGTTAAAGCTTTAACCGCAACTGCTGCAATATCCCGCACATCAATAAAACTTGTTTTCCCTTTTCCTGCGGGTAAAAATATCTCATTACGCTCTTGAATGTCTTGGCGATGAATCGTACTCAAGTTCTGCATAAAGAAACTAGCGCGCAGAAAAGTGTAAGGTATACCAACAGATTGAATATACTTCTCTACTTTGGTGTGGGGTACGATAGGGTTGCTTTCGGCTCCAAGTATAGATAAAAAAACAATTTGTTCCACACCTGATGCGATAGCGCTATCAATAGCAGGGTACATATAGGTTTTTACTTGAGAAAGAGCAGGCGGACGCATCAAAAAGACTCTTTTAACGCCTTGAAAAGCTTTAGCAAAAGTCTGTGGCTGTTGAAAATCGAAGTTAACATACTCAACCGTTGAACATGGCGACCAGTTGCTGTTAGGTTGAAGATTTCTTTGAGCAACTCGGATATTATACTTTCCGGTACTTAGTTGGCGGACAATTTCTGCTCCTACGTTGCCTGTAGCACCTGTAATAAAAATGATATCGCTCATAACAGCTTTAGTGCATCACCTCAATCATACCGTAGTCCTAATAAGGTACTGTTGTTCCATTCAATTGTTAACACTTACATGCCTTTAGTTAATATGATTCCTACGGAGATCGAGGTAAGAACATGTCCACTTTTGCAGCTTAAGAATTTATACAAAAATGCTTGTAAGTCTATTAAGTAAAATAAATAGCACCAAACGGCAATTCATGTCAGCATTGCTTAATTGTCTCAGCCAAACTAGGATTTAGCTTAAAATCAACTTCAAGTTAAGTTAGATTTTCTTTACACATCTATTCTAAGTATTAACCCTAATATCTATAAATGAATTTTATATTTAATGTAAGTGAAATTGCCTAATTTTAAAAAAATTTATTTAGTAGAATACTTAGAAAAACATATTCCAAATTTATTTTTTTGTTTTACTAAGTAAATATTTGTAAAACATAATATAGTTGAAAATAAAAGCGTATAGTAGGTTGG
>QQTW01002142.1_pt1 | contig 14213 bp, 13 predicted proteins | sample 1904831 | NCBI WGS metagenome assembly QQTW01 (sample SAMN09435610, study PRJNA476489) | Subsurface metagenome, whole genome shotgun sequencing project. | reverse complement strand
GGACGGCCGAAGCTGCACCTCTCCAGCCAGGACCCGGACAAGCGCCCCGGAGGACACGCCTACCTCGTGGGAACAGCGGATTACGAGATCCTCGTGGCGGCGCTCGACGGCCGGGAGGCGGACATCATGATCGAGGCAAAGGGCAAGGAAGAAGCTCTCGCAGCGCTTGGCGTAGAACTACGGGTTTGAGGGGAACTTAAAGATAGGGGCTTACGGGAGCGTCCTTTGCGCTTCGCTGCGTGCTCTGTACCACAACGCTAGGAGGGCTCTGCGATGGCGGAGAGATTCGACGTAATCATCATGGGGATGGGACCGGGCGGGGAGGTCGCCGCGGGGCGGCTCATCAAGGCCGGTAAGAAAGTAGCGGTGGTTGAGAAGGAGCTAATCGGGGGGGAGTGCGGCTACTGGGCCTGCATCCCGTCGAAGACCCTGATCCGGCCGCCCGAGGTCCGCAACGACGCGACGCGCGTCTCCGGGACGAGCACCCCGACGCTGGACCTCGAAGCCATCTTCGACTACCGGGACTTCATTATCCGGAACCTGGACGACTCCCGGCAGGTCGAGGGCTACGAGGGGATGGGCGCAACGGTCCTCAAGGGCGAGGGACGCCTCAGCGGCCAGGGCAGGGTCGAGGTCAACGGGGAGGAGTACGAGGCGGATCACGTCATCGTCGCTACCGGCTCCTACTCCAACGCCCTGCCCATCGAGGGTATCGATGAGGTGCCGGTGTGGACGAACCGTGAGGCGACCACCACGCGCGAGGTGCCGGGCCGGGCGGTCATCATCGGCGGCGGTCCGAACGGGGTGGAGACGAGCCAGTGGCTCTCGCGCCTCGGCTGTGACGTAACCCTGGTGCAGCACGCCGACGTCCTGGTGAACCGGGAGGACCCGAGGGTCGGCGAGATCATCAAGGGCATCCTGGAAGAAGAGGGCATCGGGGTGCGCGTCGGCCGCCGCGTCGAGAGGGCGCGCAAGGACGGCGACGGCGCCGTGGTCACCCTCGACGACGGCGAGGAGATCCCCACGGATGTCATCATCACTGTCGCGGGCAGGACCCCGCGCACGGAGGGCATCGGCCTGGAGTCGGTCGGCCTCGAACCGGACAAGAAGGGCCTGCCGGTGGACGATAGGTGCCACGTCGAGGGCGCGCCGGAGGGCCTGTGGGCGGTCGGGGACGTGACGGGCAAGCTCCTCTTCACACACGTGGCCCAGTATCAGGGGAAGATAGTTTCCGCGAACATCCTGGGACAGGAGCGGCGCGCGAGCTACAGCGGTGTGCCGAGAGTAATATTCTCGGACCCTGAGATTGCGGCCGTCGGCCTCACCGAGGAGGAGGCCCGTTCACAGGGGATGGACGTCGCCGCGGTCACCATAGATCTCCCGAAGAGCCTCGCCAAGCCGTGGACGTACGAGAAGGAGCCGCGCGGCACCCTCAGCGTGGTCGCCGACCGGGGGCGCGGCGTGCTCGTGGGGGCGTGGGCCGTGGCGCCGCAGGCGGGAGAGTGGATCCACGTCGCCGCTACCGCCATCCGCGTCGGAATACCCGTGTCGGAGCTGCTCGACGGTATCGTCCAGTTCCCAACCTTCACCGGCGCATACCTGGAAGCTTTCGAGATGCTGGAGATGTAGGCTCGCCTCTAATTCACCTCAATTCGGCACACCTGTGGAATCAGCACGGAGACCCTGGAATATTCCGGCTGACCGCCGAAAGGTGGCCTTGCGGGGCTTCCCTGAGGACGAGCCATTGGAGGAGCCGCATGAGAACCACGACGATGAGATGGTCTGGATGGTCTGCCAGAGAGAAGTCCGTGGCTTGCAGGGGCGTAGAGGCTCGAAGAAGTTCGAAGTGATGGTGCAGGTCTTCTTGGAGTGGGCAGCATCGAAGGGAGATTCGCGTGTTTAGAAATCCGAACGGCGATGAGATAAAGCGGTTGCTGGAAGGCTCGCGGAACATAGCGGTGGTCGGGCTCTCGGACAATCCCTACCGCACGAGCTACGCCATCGCCCGCTTCCTGCAAGATGCGGGCTACAAGATCTTCCCGGTAAACCCGAACCTGAAAGGTCCGGTCCTGGGCGAGGAGCCCTACGCTACGGTCGAGGAGATCCCCGAGAGGGTGGACATCGTGGACGTGTTCCGCCGGAGCGAGCTCACGCCGCCGGTAGCGCTTGATGCCGCCGCCGCTGGCGCCAGGGCTTTGTGGCTTCAACTAGGCGTTTACAACGAGGAGACCGCCCGGTACGCGGATGAGCACGGCCTCACCGTCGTCATGGACCGCTGCATAAAGGTTGACCACGCCGCCTTCGTCGGCAGGTGGTCGCCGAGCTTTTCCCTCACCCGTCATCCGGGTAAAGACGGAAGCCTAGCCAGCAACGAGAGGAACGTTGAGTGCCGCGCATACGACCAGTGGAGCCGGAGGATGCCCCGCAGGGCTCTCGGGAGTACATAGAGAAAGGCAAGCAGCAGACCGGTGGCCAGGTTATCAACTTCTTCAAGCAGATGTCCGTCTCCCCCGCATCCTTCAAGGCTTACATGGATTTCGCCGGGACGCTCGCGGGTGGCGCGCTCGACCGGCGGACGCAAGAGTCTATCGCCGTCGCGGTCTCGGATTACGACGGCTGCGTCTACTGACTCTCGGTCCACTCCGCCGTCGCGGAGCAAGAGGGCCTCAGCAAGGACGAGGTCCGGCAGGCACAGGGCTTCGAGTCAGACGATCCGAAACGGGCAGCGGCATTACGGTTCGCTCACGACGTCATCGAGAGCCGGGGGAATCCCTCCGACGAATCGTTCGAGGGCGTTCGGGAGGCGGGTTACACGGACGAGCAGATCATGGAGATGATCTCCAACGTCGCCCTCACCCAGTTTTCGAACTACATGAACGACTCGATCCAGACTGAAGTCGATATCCCCGTCGTCGAGCCGATAGGCAGCCACTAGAGGAACATCTATCGCCGGGACGGCACCCGTCGTCCCGGCCTTTCGGAGGTCGAATCATGGTACGAGAGATAGCGGTATTCGAGATTCAGCAGGGCCAGGGCGAGGATTTTATACAGGCTTACGCAGGGGCCGCGCACATCCTGAACGAGGCCGCGGGGAGCCACGGCGCAAAACTCCATCGAGGGGTAGAGAACCCGGAAGCTTTCACCCTCATCGTCGAGTGGGACTCCGTCGAGTCACACACCGCGCTCACGAAAGAGCCCGCCTTCAAGGATTTCGGTGACGCCATCGGTCCTTACCTCGCGGGCCGTCCCGACGTCCGGCACGTCGAAGCGGTGGGCTAGGGAACGCGTAACGTGCCCGGAGCCATTGCATTCGACGTCTACGGGACGCTGGTCGATCCTCTGGAGATGGGCGAGAAGCTGAGACCCGTCGTGGGAGATGTCGCGGAGCCCCTGGCGAAATTGTGGCGTGAGAAGCAGCTGGAGTACACCTTCAGGCGCGGCCTGATGCGCCGCTACGAGAACTTCGACGTCTGCACCCGCCAGGCGCTCGACCATGCCGCGAGCATCCTGAGCGTCGAGCTCTCGGGCGACGAGCGGGGGCGCATGATCGAGGAGTACGGCAGCCTCTCCCCCTTCGCGGATGTGGCCCCGGGCCTGAAAGAGCTCCGGGACGCGGGCCACACCCTCGTCGCGTTCTCCAACGGTGTCGAGGCGACGGTTCGGATGCTCCTTCAGAGGGCGAGCGTGTTGCCACTCCTCGACGGCGTCGTAAGCGTGGACGACCTCTCGTCGTTCAAGCCGGATCCCGAGGTCTATTCGTACCTGTGCCGACGGCTCGAAGCGTCACCCTCGGAGATCAGGCTCGTCTCCAGCAACCCGTTCGACGTGATCGGGGCGAAGAGCGCCGGGCTCAAGACCGTGTGGGTGAAACGTGGCCCGAATATCCCGTTCGATCCCTGGGGCATCGAGCCCGACCTCATCGTCTCGGATCTCCAGGATCTCGCCTCGAAGCTGTGAGCGAGACCCCGGGGAGGCATCTCCTGCGCCTCTTCGTCTACGGCACCCTCAAACACGGCGAGCGCAACCACGACCGCTTCTGCCAGGGCGCGAGCGCCGTCGAGGCCGCAACCGCCCGCGGAAGGCTCTACGACCTGCCCTTCGGCTTCCCCGCCCTCGTCGTCCCGAAGGAGGACGTTCACGCGGTGGGCACCGGGGACTACCTCGGTGACGCAGAGCTCTCCCGCCGTACCCCGGCCACACCGCTGGAAGGTCTGGAAGGCTGGGACGAGATCCAGGGCGAGCTCCTACTCTTCGACGACCCGGAGAGACGCCTGCCGGAGATCGACGGGCTTGAACGTTTTCGGCCGGGCGTAGAGTGCTTCTACACCCGCGTCCTCGTACCCGTCACGACCGTGCAAGGAGGCGAGACCGTGCTGGCGTGGGCCTATTCGGTCGCCGAAGGCTCCGGCGTACGGCTTCCTGGTGGCATATGGCCGGCTCACGACACCAGGCCCGGCTGAGTCGTTCGTGTAGTAAGGCGCGAATGTGCCCCCGGTTTGTGTTCGTTAGCTACACGGCGGGCCTGGGTGGCTCAAGATTCTCGGCATCAGTGTGTGGCACCAGCACCCAGTGCGTGATCTAGAGGGGGCCTGGGAAGTCTTCTCCGGCTCTCGGGCTCCGCCAATAGGGACGGCCCGGGCTGACACTCTGGCTTGAGGAGCGCGAAGTCGACGAGGCTACCGTCTAGCACGATAGCGAGGCGCTGCTGCACGCCTCTCACGCGGTAAAGGTCCTGTCCGGCCTATCAAGCGATTGGGGTACCAGGCTCTTTGGGGATCGACGGTTGGATCAGGGGTTTTTGAGGAGGCGGATCCAGGCCGGGTAGAAGGTACAGACGAAGGCGAGGAGAAGCACGCCGGCGAGCGAGGAGGCGGCGCGGCGGCGGGAGAAGAGGGCCCATGAGAGCGAGATCCAGAACAGCATGTTCCCCGACGCGACCCCGTAGACCCAGCGGGAGAACTTGTGCTGATCCGAGTAGAAGTCCATCTCCTCGATCTCCGGGTAGCTCGTCTCCTCGTCCATCCTAGAACGTAGCAAGACGACGGGGAGCAGGTTCGCCAGGATGACGCCCCCTCCCCACCTCGACAGCGCACGAACGCCCCGGTAGCGCCCACGCACCAGGTACGTCAGCACGATCGTCATCAGCACGTTCCCCGTGGCCCCCATATAAACGGGGACCGGGAAGCGTCCCATGTCACGAAGCTCGTCCATCTCGTTCAATCGTTTGCTCAAGCGCTCTGCTCCCTGCTAGTTGTAGGCTCACCCTGGACGTCGAACCGGATAGCACCGACCTCGTCCCGGGTTCTATCGTACCCACCGGTGCCCTCCACAGACCCGGCGCACGAACGAACAACCCCGGACGGAGCCCCGGACTCATACCCCTCGCTCCAACTTATCCTCATACGATACGCCAGAATATCTCCTCCGCGAACGACGGGGCCAGGGTACGTGGCAGCCCGCTCCTCAGCCGCGAACGGGGGCCGCGTGAGGTCCCATCGAGTCTCCTTGAGCGCGAGGCTCCGGGGATGCGGCACCTCTTGAAGTCCGTCATGCAGAGATACCTGAACTCTCGGCTCGCCCGGAAGGCGCGGGTGCGGCATCGTAGGTTCTAGTTCCCTCGAAGGCTCGGGCGGCACGCAGTATCTTCGCCTCACCCCAATTAGGACCGACGAGCATCGCGCCGATGGGGAGTCCTTCGGAGGTGCCGCAGGGTACGGTCATGGAGGGTAGCCCCGTGACGTCGAAGGCGGCGGTATTGTGGATCATCTCAAGGGCCCTGGCAATCACCTCCTCGCGGGTAGCATCCGGGGCCGGGATCGGGGTTGCCTTGATGGGCACGGTCGGCAGGAGGAGGAGGTCATATTGCGCGAGTGCTGCGTCGTAGGCCGACGAGAGCTTGCGGGAGAGATTCTGGGCCTTGGCGTAGTAGCGGCCGTGGTAGCGCTCCTGCATGTAGCGGCCGACGAGCATCGTCAGCTTGACGGTCTCCGGGAGGTCATCGGCTCGCGTGAGCCTGCCTCGGGCGTAGGCATCGAGCAGCGAGGTCGTATAGTGACCCTTCCAGTTCGTGCCCATGGAGTTACCATCGACCATGAGAGCCGTCGCCCCCTCGATGGCGATACCGTTCCAGATGTGGATGCCGTCCTGGTGCAGCGGCACGGAGACCTCCCCCACCTCCGCCCCGAGCTCCCGGAAGATCCCCGCCGCCTCCCGGACAGAGACATCCACGTCCTCCTCCGAGAGACCCGGCCACCCGAACCCCTCGGAGAGAATTCCAATGCTCATCCCCTCCACCCCGCCGTCGAGACCGGAGAGGTAGTCGTCCGTCCTGGCGCCCGCCTGACGCGGATCGAGGCCATCCTCCCCGGCGATCGCCGAGAGCAGGAGGGCGACGTCCTCGACAGTTGCCCCGATAGGTCCCAGGTGGTCCAGCGTCACCTCTATGGGAAAGGCGCCGGTGTAGGGAACGAGGCCGTGGGTACCCTTCAGGCCGTACACGCCGCACCACGACGCGGGTATCCTGATGGAGCCGCCCTGGTCGCCTCCTATTGCCGACTCGCACTCCCCGTTCGCCACGAGCGCGGAGCTCCCGCTGGAGGAGCCACCGGCCGACCGGGAGGGGTCGTGAGGGTTGCGGACCGGTCCCGTGTCGCTCGTATGGCTGCCGCTAGAGAAACAGAGCGACTCGCTCACGGCCTTGCCAAGAATGTCTGCTCCGGCGTCCAGGATACGGGTAACTACCGTCGCGTCGGCCTCGGGGACGTAGCCTTCGAGGACGGCCGTCCCGTTCATCATCGGCACCCCGGCGACGCACACGTTGTCCTTGATCGCGACCCGCTTCCCGGCGAGCGGCCCCTCGCCAGAACCCGGGATCCTGCATCTCCAGTACCAGGCCCCCAGCGGGTTCTCCTCCGGCTCCGGACGATAGGCCCCGGAGCGCGGATACTTGACCCTGGGCGCGGGCTCGATGAGCTCGTCGAGGCGCCGGTAAGAGACCATAGTCTCCACCGCCAGACCGAGAAACGATGCGACGTCCGCCTCCGAGAGGTTCAGACCGTAGGAGGCCGAAATCTCCCGCAGCTGCTCCGGTGTAGGCGGCTTGACCACGGCACACTCCTCCCCTTCGTCCCGACGCCGCGAGATGTTCGCTCACGTCCCCCTCGCGCGCCGATAGGCGTCCCATCATGCTCCGGAACACCCTAGTGCCCGGCCGGACGCAAGTCAAACCGCCCCGGTCCTAGCCTACCTACGGGAAAAGCGCCGGGACCCGCTCTCGCGGGCCCCGATCGCGCGTGACTAAACTTATCCCTGGGAGATCAGGAGTTGCGCCGCAGACGACGAACCCTCATCCGGCCTCCACCCTCACCGCTTTCGCTGCTTTCGCTGCTGCCCGGCTGGCTGCCCGCAGTCGAACTCTGGTAATCCTGCGTATCCTGGTAATCCTGCGAGCCGGGTTCGGAGGAAGGGGTTCCGGTGTACAAACCCTCCCCTCCCCGGTCGCCCGAAGAGCCACCCTGGTCCTCCCCGGAGCCCATCGAGCCGGAGGTGCCGCCCGACGACTGGCCGCCGCTCTCCCGCAGGGCCTCTCGATAACCCTCACGATACCCCTTGCGATAACGTTCGTCTTCCATACCGACGTTCGCATCAGAGGCCTCGCCACCACCGGACTGCCCTTGCTGTGCGTCCTGATCACTCTCACGGTAGGTGCCGCGACTCTCCCGGTCCCCGGTCTCGAGGCCGCTCATGCCGCCAGAGCCTGCGGCGCCACCGGCCGCGGCTCCCATGGCCGAGTCCGAGACGTAGTTTTCGTCGTTGCGATACTCCTCGCGCCCCATGGATTCCTGGGACTGGCTCTCACCCGTACCCCTGTCCTCGCCACGCATGGTGTCGTCCCCGGTCATCCCTCCCCCGGACCCCGTGGTATCCGTGGACTGGTCGTACGAACCGGTTGCGCCAGAGCCTGACGAGAGGCCGAAGTGGCTCCGGATCCTGTCCTCGAAACCCGGGTCGATGTCGTCGTCGTCGTTGTAGTGCGGGGCGTCCTTCACGCGCTCCTTCGACTCGGACACCTCGATGGTGCGATCCTGCCCGTTGACCCGGGTCATCTCTATGGGGATCAAGGTGGTCCCGGACAACCCGAAGAGACCCATCTTGACGCCGATGTACTCCTCGCGGTCCTGCTCGTCGACGAAGAGATCGTCGACCTTGCCGATGCTGTCCCCGTTGTTGTCATAGACCTTGAAACCGTCATACTTCTTTTCGAGCTCTCTCAAACGATCTTCATGGGTCATGTTGTCTCCTTCTTGATACTTTTGTCTCTATTAAGGATTACCCGAGGGTCGGAGACGATAAACATACGCGGCGGCAAAACGACGTAGCGCTCGGGGGGCCGTCGGCGGCGAGCGTGAGCGTCGCCTATTCGAGTAAGCATGTGTCGTGGGTAGGGATGCGTCCTGGAGTGACGGATGGAGGACTCCGGACTGGGCTAACATCACAACCATGACCTTCTCAGGGAACATACTCGCCGTGGACGTTGGTTCGTCTTCGATCCGTTGCTCGGTGTACAGCGAGTCGGGGGACCTTGTCGAGGGTACTGCATCGTCTCATTCCCACGCCTTCGAGCAGGGCCCGGACGGTACGGCGGTCCTCGACGCGGAGGAGCTCTCGGGCTTGCTCTTCTACACCATCGACGAGACGTTGGCGAGGGCCGGGCGAGCCGGGGTCGACATCGCAGCCGTCGCCACGAGCACGTTCTGGCACGGCCTCCTCGGCGTCGACCGGCGCGGTCGGCCCACGACCCCCATCTTCACCTGGGCCGACCGACGGGCGGCGGATGCCGCCCGTGACCTGAGACAGACCCTCGACGAGGCAGTGATACACCGCAGGACCGGCGCGGTCCTACACTCCAGCTTCTGGCCCGCGAAGCTCCTGTGGCTGAGCCGAGCCTTCCCGGACGCCTTCTCCCGAAGCGCGCGCTTCCTCTCACCGGACGAATACATCCAGCTAAGGCTCTTCGGGGAAGCGAGGGTCGGCACCTCGATGGCCTCCGGGACCGGTCTCTTCCAACAGGACCAAAGGACGTGGGACGAAGATCTCCTGATGGCGCTGCCAGTAGATGTCGGCAGCCTCTCCCCCATCTCCGACGAGCCGCTCGTTGGCCTCGGCGGCGCCTTGGCGACGCGGTGGCCCGAGCTACGGGATGTACCCTGGTTCCCGGCATCCGGGGACGGTGCCTGCTCCAACGTCGGGAGCGGATGCACGACGCGGGAGCGGCTCGCCCTCATGGTCGGGACGAGCGGGGCCATGCGCATCCTCTGGGAGGCGGGCTCCGCCGAGGTCCCGGAGGACCTCTGGTGCTACCGGGCAGATGCCCGAAGATTCGTCGCGGGCGGCGCGCTCTCCGACGGCGGCAACCTCGTCGCGTGGCTCAGAGAGACGCTACGCCTGCCAGGCGAGACAGAGACGGAAGAAAAACTCTCCCGAATGGAGCCGGATGTCCACGGTCTAACCTTCCTCCCGCTTCTGGCCGGAGAACGCGGCCCCAGCTGGGCCGACGAGGCAAACGGGACGGTCTCCGGTCTCTCTTTGAGCACCAGTCCGGTCGAGATCCTGCGCGCCGCCATGGAGGCCATCGCCCTCCGATTCGTCCTCATAGCCGAGGGGCTGAACGCGGCCTTCCCGGAGGGTGCGGGGAGAAGGGAGATCGTCGCCACGGGGGGCGGGCTGCTCGGCTCACCGACCTGGGTCCAGATCATGGCAGACGCCCTCGGCCGTGCGGTCACGCTCTCCGGAGTGAAGGAAGCATCCGGCCGGGGCGCAGCCCTCCTCGTCTCAGAAGCCCTCGGAGGGCCGCGTATAGAAGAAGTCGAGGCCCCCCTCGGCGAGACCTATCAGCCCGATGAGGACCGACACGCAACCTACAGGCGGGCCCTGGAACGCCAGCGCAAGCTCTACGACGCGGTGATGGAGCGCGACAGGAGCACGTAAACCTCTCCCGGTCGAGCGCTATATCTAGCTTGAGAAGCTTCCCTCCGGAGAGCGTCGGAGGCGTCTATAGGAGCGCGCAGCGACCGCATTTCTTGTGACGACGCTCGACCGGAGGAGAGCAGCGTCGGACGACACAGCCTGGCAGAAAGCGCCGCCCGGAGAGCTTCCGGGCGGCGCTTGAGGAGTGAATTTGTCGTTGGTTACGAGCCGGAGCCGTTCCTCTGGTTCATCGGGACGTAGTCGGCCTGGCGAGCGCCCGTGTAGATCTGGCGGGGACGCGCGATCTTGAGCTCGGGGTCGTCCATCATCTCCATCCACTGGGCCATCCAGCCGGGCGTCCGGCCTATGGCGAACATCACCGTGAAGGCGTCGGACGGGATACCCATGGCCTCGTAGATGATCCCGGACCAGTAGTCCACGTTCGGATAGAGCTTGCGGCTCGTGAAGTACTCGTCGTCCAGCGCCCGCTTCTCCAGCTCGATGGCGACGTCGAGGAGGGCGCTCTGCTTGTTCGTCGCCTCCAGGACCTCGTCGACGTGGCTCCGGATGATCCTGGCTCGCGGGTCGTAGTTCTTGTAAACCCGGTGGCCGAAGCCCATGAGCCGCTCGTTGCCGTCCTTGACCCCCTGGAGGAATCCCGGGATGTTATCGACGGAGCCGATCCGCTGGAGCATCTTGAGGACCGCCACGTTCGCCCCGCCGTGCAGCGGGCCGTACAGACCGGCGACACCGGCGGCGATCGCCGAGAACGGGTCGGGCAGGGAGGAGCCGGCGACCCTGACGGCGGCCGCCGAGCAGTTCTGCTCGTGGTCGGCGTGGAGGATAAACAGGACGTCGAGCGCCTTCTCGATCCTCGGGTCGGGCACGTAGCGGGGCTCCGCCATCTTGAAGAGCATGGAGAGGAAGTTGCCCGTGTACGAGAGGTCATTGTCCGGATACACGTAGGGCAGGCCCAGGGAGTTGCGGTAGGCGAAGGCGGCTAGGGTCGGCATCTTGGCGATCATGCGAACCGCCGAGATGCTCCTCTGCTCCTCGTCCTTTATGTCCACGGCCTCCGGGTAGAACGTGCTGAGAGCCCCGACGCTCGCCAGCAGCATGCCCATCGGGTTGGCGTCGTGGCGGAAGCCCTCCATGAAGCGCTTGATGCTCTCGTGGACGTAGGTGTGGTGCGTGATCTTGTACACCCAGTCGTCGAGCTGCTTCTGGTTCGGGAGGTTCCCGTAGAGGAGCAGATAAGAGACCTCCAGGAACGAGGAGTGCTCTGCTAACTGCTCGATGGGGATACCCCGGTGCTCCAGGACGCCCTTCTCGCCGTCGATGTACGTGATGCCGCTGCGGCAACTCGCGGTGTTGGAGAAGCCGGGATCGTACGTCATCAGGCCGAAATCGTCGTCGTCGACCTTGATCTGACGCAGGTCCATGGCCCTGACCGTGCCGTCCTTGACCTCTACGTCGTAGCTTTTTCCGGTGCGATTGTCCTTGATGCTAAGGCTCGAGGCCTCCTGAGAGTCCTGTGCCTTTCCATTCTGCGTTGCTTGTGCCCTGTCGGTCAAAATCCTCGCCCTTTCTCTTCTACCAACCGAACCCACGCGGGGCTTCGGACCCGTTCCCCGACTCCTATCTCCCTTACAGTTAGACACATTATATAGCTATGTGCAGACGGCAGAACTACACGGCCCTCCCCTACAACGATAACGGAGGGGGCCGCACAGAATAGAGAAGCGTACAAGGGGTGGCTCGATACCCTGCACCGTTTATGGACCGCTGCGTCTAACGGCTCTTGCTTGCGGCGACGGAGGCGCAGGCAGAGCGAGAACGACGAGAAGATATGCCATGTTACGCGGCGGGTGCCACGGTCGCCCCCCTTGTGGTTTCCGTGAACGCCGCGCAGGCGTCAGCGGTATCGCCGTGCTTCTACGTCACCCCAGGACGTGTCCGTCCTAGCGGAGCGCGGGTACCGATAGGTTCCCTGGAGGTGGGCTCGCGGGCCTCGCTATGAAGAAGCCCTGTACAAACGTAGCGCCCCGCTCTCGCGCCCAGGCCAGTTCCTCCCCGGTCTCGACGCCCTCCACGATCGTCTCCACCCCGAGGCTCTGGGCCATCTCCAGGATCTTGCCGGCGATAACAGCCTTGTAGGGATCGGAGTCGACGCCACGGATAAGCTGCACGTCCAGCTTTATAAAGTCGGGACGGAGGTGGTGGATCAGGTTGAGGGACGAGTGTCCGCTGCCCATATCGTCCAGGGCTACCCTGAAGCCCTTCTCACGATAGTAGTCGACTATGTTCTTGAGGTGTTCGGTGTCGGCGACCTCCTCGGTCTCGGTGACCTCGAAGACGACGTTCTCGCTCGGTATACCGGATCGTTCGATCGCCTGTACGGTCGAGCGCAGACAGAACACGGGATCGTAGACCGAGATCGGTGTGAAGTTGATGAACAGGTTGCTCTCGATCCCGTGTCGCAGCGCCTCCCGGATGGCGGTGAGGCGAGCCGCGAGGTCGGTCTGAAAGAGCATGTCGCACTTCCTGGCCGCCTCGAAGACGTCGTCCGGCCGGACTAGACCACCGTCCCTATCAATACCTCTCAACAGGCACTCCTGGGCGAAGATCTCCCCCGGAGCTTCGGCCCGTACTATGGGCTGAAAGAAGCTGGTCAGCCGCTCCTCGGAGAGCATGTCGAGCAGCCACTCCGAGCGTCCGAGGGAGGAGAGCTGGCTCAAGGAACGGGCCCTCGGGATGTCGCTGATCGAGAGCTCGTCGGGGTAGGGTTTGAAGAGAGCGCGGGTATCCTCCATCTCCTTGTTCGTCAGAACTTCGGAGAGCGAGGCGAAGAGGTTGCTCAGGGCGTCCTCATCGAGACGCACCACGATCGCGCGGTCGTCAGTCTTCTGGCAGTCCCATCCGCCGGAGCCGAGGTGCAGATGAGCCTTGTTCATGGTGTGGCCGATGGGCAGCCAGAGATACATCCGGCCGGGGCCGAGTAGTTTTTCGGGGAGCGTCGTACAACGGCTACAGCCGGTTTCCTGATCTTTGGATCCCTTCTCCAACACTCCTCCTCGCTCCTCGTAGCCCTTACGAACGCTTGCCACGGTCCAACGAGGATACGCGGATCTTATCGGCCCGTGACACTCGTGGCTTTACCTTCTCGCGACAGGCTCTGTTATAGACATTCGAGGTCAGATTATGTCCTTGCGGCGCAGATAGACGAGCATCGAGATCGCGAGTGCCACCAGGACCGCGACCACGACGAAGTATCCGTAGCGCGTCGAGAGCTCGGGCATGTTCTCGAAGTTCATCCCATAGACGCTCGTGATGAACGTCAACGGCAGGAAGAGGGTCGAGACGGCCGTCAGGCGCGCGACGCTCTGGTTGACCCTGCGGGTCTCCTGGGCGTTGCGCTGAGTCTGGCGGGTGGTGTAGATGTCCAGGGAGTCCATGAGGTAGTCGCGCATGGTGTCGATCATGTCGACCACCCGGATCAGATGGTCCCGCACGTCGTCGTAGTAGGCGATGCTCTGCTCGGGGACGAGCGTGGTCGAGGGCCGCATCAGGATTCCGACGACGTCCCTCAGGGGCACCGCGAGACGCCTGAGAGCCGTCAGCTCGTGCTTGAGGTGATACAGACTGTCGAAGACGCCCGTCTCGGAGCCGAGGTCCTCCTCCAGGAGCTTGTCCTCGATGTCGTCCACGTCCGCCGAGAGCCTGTTCATTATCGGCAGGTATTCATCGACCACGGCGTCGAAGACGGTGTGCGCCACGTTTGCCGGGGAGCTGGAGACGAACGCGTTGCCGGAGCCGAGCCTACGCTTCACCCTCGAAAGCTCCCTGAGGGGCCTCGGATGGACGCAGACGACGTAGTTCTCCCCCACGTACATGTCCACCTCGACCGTCTGCACCCTCCCGGTCTTCTCGGAGAGGTGGAACGAGAAGAGCGCGACGAAGAGGTACTCCTCGTAGATATCCACCTTCGGCAGGTGGCTCCGGGTGAAGCAGTCCTCGATCGTCAGCTCGTCGAACCCGAACACTTCTCGCAGAAGCCGCGCGTAGGAGCCGCTCTGCCCGCCTTCCGTGCTCGCGATATCGCACCACACCAGGGCGTCAGGGTCAGACAGGTGAAAGGGCAACTCCTCCGGCCCGACGTCGTCCAGCAGGCGCCCCGAGCTGTCCAGCACCAGAATGTCCACACTCTCCGGCAGGTTCTTTTTGCGCGTCTCTTCCACGCGGCCGAT
>QQTW01002141.1_pt1 | contig 14213 bp, 13 predicted proteins | sample 1904831 | NCBI WGS metagenome assembly QQTW01 (sample SAMN09435610, study PRJNA476489) | Subsurface metagenome, whole genome shotgun sequencing project. | reverse complement strand
CCTGCCATGAGCTTTTTGTCTCCAGTCCACAATTTCGACCCTTTTAGATGCTTCGTTAAGGCAACAAAAATGGTGTCGTTTTCATCTATTTCTTTAACAAGTTCATAAGCTTTTAAAATAGTTCTTTGTGGTATAACGGCTTCATTCAAGAACTCAACATTCCGGGTAGTTAAGTCAATAAGTTCTAGTAATTCGCTTTCTGTTAATTTCGTTAATTTTAACAGCTTGTTCTTATGTTCAAAAATTTCTTCTTTGAGGTAATAACAAGAGTATAGCTGAATGTGCTTTTTGGAATGAATCAGGATTTTGCCAAGGTTGCCGGAAGAATTAAGAATAGCGCTAAAGACAATGTTGGTGTCAACAACAATTTTCATTTAATAAATTTGTCTTTATTGCGCTTCCACCAGCCTTGGTTTACTTGCTGAGCCAACTTGTCAACTTCTTTCTGCTTAACAGTAAATTTTGAAGTCATCTCCTGATATCTTAAATAATTTAACAAATCCTGAATTTCAGCCGCATTAACAGTTGCCGGAAGCCGGATGATTAATTCGTTATTTATCCTTTCAACTATCATAAATTTTCTTTTTTCAAATGTAGGATATATTTCTATTCCTATTAATTTTTTCAATTGCTCACTTGCCAGCTTGTATACGCAATTATTACATATCTATCTACTCAAGGAACCAGAGTTCATTATCAAGTAATAAACTAAAAGACAATTCTTAAAGTATTATAATGTTTGGCCATTTACTTTTAGTTATTCCTTACGAAGCCTTTCTTTCGCCATTTTACAGCAAATACTCATTAATGTGTAACGGGAACAAATACTACTTTCTTGGATTCGAAGAAGTCTTCGGTAAAATAATCTCTCAAATCAAACACAGTTGCTATTAGTCCGGATTCGGCAATTTCTTCGGTGAGGTCGCCGCCTTTGAGGTAGTAGAGCCCGTGAGTGGGTGATGGGTCTTTCTTAAAACTGGTCCGGATCCAGGGGTGAAAAGCAGCTAAGCGGGTGACGGCCCGGCTCACAACAAAATCGTACTTGTCGGTTACTTGTTCGGCGCGAATGTGGGTGGCTTTTACGTTGTTTAGGTGCAAAGCTTCGGCAATACTCTGCACTACGTGAATCTTTTTACCAATGGAATCGATTAGGTGAAACTTTACTTCCGGAAACAGGATAGCTAGCGGCAAACCGGGCAAACCGCCGCCGGTACCCACATCCAGCACCGCCGTACCCGCCGGAAACTGCACTACTTTGGCAATGCCTAGGGCATGTAGTATATGATGCACGGCAATAGCTTCGGTATCTTTGCGCGAAATCACATTAATTTTCGCGTTCCAATCCCGCAGCAAACCTTCCAGCTGGTTAAATTGACTCAACTGGCGCTCGCTGATTTCCGGAAAATAATGCTTAATAATACCCACTCTTTTTTAAATAGTAATTAGAAATTCAAAATTAGAAATAAATCTCAGGCATATAGCTTTCGCAATCCAATATCCAAAGTCTTCCTTTTTAAATAAACCATATCCATTAAAAGAAAAAACCCCGGCCAGAGCCAGGGTTCTTATACTTTCCGAAATCAGAAATTTTTAATCTATAATTTCTAATTTATAGTTAGATTAAATGTTTCTTATTTTTAATCATATCGTACAGCAACTCGCGGGCCCGGTGAAGTTGGGCTTTTACCGTACCTAGCGGCGCATTTAGTTCGGTGGCAATTTCTTCGTACGATAACTCATCGAAGTAGCGCAGGGTTACTAAACGCTGGTATTTATCGGGCAGCTTGGCCACGACAAACTGCATGATTTCAATTTTTTGGTTTTTTATTGCGTTTTCTTGCGGCGTAAGGTTGGTATCTTTAAAATCAATATTTATCTCGTCGCCGTTATCAATTTTTATAGCGGAGTCGATGCTCATGGTTTTAATTTTATTCTTGCGAATAAAATCAATGCAGTTATTGGTGGCAATCCGGAAAAGCCAGGTACTAAAAGCATACTCCGGGTTAAATTTGTGCAGGTTCCGAAAAGCTTTCGCGAAGGCCTCAATGGTTAAATCTTCGGCATCGTCGGGGTTGCGCACCATTTTTAAAACCACGTGGTACACAGGTTTTTTATAAATACTCATCAGCTCGGCATAGGCTTTTTCATCCCCATCTTCTACCGCCGATTGAATTAGTTTAAAATCGTGTTTTGCTTTCGCAGAGAATTGCTTATTTACTTCCATCTTACTTTTTTAAACATTAACACAGATACGCCCAGAAAAAGGTAATGCAAAAAATAAGCCGCATCCAGGATTACCATACCTATAACCGACAGCTTTTCATTAAGTTTCCGGGCAATACGGGCATACACTGATAATAGAACGATGCCTCGTACAAAAAAAAGTATGCCGAGCAGCCATAAATATTGCTGCAATAAAAGCATAACTAACGAAATTATATAAAAAATAATGTTCGACAGCATAAAAATTCCAATCCGTAGCCGGTCCGACCATCTATACTGCAATCCAGCCCGTAGGTGGCGCCGCTTTTGGGTAATCCATTCGGAATACGTTTGCTTGGGTATACTTACAGTTTGCGCATGGGTACTAATGGCAATGTCAGGAGAGCTGTGAGCTACGGCATTCTGCACAAATAAATCATCGTCGCCACCTAAAAACTTAATATGAGAAGCAAATCCTTTGGTTTGATAAAAACATTTTTTGGTGTAGGCTACGTTCCGGCCAACGGCCATATAGGCATTATTTTTCAGGGAAAATGATAAGTACTGAATTGCTGTCAGCAATGTTTCATACCGGATTAAATTGTTTAAAAAACCAGGCAATTTTAAGTAAGGCGAGTATCCCAGGATAATTTCGGCACCAGTAGAAAAACCCCGCTGCATGGCTTCTATCCATTTATTCGTTAATGGTTTACAGTCGGCATCGGTTAGTAATAAGTGATTATAACGGGCTACCCGAATGCCTAAAGTTAAAGCGTATTTTTTAGAATTAAATTCGGCAGGTGTATCGTAAACGGTTACTACCCGAACCTGGGAATACTGCGCCTGCCACTCTCGGAGTAAATCTGCCGTTGCGTCTGTAGACCGGTCATCAATAACCACTACTTCAAATACCGGATAATCCTGGGCGAGCAAGGCCGGCAATAGTTGCTGTAGATTATGGTACTCGTTGTGGGCACTGATTATCACCGAAACAGGCAACTGGTTTGCGGTAGGTACAGGAGTAGTATAACGACTTAAGGGATTAAAATAATAAAGAGTATAACCAACCTGCACCGATACACACAACAGTAAAATTAAAAATAGAGGGAGCAAGAGGTAAGTGCTTAATTTTATTTGCATTTAAAGGTAACACGAAGTTATGGAAACGAAAAAAGTATTTACCGTTTACTACTACCGGGTTTGCCCTATTAATAAAAGCCTGTTTTTTGTAATTTTGCTGGCTGCTAATCTTACTGGGCTATTAAAAATTTAAAAAACTGGTCCGTTACTTTTTATCTATGCCTTTCTGTCGTACTTCCTGGCAGTAATTACAGATGGGGCACAGGGGGCACTCCTGACATTTCGGGGCTTTCCAGGTACAGATGCGCTGGCCGTGCCAGTACAGGTGTTTATGAAAATTAAATAACAACGGCGCTTCTTTAGGTAGTCTGTCTAGCAAAATGGTGTGCGCCTTTTCGGCGGTAACTTTGGCCCCGATTAATCCCACCCGCTGGCTAACCCGGAAAACGTGCGTATCGACGGGCAAAACCGGTTTATGAAAATTAAACAACAAGAGCAATGTAGCCGTTTTTAAGCCTACCCCGGGTAATGCCATCAACCAGTTCATGGCATCTTCCACGGGCATATCTTCTAAAAAGCGAAGCGAAAAATCGGGTGCTTTTTCCCGAATTAATTGCAAAGTTTTTTGAATGTTAATGGCTTTGGGCCCCGGATACTGGGCCGTTTGGAGGGCCTGGGTTAGATCATCCAGAGGCGCTACCATTACTTCGGGCCAGGTAGGGTATAATTCGCGCATGCGGTAATAAGCGATTTCTTCGTTGGCGTGGGTAGTCCGGTGCGATAACATCGTGGAGATAAGCTCGTGAATGGGTTCGCGCCGCGGCTTGCGCAAATCCAGAACGCCGTACAGCTCGTTAAGCGCTTCGTGGGTTTGCCAGGTTTTCTCTTCCGGACTTAATTGCTCGTTTGCTAAGTTCATTATAATAAGTAGGTTTTACCCAAACAAACGTGCTACTTGCCAGAAAGTTAAGGAGCCTATATCCCGACGGGATTGGTTTACGTTAATGAACCCAAACGCAATGTTTACCTAATGATGCAAATAAAATTTCTGGGCACGGGCGGTGCCTTTGAGCCGGCTTACGGCAACTCCGCTGCCCTGGTAGAACTGCAAGGGAAAAACCTGTTGCTGGATGCCGGATTTACCGTTTACCCGAAACTAATCCAACGAAACCTTTGGCACCAACTGGACTATATTTTACTCACGCATTTACACAACGACCATTGCGGTAGTCTGGCCAACATTTTACTGCATTGTTTTTTTTACGGGAAAGGCAAACGGCCCGTAATCTTGTATCCCACCGAAACTTTCCGGCAGCAAATTTTAAGTTTTTTAAATTTTCAGCTAAAAGATGCCACGATTTACACCGAATTTAAACCTTTAACCGAAATAACCGGGCTTACTTTCCTGGATACCTACAACCGCCATTCCACTAATTTTCAAACGTACAGTTTTATTCTGGAAGAAGCTGAGGAGCGTTTGGTTTACTCCGGCGATTTAGGGGATTGTGCTTTTTTATTCGCCTATCTGGCCACTCTCCCGGAACGCACCACCACAGTTTACCACGATATTTCTTTTGATCCGGAAAACAAGGGCCACGCTTTTTACACCGACCTGATGGCTTTTCAAAATCAATATACCCTTTTCGGATACCACTGCGATCCTACGCAGCAACCACCGGATAACACGGTTCCTTTGGTTTTTCATCAGCCGGGTTTATGTTACTAAATCAGGTCTTCCGCCGAAAACATGGAAAGCCGTTTGTGTCTTCACAAATAACGGCCCCGGTACCGCCCATTAGTAATGTCTTCACTGCCGAATTCTGCGTAAACCATATAAACTAAAAATTTAAGCCTGCTTTAGTTCTTCCGTTGTCAATCTTAATATACCCTTTCCGTGCTTTTTTGTGCGTATGTTTTCTATACGAAGCGGCTAAAAGGTAGCGATTGCTAAATAAAACCACCATCCTGTACACCTTGGCCGGCGATTCCGCGTACAAGTTCTTTTATTTGCTTTGATACTTCTACCAGACCTGTATCTTTGAATTATATTGTACCAAGCCGCCCTTGCGGTTCCGCTGCCCGACTATGATAGCTGATGTTCTGCTTACTATTCTACTTGTATTACTTAATGGTTTTTTTGTTGCTGCCGAGTTTGCCATTGTAAAAGTACGGGCCTCCCAGATTGAGCTCCGCGCCCAAGCTGGCAATAGCTTAGCTAAAGTGGCTTTGGCCATGATTAATAACCTCGATGCTTATTTATCGGCTACTCAGTTAGGTATTACTTTGGCCAGTTTAGGTTTAGGTTGGATCGGCGAAAAGGTAGTGGCCAGTATCATTATTAATATCATGGTTTGGGCGGGTTTTCAAGGCGACGAAGCTCTAGCGCACAGCATTGCCATTCCGATTGCCTTTGCGGTAATTACCGTTCTGCACATTGTTTTCGGCGAGCTCGCCCCTAAATCGCTGGCTATTCAACGCTCCGAAGCCACCAGTTTGGCTATTTCAATTCCCTTGCGCGTTTTTTACGTTGTTTCCTGGCCAGCCATCTGGTTCCTGAACGGCTTTTCTAACCTGATTCTGCGCGCCTTCGGCATTACGCCCATGCACGGTTCCGAAGTACATTCCAGTGAAGAATTACGGTTATTGTTCGAGCAAAGTAAGGAAAGTGGTGCCATCCAGGATTCGCAGCACGAGTTAATGGACAATGTTTTTCAGTTCAACGACCGCATGGTAAAACAAATTATGGTGCCGCGCACAAAACTGGCGGCTTTAGATATAGAATCGCCGGAAGAAAAAATCTTAGATATGGTTTTCACCGAGGGGTATTCGCGCATTCCGATTTACAAGGAAACCATTGATAATATTGTGGGCGTGTTGTACGTCAAAGATTTGCTGGTAATTATAAGGCGTAACGAAGCCATTAACCTGACCAATTTAATGCGCCCGCCGTATTTTGTGCCGGAAACTAAAAAAATTCATCGCTTGCTGCAGCATTTTCAGCGCAGCCACATGCACATGGCCATTGTGTCGGATGAATTTGGTGGCGTTTCCGGTTTAGTAACCATGGAAGATATTATGGAAGAACTGGTGGGCGAAATACAAGATGAGTACGATGAGGAAATTCCGGTGGTGGAGAAAATCAACGAATTTGAATACCGGGTTAGTACCGCCGCTTCTATTCTGGATGCCAACGACTTTTTACCTTACCCTTTACCCGAAGGAGAAGATTACGAAACAGTAGGTGGTTTACTCAACGTTATTTACGGCGCTATTCCGGAAGTAGGCGATACCGTGGTGTACAACGAGTACGAATTTAAAGTTTTGGAAAAAACGCAGCGTAATATAGAGATCGTGTTACTCCGGGTAACCGAAGATAAACGCGACGATATTCTTTAGTACTACCCCGATTTGTAAATTTTTAAAATTATTTTCTGAAACAGAACAGACATTGCCATGTTCTCTACTAACAAGGGCAATTTCGCCAATTATAAATTATACCTTACGCTAAAACTATGAACATTACCTTAAAACAAGCCGAAGCCGCTATTCAGGCGGCACAACAAAAAGCTACTGAATTAGGAGTAAAAATGAATATTGCCGTTGTGGATGCCGGAGCTAATTTAGCCACTTTTGCGCGCATGGATGGCGCCTGGTTAGGCTCTTTAGATATTTCCATCAGAAAAGCCAAAACCGCCCGGTTCTTTGACATGAACACCGGCGAAATTGGTAAACTGTCGCAACCTGGTGGCCCATTATTTAATATCGAACATTCCAACACTGGTCTAATTACTTTTCCGGGGGGTATTCCTATCCGCGATAATGCCGGTGAAATTATTGGCGCTATTGGGGTTTCCGGAGATTCGGTCGAAAACGACCATATTGTAGCCGAAGCTGGGATTCAGGGAATTAAATAAATTAACCGGAGAGACACCCTAAAACCGGTTTCTCTCTTTTTTCACCTAATGTAGTAAACACGCCGGTTAACGTTCAATTGCACCATATTTTTAAAAAAATTTCGTGTATCAGTCCATGAAATTCTCTATTACTTAAATCAGGTCCTTACAGTTTATACGGATACACTAACCACGTAAGAGGGTGGTAGATAACTCGTTTGTACCGGTCGATGAAAAAAGTTGCACCGCGCGTTGTACTTCGACTGCATAATCGCGGGCCAGAACCCGCAAGTGACGCCCTTCTTTGCCCAGACTATAATCCCAGAGGCCGCTGTTGTGCCAGTGGTCGTCGTTTTCCCAGTCAGAGCGATCAATAATTGGATAAATGCAAACGCCCATAAAGGGAATATTTTGGGCCAGAACTTGTTGTATTTCCTCAATAATCATGCGCATCCAGGCGGGCCGGTTGCTGCCGTAATGGCTGGTCTCGCTGATAATCATTGGTCGCCGGTAGCGCCCATAAACCTGCTGGATTAAATAATGCAGGGGCACCCAATCTTCATCCGGTGTTTCTTCGTTCCACGGGATGTAACCGGCGTTGTGAAACCATTGGTTTTCGTTGTAGAAATTGCTGCCAATGATATCCAGATATTTTGCGGCGCCCCCCAGTTCCGGATGCAGCACACCCGTAATCATATCATAAACTTCGAATTGGGAGGCGTGATTCGCTTTTGCTGCCTCCCGCAGATCCGGACGATCCCGCGGAACAGCCACGTGGATGAGAGGCTCGACATGCACGAAATGCGCCTCGGGGCTAACTTCCCAGATGGCATCCATGCCAACCAAGGCCGCTCGCACCAGTTGCAGCTTCATTTCATACCCACGGCCTTTGGCATAGGGGTAAACGGTACCCACCTCGCCGCCTACCCAGCAGAAATACGAGATTTCGTTGACGGGCGTAAAAAAAGGCGGGCCGTCACTGTATTGGCTGAGAAAGGTGGCCACCGCTTGGCTGAAAGCGGCGAAGCGGCTGACGAATTCGGGGCTAAAAACATCGAGGTCGTCGGGCCAGCCGTAATGGCACAGGGTCCAGATCACTTGCACTCCTTGTTTCTGCGCAGCGGCCGCCATTGGTTCCAGGGAAGAAAAATCGTACACGCCCGGTTTTATTTCAATGAGCGGCCAACGCACCCCATCCCGCACCGTTCGGATACCTTGGCTTTTTACCAGTGCATAATCTTGCTCCACTTGAATATCGTGCTGGGTCTGACGAATCATATCTAACCGCCGACCTTGACCATTAACATGACAGGCAGCCTCGAATCCGCCCATCATGAAGGATTTGAAAAACGATTCCTTAATTGTTAACATCTTTTACTTTAATAGTTTTAACCGGCAGGCTTAGGCAGATGCTGTCATCTACCGCATAATAATTTGCCAGGCTGATTTAAATGCGGTATTCCCCGGCTTACATCAACTCCTTATCATTCCCCGAAATTAATTAATAATACCAAGCCTCTCCAGATGATGAACCAACAGTTGCCTCCCTGTTTGTTCAGACACTACCGCTATTTGTGCTAACACCTCGCGCCGGAATTTAAACCACGACAAACACTCCCCCGCTATTTAAATACAAATAGTATAGATTTATTCGGTTCCAGAGCCGGAAGTATTTAAAAAATTCGTTGGAAGTACCTAACATTCATGCTTTTTAGGTAGTGTGTAGTTTAAAATGTAAAGACTTGCTTCATCGGTATAAAAATTTGCAAACGGATACACTTCCAACAATTTACTTGTTTTGCACGTGTTTAGTAGCGGTTAAATTTAATCTATTTTCTTATTAAAGAGGTATTTGCCAAACTGATGCCGGCGGTTACCATCAGAGCATCTTCCAGGAGCGCATACACCCAATCCGGATCAGTTGTTTTTTTCGCTAATTGAGTTCGGAGAAAATAGAAAGCGTACGACCCGGCAACAGCACCCACACCGCCCAAAACGGCTCCCGTTGGCATGCTTTGGTTTTTCTGCACATGGTGGGCCGCCCCCACCAAAGCCCCGGACAAAATTCTAAAAGTTAACACCGGAGCCGCAATCCGATTGGGCACACCCGGCAATTTATCCCCGATTAGTTCGGTTCCGGCCAAAACTTTAAGGCCGGTAGCTACTTTCGCCGATTGCAAAAAGCGCAGCGGCGAGCCAGCTAATGCCGGCGAAAAAGAACGGGATAGATAATGACTGGCCAAAGCCGGCGCCGACATACTGCGCATTCCCGCTATAACTCCCCAGCCAAAAGCCGGCCAGGCCGCTGAATTTAAATTATTTGCCATATTTCTTGTATCGTTAAACCCGCGACCTATACGGGATTTTTTTATTTTGATTGGGTGCCGACTAAAAAAAGTCTGTAACCGTAATTTTTTAAATTTTCAACTCTCCACCGCATCTAACCGGTAAAAAGCAGCAACCTGGCCATTAATTTTAATACGGGTTTCATGGCTGCCATCCTTTTACATTTTTATACTTACAGCTGATCGATTTGTTCTAAGTATTGCTGGGCTTGTTCCAGAATGGCGGCTTTGGTATCGGGTTCCATTTTGTACCAGGCTTTGTAGATCATGCTGATGCGGGGGTTCTTCGCTAATTTACTTTCGTGCTGATCCAGAAAATTCCAGTACAAGCTGTTGAACGGGCAAGCCCGATCGCCGATTTTTTTGTTTTTATCGTAGTAGCAACTATTACAATACGGGCTCATGCGATGAATATAAGCCGCTGAACTCACGTAGGTTTTGGTACCAATTTGCCCGCCATCGGCAAACTGACTCAGGGCGCGGGTGTTGGTAATCTCCACCCATTGAATGGCATCAATGTAAATTCCCAGGTACCAGGCATCTACTTCATCGGGATGCGCGCCCAGCAATAAGGCAAAATTACCGGTAATCATCAGCCGTTGAATGTGGTGGGCGTACGCGTAGTGCAAGGATTGCGTAATAGCGTGCTTTAAACAATTCATTTTGGTTTTTCCGGTCCAGTACCATACGGGTAAGGGCTGCGTGTTTTCTAAAAAGTTAGCGTTTTCCAGACCGGGCATTTTTAACCAGTACATGCCCCGCATGTATTCCCGCCAGCCTAAAACCTGGCGCACAAAACCTTCTACTTGGTGAAATTCTATCTTGCCGGCGCTTTCTTGCCACTCCCGGATCACCCGCTGTACTACTTCACGCGGCGTTAACATTTTAGAATTCATACAAAAGGAAAGCCGCGCATGGTACAACGACCAGGAATGCGGCGACATGGCGTCCTGAAAAGTACCGAATAAAGGCAAATTATTCTGCGCAAAATGGGCCAGCAAGGCCAGTGATTGCGCCCGGTTAATGGGCCACCCAAAATCGCCTTCCGGCAGAAAACCCATTGTGGCAATGCCGGCGTTTTCTATTTCTTTTTTAATTTCGGTGATATCGTTGGCAAACAGCAATGGCGCCGGGGGAAAATGGTTGGCGGGCATTTTCTGGCGGTTATCCTGGTCGTAGTTCCACTGGCCCGTGGTAGGTTCGTGGCCGGTCATTAACACCCCGTGTTTCTGTCGCATGTACCGGTAAAAATTCTCCATGACATAAGTTTTCCGGTTTTTAAAAAAACTACCCAGTTCCTCGCGCGTGCTGTAAAAATGTTCGGTGTCGTAAACCTCCGTGGGGATGGGCAAAGTTTTCGCGATACGTTTTAATTCCTGGTCCAGGCGGTATTCATCGGGCAGTAGGTATTCTAATTTTTTAAAAAAATGCGTAGCCAGTAAGTCTTGCAGATTGTGTTCGAGCGATTGCTTATTGGCCGGATCGGAAATCTTGCAATAAATTACCTGATGGCCTTGTTGCTGTAGGGTAGCAGCAAACTGACGCATAGCCGCAAAAAAAGCAATTACCTTTTGAATATGGTGCACCACGTAATCCGTTTCCTGCCGGATTTCCATGAGCACGTAGGTAACCGAATGATTCGTATGTAAAAACCAGGAATGTTGGCTGTTTAATTGGTCGCCCAGAATCAGGCGGAGGGTTTTGCTTTCCGGCATCGTTCGCTGCAATATTTAACTTCGGCCCACACCTTTTCCCATTTCTTGCGCCAGGTAAAGGGCTTGTTACAAACAGTACAAACTTTAACGGGTAAATGTTGTTTCTTTACGCCTTTCACGTGCCACTATTTAACATTAAAAAACAGGAACCCGAGTATATTTCAGATACATACAGAAATAAGTAAATTTTAAAGAAATTGTTTTCAAGCGGGTTTAGCCAGTACAATTTTTTAAAATTTTATTTAAATCGCGTTATTTTCAGAAGTTTTAGCTTAATACATCTATCGCTATTGAGCTACCTACATACCGTTTTGGATTACCCGATAAAGCTTGTTCTTTTGATTTAAACAGATTCCATTATTTTAGCCAGTAAAAGCCAACACTTGCCTGGGTTCCAGGTGTTTTTTAAATTTTACTTATATTTCTGTATTTTAAACGAAAAGAAGAAATCCTGAATGAAGTATTTTATTATTTGATTAAGCATCAATGCCTGCTGGTTGTTCTCACGATCCGGAATCCGCCGTTTAAGCATGGGTTCTGTTAGGGGTGCAACCTGCTCCCTTCGGTAAATTACCAGAAATTATTATATCCGGGTTAGTGTAATGGTAACCGGTTAATTTTTAAATTTTAAAATCCATACCGGGTATTATGAAACGTTTTTGGCTGGGCTTATTGCTACTGGTGTTTATTTTAGGAACAGTTTTGCTGGTTAATGTTTGGCGAACCCCATCGCAGCAGCTGCAAGTACCGTTTCAAACGTTATTACCACTCCCCGACAGCAGCATCACGCATTTACAGCGGGCCATTACTTATCAAACCATTTCCTACGACGATAGCAGCCGGCGCGATACGACGCAATTCGGACAATTTCAGCGCTACTTGCAACGTGCTTACCCGCGCGTACACCAAGCACTTACCCGTGAGCGCGTCAATAACTATACTTTGCTTTATACCTGGCCCAGCAAAAACACCGCGGCTTCTCCTGTTGTTTTATTAGCCCACCAGGATGTGGTACCCGTAGAAGAAGCGACGCGTTCGCAATGGCACGCCGATCCGTTTGGGGGTATTTTAAAAAATAATTTTATCTATGGCCGCGGTTCATTTGACGATAAGCTGAGTGTGATTGCTATTTTGGAAACCGTGGAAAAATTACTAAGTGAAGGCTATGAACCACCGCAACCCATATTGCTGGTATTTGGCCACGACGAAGAAGCCGGCGGCCGGGGCGCGGCTGCGGCGGCCCGCCACTTACAAGCCCGCCGAATAAAACCAGCCTTTGTGCTGGACGAAGGCGGTATTATAACCCGCGAAAAAATACCCGGTATGAAAGGCAAATCCGTAGCCTTAATAGGCACCGCCGAAAAGGGTTTTGTAACGGTGCAGCTCGCGGTAACTATTCCGGGAGGGCATTCATCCATGCCCGAAAAAGAAACCGCCATTGATGTGCTGGTCCAGGCGATTGCCAAACTCCGGAAAAATCAATTTAAGCCGCACTTTTCGCAGGCTACGCAAGACTTTATGCGGCATTTAGGTCCCGAAATGCCTTTTTTCCAGAGATTGGTATTTGCGAATCAATGGCTTTTTACCCCGGTTGTAAAACAAATATACGCGGCATCGGCGGCGGGCAATGCCATTATCCGCACTACTACCGCCCCCACTATTATCCAGGCCGGCGTAAAAGCGAACGTTATTCCCAGTACGGCGACGGGCATCGTTAACTTTCGGACTTTGCCCGGCGTCACTTCCCAGGACGTGCTTCGCCATATTCAAGAGGTAGTAGTGGATTCCCGCGTGAAAGCATCTATCACGGGCTTCACCCGGGAAGCGTCGCCGGTATCGAGTTCCCATAGCCCCGCTTACCACAAAATAGCTACCACTGCTAAAACGGTGCACCCCGACTTAATTACCGCGCCTTATTTAATGGTGGGTGGTACTGATGCCCATGCCTTTACTAAAATTACTTCTAACGTTTACCGGCTGCAAACCGTAACGGACCCGGTTGGTTTTCACGGCATCAATGAACGCATAAGCTTACTTGATTATCAGCGGATGTTTAACTTTTATTATCGCTTGCTGAAATCTTAAGTTCCGGCCGTTTTAAACTACAGATCGCATACTTACCCTTTCTGAAACTAATTTTTACTCCTTATCATTAACCGGTTTAATTTTGCCTGGGTTTTCGGGTTAAAGGCAAATACCTACCTTTGTTTTTTAAATGGACGACTGTTACCGCTAATTGTCCCGAAAATTTTGAATGGAGAGGTAGTATTTTTAAAAATATACCACCATAATCATTAGCGGGCGCGTATAACCCGAATTATTTTGTGCTATGAAAAATACCCTTACCCCAGAAGCCGCTTTGCCACCGCAAGTGGTGCAGCAAACTGTTTTTCCTATATTATTTGCCATTAGCTTTTCGCATTTGCTCAACGATACCATGCAATCGCTAATTCCGGCTATTTACCCTATTCTCAAAACTTCCTTCCGGCTCGATTTTGCCCAAATTGGTTTAATAACTTTAACGAACCAGCTAACGGCTTCTATTTTACAGCCATTTGTGGGTTTATATACCGATAAAAAACCCCAGCCTTATGCCCTGGTGATCGGCATGGGCTTTACCTTGGTGGGTTTACTGCTGTTATCGCGGGCGAACAGTTTTTCGTTTATGCTTTTGGCAGTAGGTTTAGTGGGGGTGGGCTCGTCTATTTTTCACCCGGAAGCGTCGCGGATGGCACACCTGGCTTCGGGTGGCCGGCGCGGAATGGCGCAATCGTTGTTTCAGCTGGGCGGCAATGCGGGTAGTTCCTTAGGGCCTATCTTGGCGGCTCTTATCATTGTGCCTTATGGCCAAACCAAATTGGCCTGGTTCTCGTTGGCGGCTTTGCTGGCCATGCTGGTTTTGGGGTGGGTAGGTACCTGGCAGAAAAATCATACTGCTAGAATTAAAAAGAAACTGGTAGCAGCCCCCGTAGAACTCA
>QQTW01002140.1_pt1 | contig 14214 bp, 15 predicted proteins | sample 1904831 | NCBI WGS metagenome assembly QQTW01 (sample SAMN09435610, study PRJNA476489) | Subsurface metagenome, whole genome shotgun sequencing project. | reverse complement strand
CGAATAGTGCTATCTTGGTGAGTCACGATTAAGTAGGTATTGCAAACTCCTTGCATGCAGTGCAACTGGCGAATCAAGTCTTCAATTACTGTAGAGGCAATTGGGTCAAGACCAGCCGTTGGTTCATCATATAGCAAAACTTCTGGCGCGTCTTTGGGGTTTTGCGGATTTGCGGTAATTGCCCGTGCAAAGCTAACTCGCTTGCGCATACCGCCTGAAAGTTCGGCAGGGTAAAGCTTGCCAACTCCGCCCAAGCCTACCATCTCTAAATTGTTACGTACTATATTGCGAATTTGCGACTTATTGAGCCTAGAGCGTTGAAAGAGTGTAAATCCCACATTTTCCTCTACTGTCAGCGAGTCAAACAAAGCTGCTTGCTGAAATACCATACCAATTCCAATTGGATCGCTAGCATCTTCAATTAAGCCTTGTCTGCGCTTTCCTTGCACGTAGATTTCCCCCGCATCTGCCGCTAACAGTCCGGCAATAATCCGTAGAATAGTTGATTTGCCCGTACCAGAAGGACCAATTATTGCTAACGCCTCTCCTTTGTAAATTTTTAGGTCTACATTGTCTAAAACTACACTGCTACCAAACTTCTTACTAATACCTCTTAATTCAATCACTGGTTCAGTAGTAAGCGGTTTTGAAGTGTCAGTTTCATCTAGTTTTTGCATCTGATACCCTCAAGCCCGTTACTTAACTGCGTTGATAATTGTCCGTTTGAGCAAGCGATCGCTTTAGGATTGCTATAGGACTTGATAGTAATTACAATTTTGACTCAAAGGAAAACGGATTATCAACTTCCCCGCCGCCTTCAAGAAGATTTCTTTCTCCAGCCGTTAAAACTTCTTCTAGCAAGGGAGAGAGCTTACTATCGAGCCTTCCAGCCCTAATTAACTCTGCATAGGTGTCAGCTTCTACATTCAATAGTTCTGTTTGCAATTGCTCTAGTTCAATAGCTTTTAGCTGGAGATGTTGCGCTTGCAACTGCGTAATCTCTGCTTGAATGCGCTCGATTTGACTTTGCACCACTTGGGTTTTATATCGGTAAAAGTCTGGGTTAATTTCTTGATGTTTATTAGCTTGCACCAAATAACTCAATACTCGATTGAGGGCGACGCGACGCGCCACAGCTTCTAGATATTTTTGCCGCAATGGCTGCTCGTTAGCTAGTCCTAACTTTTCTAGTAAAGGCTTAATTGTTAAACCTTGAACTAGAAGAGTAAACAAAACTACGCCAAATACAATGTCAATAATTACATCTCGTCCTGCTAAAGTCGTGGGTACGCTTAAAGCTAGGGCAATAGAAACAGAACCGCGCAAGCCTCCCCACCAAAGTACAGTGCGATCGCTCATGCTAATTTGAGATTTGGCTAACCAATTGCTGGCACCTCCTAAACCATAAATTGCGATCGCCCGTGTCAGAATTATCGCGCCGATAGTAATGCCAATTAGACCTAAGTTTTCTTTCAAGCTACCATATTTAACTTGGTCGCCTATTAGCAAAAACACGATGGAATTGACAAAAAAGGCTAAAAACTCCCAAAATTCAGTAACTAAAAGCTGAGTGCGCGGATTCATGCCAATGCGCGAACCAAAGTTACCTAAAATCAACCCCACAGTTACAACACCAATTACACCTGATCCGCCTAATTCCTCAGTAATTACGTAAGTACCGTAAGCCGAAACGAGGGTAAGCGACTGTTCGACAAGCGGCAAATCGAAGCGTTGAGTCAGGTAGGAAATCCCAAAGCCAATTAAACTACCAACACCAATCCCAACGCCAACAACTACACAAAAACGGGCGATCGTTGTGGGAATATCAAATTGCGCAATCCCTAGAGGAATGCCAACAAGCAAGCCAAAAGCAACAACTGCTACCCCATCATTAAATAAACTTTCACCCTCCATTAGGGTTGTCAAGCGTTTACTAGCACCTAGTTCTCGAAATAGAGCAATTACTGACACAGGATCGGTAGCAGCAAGGCTTGCACCCACAAGTAAGGCTATAGGCAATGCCATCCCCGCGAAATAATTGAGTGCCAAGCCAATGCCAAGCACAGAAATAATTACGCCAATAATTGCATAAAGAGTAACTGGGACTATTTCGCGCCACAAGTTGCGCCATTTCAAGTTCCAAGCAGCTTCAAATAATAAAGGCGGTAAAAATATCTCTAGGATCAATCCAGGTGATAGATTAACTAGCCGCACATCTACAAAAGCTAATACTAAGCCAACAATAACCAGCAGTAACGTGTAAGGAATTTGGCGGAACCAGCTAAAGACGCGAGAGAGAGTGGCAACACTCAAAGAGACAGAAAGGACAAGGAGAAATTGCTCTAGGTTCTGCTCGATTGCTGCTTCGCCAAAGTTTTCTAATGCCATGAGGGAATTTTCACCGTATCAGTTCTCTAGGTTATACCAACCTAGGTAGGTGCGATCGCAAGCTAGATTGATTTGTCCTCAATCAACCCTCTGTAATGCATGTAGACGCTTTTGTTAACTATTTTGGCAAGCATTCTTAACAAAAATATTTACATCAAAGTGCAATTTAAAATACAGAAATTAATACCTGTACTAAGGCTGTAAAAATATTTATAAATATCTAAAACTTACAACTGTATAAACCGATTAACTGCAAATGAACAAACGATGACATAAATATTTGGCGCTCCAATAGATTTGCTGTAAAATGCCATTGCATAACTCGGTTAAGCAACTTAGATTTATACATAAAAACAACTTTTCAAGCACTTTTTTATAGAATAAGTAGCTCGATCTTGCCTTTTATCTCTTAAATAAAGGGCAAAGCTTGGTATATTCAATTTTTTTGAATTTATTAACTAGTTCTAAAAGTTAGTTTGTCAACTAAAAGTAGCAAGCTAACTTTGGCATAAATATATAGTGCAAATAAACTAAAATATCTATTTTAAGAATGATATTTAGAATTGAATAAAGCGTTACAAAACTAATAATTAATTATAGGAGAAATGTCAAAGCGGAGACATTTTAGATCGAAGCGATCGCTATATTCTCTTGAAAGCTTGCAAGCAAGAAATTGTTGACAACAGCAGACGTGCTGCAACAACAGAAATTCGCTCAAGAGGGGATGTTTTAGCTTGACATCTTCTTGCAGCCAAATAATTTAGGAGTAGGGATGAGGAGAAGAGACTTCATAACCACCGTTGCTGCGTCTGCGGGTTCTGCCTATGCAGCAATGAAAGCCTTAGACTTGCTAGAACAACCAGCAACCGCTCAACCAAAACGGCGATTTAGATTGCAGCCTAGAGGTAGCCGCAAGCGCGTCATCATTCTAGGTGCTGGCTTGGCAGGGATGACTTCTGCTTATGAATTGGGCAAAATTGGTTGGGATTGTCAGATTTTAGAAGCACGCGATCGCTCTGGTGGGAGGTGCTGGACGTTGCGCGGTGGAGATAGATTTACTGATATTGAGGGACAAACAGAGACGGTACAATTTGACCGAGGCTTGTACTTTAATCCAGGTCCCGCCCGCATTCCTCAGCATCACGTCACGCTAGATTATTGTAAAGAACTTGGCGTTCCCTTAGAAGTTTTTACTAACCTTAACCGCCAGCAGTATTACTACAACGAAAATGTTGGTCCTTTGTCTGGGCAAAAAATTCGAGCGCGCGAAGCGATCTCTGATATGCGCGGACATATATCAGAATTACTAGCTAAGGCACTTAACCAAGATGCAATCAACGCGCCTGTATCCACTGAAGACAAAGAAAAACTTATTGAGTTTCTGAGAACCTACGGCAACTTAGACCCAGACTTATTTTACAAAGGTTCGAGTAGACGCGGTTATGCTGTGCCACAGGGCGCGGCTAATAATCCTGGTGAATTTGCCGATCCCTACGACCTTAGTGCCTTAATTGCGCTAGGATTCGCTGGATACGAGTCTTCTGAGTGGGGATACGACCAACAGATGACGATGTTGCAACCTGTAGGCGGCATGGATCGGATCGCTAAGGCAATGGAAAGCAAGGTTGAGCGTTCAATCACTTTTGGCACAGAAGTAACAGAAATTCGCAAAACACCCAACGGCGTGCGGATTGTGTATGTGGATAAAAGAACTGGTGGCAGCCGAGAAGTGGTTGGCGACTATTGCATTTGCACTATTCCCTTATCAGTACTGCGAAGTATTCCGTCTGATTTCTCCCCAGATATGCAAGCTGCGATCGCTAGTGTTGATTACGCCATTACAGGTAAAAGTGGCTTGCAGTTCAACCGCCGCTTTTGGGAAGAAGATGAAGACATCTTTGGCGGAATTAGCAGTACAAATCAAAGTATTACTCAAGTCTGGTATCCATCCTACGGTTATTTGTCGAACAAAGGAGTCCTAGTTGGTTACTACAACTTTGGTCCCAATGCCTCTGATGTTGGCAACTTACCACCCGCTCAACGTCTGTCTCTAGCTGTGGAACAAGGCAGCAAAATTCATTCCCAATATAAGAGTCATTTTGAGAATGGAGTTTCGCTATTTTGGTCTAAAATTCCCTACAACTTGGGTGGATGGGCATCATATACCACAGCAGTCAGGCAGCAATATTATCCTAGGTTGAATGAACCTGATGGTAACATTCACCTCGCTGGCGAACATTTAAGCTACCTCACAGGTTGGATGGCTGGCGCTTTTGAATCGGCACGATTGGTAACGTCAAAAATCAGTGCCTTAGCTGCCTAATTGCATTTTTAGTCCTATTACTACGAGCAAAAAAATAATGCAGGGATACATTAATAAGTTTTTTAAGCTTAGTCGTTGGCTGCTAATAACTATCAGCGTTAGCCTGCTGGTATTGAATTTTGCAGGTGTAGATGTCAAAGCGGCTATCGGAGTAGGTGCGCCTAGAAACGTTACTCGTTACGGTGCGGCAACATCGCCAATTTTATCTGCCGTTGCTGTACCAGAAAAACAAGCATATTTTTGGACAAGCGGCACAGTACCGCCAGTAATCGATCCCAACGCACCGACAGGGACGCGCGATCGCTATGGCGATACAAAAACGCAAGCTATTGGTACTATTACCAGAATCCAAACTTTGCTCACGGATGCTGGGTTGAGTTTGGATGATGTAGTTTATTTGCGGGTTTATTTAGTTGCCGATCCTGCTTTAAACAACAAAGTAGATTATCAAGGTTGGTTTGATGCTTACGCTCAATTTTTTAATACAGCATCAGTCCCTAAAGTCGCTCGTTCTACACTTGCAGTTGCTGGACTTGTCGATCCTGGTTGGCTAATTGAGATTGAGGCTGTTGCTGTTTATCCTAAAAGAAGCGATCGCTCTTGGTAGGCGTAACTAGCTTTGGAGGAAATTCAATGATTATGCATTACAGGAGCATTTTAGGAGCAGCTTTGATTGCAATCAGTTTGGGTGCGATCGCTCCACTATGGGCGCAAACTCAAAAGATTGACTCTAATTCTACGCAAAATCAAACTGCTAATCTCAAACAAATTGATTTTACCCTCGTAGTTCAGCAAGGGCAAACCTTTGCTGAATTGATTAGGCAGGCAGAGTTGCAAGCTACAAATTTGGTTGAACAGGAATTTGCTGCCGATCCTAATATTGCAGAAATTGGAATCAATATTGTCGGTGATCGCGCTGGACAACAAGCCCCATTGTTACAAGCAAGGGTTTCTCGTGCGTCTTGGCAACAACAGCCTACAATTCGCCAGTGGACGAAATATTTTACTACTTCGGCAGTGCTGTTAGGTTTTAACAACCCAGAAAAAACGCCGTCGGCTGCACCTGAAAATCCAACGACTCCAAGTCAGCAGCCAAGCAACTCACCGCCACCACCGAATAATTCAACGGTGCAATCTAGTACGCCGCCAGCACCAAATACGCCATCACAGTCAAATTCGCCCGCGTCGCCAAATACTTCTCAGCCTGGCGGTGGCGCTAGCTTAGAAGAAAGCGATCCTGGTTATCGTTAAATGCAAGCAGCGTGGCTCTTCCTAAGCGCTCATTTCTAGCATTCTTTGGATGGGACGCAGCGCTGCTAGCCTAATTTCTTCAGACATAGTTATTTCTGGAGTGCGATTTTTCATTGCCCAATAAAGTTTTTCTAGCGTATTTAGCCGCATATATGGACACTCGTTGCAAGCACAGTTAGCTGTAGGTGGTGCAGGGATGAATAGTTTATTGGGAGCCTCTTTTTGCATTTGATGAATAATGCCTGGCTCTGTGGCTACTATAAACGTGCTAGCAGGGGATTTTTTGCAGTAGTTGAGTAGTGCAGTAGTAGAACCAATGTAGTTGGCGTGACGCAGTACGCCAGTTTCGCATTCGGGGTGAGCGATCGCTTCTGCTTCTGGGTGAGCTATTTTTAACTGCACGATCTTCTTTTCTGAGAAGGTTTCGTGAACGATACAACTACCTTGCCACAGCAATAAGTCACGCCCCGTCTGTTCCATCACGTAGCGCCCCAAATTGCGATCGGGAGCAAAAATAATCGGCTGATCTGCGGGAATCTGCTTGACAATCTGCACGGCGTTGGAGCTAGTGCAAATAATATCGCTCATTGCCTTAATTTCGGCAGTGCAGTTGATATAAGAAATGACTAAATGATCTGGATGCGCGGCTTTAAAAGCTGCAAATTCCTGTGGCGGGCAACTGTCAGCTAGAGAACAACCTGCTGCCAAGTCTGGCAAAAGTACCAATTTTTGAGGATTAAGGATTTTTGCTGTCTCTGCCATAAAATGCACCCCAGCAAACACGATCACATCAGCATTAGTGCTAGCTGCTTGCCTAGAAAGCCCTAACGAGTCGCCAATATAATCGGCTACATCCTGAATATCTGGTTCTTGGTAGTAATGTGCCAAGATAACAGCATTTAGTTCTTGTTTGAGTTGAGAAATCGCCTCAAATAGATTTAGCGGTAATTCATTTTGTTGCGTCAGACGGCGATGAGCAAGTGCAGTTGTAAACACGAATTTTTGATTGCTTGAGATGGTAACAGGTTGTATTTTGAATTATAGTATTTTTCACTAAAATTAGCAGGAGTAAGAAAGAACAGCAATCTATCTCCAGTTTTTTGTCAAAATGGGCTGTGTTTTCCTATCCTATAGAGAGAGCAAGGAACACGGGATGACCAGTCACAGAAAGGGCGAACAAATTATCAAAATCGCTGTTGTCGGCGATATTCACGATCAATGGGAAGCTGATGACGCGAGTTCTCTCCAGCAGCTAGGCGTGGATTTAGTGTTATTTGTGGGAGATTTTGGCAATGAGTCAGTAGATGTAGTTAGAGCGATCGCTGCTATAGATTTGCCTAAAGCAACTGTATTTGGCAATCATGATGCTTGGTACAGCGCGTCTGACTGGGGTAAGCAAAAATGTCCATACGATCGCACTAAAGAAGATTGGGTACAAGATCAAATCGACTTACTCGCAGAAACGCATGTCGGTTATGGCAAGCTCGATTTTCCAGAATTAAATCTTACTGTAGTTGGCAGCCGTCCGTTTAGTTGGGGGGGAAATGTTTGGAAAAATGCTGAATTTTACAAACAGCGATTTGGCGTAACAAGTTTTGCTGAAAGTACCCAAAAAATGATTGCAGCGACAAAAAGTGCAGCTTATGAAACAGTAATTTTCTTAGGTCATAATGGACCAGTCGGTTTAGGCGATCGCCCTGACGATCCTTGCGGTAAAGATTGGCAGCCGATTGGGGGTGATTATGGCGATCCAGATCTAACTGAAGCGATTTCTTCTGCACGTCAGTTAGGCAAAACAATCCCCTTAGTTACCTTTGGGCATATGCACCACAGCTTGCGGCATACTAAAGCGCACTTAAGAAAGGCAGTTTTTGCTCAAGAAGGTACAGTATATCTAAATGCGGCGCGCGTACCTAGAATTGTCCAAAATGGAAAAGAGCGCTGGAGAAACTTCTCACTGGTATTTTTGCAAGCTGGTTTGGTTTCCCAAGTTTCTTTAGTTTGGGTTGGACAAGACTTTACAGTAGTATCTGAAGAAATTATCTATCAAAGTGCAAGTCAAGTGGTGCAGCCTGCGTAGATTGAGATATGATAATTATCTGTCAGTTTATGACCTACTGGCTGATTGCTTGGAGAGGTGGCAGAGTGGTCTATCGCGTCCGACTTGAAATCGGAAATCGCTGCAAGGCGATCGGAGGTTCAAATCCTCTCCTCTCCGTTGTTTTCAACCAAATGTACCCCTTATGTACCCTAATTGATTTGGGGTACATAAGACGCAAGCGAGGTTATAGCAAGAAGTTATAAGCTCAGTACCTTTTGTGTACCCCAAAGGTAATCTATTAAATGGCAACCAACAAACCAAAAATCCAAGGCTACATAGAGCAGACTACTTTTGATTGCTTTGAGGCTTGTAACTAAATCAGTATATCACTAAGTACAGTATAAGTATTATACTTATGTATAATGTACGGTACAATATTTTTATTGCACTCATATTGTACTTATGCCGCGAACTGAGAATCAGAAAGTAGTAACAGCTTACTTGCCTCTAGAACTTTACGATAAGCTCGAACAATTCAAGCTAGAAGAGGGATTGAAATCCGATTCTAAAGTAATTAATACCATTCTAGAGCGTTGGTTTTTTGGTGAAGTACCGATACCCGCGATCGCCAAAACTAATCATTTAGAGGAGCGATTGAGTGAAGTTGAAAAAACTTGCTCAATACTGATCGACCAAGTAGCAGGATTGATTCATCTAAGTACACTATCCAATACCGTACCAAGTACAGGAAATAGTACAGTGGCTAGTGATATACCTGATATTGTACCAAGTACAGAAGATAGTATTGCACTAAGTGATGTACCTGATATTGTACTAAGTACAGAAGATAGTATTGCACTAAGTGATGTACCTGATATTGTACCAAGTACAGAAGATAGTATTGCACTAAGTGATGTACCTGATACCGTACCAAAATTAGTAGTTTGCAAGCTTTACAAAAATAATCCTAATGACCCGCAAACTTGGAGGTATTGGGCAGGTGCTAAAGCGGGATTTGTTGAGGATTTGAGTAAAGCCAAGACCTACACCGAAAAAGGCTCTAGCAAGGTGATTAATCAGCTTCTAGAAGATGAATTACACAAGCCTACATCGAGGGAGCGGATTAGCTGTAGAGCCTTAGAGGAGCTTAAAATGCTTTCTGAGAAATTGCCAGTTATTTGTTAAGAAGTGTTATAACGTGATCGCAAAAACGAGAAACGCGGGGGAGTTATGCGATCGCGTTTTTTTCCTTTATACAGCAAGGGTTTCAGCGATTCTTTTCAAAAAAACGCGATCGCACCCCCTGATCACGTTTTTTTCCGATACACAGCAAGGGTTTCAGCGATTCAAAAAAAACGTGATCGCACCAAACATCAATTTTGGCACTTTTTCAATTCAACGAAAACGCTGTTTCAATTTGATCACGTTTTTTCGTCGGCTGGAAGTATTGCCCTACAAGGAAGAAAACGCGATCGCAAAACGCGATCGCGTTTTTTTTTAATGCGATCACGTTTTTTTCGTCGGCTGGAAGCCCCGCCCTACAAGGAAGAAAACGCGATCGCGGGGGTCAAGTTTTTTGCCTAAATTGCCTTTTCGTTTCGATAAATGCGATCGCGTTAAAACAAAAATTTACATATTTATCATGTAGTAATGCCTTGGCTGCTTGCCGCCTCGACCATCTCGAAAATTGGGATTAACTTCTCTATCAATCAATCCCTCGCGGTACAATCCAGGTAATTCGCGTCTGATAGTTGATTCTGAGATGCCAACAAGTTCAACAGCCAAGCTTTGAGCGCAAAAAGGTTGCCCTTTATGTTTAGTAAGGTAATCCACTATTAGAAACCGAGCGCCGCTGTTTGGTGTGGGTTTTCCCTCTTCTGGCTCTGGCTCCAACAGGTTCCAAGAAAAATCATTATCATTCAGTTCTAGGGGATAGCTCAAAGGCATCCTGGCTCTGAATTTTTCCATTGTCAAAATCCGCTTGGGATTTTCTGGACTTTTGGGGTCTACTGATTCCAGCCGCCAAACCGCATCAGCAGCGTTTCTAAGCGCCTTCGTACCTCGAACTTGATTGCCAGCATTAGAATGATGGATAAGGAAGAAGGACGTGCCTAGTTCCTTGGCAATATCTCGCATCTGCAACAGCGGCTTTGCAAAGTTGACGTGGTTCTCTTCTACAGTGTTGTCCTTGTTGACGCTGGCTAGAGAATCAATCACGACGAGGGCGGGGCGCTGTTGCTTTATCCATTGGTAAAGTTGAGCGATGCACTCAACGCGCCAATCCAAATGGTAGCGAATAGGTAAATCTCTCCCCAGCATGTCCGACTGCTTGAGCCATTCTTTTAGTTGCTTGGGCGCGGTGTCGGTCTGTAAGTAAAGAACGTCTCCTGGTTTCTCTACTTTGTATTCTCCCCAGTCCGTGCCTGTAGCAATGTGCTTGATTAAGTGCTGCACGAATAGAGTTTTGCCTGTACCGCCGTGAGCATGAAACAAAATTATTGCTTCTTCTGGTATCCAGCCGCGCATTACCCACTTCTGACCTCCTGGATATAGCTTTTCTAATTCCTTATCGTCTATCGGGTCGCTTAGATGCTGGACAATTAGCGATTTAAAATAGATTTGTTGCAGTTGGGGCAATGCTAGCTTATGCTGCTTGGCAATTTTGAGTAGCTTAAATTCTTTCTCGCCTGGGTCGCTGATGTTTAGCTCCAAGTCGCGGACTGACTCAACTAGCTTGGTATATTCGGTTTTGTCCAGGTCAAATTGGTTATCCAAACCTTTAATTTGTAGTAGCGCTTTGGCTTGAGCTTCCAGGACATCGAAATACATACCATTATCGGCTGCTACCTTAGTTAAGGCTAATTTAGGATTTTTGCTAGTAGCAGCAGCGAGAATTTCCGCCTCTAGTTCATGTACTGATTTGAGCCTGGAAGTTTTCTCTAGGCGATCGCTCGTGCTACCTGTTTTCTCTCTTACGTCGTTAGGTGCGCTGCGGCCCTTGTCACTGCTATAGCTTGCATCAAATAAGGTGTAATTGGTTACGCTTGAGCTTAACGAGTCTAAAAGAGTTTCTATTCTTGTGTAGTGGTCTAAAGCCTCGAAAAAATCTTCGCTGGGGTTAGGCTGCGATGCTATATATTCCTTTAGCTGCGCATAATATGCCTGGATTTCAGGCATTGCAGCAATACCCTTAGAAATGCGCTCAAATAATTCCGTATTTGGCACGAAGGAATTTCCCTCGCGATTGTTGTAGAATTTCATTACAACCTCGTAAGTGTTCGTTTGTATTTTTTGATGCTGTGAACATTTACGGAAGAGTGCCTTAGCCTGCAAGAACGTCTAAATACTGTGCAGGCTAAAGCATTTTGCAAGCGATCGCTGCAACTTTTATGTATATAGCAGCGATTACTATTTACTCCACCGTAGAATTACTGATTAGTTTTCCAGAAATAAACCTCGCTTAAAATTGTGTGGTGATATTGACTATCACCACTGTCCTACAAAACTAAGCCGCTTAACTCTTGCCAGGTTAGAGCGGCTTTACTTATTCCCCTTCTGAGGGTCTTAGCGGCGCATCATCTGGTACTCCATTAACATCTAATCTCATTGATCGAGCAAGGGTTTTAAGCGAGACTCCTAATTCGCGCGATAGGGCTATTGCCCTATCAAAACTTGGAGAGTACGCCCCTCTTTCCCAATCACCGATAGTCCGAATACCTGCATTTATACGTCGGCTGAGTTCAGGTTGAGTTAACCCAGCACTCTCTCGAAGTGATTTCAATGTTGGTTGGTCTTCTAAGTTTTCTGTGTTCATTATAGCGGTGTAATGCTAGCAGTCAACCGCTTGACGAGCAAAGGCACTGGCGGTAAACTGCTAGTTAGTAGACAACAAAAAAGGGCAGACACCCGAAGGAATGGATGCCTGTGGATATCTGCTCTTTACTCTGTTGTTTACATAACACGATCGCGCGGTTATTTAAGCTACGGAACGGCGGAACGGCAGCACGCCGTCAGACCGCCATACAGATACCTAATGAGCGGAATCCGCCAAATACCTTAAGCGCGAACAATTGTACTAATCCAACTTTTAAAGGATGAAAACTATGGAAAGCATCGAAGAAGTAGAAGCCTGGTGTCGCGCTGAACGACGGCAGAACGTTGATCGTTGCAAGCAACGCTTGCTCCAAGCTTTTGAAGATTTGGGAGAGGAAGCGCTGAGGCTTGCGTTAACCGAACTTAGCCAAGAGAACAAAATGATCCGTTATGCAGTAGCGATCGCAGCCGAAACTAACAATTGTTAGTTAACTGTTTCGCCTTGCGCCTTTTGGCTACCGCATGGCGACACACGCTCCTAATTTGATAGCAGTAAGCGCAAACAACAAACCACATAACAAACACTCGGTCAAAAATTGCTTCCATTTTGGCAGCAGTCAATTGATTCAGTAAATCCGGTCTATACCGCACATTTACACCCGTAAAGTCGCGGGAAAGAAGAACCAACATTACTAGCGGTGATACACCGACCAAAACCGCAACTGTTGATGCTACCCAGCCAAACAAGATATCTCGCTTCTTTTTGGGTAGCTCAAGCCAACGAAAAATTTGTGGGACTTCCGACCACAGCGATCGCAAAACTAAGGAGTACAAACCCACCAGGAGCAAATACCAAAACAAAGAGCCAACTAAAAACAGACTGCCAAATCCTGCCCAAAAACCAATTGCCCACAATGGATATTGGGTGGCTGCTGACAAAACCAACAATAAAAAGCATAGGCAACCATAGAGGCTAGGAATTACCACCGCGCCAGCCCAAGTAGGAATTACCAGTGCCAAAGCTTTCAACCAAGAGGAAAGTGAAGGAAACCAGACGAAAGGTTTTTTAGTAATAACAGGAATTAAGCCAATCAAGACCAGAACAACCATAAAAGATAAAAACATGAACCCAGACCACTTGCTACCTTCTCAGGATTCCCAATCATGTACATAGTTAAACTTCCCAACGGGGAATACATCAACCTAGCCTTTGTTTGTCGCGTCCAGGTCGAAATCAACGAAGAAAGTTCAACAGCAGTTATTCACTGGCAAGGTGGAGGTAGTCAAGTCTATCACCGTGAAAATGCTGAATATGTCATTTATGAAATATCCAAACTCTCCAGTTTGAACTACTCACAAGCGGAAGCGATCGCCCACGAAATTTTCAATATTAGGCATAATCCTTATGAAAGATGAAACCGAACTTAGTCCAACAGAACTAAAAACTATAGTCAATTGTCCTTTTTGCGGCACGATACCTGAGTATATCGAAGAGGATGATACTCTTATTGATTTCGATCCTGACTATCATTCTGAACTTGTTGGTGATGATGAAATTGATAGTTTACTAGAGGGCGAAGAAATTGAAGTCACTGGCTACGCTGTTTATTGCTGGAAGTGCAAAATTAAAGGTCCTGAAAAAGTATTCCGAGAAGAAGCAATTGCAGCATGGAATACAAGACACTCAAGCGATCGCAATTCTTCCCTAATCAGAGCTAGCAGCTTTCCATAACTATGAACAGACATCAATATTTAGGCTACTGGATTGAAGTTTTTATCGAACTTTTGCCGGAGAAGGAAGACGAATTTGGTTATACATCTACCGTCGAATTACCTGGTAAACGGGGCGTTATCACTGGGAGATTGTATAGCAGCTACGACGAGGCAGTATTTGCGGCTGAAGAATTGATTAATTCTTGGAACTGAACGCGATCGCAAGCGACGTTTCCGGAGGGAGGACTCCCTCCGGAAAGCTCGCGCACCTTACCCGTAATTAAACCTGGCCCGATAACCGCGCAGATCGATATGAGTAAAACTTGCGCCATTGCCAAGACCGCCCCTGCTGCCGTGCCAACTATTAAGCCGTTTGTACACTTCTGAAGGTTTGATACTGCTAACTACAATGTCCGCAGCCGCGCCGTAGAGATGCTGACTGTTAGACGCACCGCCCACAGCCGCGTTAATCGCTGGAGGTCGGTAGCCCGAATTAATTACTATTGATGCCTTACCAAACTGCAATCGCACATCTTCCAAGTAATCAGCAAGAGCAAAGATATTTTCAACAACGCGCTGATTTTGCGGAACGCGCGATAAATTCTTAGTAAATTCACCCCAGCTGAAATGTCCTCCCAGGTGAACGCGATCATTTGCGGCAACCCAACCAATTTTAGGAAAAAAG
>QQTW01002139.1_pt1 | contig 14218 bp, 7 predicted proteins | sample 1904831 | NCBI WGS metagenome assembly QQTW01 (sample SAMN09435610, study PRJNA476489) | Subsurface metagenome, whole genome shotgun sequencing project. | reverse complement strand
TGGCGGCTTTCGCCAAAGAAAGGCCGGCGTTGCGGCGTTGCAGCGCAAATTCTACTATCAGAATGGCATTTTTAGCCAGCAAACCAACGAGCATAATTAAGGCTACCTGCACGTAGATGTTATTGGCAATCCCGGTGAATCCAATCGCCACAAACACGCCGAAAATACCGGTAGGGATAGAAAGAATAACCGAAAGCGGCAACAAATAACTCTCGTATTGGGCGGAAAGCAGAAAATAAACAAAAATGAGACACAAGATAAAGACCACCGCCGATTGTCCACCGGAAGAAATTTCTTCGCGGGTTTGGCCGGAAAATTCGTAGGTATAGCCGGTGGGCAATTGCTTTTCGGCTACTTTCCGGATGGCATTAATGGCATCGCCGGAGCTGAAGCCGGGTTTAGGAATGGCATTAATCTGAATAGAATTAAATAAATTATACCGCGACACATTTTCGGAGCCGTACACCCGGGTAAGTTTTACTAACGTATTCAGGGGCACCATGCTGCCGGTTTTATTTTTCACGAATACTTGGTCAATCGACGAAGGGTCGGCGCGGTTCGTTTTATCGGCCTGCACGATTACCCGGTAATATTTGCCAAACCGGTTAAAATCCGAAGCTTGGGCGCTACCGAAATAAACCTGCATGGTTTCCAGTACTTCTTTCAAGTTTACTCCCAATTGGTCGGCTTTCTTTTCGTCTATCTCCAGTTCAAACTGCGGGTAATCGGCTTTAAAGGCGGTAAAAGCAAAGGCAATTTCTTCTTGTTTCATCAGCTCCCCGATAAAATTAGTGGAAATGCCGCTGAACTTGTCCAGTTTGCCGCCGGTTTTGTCCTGCAATACCACATCCAAGGCATCCACGTTGCTAAAACCCGGAACGGTAGGAAAAGTAAAGACAAAGAAATCGGCGCCTTTTATTGCGGCAAGCTTTTGCCGTACCTCATCCATAATGGCGTTTATATCTTTTACTTCTCCTCTTTCTGCCGTTGGTTTTAGAAGAATAAAGGCGATGCCGGACGATGGGCTGGAAGATTGGGTGAGAATATTAAAACCAGACAAGCCCATCAGGTATTTTTTAGATTCCAGTTGGCCCAGTATTGCTTCTTGTTGCGCCATAACGGCGGTGGTACGCTCTAACGAAGCGCCGGAAGGCATGGTTAAGGAAATCGCAATAAAGCCTTGGTCCTCGGAAGGAATAAAGCCGGTGGGAGTCCGGTTCACCATCCAGGCGGTGGAAAGGGTAACTACAACCAAGCCGCCTAAAGCGAGCCATTTGGTGCGGAGTAAAAATTTAATGCTGCTGACATACCGTTGGGTAAGCGCCTCAAAGCTGGTGTTAAAGCCGGTAAAAAACTTTTCTTTAAAGCTTTTTTTCTTTTGGCCGTTTATAGCTTCGGAGTGGTTATTTCTTAAAAACAAGGCGGTGAGCGCCGGGGTAAGCGTTAAGGCATTCACGGCGGATATTACAATGGCAATGGCCAAGGTATAAGCAAACTGCCGGTAAAAAACCCCGGTAGAACCTTCCAGAAAACCAACCGGTACAAACACCGCCGACATCACGAGGGTAATGGAAATAATGGCCCCGGTAATTTCCTGCATGGCCTCCACGGTGGCCGCTTTCGGCGCCAGGTGTTTCGCTTCCATTTTAGCGTGTACCGCTTCCACCACCACGATCGCATCATCTACCACAATACCAATGGCCAGTACCAAAGCGAACAAGGTGAGCAGGTTAATGGAGAACCCAAACAACTGCATGAAAAAGAAAGTACCAATAATGGCCACCGGAACGGCAATAGCCGGAATTAACGTAGAACGCCAATCTTGCAAAAAGAGGAATACCACGATAAATACCAGGATAAAGGCTTCTATCAAGGTAATTTGTACTTGCTTGATGGAGAGATCCAGAGAATTTTTGGTATTGTATAACGTCAGGTATTTAACATTTTTCGGGAAGTCTTTGGCGGCTTTTTCCATTAATTCGGCCACCGCAATCTGGATGTCGTTGGAGTTGGAACCGGATAATTGCTGTACCGCGATGTTGACGCCGGGCTTGCCGTTTACCCGGGTAAAGTTGCCGTAGCTAAACGAACCAAACTCTAAGCGGGCTACATCTTTCAAGCGCAACACCGAACCATCGGCATTCGACCGGATGGCAATATTTTCGTACTGGCTAGTCTGGGTTAACTTACCTTTGTATTTAATTACGTATTCAAAAGACTCGGCGCTGCTTTCCCCGAATTTGCCGGGCGCGGCTTCCAGGTTTTTATCCTGAATGGCGGCCATTACTTCTTGGGGCGTCACCTGATAAGCGGCCATCTGGGCCGGATTCAGCCAAACGCGCATGGAATAATCTTTATTACCCCCGAATATAATCGACTGGGCCACGCCGGGAATCCGTTTGATTTCCGGGATAATGTTGATTTGCGCGTAGTTGGCTAAAAAAGTTTGATCGTAGGTATTCGGGTCTTCCGAGAACATATCTACCACCATAATCAAACTGTTTTGCTGCTTAGAAGTGTTAATGCCTTGCTGAATAACCTCGGCTGGTAATTGGCTGGTAGCCTGGGCCACCCGGTTTTGCACGTCTACGGCCGCCTGGTCGGGGTCGGTACCCAACTTAAAATAAACGGTTATAATCAGGGAACCATCGTTACTGGCGGTAGAGCTCAGGTAAGTCATGTTTTCTACCCCGTTAATGGATTCCTCCAGCGAAGGTGCTACGGATCTTAATACGGTTTCGGCGTTGGCGCCCGGGTAGTTGGCCACCACCTGAACCGCGGGGGGCGCAATGTCCGGAAATTGCTGCAGCGGTAATCGGGTTAACCCCAGAATACCCAGAAGCACCATAATTACCGAAATTACGGTCGCTAATACGGGTCGGTCAATAAATTTTTTGATCATGATACTTATCTGATAAAGGTGGTGCGGTTTAAACTATCGCTGTTTAATTTTTCGGGCTGAATGATCTGGCCTTCCTGCAAACGGTCAAAGCCGTTAAAAACAATCCGGTCGCCGGTTTTTAAGCCTTCTTTCACGAGGTAAGCGCTGCCGCTCTTGCCGGCTATTTGAATCGCCTGGCGGGTAACTTTATTGCTATCGCCCACGGCAAAAACAAATACTTTATCCTGCAATTCCACGGTAGCGGCAGTGGGTACCAGTATGGTATTGGTGTGGTTCAAGCTCAGCCTGATTTTCCCGGTATTGCCGGATCGCAGAAAGCCTTCGGTGTTGGGGAAACTGGCTCTAACGGTAATGGCGCCGGTATTTTTATCGAACTGGCCATCAATCATATCAATTTTACCGGGGTTGGTAAAAGTGCTTTGGTCGGAAAGTACTAAATCTACGGGCGGCAGCAGGCGGAGCTTTTCGGTTAAATTCCGGCCGGGATATTGATTTTTAAAATTATTGAAATCTTTTTCCCCCAGCGCGAAATAAACGTGGACTTGGTGCACATCCGAAACTTCGGTTAAAGCCTGGGCATCGGTGGGAGCCACCAAACTACCTTGTTTCCGGAGTAACCGGCCGATGTAGCCACTTACCGGGGCTTTTACTACGGTATAGCCCAAGTTTATTTTGGCGGCCGCCACGGCAGCGGTTCCTTGCTCCACTTTGGCTTTAGCCAGTAAATAAGCCGCTTGGGCGGTTTTAAGTTGAATGTCGGATACAACTTTATTCTGGACCAATGGGCCCAGCTTATCTACTTCCAGTTGGGCGTTTATTAACTCGGCTTCGGCGGCATGTAAACCGGCCCGGGCGTTGTTCCATTGTTCTTGATAAGGGAGATCATTTATTTTAAACAAAGGCTGGCCTTTTTTAACGAAAGCGCCTTCATCTACATAAACCTGATCCAGGTAACCTATCACTTGGGGCCTGATTTCAATATTGGTTAATCCTTCCACCGTAGCCGGATATTCCTGGTAAGTGGTGACGGCATCGGCGTGTAAACTTATAACCGGCAGAGCAGGAGGTGGGGGAGGGCTTTGCGCCGTTTCTTTCGTGCCGCAGGCGGATAAAATTAGCAGGGTTACTAACCCAAGCCCGGCAGCAGTGTGGGTGTATGGTAAGTTTTTAAGTTTTTTCATGATAGAAAATATTTAAATGTTAAATAGGAAAATTTCAGCCGCGCAGGAGCAGCTGGGTTTGTGGAAGAAAATACCAATGGTTAAACCGGACGCCCGGATAATAAAGGGCCGCTGAATAAATTTTAAAGGCTTGAAAGGAGATGGCCTGAGGAGACTCGGCTTTGTTTGAAAACTAAAAAGGAAAGAGTTAAAGGGAAAAAAGAATTAGCGCTAATAAAAGAAGCCGATCATGGAAGTAGACGTATAGGAAATAGTTTTATATTTTATGGAGTACCAATTACGCGGCATCAACAAGAAACCGGCTTAGGAAGAGATGTGGGCTGGTAGCAATTACTTAAAAGTACTTTATTACCCGCTTTTATAATGCGTGATAGGCGGGTCTGGTTCGTTTTACCCGTACCGCTGATTCTGTTTTTCATAGTCTTATCTGAGTGGCAGAAATATTATTTACATTAGTTACAAAAAGATACTATCAATAGTTTTAAAAATAAACTATTTATTTTAAATAGTAGTTACATGTAGGTAACTACCTGATGGTAGGCTTGACCTAAAACCACTGGGCGGTAAACCGGAAATTAACGTATAGATCGGTACTTAGCAGATAGCTGTTATGGTTAGAAACGGCTCGGGTTTGAAGTAAGTTAAAAATTGCATATTATGAGAGATGATAGATTTTCAGACGATAGTTGCCCCATGACCCGGGCGATGGCTACTCTGGGCAGTAAATGGAAACCAATTATTATTCATACCATAAATACCCGGAAAATCCGTTTTGGGCAGATAAACGCTTTAATACCTTTGATTACCCGGAAAGTATTAACCGAACAATTAAAAGAAATGGAGGAAGACGGGATTCTTCTCCGGGAATCATTCAGTGAATTGCCGCCCCGGGTGGAATATTCTTTAACGGAAAAAGGTTTAGCGCTTTTGCCGGTATTAAAATCGGTGTGCGAATGGAATGCCCGATTTGAAAACACCAAGACGTGTTCGCTGGAGAAAACCTCCCCACAAATACCTTCCTAAGCTTACCGGTCCCGGCGATTGGTTTGACCCTTCCGCCCTGCGGGCACCTTCCCTAAAAACAGGGAAGGAGATGCGGCTTTTCCCAGAACCAACCAATAGCAAGCGGCTACAAACGCGCACCGCTCGAACCGTTTTACGTCATTTCCGGCACCGAGCTGAAGCTACTTTTTGCGTGGCTAGCAGTGTTCAGATAAGTTATCAGTCAATAAGGTGTCGTTTCTCTTTCGGTCATTCAGTAGGAATCTATTCTGCTACGAAGCAAAGTAATTTCCCTTAGAAGAACAGAAAAGAAATATGAATCAAAACTCGAACTTCCTTCATCTGCATAAAATTCTAAACTCTACTCTATTCTCTATATCTATAGCCGTTAAGGCAGAAAAGCCGCAGTTAAAAGCGATCTACGCTAGTTTGGGCAAAGAGGGCCTGCTGGTTTTCCGGTGCCGTGAGGCATTCCGTAACGGAGTGAGGAAAGGAAAAGCAGCCCGCCCGAATGGCCAAACGGGGCCCGCCGGCCATAAGGCAAACTTGAAGGTGGCAAATCAGTTAGCACCACCGCCTGGAGACAGGAACCGGCTCCAAAGAACGACGCCAGTTTAACCAGTAGCCTAAGCTTAGGAGAAACAGCACCAAAGAAGTAAGAAAAACCTTTGGTGCTACTTGTAAAGCATTACTTATTAGATCCAGGACTGACGCAAAAGTGTTCAATGAGGACACTGCCCACGGGCAAGCGCCACGGGTGGTGTCTTCACCACCAGCTTTAGAAATTCTTTCCGTAAGTCCGAAGATTATATAATCACCTCTGGTTTTTGCCGCTACACTTCAGCCAGATATTTATGCACAAAACTAATAGCCATACTGCCTTCGCCCACGGCGGATGCGACGCGGTTCATGGCGTTGGCCCGCACATCGCCGGCGGCAAAAATACCGTGGGCGCTGGTTTCGAGTAAGTAAGGGTCGCGGGGCAATTTCCAGATTTTAGGGAAAGCATCGTAGCTTTTCGCATCGCGGCCGGTTTCTATAAAACCTTTATCGTTCCGGATTATTTCCTGACCAATCCAGTCGGTGTAAGGGCGGGAACCGATAAAAATATACAAGGCATCGGCTTGTTTTGTTTCGGCATCCGCGTTCGTAATAGAGCCGATTTTTATTTGTTCTAAGCGGCCATTTCCCAGGGCTTCTTTAATCTCCGTTTTGCCTAAAACGTGAATGTTAGGCGTGACACTTATCTGATCGATTAAATACGACGACATCGAAGAAGTAAGATCTTCTTTGCGGACGACGATGTAAACATTGCGGGCAAATTTGGCCAAATACATCGCGGCTTGTCCGGCGGAGTTACCGCCACCCACAATGTATACTTCTTTGTCTTTGCAAGAAGCGGCTTCCGTCATGGCGGCGCCGTAGTAAATGCCGGCCCCAGTAAAATCTTCTACGCCTTTGGTTTCTAATTTCCGGTAATCTACCCCGGTGGTAATCACCACGGTCCGGGTATTTATTTCATCGCCACCCTCCAGGATAATTCTTTTGTAACCGTCTTTCTCGTGGATCGCCTTTACATCCTGGGGCGATAAAAACTCCGTGCCGAAACGGGTGGCCTGGGTAATGGCTCGGCGGGTAAGCTCCGAACCGCTCAAGCCGGAAGGAAAACCCAAATAATTCTCGATGCGGGAACTGGTACCGGCTTGTCCGCCGGGAGCGTGCCGTTCGATCAGCAAAGTTTTTAAACCTTCGGAGGCCCCGTATACCGAGGCGGCTAAGCCGGCGGGACCAGCGCCGATAATTACCACGTCGTACATGTCGTTTTTTAAGGTAGGATTTAAACCTACCTTCGCCGCTAAGTCCCTTAAAGTAGGCGATTGTAAAGAGGTGCCGTCTTCAAAAAAAACCGCCGGCAAATCTTTCGTTTGAATCTGATTGATTTTCAAATGCTGTTTGGCTTCTTTGTTTTTTTCCACGTCGAGCCATTGGTACGGCACCAGATTTCCCGCCAAAAATTCCTTAATGGTATGCGACTTAGGCGAAAACTGGTAACCGATGAGTTTGATGCCTTTAAAATCGGGTTTGTAGCTATTTTGCCATTCATCCAATAATTCATCTATCACCGGAAATAATCTGTCTTCGGGCGGGTCCCAGGGTTTCATTAAATAGTAATCCAGTTTTACCTCGTTTATGGCTTTAATCGCCGCATCGGTATCGGAGTAAGCGGTGAGTAAAACCCGTTTGGCTTCCGGGTAAAATTCGGTGGCTCTTACCAGAAACGAAACGCCATCCATTTCGGGCATGCGCTGGTCGGCAATAAATAAGGCAATTGTTTCCCCTTTATTCTTCAATTCCAGCAGACTATCCAGCGCTTCCTGCACCGAAGGCGTGCTTAGTATCTTATATTCTTGGCGGTATTGGGCTTTCAGATCCCGGTTAAGAGCCCTTAAAACCTGGATATCATCATCTATCGAAAATATTATAGGCTCGTTCATAGGAGTACAGGTATGGTATGGGGTAATAGGTTTTACGTTTGTAATATAGTATTTAAGAAGCAGTTGTGTATAATAACAGATTGCAATAGTAAAAACGGATTATTGGGTGTTGATCTTTGGAGCCGGTTCCCGTCTCCATTTATCTGCGCTGATGCGACTTCATCATGCAAGTTTGCCTCGTGGCCGGCGGGCCTCGTTTGGCTCTTCCGGGCTGGTCTAAGCTTCCTTTCCTCGCTTCGCTGCGGAATGTGGCTAATCGCCACACCGGAATCTTAGAAGGCCCTCCATAGCCAAACTGGTGTCTGTTGCGCTTAGCTACGGCTTTCCTAGCTGGTTAACTTCTATGTTTATTAGGTGTCCTCATAGTACTTTGCCAAATACTGCTTATATTTTTAAAATGAGTATAAGTATTAAGTTTTAGGTTGTACGTTTATAAAGTCCTCTCTCGTACTTCGTGCAATTTGAACAAAATAAGTACAGAAAAGCGACTGGTCATCTGGAGCTAGTCGAAGGAACTATTACTTACAATTTATCTCCATTTATCTCCAATAATTTCTTCAACCAGCTCGGGATGACTCGTAGAAAAACTTGAATATTTAATTCCTAACGTATTTAGCAGAGGAAACATGAACTAAACGGGGAAGGTATTCTTGCCGGGTAGCCGCTGTATTATCCGGCTTTGCCGTTGAGCGGAAAGTAAACCTGGAAGGCGGTTCTGCCGGCTTCCGAATCTACTTTCACGTAACCGTTATGTTGTTGTACAATCCGGGATACGACATCTAATCCTAAACCGGTTCCTTTACCCACATCTTTGGTGGTAAAAAAAGGATCGAAAATCCGGTTCTTAATTTCTTCCGGAATGCCGGTGCCGTTGTCCGCAATGGTTACTTCCACAAATTGATTATTGCGTTTGGTTTTTATTTCCAGCCGGCCTTTCTTACCTTCCATGGCATCTAAAGCATTGTCTATTAAGTTCGTCCAAACTTGGTTTAATTCACCGATAAAAGCTTCCACGGGTGGCAAGGAAGTGTCGTATTCTTCTACTAATTCTACGTTACCTTTTTTTAATTTATAACCCAGCATGGTAAGCGTGTTTTTAAGGCCCGAGTGGATGTCGGCGTACTCTTTATCGTGGTCGCGATCCATGTGGGTAAAATTTTTAATGGCGCTCACCAGTTTCTCAATCCGCTGCGAAGCCTCCTGGAGATCGTCGACCATTTTCTCGGTGACCAGGTTATTGTTAATCCAGTTCAGCACCGGCGATAAGTAGGCCGGCGGTATTAACTCGGCAAACTCGTCCATGTCCTGGCAGGTAAAGCCAAACTCGATAAAATTTTCGGCCAACTCCTGGTTATTTTCCACGGCATGCCCTTCCAGGCATTCGGCCAAATCATCTTCTAAAGCCGTGCGCTGCATTAAGGTGAGAATGGGTTTCTCTTTGCGGGCCAGTACCGCGAACATTTTATCGTTTACTTTATCTACGTCGTCCGTGCTCATTTTTATGGCAATCACTTTTTTGAAGTTATCCGGTACCAGTCGCAAGTGTTTTTTCAACGAGATAGAGCCGCGAACAATGGCCGAAGCCGGGTTATTTAACTCGTGCGCCAGCCCGGCGGATAATTTACCCAGCGCCATCATTTTTTCGTTTTGCTGCTGCATGGTGGTAAATTCCCGGACGCGGGAAGTCATGATGTGCACCAGCGCTTGGGTGAGTTCAAAATGCTGGTTGATCAAATCCTTCATTTTCTCGACCGGAAAGGTCATTACCTGCAAGGCCTCTTCTACCTGCCCGTTGGCCGCGGCAATTTTACCCCGGGAAAAAGGAAGATGGCCGGCAATATCTTTCATTTCGAAATACCCGATTTTACGGGTGTTATTTTTTTGCGCGACTAATAGCCGGACCCTGCCTTTAATAATGACGTGCGTGCCAGTAATCGGCTCGCCGGCTTTAAAAAGGAAGTCTCCTTCTGGTAATTCCCGGTGCACGCTATTATCCAGCCACCATTGCAATTGAGCGGCCGGAACATCTTTTAAAGAATCAATGGATTGCAACCATTCTGTGGTGACCGTTTGCATAAGAAAGGCTCGTTTAAATAAATATACCGGTAATAAAAGTAATTATATCGAAGTAGTTGCTGGTTATTAGTTGTTCGTTGTGCGAGTAATAGGTTTAATAAATAGGAGTTTAAAAACGTAAAACCTGTAACCTATAAATAAAGCGTACTCCCTACTTAATCCTGTAAAAGATTAGGTTAACGCAAGCAGCAGCAAAATTTAAACCCGTGATTCTGGGTGCCCTACTTTCGAGTAGCGCGTGATTTAAAATAAATTTAATTTAGGATAACCAGCGACAGAAACTCCTGGATTACTGAATAGTAGAAATAAAAAGCAATTTTATTATTTAAAAGGCCGGAAGTTAAATTACCCACGGCTAAACCGCCTTAAAACAAAATTACGCCAGCGGTAAAAGTATAATGTAACTAACAACAAGTAAAGCAATTAAATGTTTGAACCGGCTTGGCGTTCGCATAGCTTTATGGGCAGCTATGCGAACGAAATGGGTTATGCTGTAACCGGACGGATATATTTTTTAAAAATGGAACTCGCGGTATGGCCGCCAAAGCCAAAAGTATTGTTTAGCGCGTAGTTCACGGTTTGCCGCACCGATTTCCCTAAAATCAGATTTAATCCGGCGGGGATAGCGGCATCTATATCTTGGGTATTAATGGTGCCCGGTATAATATCTTCTTTTACGGCCATAATGCTAATAATACTTTCTATGGCTCCCGCGGCCCCTAATAAGTGGCCGGTCATGGATTTGGTGGCGCTAATGGCTACCGGCAAATCGTTGAAAACTCTTTTTATACCCACCAACTCGCTTACATCGCCTAAACCCGTAGAAGTAGCGTGCGCATTAATATAATCTATCTGGTCGGGAGCTAATTGCGCATCTTTTAAGGCTTTTTCCATGCCTAAAGCGGCTCCTAAACCATTAGTGGGGGTACCCGTTAAGTGGTAGGCATCGCCGGCCATTCCGCCGCCTACCATTTCAGCGTAAATGGGGGCGCCTCTTTTAACGGCGTGTTCTAAATCTTCTAAAATCAAGGCCCCGGCCCCTTCTCCCATTACAAAACCGTCGCGTTCTTTATCGAAAGGGCGCGAAGCTTTTTCCGGGTTATCGTTTCTTCTGGACAAAGCTTGCGCGGCATTAAAGCCCCCCACCGAGGAATGGGTAATGGCCGCTTCGGAACCGCCGGCTACCATAATGGTGGCTTTGCCCATGCGAATGGTATCAAAGGCACTAATAATGGCGGTATTAGAGGAGGCACACGCCGACACGGTGCAATAGTTCGGCCCGTGTAATTTGTGGCGGATAGAAATAACGCCGGCCGCAATATCCACGATCATCTTCGGAATAAAGTACGGGTTAAAACGCGGCGTGCCGTCGCCGGCGTGAAATTCCTCTAGCTGCTGTTCAAAAGTGCCAATGCCCCCGTTACCGGTTCCCCAGATCACGCCTACTTCGTAGCGTTCGGTTTCCGACAATTGCGTAAAATCCAGGCCGGCATCTTTTATGGCTTGGTCGCTGGCGGCCACGGCGTACTGCGTAAACAAATCGTACTTTTTAATATCTTTCCGATCCATAAAATCTTCGGGCCGGAAATCTTTTACTTCGCACCCAAATTGGGTTTTAAAATGGGTAGCATCAAATTTACGGATCGGGCCGGCGCCGCTTTTGCCCGCTACGATATTTTGCCAAAATTCTGCTACAGAATTTCCTAAGGGGGTAATGGCTCCCAGGCCCGTAATAACTACTCTTTTCATTTTTATTCCGTTCTCGCTATGCGGATTTTACCTTTAAATATGTTAGCTACCAGCAATTGTATTTTAGGTTTCATAAATAAAATTGCCGAAAGAGCGACAAGGTAACTAAGAAACCAGAATTTAAGCCAGATTCAACGGAAATTTTCTCGCCAACCACTAGTAATTAAAAGGAGAAGCAAGAAAACAGGGCAAGTGGCGCGGCCGATCAGATGAAGAATAAAAGCAATTTATTTTTTATAACTATAACAGATTCAATTATTTCGGTTTCGTTACAAATTACCCCGTGGTTCCGCTGTTAAGTTTAAATAACCGGAAATCCGATTTATCCGCTATTTATAAAATAACCGAACCCTTCACGCGCAAAAACACCAAATAAAACTTCTAGGCTATAAGAGGAGGGAATTGCGCCTTTATTATCTTAAACACGATTAAAGAGCAATCAAAAGGCCGCCAAATCTGGGAAGATCCGTGATAACCGGAAAAGGAAAATAGCTTCGGGCAAAAGAATGCAGAATTAATTCTAAGGGTATTAAACTGCTGCATGTATAGCGCGATAAAATTAAGCGCAGCGTAAATCTACGACTTCGTAAAAAGTAGGGTACAAGAATCATTAGAGTACTTAATGGCTGGCGGGTAGTCTAATACCAGTTACCGGTATAATGGCAGGTTTATTCTACCATGCCTTCTTTCGTTTTGCCGGAGTAGTTTGTTTTTTTAGAATCAACCGGGGTACCCCAATTAAAATCGATTTGGTTTAAAAGCCGGGCCCGTTCCGGTAAAAGTTTTTCTTTTTCCTGGCGCATCCGGCTCACCCATTTGCCTAATTTAAGGTCGGGTTGCCATTTAACGGGTACGCGGGTATGGCCGTATTGCTGCTTAAATTGCCGCAAACGTTGGTACATGTCTTCCCAGGATACAACCGTTTTCCGGCTCAAACTCCAGTCAAAACCCAGGATCTGCAGCAATTCTATTTTTTGGGCCGTTAGCTCGTTCTTGTTTAGTTTCAGGCGATACACCCAGGCGGCCAGTTGTCGGTTTTGGGGCCATTGGTAAGGTACCCGCGTATGACCGAACTGGTTCTTAAAATCGGCCAGGGCCTCGTACATTTTCATCCAGTAACCTTCCTGAATGTTCCAGGGAAACCGGATTTCATTCAGTTTGGCCATGCGTTCCTCGGATAATTTGCCCTGGTAGAAAAGTTTTCTTTGCCACCGGGTCCAGCGCTGCAGTACCGGGTTAATTTTTAAAGAAACCTGGCAAGTACCATACACCTGGTGATAAATTTTTAATCTTTCAAAACTCAGCTTCCACTGCGATTCGTGAATGGTTTGCAGTTGTTGCTGCGTTTGCGCGCTCCAAACAAAACCTAATTTGCTTAATTTTTTCTTTTTATCTTTTTCTAGTTTGCCCTGGGCTTCCAGCTTTCTTTGCGACGCTACCCAAATGCCCAGCGATTTATTTTCTTTGTAATTAACCGGTACAAAGCAATGCCCCTGATTTTTCTTGAAAGCGGCAAGCTGCGCGTATTTTTCGTGCCAGGCAGTTTTTTTGATATCCTCGAAACTCCAGATAAAGCCCAGATCGTTTAATTGTTTTTCCCGCTTCGCCGATAATACTTTATTTTTTTTGGCAGTTCTTTGATTTTCGAGCCAACTGGTTAGTTGTTTGTGGTGGCCGGGCACCCGGCAATGACCGTGTTTTTGGTAAAATAATCTAAGCTCCTCGTAAAAATGCTGCCAGGACGAGTCGTAAACTTCCTGAATGTGCCAGACAAATTTCAAGGTATTTAGCTGTTGTTCCCGGTCCGCGCGTAATTTGTGCTGGGCTTTCATGCGGCGTTGCACGCGTACCCAGTTAGCCAGCGCTTTGTCGTTTTCCCAGTTTTGCGGCACCTGGCTGTGACCAAACTGCTGGTAAAAAGCTTTTAATTTAAGATACATGTACTCCCAGCGTTGGTCCCGGGTAATTACCAGTTCCCAGTCTACTCCCAGAGAATCCAGCTTTTGAAACCGGCTCTCGGAAAGATATTTTTTACTTTGTATTTGTTTTAGTAACCAATCGCGTAAGGCCTCCAATGCCGGTTCGTTTTCGGGTAAACGGGTATGCCCGTTTTTTCGGACAAATTGAACTAGCTGTTGGTAGTGGAGCTCCCAGGCAATATTTTTCGGGTTGAAATCAAAATTCAAGGCCGATAATTTAGTTTTTAACTCAGCCGGCAGTTTATTTCTAATTTTGGCTTGAATGCTTATCCACTTCACCAAATCAGCATCCAGGTCCAGGAGCGGCGCCGCGGGTTCGGGGTTATTCTGCTGCAGAAAAGTTTCCAGATTGTGATAATGGCGATACCAGTTATCGAGAGTAATCGTATCCCAGAGTTCCGTCTTTAAACTTTCCATAGTTTCAAGAATATTGTTTTATACCGCTAACGCTTCATACTTCTGAAGTTTATGCGAGTTACATTATTTAATCATTAAATAAAACGCAGATATAGGAACATAAAATATATCAATACCACTATAGTATTGGAATTTTACGAAATAAATTATTGGGTAATACTTCCAGTTATGCAGCTAATCTAAAAAAACTATTATTCCTGGGGTACTTCTTAATCCTGATTTCGGCACTTACAAAAACTGCAGGTAGCAGGCATATTTCTATTATAATCTAAAATAAGCTTACTCGTAATACCAATTAGATAAATATTATAGAATTATGCTAATAATTTAGGACTTATTAGTGAAATATTTATAATAATATTGTTTTCCTCTTTCTAGTTGTTGCTTATACTATTAGTTATATTTTTAGCGGATACA
>QQTW01002138.1_pt1 | contig 14221 bp, 10 predicted proteins | sample 1904831 | NCBI WGS metagenome assembly QQTW01 (sample SAMN09435610, study PRJNA476489) | Subsurface metagenome, whole genome shotgun sequencing project. | reverse complement strand
AATAGTTACTTCTCTGACCTCTTATGATTTCATTCTTGAAACTTTGTTTAGCGCAGCTTTATAAAGAATTGGTATAACAATTGATAATGCTTAAAGCCAGTAATTACAAAAACTAACAGATTTACTAATATCCATTGGAGCCACCACTTAAAATCATTACTATTAAACTCTGACAGGACAGTTATAACGAGTATTCCATAGAACCCATAGCTAGTATTGATTGCTTGGGCTACTCCAGCAAAAGTAAGCCAAACTAAGTATTTAAAGCCAACCAATTTTCCTAGTCTAATCGCCAATAAACCAATTAATAAAGTAACTAAAATATTTAGATTACTGAAGTTAAACAGCACATAGTACAAAGGTTGACTAATACCTGCCCCAACCGCCAGCCTAATAAGATAGGAGTTAAAGTCTTTCGTGTACTTCTCTCCTTGCCCAACTAACCAAGCAAAAAGCGGAAAGCTTAATCTACCTATATACCTAAATGCTAATTGGTCAGGAAAAAATACTATGCCAACATGATCTACTACCATCAATAAAGCAGCTATTAGCTTAATTTGATAAGAAGTCATACCCTTTACTTTTTGGCTGTAAAATATCATTGGTTAGGTGAAGATTAACTAATTCTAAAAGCATTGCTTTTTTACCAATTTCTGGTAAGTATAAGATACGGAAACAGCAGCAGAGGTAAAAAATGAGTAAGACTGCGAAGCGCCATATTGTTTACTATTTTATCCAGGATGAGTACGGGTGCAATCCTTACCTTTTTGAATGGACTGGACGGAAAGACGACTTTTCCCAACAAGAAATTGCTCGGAGCGCCCAGAAGCGACACGCTTACCGGAGCGCGCGAAAGTATAAAGAGAGGCAAGAGGAAGTAAGAGTACAACTTGACAATGATAAAGTTCGGAAAACCATTAAGCAGGTTCTTTAGTGGATAGGCTTTTACACCTTCGTAATAATTAAGTTTTCAATTCAATTAGCTTGGAAAATGGTTGTTGTCTTTTTTGTATGAGCCTATCCCACTAATATATAAATACGAGCTAGAATTAACATAAAAAAGTTGAAGTAGAATAACAAGAAGAAAAAATGGCAGGTAGGTTTGAGGGATTGAGCGATCTTGAGTGGAAGTTGTTTGAAGACTTACTACCTCAGCCCCCAGAGAAAAGAGGGCGTGGGATGCCACACGTACCATTTCGCAAGGTTCTAAATACCCAACTATACGTACTGATGACTGGTTGCAGATGGTGCGACATCCCACACGGCGAACAATGGGCATCAAAAAGTTCTGCTCATCGATGGCTCAAGCGATGGTACGAGGATGGAACGCTGGAGAAACTAAAGGCGCGAATTCTGGCAGTGGCAGCGGAAAAAGGAATGATTGACTGGAAATATGGAGCCGTTGATGGCTCTTTTTCCCCCTGGCAAAGGTGGCGGTGAAGGTGTAGCCTACGGTTACAAGGGTAAGGGGATACTGATCCACAGTATTACAGATGCCAATGGGATGCCAGTAGTGGCAATTACTACCCCAGCCAATGGTGATGAAAGGCAGCAAGTCTTGACAATGCTAGCTCAAATCCGGTTGGCAACTCTTAAACGAGGCAATCCTAAACGCCGTCCTAAAACTCTTGCGGCAGACAAAGGATACGATGCTAATTGGTTACGTCACTCCCTCCGCACTAAAGGTATCCGACCACAGATCAAAAAACGGCACTTGAGAGGTAAAAAGCCTAAAGGAAGACCAATTGAAGAAATTGTACCCCGCTACCAGCAAGAGCGGTCTTTCTCTTGGTTTCAACGCAAGTATCGACGACTCGTTGTTCGATGGGAACGCCTAAAAGTATGTTTTGATGCTTTCCTCCTTCTCGCTTGTTCCTACATCTGGTTCCCCAGGTTAGTGGGATAGACTCATTAGTATTTGGGCAATTATTACTGGGGATGTTCCCTACACGCAAGTAGTTCAGTGCGTCTACGCCCAAATTCAAAAGTCATATACCTGTGTATCCAACTAGGAGGTTTTTGTTGGGAGCATCTCGGTTTTGCAATAGATATAAATACTTATCAAGTTAAGGAATCAGGCAACTATACTTCTTCGCAAAAATGTATGATGGAGTGAAAATAGACAGCAGACACAGGATATGAATCTAGAGAGAACTGAAGCACTAAAAGTTCATCTACAAGCTATTGCTGCCATTCTCTAGGAGGAAACCCCACAAGAGAAATTGAACACTTTAGAAGAAATCGAACAGATAGTACGCGAAAAGGTACTCAAGCACGTCAGTCCAGAAATTGGTGTTTTTTTATCCAAGCAGTCACAGGTACAACCAAAGGCAGAACAAGGAAATTAAAAAGCAGCATTGGTATCCTAAAACTTACGGAAAACCAGGCAAAAAAGTTAGAGGTGAAATCTCGCGCGCAACTAAGTCCACATCTGCAAAAGTGCTGTTTGCTATTGAGTGCAAATGTATCCTATGCCAATACCGCACAAGAAAAGGAAATCCTTACAGGTCTTAGCGTATCCTACAGCACCCAGCAAAGACTTGTACAGAGATATGAGTTTACGGAAGTCAGGGTCAACCAAGAAGTAGAGGAGTTAAGCGTTGATGGAGGAAAAGTTAGAATTCGCACTCCCATAGGTCAAGGGTGTGAGCTTGCGAGATTATAAAGCCGTAAACCTTCATGGTCAGTCAGTTGCAGCCTATTTTCAAGACAACCAAGCTTTACTCACTTGGGTAAATCAGCAACAACTGTCAGAAATTTGTACCTGCATTGGAGATGGACATGATGGCCAATGCGAATATTATTGCTGGCATTGCCACTGACGAAAACCGCCTTGAAATTTAAGGGCTAGTATCATCTAGTAGAAAACCTTTACAAAGTCGGTGGCGATAAGAACCTTTTGGCAAGGGTAGAAGCCTTCCTGTGGCGAGGAGATATTGCCGCAGCTATTGCCGAATTTGATGGGTGGTCACATCCTCAAGTAGAAAATTTTATTGCCTATCTTTATAAGCATCAGTCTCGTATCCCCGATTACTGGTATTTTCAGACCTGTTCAGATTAGTTCAATTGGCTCTGGGACAATTGAGTCCACCGTGAAACAGATTGGTAGGCGTGTGAAAATCTCCGGCGCACAGTGGAACAAACAGAATGTGTCGCAAGTTCTCTTTCATCGCACGGCTTATCTTAATGGGTTGCTATCCACAACTGGCTATTTGCAAAACTGAGATGCTCCCGATCGCTTGCAACAATGCGGACATCTGCTTACTACTCAGGTTTTGCACCTTCTCTCTCGACTCTGCCTGTAAATCAGCATCAGGAGAGTAGTTTAGCTCTATTTTTGGCTCTTGCATGGCGGCATCCGATACAACCTTAACAAGGGGCTGCTGAATTTCTTGTACTGCCTGGGCAATATGAGCGGCGTTGCGCTTCTTTCCTCTGGTTTGGGCGATCTGCTCTGCCTTAATTAATGCCTCTGGCTGCTGTTCTGGTGGTAGTTTAGCTAGTTTTGATAAATGGCTTACAGGAATATTGTCTAGGTCTACAATTGTAGACTCAACAGCAAAAACTAGATTTTCTTCTACTTGGGCTGCTGCTAGTAATCGAAAGGTATAAGCGCGAGACTTGCCAAACTTTGCCTTCGCGCAATCTTCCCAACTGTGTTATACCCTAATACTTCTCAGCCTCTACGCCGATGCAGTTCAAGCGCTCGGAAAGTAGGGAACGCATCAAGGAAGCCTTAGATCGGTTTATTGCAGAATTGAGGAGCGATAAATAGATTTTGTTTAACTCCATTCCTAGGGGTGAGATTAATTTGGATGGGAAAACAGTGCTTTTCACAAACCCTTTTTTTGATACAGTTAGAGCAACTGATAAACGCAAGTATTTATCTTTCAAAAGCACAAATTATTTGTATCAAAAAAAGGCTGCGCTGTAAAGTATGTCTTGGTTAAAGTATGGGATTGATGCCGATAATTTGCTAATTGCCGTAGAAGATGTTTATAGCGGCAGTACAAGTCTAATGTGTCCTTATTGCCGAGGCACATTGACAGCGAAAAAAGGGCGGATTAAGGCTCACCACTTCGCGCACACAAACGAGACTTGCCGCGAGGTGCAACAAAGAAACAACCGGAGCCTACCAACGCTACCTCTCTACGATCAGTTCAATATTTTTCTGACAGGAAAAGAACTAGAGCATCTACAAAAACTATGGCAGCGATACGGTTGCAACAACCGCAAGATTTCTCGCTCAAATATACTTCCAGCATTTTTGCGGGAGGAGCTTTTGGAGTACAACGACTTTATGGGGCGCGGAGGAGGCTATCAATTTACAAAGCTGGGCAAAATTCCTGCCCAAGCATTGTCACTAATGCTGTTTAATTCAGTGCAAGAGCCATTGCTTTTAGAAAAGCTGGAGGAGTTAGAAGAAGCGGTTGATCTTTCTTATGATTCTAATAGTCCGTTCCCTACCGAATGCTTAAGCGACTTGCGGATTTACCGCGCATCTTTGCAGAAGGTTCTACTCAATAATCTGTACTATTTGGAAGCAACAGCAGACGGACAAACCTTTTATAAGATTGGAGTGACGAGGCGACCAATTGAGGAACGAGTTGCGGAAGTAGAGCGAGATTTGCGATCGCACTTCGGCATACCTGCACGAGTTGAGGTGCTGGGAACTTGGACGCATCGCGGCAACGTAGAAAAGTATTTTAAATATCGGTATGCTCGTTTTAATTACCCGATTGGGAGTTTAACTGAATATTACAAATTTGATGATGAAAGCGATGCAGCATCAGTTTTGCACGATTTGCGCCGGATGAAGCTCAAGGGCTTATCCCAAAAAGAACAGGAAATTATTGAAGGTAGACCAAGCTTAGTAGAACAAGCTATTGAAGCAGACATTCAAACTCATCAAGCGGACATTCAAGCTCAAAAGACTTCGCACTCAATTAAAGTAGGAATGCAGAGAGCCGCACAATGGGGAGCGCACATTGGTCGTCCGGCTGGCGGAGAGACAAATGAAGGTTTTTTAGCCAAACCCTCGTCGGTGCGTGTTGTTGAAGCGCTAGAGCGAGAATTGTCTTTGCGGCAGGCGGCTGAATATGCCAAAGTGTCAGTTAATACAGTCCGAAAGGTCAAGGCAGTTCTAGAAAGTCAGTCCTGAAAAATGACGATCACTGTAGCGGCTTTTTATTCAAAACTGACTTGAGAAGCTTAACTCCTTTTCCAAGTAGCCACTAATTTCAAACTTCTTCATCCCCGCGCAGAAGCCACTCAGGGCTTACATCTAATAAGCGAGAAATAGCATCTAGCTCAAAGTCTTTCACGCCTCTTACTTGACGTTCAATCTCAGAGATATCTGACTGGTTTAATTTAATTTGAAAGTCTACCTGGAGGGCAGCAGCTAACTCGTTTTGATCCCATCCCATTCTTTCACGGGCTTGTTTTATTCTCTGACCACTAATGTTGTTAGCTTTCATCTAGAAACTCAAACTCTGGAACAAGATGCTACATTCAACTTAACTAGCTATGTAAACGATTATCGTCTATATTAAGTTGTTAAGTATTGACTGATCGTTTTTTCTTGTGAGGGTGTATTCTCTATAACAAGCTTATTTTTCGCCCAAAGCTTTCAATGTTTGAGCAATAATCTTGTCACGTCGCTTCAAGGCAACAGAGGTTTCTATATGCGTCATTTTCGCAGCTTAAAGGTATTGAGTAGTTTCTGCACAATTCAATTGAGTTCATGTATAAAGGGCGTTAGCAAAACCAGACGGCTATGCTAACGTTCTTTCTGTTTTAAGTTCGTTGTAAACCCTATAAATGAAAAAAGTCAGAGTCGGGAACCAAAGCGTCGAAACTTCAACCCAACACTGACAGCTAGTATAAAATTAAATACTTTCCATCAGGATAACTCGATTTTTGCTATTTTTGCAAAAAAAGTTATTCTCTCCTAGCTGTTAGGCGATCTATAGTGATCGCACCCCTCAAGCTTGGTTCTCGGCTCCGACAAAGGAGTTGAGAAATGTCTAATCAAAATCAAAATCAATCTACGACCGCACCAACAGAAGTAATTGCCCCAATTGCAAAGCAGCTAACGGCGCAGCATTACAAGGAATGCACCGAGAAACGAGGCTTAAGTCCCCAGTGGGTAATAGCCAATTGCTCGTCCGTCTTAGCCAACTATGCCACTCAATACTTGGGTTATAAAGCACTATCTGACGGACTCTGGCTCAAAGGCTGCAACCATCAAATTCAATACAAACCAGACAAGCCTTGGAAGTCAGAAGGCGACAAGAAAGCTGCTAAGTACCGCTCACCCTTTGGTGATTACGATGCTATGCTGCCTACTCATCCAACAGAAGCTCATTACTGGAATGACTTAGAAGCCCTCAAACAGAAAGCATACAAGATTGAGGGGCATCCTTGCTTACTGCTGACTGAGGGCTTCTTCAAGGCAATCTCAGGCTGCGCTAACGACATTCCTACCATTGCCCTATTAGGCGTTGAAATGGGATTAACGGGTTCTGGTGCTGATGTGCAAGGCAAGCGCTATTTAGTGCCTACTTTAGAACGTTATGCTCGTGCGGGGTTTGGTTTTATTATTGCCTTTGATGCCGATTGCGCCGACAACAAAAATGTAATTGAGGCACAGCGCAAGTTAGCTCACCAGCTTAAACTATTCAAAGTACCTGTGATGAATGCCACAGGACTTTGGACGGTCGCAGAAGGTAAAGGCATGGATGACTACATTCTTAATCACGGCGCAGATCGCTTTAAGCGTCAGGTAATGGGCAAGGTTGTCGATCTTGCTGCTTGGGAAAAACATTTTCTTCCTTCTACCACTACAACTGCCAAGATTCCCCCGGCGGACACCATCGCGGAAAAGCTGGCAGAAGAATACCGAGATCGCCTAGCCTTCAACAATGAAATTGGGCTATGGATGCACTATGGGGTAGAATCCCCCGGTGTTTGGTCTGTAGAGACTAACGAGTATGTTGAATCAATTATCAGTGCCATGCTACGTGGTAAAGGCATAACAGGCTACGGCTCTTACAGCTATTTAACTAATGTAGTTAAGTCGTTGCGGTGTTTGCTAATTGAGAGAAAATGGCGCGATAAATCGCCTAAAGAATTATTACCCTTCCATAACGGTGTACTGGAAGTAGCTACGGGCAGACTGCTACCCCATTCTCCCGGCTATCGCTTGACTTGGCAGCTTCCCCGCCAACACAACCCCCTAGCTACAGATTGGAGCGGCATCGATGATTATTTAGATGGGCTGTCTGGGGGAAATTCAGCGCTTAAGCAGGTTTATTTATGTTTTTGCAATGCCGTCCTTAAGGGGCGCAGCGACTTACAGAAATTTCTACACCTAATTGGGTTAGCTGGCTCTGGTAAGGGGACTTTCGCCCGACTAATAACTGACCTAATTGGACAGCAAAACATTCATTCCAGCACCTTAGAGGAATGGTGCGGCAATAGATTTGAGGCAGCCAATGCTTATAAAAAGCGCTTAGTTGTGTTTTGGGACGAAGACAAACAGACTGGGAAGCTGGGTAAGTTTTTGTCTTTGACTGGGGGCGACTGGCTCCGAGCAGAGGAAAAAGGGAAAAAAGCTTTTCAGTATCGTTACGACGGCATGGTGTTACTGCTTTCTAATATCCCTGTATTTACGGGGGATGCCGCGAGTCGAATTGCACGGCGGGTGATTACCGCTCCTTGTAACAATACTGTAGCTACAAGTTTACGCCGCGACTTGAACTTGGAATTTACCCCCCAATTAGATGCTTTTACCAATCACGTTTTAGCTATTCCCGATGCTCAAGTAACTAAAGTTTTGCAAGGGTTAGAGGATATTCCTGAATGCACTTTAGAGTTCTGGGAGAATCGGATTAGGACGGATTCGATTGCAGCTTGGGTCAATGATTGGGTTATTTACGATGTCTTGGCGGAGACTCCTATTGGTAGCAATAAGGAAGAAGGAATCGATGGAAACTCGCCTCAAACTCTGTACGGCTCTTACTGCTTGCACAGCAAACAGTCCGGTACTCAACCCAAGGCTAATAAAAACTTCTCCCCAGACCTGCTGGAATTATGCCGCAGCGTTTTGGGTTGGGATATTGAACGCAAAGTTACGAAAACTGGCAAATTTATTAGGGGATTGAGGTTGCGGACTGATGGCGATGGGAATTTCCCGACCCATGATTACAACTTGATGCAACTGTTGACGAGTGGTGACGAGTCAGGTGACGGGTCAGGTGACGGGTCAGGTGACGGGTCAGAACTGTTGCCAGAGAAGGATTTGAGCAAAGGTGACGGGTCAACTCAAACTTCTTTAGAAAGTTTGAAAATAGAAAATCAATTAGAGTACGAGCAAAAAACAAATACTGAAGATAAATCTTTTTCCGTCATCCCGGTTAAACCATTGCTAGATAACAATTTTGACCCGTCACCCTTACCCGTCACTCCATCCGTCACCAACACAAATGAAATTGATAAACCACCGCAGCCCAAAACGCCGCCACTGGAAGAAGGGTTGAGCGACACTGACAAGTTGAGCCGTCTGACCAAAAATCGCCGCCACTATCCGACGCTTTGGTACACAGGAATTGAGGATATTCCTCGGTTGCTCAAGTTTCGGAGTGTAGAACTTTGGTTTGATGAGCAAACAGTAATTGCATTTCCTGATGGCTGGCAAGATCCACGACGGTTTGTTTTAGATGAGATTGAATTTGTGGCTCAGTCCTAACAATTACTGGAGATAAAGTTGTTCCATTACTATGATGAATACTAAGTTAAAGTCACGGGTTGGGTTAAACCTAGAAGTGTTATGTTGACAGCTTTTTCTGCTTCTAAATTCGTTAGAAGATTGATATTTTCTTTTTCTGCTTTAGTTGTTTTATTATCAATTAGCGCCAAGGGTCAACCTTTGCCTGATTCTGCTAGGTTCAATCAAAATACCAGCGTGTTGAACGATTGAGCCACTTCCGGTACTACGCCCCCAAGAATCAGATTTCTCGCCTGCTCGTCCTACTCCCTTACTTATAATCAACGTACCTCCAATATCGTGCGTTGGTTCTTACCAAGAAAGACAGGAACAACAAAGACTACACGAAAGCGAGGGCATTGCTGTTTACGGGTCAGGCAGCAGATGCCCAGGCGAGCCGTAATTTAGTAGTTACTAGCTTTAAAACCCAATCACCACCACAGCTAGTTGTCTTTGCTCTAGTGTGACTTCTAGATAACGCTGCAATGAGCGCGCTCGTTGCAATGTCCTGATATTTCCTGAATGACGTGTAGAAAGATGCTAGTGCTGATGAGATTCCTTGATTTTTGTACCATTCTCGTAAAGCCAAATTTTCCACTTAATCATTTCATGCTGGAACTTACACTTTAGTAATCTAACTTATAACGCGCGTTGCTGAAAGGATTAGATTCTGTATTAAAGTGACGTATGAATCCTCGAAATAAGCTAATACCTGTTTTGTCATAGCGGATCGCCCATCACACCGGTAAATACGAAGCTGAAGAATCCGTCAGACGGGCGTGAAGATACAAACTTGGGTTATGTTGCAAAAAGCTATTGACAAAAAGAATTTTTTTGCGACACAGCCGTAATGCCTACTAGTCGTAAAAGTGGCGAAGACACTGTTGGCGAAGCTGTAACTCTTATTCAAAGGGGTTTATAGAAAAATTTTAGCTACTCAATGGGGAGTTACAGAGTAGAAATTGCTTGTGACGCTTGACGATAGTGTCCACGGTGGAATATTACTAGGATAAGGCGTGATCGCTTTGGCGATTGTCTGCGCTTCGCCGCTCTGCCCAGTCCTCCCCCAATCCTTAGATATGCCTCTTGATATGTAAAGAGAAATTAATTAAATATAAGTGATTTTACATTCTAGATACAAAGCTAATGCGTTATGAATCTTATATCTATTGCTATTGAATTTTGAAGCCAAGGCTCTTGTCTTTTTTCCAGTGTCGAAGTCATAGTCAAAAACAAACTGACCTTGACTAACTTCTCTGCCGATAATGGAAAGTGAAGCTAAATTATTTATAAAATAATCCACATCTGTATTAATTCTAGCTTTAATCATACAATTTATTATGTCATCAGTAGTAACGATATTTGATGAACCAGCAAACTCATACAGAAATTCTTCCATCTGTTTAACTGTGATTCCGTTTTCTACTAATAATGATGTAAATACCCATGATGAATAATTTTTATGAGCTGTTTCAATATCATTTATTTCAATTTTGAAGTGTCCTCTTGAAACCGCATTCTCTTTAGCATCCTTAAACAAATAGATAATATCTCTTGGTCTAGGTATTATCCTTTCAAATATATAGGATTTAAGAGACTCACCGTTTATTTCTGAAACTATATAATTTTGCCACAAATCTGAGGGTGTTACTACTTCTTTACTTAATGAAACAAATCTCTCCTCAATAATTCTAAATAGAACATCTGGATCCTCCCATTTTATTTTTGTACGTTCTATCTTATCTGGCTCTCTAGCAATCATGAGTACATGATTAAATATGTCACTTCTAAGAAATATTGTTAAATGAAATTTGATACTTTTGGATCTATCATTTGCAAATGATAGGTCGTTAACTATGCGTCCTGTTAAGCCAAGTAAGCCTAGAATCCATTTACTCTGTAGTTCGAGTTGGCTATTCTTACTCCAGGATTTATCTAGATTATCAATTAATACTATTATTTTTTTTTCTTTGGTAAACAATTTACCAAAAAAAACTTTTATATTACCTAAAGTTTCTTCATGCATTATTTCAGAAACTCTTATTTTAAAATCTGAAACATCCTTACCAAATTCTGACTTAGAAACTCCCTTTAATGCCCTCTCAAGCCTTATGGAAAAATCTTCTAGAAAAAGTTTAGAATTATTTTCAATAAAACTTATAAATTCTTCTTCTATTTCATTGAGAGAAAACAGGGGTCTTTCTTTAAGCTTTTGATACACAGATTTTGCAATTTCAGAGTAGATAAGAAGTTTCCATGCACTTTCTATTAAGTTGCTTTTTTCATAATCTTCATTTAAGTTCCCCAGTAAAAAGAGCAACGCATCTATTTCAAAGCTTACGGGTTTAATTAGGCATACATGATTTCTTGAGTCCTGTTCTAGTACATCTTTTAAATAAAGCAATGTAGCTGTCTTTCCAGATCCTTTTCTGCCGACTACGATATTATATTCACTTTTGATAAGGTCTTTAACGTTTAATATGTCCACATAGTAGTCATATAATTCATTAGATTCATGCTCTGCTAAATACTCACCAAAGCTTATACCTTCTAATTTTGATCTTTCCTTTTTAATTTTTTGATTGTGTACTCTTTTCGCTAGCAGTGTGAATATTTCTTCTTTTATTTCAGATAGAAATGGTGATATCATCTCTTTGCACTGAGTTTTATTATTATATTTTTTTAATAGCTCTCTATAATCTAGTGGTGTTTCATAAGGTTCTTCTGATACCATCAACACTCTTAATCCTAAACCAACAGCTATACCAGAGATTAAGGAACACTTCGAATTTTGTAATTCGTATCCTGCTCTATCTGTGGAAGAATATTCTACAAGGACAGCAGGAATACTTTTCAACTTCTCTAAGTACCAAGAAAATGATTGAACTTTAGTCTCAACAGCATCATCTAATACATAAGTTAATTTGTATTCATTCTTGGCTTGATTGAGGAGCAATTGATTGTAATCCGTATCGTATTGACTCTTCAGCACTAGTAATGGTATGTTGTCTATCCCGCTTTCTTTCACGCTTCCTAGTAATCGTTCATATTGCTTCGTATTTAATTCAAATGGTTTACATTTAAAGAATTCAGCCACTATTTTATCGCTGTTTGTATATGCTGAATATCCAACAGTTGTTAGAAAATTTAATTCTCCAAATTTTCTTTTTGATGGGGTGTGGGAATTATCAAATATCAACCAAATTGGCTTATCTGTAGCAATTGCATAGCCTATCTCGAAGAGGACATTATCATTCATTCCAGTCAAGTCTGCACAGAAGTAGTCTGCTTCATCTATAGACTTCAATACCGCACTGATTATAAATCTGCCACTTATATCAAGACTTTTCCAAGACTTTAAATTAGTTTCTTGTCTTGCATTAATATTCTTTATTGCTTCTTCTATAGACTCTCCACTAGTTCTTGGCCACGAACTGTATGCAAAAAAACCTGTATTCATTCCTGTGTTTCTCCTTTTATAACTACTCAACGTAATGGAAAAATATTTTTATTTTTTCTAGCCCTACCATGGTAGATAGAGGGCGGAACTATATTTACATCGGGCGCTTTTTCTGAGTCTTTACTGGCAAGTTGTGTACGCTCTGTTTATGATTGCTTACTAGATGCTGATTGACTATTTTGTTGTGTATGGTTTGTGGGGTGAAATGAGCATTGATTCCGAAAGTTACGCTAAGGACTTGATAAGCCGCTTTCAATATTCCAACCGCTAGGGACAAAACTGTACCAATTGAAGTCTCTGAAATTTAGGAGTTTCCGACTTTTGCTATGCTGCATTCAATAAAAGCTGATGGCAGCGACAGCTTTGCACCAGAGCAAGGTGCGTAACTTATAAGTAGCGCTGACTTTAAGTTTCTCCTGCGTTTGATGAATATTGTTGTTTATCTAGTCGTGGACAGTGCCATCAGGCATAGTAGCACCACTTAACTTTGCCCCGTCCAGATTAGCTCCACTCAGGTTTGCTAACTTCAGGTTGGCTTTTTCCAAATTTGCACTACTTAAGTCTGCTCCGCGAAGATCAGCAGAAGTAAAGTTAGCTCCATTAAAGTTGGAAAAACAGAGCCAAGCCCCACAAAGATTGGCATTGCTCATGTTGACTCCACTCATATTCATTTTTTGCAGGTTTTGCCCAGCTAGATTTACACCACTCAAATCAGCGCCGTTGAGTTTTGTTTGACGATCAAATGCTGCCTTCCTCAGATCGCTTCCACTAAGGTTTGCAGCAGTAAAAATTGCTCCACTTAGGTTAGCACTTACTAGATTTACACCACTTAAGTCTGCTGCCGTAAAGTTTGTATTAAGTAAGGAAGCCTTACTCAAGTTGGCCCCATTTAAAGAAGCCTGAATCAAGGCTGCACTATTTAGATTAATCCCAACTAAGAAAGCCCCACTCAAATCCGCTCCGCTTAATTCTGCACTCATGAGGTTAGTGCTAGCTAGGTTTTTATTTGGCAGTGATACGTTATGAGCAATCAAATAAGCGCCAGCTTTAACAGGGTCAAACCCTTCGGGAAAAACCGTTACTGTATCGTAGACCGCTTCAGTTAGCTTGACTGACTGAAAATCTGCTCCAACAAAATTTGCCCCCAACAGGGTTGCATTACTAAGGTTAGCGTTACGAAAATCGATTTTCATCAACCTTACTGCCCTTAAATATGCCCCAGTCAAGTTAGTTGCACTGAGGTTAGCGCCGCCCAGGTTTGTCTGGGAGGACATACTAACCCTACTCAGGTTTGCCCCACAAAGGTCTGCTCCACGAAGGTCTGCGCTACTCAAATCGATTCCACTGAGGTTAGTTTTTCTCAGCTTTGCTTTTGTGAAATTTGTTTGAAAAACTCTTGTCTGTTGAATATCTGCATTGTCTAGGTTTGCTGCTTCCAAGTTTGCATTAGTTAGGTTGGCTTCGCTAATATCCGCCTCCTGAAGATTCACTCCATTCAAACAAGCGCTTTGGAAGTTGACGCGATTGAGATAAGCCCGATTCAAATTGCTAGAGGACAAATTTACTTCACTGAGATTTGCTCCACTAAGATTTGCTCCACTTAAGTTAATGCCAGTAAAATCTCGTTCTTTATTTTTGTATTGGCTCAAAAATTCTTTAGTATCAATCGGCGGTTCTTGACTATCTTCATAGAAATCATCAACACTTTGGTCAGTTTTGAGTTCCTCAGAACCTACCCCAGTAAGAGCGGATTTCTCCTCGCTACTGCTTTCCTCTATTGGCTCGTTAACCGCCATTACTAATGATGCTTGCATCGGATGCTCATCAAGTTGCTGCTGTAACTGATTTAAGGCATCTTGTAAGCTAGGGAGCCAGTGATTATTAAATTGTTCGCTACAGCTATTTAGTTGGCGTTTCATTTGGATTATATGTTTAGCCAAAATCTGTTGACGAAGTTCTAACTTTTCAATTCTGGAAACAAGGGAATCAGGCTC
>QQTW01002137.1_pt1 | contig 14222 bp, 20 predicted proteins | sample 1904831 | NCBI WGS metagenome assembly QQTW01 (sample SAMN09435610, study PRJNA476489) | Subsurface metagenome, whole genome shotgun sequencing project. | reverse complement strand
AGAGAGCGCAAACCGCTGGGAGGGCGGAGAGGAGGAGCGTGGAGGCCAGGAGTGTGAGGAGGAGCTTTGTATTCCATCCTTTCGAGAAGGGAATCCTCATTTTAGATCGAAGACTGAAGGTTGATTATGCTTGAGGAAGAAGGCGATCAAGATGATGGATATAGAGCGACAGCGAAATGCAGCGATTAAGTCATACATCAATACGCCAGTAGAAATGAGGACAAAAGCACGCGTCAAGGAAGCCGCGTGGAAACACCTCCACTTACATGGAGAAGCTTCGCACTTCTCATCTTAAGAAACCCTCAAAGACTCTTAGGATCTGGCGAGACTCATCTCGTTAATCGAGATCTTACCTGCCCCTTGTTGACAGGAAGGGTCCTTACTCTCCTCCATTTGCGACGTCCATGCACGGGGCACGCGTTGAGAGACGCTGCCCAGGTGCGGAGACACCGTCCCAAACTCATAAAGCACAGATCAGGCGCACCGTGCGAGTACGCGTAGCAGTGATTGCCTGAAGAATCCTCGTACATATTAGATCATGATGGGCAGCTCATGTTTGTTGATACGAATGTTGTGCGGTCGTTGAGAGCCACGGCCTCGGTCCTACCGAGGCCACCACGACAATGTGTGAGTAGCATAAGGCAAGACCAGACTGTTCCAGCCTGTTTTGTTTTCCATACGATGCCTTCGCAATGGATGCGAAATTCTTATGGCCAATAAGCGCCGTGTCGAACGCATCAATCGGACATACACCCTCACTCCCTGCCCTGCTACCTCCGATGCCTGCCTCCACTCCTCCGCTTCCGCTGCTGCCATCCACCTCTAGGCCTCTGGCCACCTCCCTGTCCTTGATTCTGACCCTGCCCTCCTCCGTCCCTGTCGCGCTCTCGGTCCCTCTCCCTGTCTCTCGGTCTCGACCTGTCCTGCTCTCGATCCATCTCATAATCATCCCCCCGATCCCAGTCCGCCCCACTTTCTCTCTGTTCCCTGTCGCCTTCCGCCATGCCTTCCCCCTCCTCGCCCCTGACTTCCGGCTTCTTCAGATCCTCCCGGTATTTCGGATGCGCCCCTCGCGCGCAAGCCCTGCCGTCCGGACAGAACCCCGCTAGGTAGAGAGGGCAGATGGCGGCCTTCCGGACGTGCTTGTTGGCGCAGCGCGGGCCCAGCGGACAGAAGCCGCGCTCGTAGTGCGGGCACGCGGGCCGCTTCGATGCCGGGTCGACGTGCAGATAGAGGCAGTCCTCCCCGTTCGAGCACGTCTGGTGGCGGGCAAAGTAGCTGCACTCGGGCATCCGGCGCAGGTTATACTCGTGCAGGAACTCGCATGCCTGCGCCTTCTTGCAGAGGCCGCGGAGCCAATGCTTGCACACGAGACTGCGCGGTGAGAGATCCGGGTGTTAGTGCAGTCATTCGGGAGGGATAGCAGCGCGTGCCGCGGGGGCGGGAGAAGGGGTGGCCAACTGACTCACTTGTTGTATGATGAAGAGACGTGGTGCTTGTCCGGACAGCTGTTCCCTTGCGGGCAGTGGCCTTGCAGGAACGCCTTGCAGGGCGGCCGATCGGGATCAAGCCCGAAGCGATACTCTCGCTTGAGGAAGTCGGTGAATGCGAAGTCGTAGTGCGGCTGCGATGACGGCTGGTGCAGGATCTGCTCCACCGCGGCTTGTAGCTGGAGGTCTACGGCCATGGTGCCGAACGATGCAGTGGATTTATGGGTTGAGAAGGAATTCGGTCCCAGAATCCCGCTGTCGAGCACTTTTGTGTCGGTCGCTAAGTGTAATCAGTCTAGACTTGAAGGTTATAGTCGGTTTGCGGAGAAGATCGGAGAGGTCGAGGTTTTCTGGTGGTGTGAAAGGGTCGAGCCGCTCCAGCGATGCAAGTCATTCTTGCGGCAATATGCAGCCCAGACAAACTGCGCTTCCGAGGTCCTCATGCATGGACACCTCGGTTCGAGAAAGTCATTGCATGGATCCGGAGCTGAGGAGAAAGCAGAGCCTAGACAGCCCTGGCTCTCGGAATACCAACTCGGGGTTCAACCTCCCAGCAGGGTTCAGTAGTCCTCAAACGTCCTTTTCGAGGGCAGTTCACCAGACGTGCATACGGTCAACAATCCAAGATCTCCACCACCTTACACCGAGATTACCTTGGTAGGTCTCAAACATCAAGTGGTCTGCTCCGCGAGCGCCCGCCTAAGCATCTTGGGTGATTGCACAGGCCGGGCTGGCCTCAGTCACCCCAGTCACAGATACACTGGGCCATTCACACGCAGCGATCTTCTACTCTCTGCCCCGGGGTCGAAGAAGCGATTCGAGAAGGGCAATGCGAACAGATCTAGATCACGCAAGGCCTCGATCTCACACTCGCTCAGTTATATTACCTGCCTACGGAGCTACTGTGTAGCTATCGAAAGAATCCGCCAGAATGATACAAGAGGCCAGGTAGTCCCAGATATCTAGACAGGGTCGCGATGCCCGGGGAATCCACCTAGGCAGTTGTATAAGGTTGGATAGCTTTTCTAAAGGTAGGTAGTAACTGACCCCAGACATCCTGTAAGGCCTTCAATGTTTCATCACTTTCCACAGGCAATTTCGGCAGTTACGGCTACGGTATATGGTGTATGGTGGTTACCCTGCTCTATTTTCCGGAAGTCCTGAGGGTGTGAGTATTCCAATGCCACCATCCGTTTACCTTTCCACATAAAAACTTCTGTCGTCTTACTTCAACCGCTTGCACTGTCTTCAACTTACTTGCTCTATCATCTCCCTGGACGTTGCTTCTCTACATATCACGCTTGTGCTGCGTCTTGCTCGTATCTGGGTCTTGCCTCGTCCACTAAGGTGACTACGCCTGGTGCTTTCGTTTCAGGAATCATATTCTCATAGTGCAGTCTAGACCGACCACTTCAACGATACGTCGTCGATAACCACGGTCACTTGGGTCCAAGATTCCCCTACGATTATACCGTCCACCTATACTTCAAACAAGACTCGGCATTTATTTATTCAAGACCAGTCACTCAGCAATCAAGAACTGGCATTGGCGCGGTGTAACTCCTGCCCAATGCCGTTGAGGTTAGTCACACTCCTCCGCCTCGGCCGAATCCTCCAGCACCATCTTCGAAAAGGGGATAACCACGGAGTACTCAAAAAGGACCTGCTTTTCAAAGGGGCTCATAATGTTGGCGAAGACACCACATTCACACTAAATGCTTATTAACAAGCGCGGTGTGCTCGCTAAAAGAACTCAACCTCGATCAGCCTCCCACGCATGCAAAGGCTCATGTAACAATATTCGTGGAAGTCGACTTCGACCACGATGACCAGAAGTAAAGAACATTTCGGAGTTTGGTGTCGCTTGGCTAGACAGCAATGGATGTTCGTGGTGTCTACAGGCTGGTTCTACGGCAATCCGTCAGCACGAGGCTACGTCCCGCCTAATGTCACTATCCGGTCTAATTCAGACCAGTATGGTGAAGCTGATGGAGCCTATAGATGAACGTATACCGAGGGTCTAGCTTAAGGAGTTAGATCACATGCGTGATCTTCAAGAGGTCGATCAATAGTATTACGCTATCGTGGTGCTAGTGGAAGGGTAGGAAGTCGCCAAGATCGATGATATATGATATGCTCCGTAAACGGGAGAAGAACTGCCTCCGGATAGTTCAGCGAAACTACATCCGCGTCAGCAGAGGTATCTCTTAACGACTGCTGACGCGTCGTCACCTCTACTGCGGACATTCTCTCCGGTAACTTACTCCCGGGAAAAGAGCCAAGAATTGGTTCAACTGGATTCGGGCCAGCCACTACATCGTCAGGAGTCGAGTTCCAGTTAAAGGTGTGTGTTACCGGAGCATTGCACAGGCATTTGAAGGCATCTTAGAATATGTCGACCGTTCCGAACTCCCGTCCCGCATAAGGCGACACTTCGAGCTGCCCTCCCTACAGCTATCCGCGCCAGTTAGCTCCTACGGCTGAGCACGAGTGGCTCGTGAGTATCTGCCTTCGGTCACGCAGTTACTCCAGCATCCAGTTGTGAATTTAGCGGGTGCCTCGCCTGAGGGCTCCGAGTCTCCAGGTCACATTCAATGGCCTACCACTGTTCTTACTGAGTTCCAAGGTTAAGTAAGGCAGGCGACCTCAAATCCTGGACGCGCTTGGCGGCCTGTCGGCCCTGGTCCAGCTGAGATGAGAGAGACTTCGCATTGGGAAGTACAATCATACGCGTATTTGCGTCGTTGGCGGGCTCTCCATTAGGAGCTTCCAGTCTCTATCTCTCCTTTTCAGCTTCGATTCGCACTTCTTCGTGGTGCTGTGGTGTTGTTTCTCTCCATTCGTCATTAAACACTCAATAGAGGACTCCGCTTGCGACGCGTTATATAGCATCAGGAAAGTATCAGTTGTATCTCAATTCTCTGTTTTCCTGGTACAGCTCCACAGTCGAGGTGACACTACGTGCGAAAGACTCGATAAGCTCATCTCCCATAGTGCCAACCGTCTGATAACCTTCTCTCTGCTCTCGGGGAGCGGGTTTCGATGATGTCGAGTCTGCAGGAAATGGAAGGAAGATCATGATAACCAACCCGCCAAGGGGCATTTTGCTCCAAGATTTCATTCGATAGAAAAGATGAACCATGTGCTCCTACAATAGAGACGAGAGCACCTCACGCCTCGATTGAGGTTTCTGATATTGATCGGTAGAGGAAAATTTGGTCGAGATTCGAAGACCTGTGGATAAGAATGGCAAGGTACTATGGGTTCTGGTATATTCTGCACCAGTCCGATGAATGGGAGATGAGTTTGAGAAATTCTTAAAGATATACGTCCGGTATCGGCTAGAGTGATGTTGAAGCGAATTGGAGTCAATCAGTTCAACTCCGAATAATAAAGCTCCCCGTTTCCGAATCCAACCTGGATTTCGCAAGCACATTTAGCTCGAATGCAGGAGGATTTCAATGCAGGAGGATTTCAATGCAGGAGTCGACGGAGCACAACCCGTGGACACGACGCCCAGGCACTCGGCAAAATAATCTCCTCGAAACGAGGCAAAGTCAAAATGTCCTTTGAACAAAAATTTCCCTGGTACTGTGACATATCACTCCCAGGGCCTGCCACTAGAACTCTGTCTTAAGGTCGAAACTTTAAGCTATTGATTTGCAGGCCTCCTCACCCGTCCCAGTCTGACTCGAGCAGGCTCGGAAGACGCAACGAGCGGTCTACTACGCCTCACAGTCCATGTGCGTATCCAATTATCGGTTGATGAACAAACCAGGTACTCACAGGTGGTCGAAGTGCGGTGACTAACGCGCCCCCGGCAGCCCTCGAGCTTCGAAGAAAAGCTGCGTGCAACCGAGAAACCAATGACCATCGTCTCCTCCACTCCATCAACTCCTACAACTTCCACTGTGACGTGGTATTCGCCCGGAGAACGACCAGCTCTCTCATGCACAATGCCTGTATCTACGGGGACGAGTGCCGAATGCTCGCTCATGATTGAAACAAACCTTGCCCGGGTGCGCTTGAGCCTCTCGGCCACACTTCCAGGGCTTGTATCAAAACTCGGTTAAACAAAGTTCATCGCCTTGCGCCTTCACGCAAAACCGTTGTGCAACGCTGACGCCTTAACGAAGATCATCCGAGCGTTCCGGTATGAGGCTCGAAATACATACGCGCGAGAAGCACAACAAAGAGGGACGCGAGGCACACTGCCCAAGCGCTGAAGCACGGCCGGTGGCCGGGCCGGCGCGCGCGTCTGGCTTCTTGTCGCGAGCGCTGTCCCGGCTTCGTCCGTCTCCTCTCCTTCCCAGGTATCTTGAGACGACATCCATCGACGGTCCCAAAGCATCCATGTGCACCGAGTTGGTCACGGAGCTCTGCCAACTCCGGCATGTGCCGCACCTATACCGGTCTCCACTGATCTCCTAATGGAGCGGGCGCCAGCAGGCCGAGATGCAGGCCGTCAAAGCCTTCGCTGAAGCGTCCCCACACGGCTTTTTGAGAATGAACGGTTCAGCATCCCATTCGCCGACACATGAGGAAACTTCGTGCTTGCGTGAGCATTACCGAACGCATGACGCAGGCCCCGGCGCAGACCCTCACGCAACCCTTATGCAGGAGCTTGTCAACGGACCCAGGTCAATGGCACTACTGCTCACCCTGGATCAAAAAGTCGGTGTCGTGCAGACCACGAAGGATAAGGCGAAATTTGAAAGAGGAAGAACCTTGTGCAGGCCCACATCACATATTCATCTAGCTTCGGCTCTCTCGAGGGTGGCGAAAGGAAACGGTTAAACACACATGTACTCCGTACGCAACCCCCTCTCGGCCCAGCGGATGGCCCAGGCGGGATCGAAGTGACAGCAGCTATCCAATCTTTTGTCCGCAATCAATGCCAAGGCAATATTTTCCGACTTGCAGGAACATCTGGCTTTCAGCTTGCTTCCTTCGTGGTCTCCATCTGCACCCTGCAAAGCACTTTACGTCTCGTGACCGCGGCGCTTCTCGAATGTTGATCGTGACTTTCCGGCTGTGCGTAAGGGTATGGAAACCACGCCCCATAGCCAAGCCGGGCCACGGATCAGTCAAGGGACTGTGAAGAATAAGGCAACCGTTCGCAAGCCAGAGCTCTATCCCTGCTCGCACAATCCACCGGCACTGCCGTTTACAGAAGAAGCACAACGTCCAGAGGTGCAATGTACGGAGTGAACGACGAGGCAATGTGGCAGTCAATTCCTATCACTGCTGACAGGCTCCCATGCCCTGCGAAACCTTATTCCGCTAATACGATAAGGCCACCTCTGCAGCCGAGTGAGCCAGTACTTGGAATTCAGGTTCAGGTAATTGTCGCCGATATATATGCTGCGGCGAAGTGCGCCCTTTCCAGTCAAGTTTCGGTCACAGTTGTTACGTGCCGGCCGACGGCGAAGATGAATGGTGCCTTTGGTCCCAGCAGACCCCACTGGTTGCTCGACCAAACCCACGCCATCAGTCTGCGCGAACGTAGCGCGAACCTATCGCCTCGCTTTCCTCCTCTTGTCAGGTTATACATCAACGCCGTCTATTATCCAAGTTCGGCTGTGTATAGTAATCTGCCCCCCTCCTCCTTGCAGCTTGGTGCCATTTCACATGTCTTTTATGCGTCCGCATGGTAAGTCTTTTCTATATTTCCTACGCCATCCGGATCGGTCTCCAACGTTTGCTTACGGTGATAGAACAGGCTCAAAGCAGATGGCTCCATCTATGTGAGTGACGCTTTGATGGGCTCTGCGTGTCACAGCTGACAGGTGGCAGCTGGGCGACGAAAGAGCAGACTTGCAGATTGAGGTCGATGGTACGAACGGCTGTCTCAGGTCTTTCGCCGCTCTCAAGAAGAAGCATAATGTCCTGAAGGTTATGCTATCGATCGGAGGACCCGGAAGAGGTTGTGCGCCGTTCGCTGCAGTTGCGCGAAACTCAAAGTCGAGAGAAACGTTTGCAAGGACAGCCAGAGAACTCGTTATTTCGTTAGGCATAGATGGGATCGACGGTAAAGTACGATGTGATGAAGACCTGATTCCGTAACTAATTGCTTAAAGTCAATTGGGACTTTCCCACGAACTCTCAAGAAGGGGCCGACTATGTGCTCTTGCTGGCAACCCTGCGAGTCTACCTGCCAGCTCCTCGTTTTGTCCTTGCGTCCGTTGTACCAGGAACCGAGAGCGCCCTCGGAAAGGTTGACTTGGCCTTGGCCTCGACATATCTCGACCTACTCAACGTTGCGGCATATGATTTTCCTGGACCCGGGGCTGGTATTTGCAGTCATCAAGCGCAACTCTTCGCCCCACCTAACTCTCAGCACGATGCATCACAAGTCTCGTGTCACTCCATTGTACAGTATCTCTTCAGCCAGGGCGTTCCTCCCGAAAAGATAGTCCTCGGCATTCCCGCTTACGGCCGTTCCTCTGTTGACGCCAACCGCCAATCCTACGGACATGGCGCTGAAGGGGGCACTGTCGAGTACAGATATCTACCTAGACCAGGCGCCACCGAATACGTCAATGAAGCCCTGGGAGCTGCGTACTCCATCGACGGTGACGGCGGGTTCATCTCGTATGACAACCCGCAGACTGCAAGCATGAAGGCAAACTATGTCAGGAGTCAGGGGCTTGGTGGCTTGTTCTACTTGGCTGGTACTGGCGACCTTAATGACTCGAGAAGTCTGGTATACAGTGGTTATACCCGACTGCACCAGTGAGTGGCGCCGTGGTTATCGGTGAGGTTTTCGTTGGCTGTTATGACTATGTTTAATGACTCGGATTTCAATTGGCGACCATGGCTGGTGGGAGTCCTCGTGAAGATGTTCATCGTGTCTCGTGGGTAATCGAGAAGTAGGTGTGGTAATAGAAGCTCTACTCTGGCGTCATCTCGTCTACATTAATATTGAGATATCTACCTAGGTAGTCATCAGAGTCATGTCGGCTCGTAGTTGCTGTGGCAATGGCAGCTATGTTGGCTGGTCAGCACTCGGAGTACTGGTAATTGATCCTTTCAGAGCTGTGTGAGCTTTTTGAGGATAAGACCTTGAGAGACTATCGAAGAAAAGCCTACTGCATCAAATTGACCAATACACACTCCCATGACTCCGTATGATGTTGGTCAGTGGACGCTGTGGACTACCGGATTATTGGTACTACTAGTACTCCGTAATCTCCGCTTAATCTTGCCGACTTCGAGTGGTTGGCAAAGGATGGATGGAGCTCACGGTTCGCAAGAGCACAGTAGAAGCGGAAAGTTGGGCCAGTTTAGGTCAATGTCGACACGACTGCTTTAGTTTTTCATGCCAGGACCAACACTGAACGTCTCACTAGAGTCGGGTAATCAGGGATCCAGCTTTCCGCGTAGCTTCAAGGCAAAGCGCTGATGAGCGCTCATAGCTGACTACGACCCCACTGACCACCTTAACGCAATCTTCTCTCGTCCTTCGAGCCTTTCCTCACTTAATGCGGTAGCGGACGGCCTTCGAAACTATCAGGATGATCTGGAGGAAGCAATCGCTGAAGCCGCCGCGGCTCAAACGGGCTCGGATGCTGAGAGCGTCCGTAGCATCCAAACCGCCAGGGGGGAGCTCGCCGAGCTGTTCAGAAAGATCGAAAGCGTACGCGACAAGGCGATCAGGACGGAGAGTGTGATCACAGACATGACGGCCGACATCAAGCGCCTGGACAGCACCAAGCGGAATCTCACCCTCTCCATGACGGCGTTGAAGAGGCTGCAGATGCTGACGGCAGCCTACGAACAACTCCGGAGCTTCGCCAAGGCGAGACAGTACGATGAGTGCGCGCAACTGCTGCAGGCTGTGATACAGCTCATGGCCCACTTTAAGAGCTACCGGTCCATCGATCAGATCGCGTTGCTCAGTCGGAACGTGGCGGAGCTGCAGAGGACGCTGCTCGAGCAGATCTGCGAGGATTTCGAGCTTGCCTTTGCAAAGGGCGAGGTCGCTCAGCGCAGGGCGACTCTGGCGGATGCATGCTTGGTCATGGACGCTCTGGGAGACAACGCGCGGTCGCGCCTCATCACTTGGTACTGCAACACACAACTTCGGGAATACCGGCATATCTTCCGTGGCAGTGATGAGGTACGAAGGCGCTGCGCAGAAATACCGGCATCTTTCTAACTATCGCAGGCGGGCTCTCTGGACAACATTGCAAGACGATACTCGTGGTTTAACCGGATGCTGAAGACCTACGATGCTGAGCACGCAGGGATATTTCCCGCTCAGTGGCGAGTCAATGAGATGCTTGCAAACATGTTCTGCGAAGGAACTCGTGATGACTTCAAGAACATACTGCAACGCTCTACAAGGAGATCCGATGGCCAGACCCTGGATGTCAATCTACTGTTGTCGTGTCTACAGGAAACGCTCAACTTTGAGCATAGCCTAGAACGTCGGTTTTCCAACGATGTATGTGCTGCTTCGTTTTCTACAATGGCAGTGACTCACGTTTTTAGCCCCGTGTCTCCATCGACAACGTTACCTCCAAGGACGAAAAACCTGTCGCGTTTGGGCAGGCAATATCTGAAGCATTTGAGCCATACATGAGTTTGTGGGTAGAATCTCAAGACAGGTAAGATGGTCCCTAATATGTCTTGACCCTTTCGAGACTGACGATTGCAGGCAACTGGCTACTCTGATATCGAGATACCGTTCCTTGCCTCTCGGCACTCCAGACGAGGAATTCACCTCGCAATCAGTGTTGCCGTCGTCAACCGAGCTCTTTCATTTCTATCGATTGACGCTCGCGCAATGCGCCAGACTTTCAACCGGGAGCAGACTGCTGGAGCTTTCAAAAACATTCGCGAAATACCTAGATCAATATAGTCAGCAGGTGCTATTCTTCTGTCTTGGAGAGCGCGCTGGTCCTCAGGGCCCGTCCATCGAAGACACCATCCTAGTCCTAAACACTGCGGATTATTGCTACTCAACGTGCAATCAGCTCGAGGAGAAAATCAGGAACCGCATCGACGAGGAGTTCAAGTCTGCCGTAGACCTCCAAAGCCAGGCAGATGCCTTCATGGGCATTGCAAGCGCCGCTGTACGGGTCCTGGTGCGCAAGGTCGAGGTCGAATGCGAGCCCGCATGGCGAGAGATGAGAAACACGCCCTGGAGCAAGCTTACGAGTGTCGGCGATCAGAGTGGATACGTGCAAGAGCTGCTGCGACGGGTGAAGGAAAAGTCGCAAGATATATTAAAGGACCTGCACAAGCAACAATACGCTCGTGCCTTTTGCGACCATCTCGTCGAGGCGATTGCGAATACCTACGTCGTAACTATGGTGCAATGCAAACCACTGTCGGAAGTCGGTGCGGAGCAAATGTTACTGGATGTCTACGTGCTCAAGGAGGGCTTCAAGGAGCTACCCAGGCTCAGTATTGAAGGCGAGGCACAGCCACCTGCTGGGTAGGTTCCAGTCCATTTCTTGATCCATGTCGAACAGCTGATTAAGTGTGTGGCAGTTTCATAAAACGAGTCAACCAGATCGTAGGCAAGTTGGATTCTCTTCTCAAGACCATACAAGTCAGGCCATCCCCACCAGAGGCGCTTGTGCAAGCATATCTCATCCATATCGGCGACCGCTCCGACACGAATTTTCGCAAGATCCTTGATCTCAAGGGCATACGCAAGGCCGAACAGGCTCGGCTCGTCGACATCTTCATGGCGCACCGTGCATCTCCATCCAACGACCATCTTGTCCAAAACTCCCAAATACTAACATCCCTCTCTCTCAACCCGACCGCATCATCGGCCAGCATTCCGGGGCTAGGCGCGGCGAGTGGTCCTGGGCTTGGTGTATCAGGTGGCCGGTTCGATCCGGCAACATTCGGCCATGCAATCATCAACGCAGCGCGAGACGGGGTGGACAGGCTCGGGAGTCCCGCGCTCGGAGTGTCTGCGGCGGCTAGCGGGTCCGCTGCGACGAGCTCGACGGGTATCGGCACTCCGCAGGGCTCCACGGGGGCCCAACAGCCGGAAAATGGAGCTGGGTCGACCACAGCCAACCTGAACGAAAATCTGAGGAACATCGGCAAGTTCTTCCGGAGAGATGTGGGCGGTTTTGGGGGGTTTGGAAAACGGGGTCAGGACGGGCGATGACGCAGTTACATGGTATTGAAGATGTCGCTGTGGTGCGCCATGATGGTCTATCAAGACTCAGTAGGGTCATGAACTGTGAAGAATCACGTTTGGAGAGCAAAGCTCGACACTTCAGGGCGAATCCAGACGGGCGTCACTTGGAGTATTTAGCATTCGGTCGTGTGAAGGGTCCTGCATGTGGAACAGCCTGGATTTACATCGCCGAGCATCCAGGTGTCTCCGCAAGACCCTTTAAGGTCAAGGCTCAAGCTCGGTCGCGTGAAATGGCTTCAACTAATTCATCTCAAAGGTGGCGCCAGCGTCGAACCTTCCAAGGTTGATACCTCCTACTTCATTAGTCAGCACGTAGTATTTCAAAAGGCATGCTCCCACACTCATACGGAGCATATGAGCTTTCTATGTCTCCAATTTTCTTGTCTCTCTGAGCCAATTCCAAAGTTTCCAAAAGATTCAATCATGCTTGGCTTCAGTTCTCTATTCTTCGTTCTTTTCGGCGCTATTCTTGTCAGCGCGCCGTACGCCAGTGCGACCGAAAGGACGGCTGTGGACTTTGCCTACGGTAAGCTGGCAGAGGAAGCAGAGGCCGAACGAGGTGGGTACTGCTCCGTCTGCCACTATCTTTGCGAGCTACTCCAAGATCAACAAGTCAACGAGATTCTCGATCCTATGGATGATTACATGCGCCCGTGGGTTGAGAAGTACCTTCTGCCTTTGGTAAGGGATCCTTAAACGCGGATGACCCATTACCGTTCTCTCAATCATCGCATTATTAACCGGCATTGCTCCTATGACAGAGTGAAGCTCTACAAGTCCACAACAGTGACAGAGTCCCACACGATGATTGCAAGGTAAGTTAACACAGCTATATCCACCTCAGTAGCAGCAGCTCCTGATGCGATTTCAAGAACACATGCAGCACGATAGTCAGAGGGCGGCTGAAGAACACGCTTACCGAATACCACGAAAAATACCAAGACTCCATTCAGAAACACGGAATTAAGGCACCCTTCACTCCTGATGTGTTCGACGCAGCCCTGGAACGTATCAATGATGACATAGATTCCGAGGAGAACAGAGTATTCAGTTGTGACGAGAATGTTGAAGGACGGCTTGAAGTTGAAGAACGGCCGCCGTTTTATAATGAGTGGATACTGTACTATCTTCGCAACTGTGAAAGATATTACGAGAGAGCTAGGGGAGGGGAGCCGCTGTACAAGTGACAGCTTTGAAGCCATGCATCGGAAAATGACAAATGGGACGTTCCGTGGAGATGTATGGCCATTTCGTGGATTGGGGTGTAGTCTCTTCCGATGGCGCTGTCCTGCTCGGAGACCTCGAGCGAAATCGCCGACACAAACTCCTTCTCGTGCGACGGTGGAGTTTTGGGCCGTGCAGGCAAGTTCATCGGAAGCATTGCATGGCAGTGGACGAGAAGCAGATAGTCTCTTACTCATTCACCAGATGCGACACTCTCCCAGGGCACCAAGACATAACAAGCCAGTCTCGGAGCTGAGGGTACCATAAACTTGATGGCCTTGGCGAAGATTCCTTCATCACGTAAAAGAAAAGGCCACGGTACCGCCCAAGGGAATCCAAGTCGGTCCTGGACAGCCAAGGCATGCTCGCGCCACCGTTGCCGGTGGTGCAAATGAGAGAGAAAAGCCCTTAGCTTACGGAATAGTCAAGAGACGTTGCAAGGGAATTGAGATGGAGCCATGTTGGCTAGGATTGTCGGCCCGATAGCTGACAATGCGCGCCCAGCTAATGTGAGACCGAGTAAGAAAAACTAGGCATGGCCCGGAGAGCGAGCGGCGGCGCAGTCGAACGATTAGTTTCAAAAGTGGACATCGATAATAGAGCCAAATTACCCGAAAAGGCAAACGCTTGCTCAAACAATGGGACAGCAACTCCGTGAAAAGGAGCCAAGGATGGAATGCAGACATAGGATGAACCGTCACTGCTGGGGGTCTGGGACGAGGGAAATCCTGTAACGCAGAAGCCAGAAATCAGACGGAAGAGGCACAGACAGACATACCCAGGTACGCTCTACTCCAAGCCATGGGTGAAACGGCGAAAGGACCGGGCTGCTATACTCAGGCAGTCTTCATCTCATGTGGTTTGATCCTGCAGATGTTGGGATGTTCAGGGTATCCCGATCCCAGAGAAAGGAATCTATCCGGGGGGCCGCTAACCCACAACAAGTAAGCATCCACGTGTCGCATCTGTAGGGCTGCGCAAGGCTCGCCGGGGGCCGACGACTTGCACGATGCCAGACCGCGTCCGGTAACAGTCAAGATTCAAATGTTGCGTCCAGGGACCAAAGCGCAGTCATCCTCATCGAACTGACCCTGGATCTTCCCGCTCGGGAATCTCACACGGTCGGACCCTATCAGGATGCAACCAATGGCCCGGCCTCTGCATGGGTTTCGTGCTGTGTTGATGTTTGCATGACCCGAAATCCACAATGTAATATGCCGCACGACATGAAGTTCAAGGGCATTCATTTTGTTTCACCCCGGCGGAGACAAGACTGTGCGCGCCCACGCAATGCGCTCGAGCTATGTATTGGCACCTTGGCGCAGTCTTACTCACTC